>ENA-OSEY01000887-OSEY01000887.1-marine-metagenome-genome-assembly--contig:-NODE-887-length-21111-cov-2.975278_pt1 | contig 21111 bp, 21 predicted proteins | sample MGYA00248465_ERZ534230 | MGnify/ENA primary metagenome ERZ534230 (study PRJEB26409, sample SAMN06344110) | marine metagenome | isolation source: Sea water from surface | place: Atlantic Ocean:Southern...
ACTCTTTCCCTACACGACGCTCTTCCGATCTTGCAGTATTTGTTGAAAAAAGAGATATGCTTAAAGAGGATGTAAATGCTGGAATTTTAACATTTGAGGAGGGCGATAAAAGTATAGTGCCTGAGGATTGAAAATAATAATTATTTTAGAAAAAAAACACATTCTGAAAGCCCTATCTAAATCGCGATTTAAACTTGGACTGGAATGCCCAAATAAGGTGTATTATTCCAATAATCCAGATGTTTTCTATAATCAAAAAAAAGAAGATCCTTTTTTGGAGGCGTTAGCTAGTGGTGGTTTTCAAGTGGAAGAGTATGCTCGATTGCAATTTCCTAACGGGAAATTAATTGACGCTCCCTACAAGGATGATAACTATCCTTTTTTTCATGAGGAAACCAAAAAGCTATTAGATCAAGATGAGGTGGTTATTTATGAAGCAGGTTTTCTGTATGATCATTTATTTGTTCGCACGGATATATTACAAAAAAAAGGAAATGAGATTCACCTCATTGAAGTTAAAGCCAAGTCGTATAATCCAAACGATCCATATACTTTTATAACCAAAACAGGAAAGATTGATTCTTCTTGGAAGTCTTACCTTTTTGATTTGGCATTTCAAACCTATGTGGTTCAAAAATGCTATCCAAAATTGAAAGTAATTCCTTATTTGTATTTAGTTGACAAAACTAAGTCAGCTACTATAGATGGGTTAAATCAAATGTTTAGGGTGCAAAAGAATAAGAACAAACGAACAGGAATTGATCGTTTGGTGGATGATAAGGCTCAACTAGGCGATAATTTGATGAAATCGATCAATCTTGCCCACATAGTAGATAAAATAATAGCAGATGAATTTAAATATTACGACCATCTTGGCTTTGAGGAAGCTATAGAGTTACTTAAGGAGGTAAGGTTAAATAATACCTATCCCAACTGGGAAACCGCTTTCAGTACTTGTAAAAATTGTGAGTTTAAGCGTGACAAGCAGGCTACACATCATCAGCTATCTGGTTTTGAATATTGTTTCCAAAAACAGCATAATTGGACCAATATAGAGTTCAATAAACCCAATATTTTCAATGTGTGGGATTTAAGAGGAAAATCTTTATTTGAGCAAGGAAAGATTTTTAAAGAAGATTTGGTCGAAGATGACATTAAATTGAAACCACAAGTAGATGGTTTATCTAGAACAGAGCGACAATGGATACAAATTGAGAAGGAGAGAGATAAAGATACTTCTCCTTACTTTGATAAAGCAGGCTTTGAAGAAGCATCTAAAAATTGGAATTATCCTTATCATTTTATTGATTTTGAAACATCCATAGTTCCTTTGCCCTTTCATAAAGGAAGAACGCCTTATGAGCAAGTGGCTTTCCAGTTTTCGCACCACATCATGCATGAAAACGGTAGGGTAGAACACGCCAATGAATATGTAAATGTCAAACCAGGTGATTTTCCCAATTTTGAATTTACCCAGTACCTCCACGATGCCTTGGTTCATGATGAGGGAACAATATTTAGGTATTCTACCCATGAAAACACCATCTTAAATGCCATCAGAAAGCAGTTGCTAGCCAGTCAATACACTTTTAAGGTTGAATTGATTCAATTCATCGAATCCATCAGTCAAGCCACTAAGAATACCGCTAATCCATGGCCTATTCCTGAAAGAAATATGGTGGATTTATGTGAAGTTATTAAAGATTACTTTTATCATCCATTGACTAAAGGTTCCAATTCCATTAAAAAGGTGTTACCTGCTATTTTATCAACCAGTACTTTCATTCAAGCTAAATACAGTAAAGACATAGAATACATTGGTCTAAGTAGTAAAAATTTCCCAAAATCACACCGTTGGTTGCAGCGTGATAAATCTGGAGAATTAATCAGTCCCTATGATTTACTACCCAAAGTATATGAAGGAGCTAATCAGGAAGAAATACAGCAATACCTTTCGGATATTGAAGATTTAAATGACGGTGGAGCTGCACTAACGGCTTATGGTAAAATTCAGTATACTGATATGACCAATGAGGAAAGAAATCAAATTAAAGAAGCACTGCTTAAATATTGCGAGCTTGATACATTAGCCATGGTCATGATTATGGAACACTTACAGTCCATTTAATTCATCCCTTTTTTCTGTAAAAACATAAAGCAGTAAGTGTGTCTTTTTCTTTGAGTTCAGTTCAGAAGGTCCAGTGTATATGTAATTTATTTTCAGTTCAGGATGATCTACTTTGAACTGATTGATGGTTTTTTCCCATACGCGTTTGTCTGCTAAGAAAGGAAAATCAAATTTGTACAGGTCCTTAACCACCTCAATACCTTTAACAGGACTATCCACATTTGAAAATGTGTTTTGCGAAAAATCAATAATGGAAAAAGAGGCCATTGAGGTTAGTACAAGGCCTACCATTATGGCTATTTTCACTTCTTTATTTTTTATTGACACAATGGGTAAATCACTTTCACTTAAATATTTAAATAGGATCCAAGAGGCAATTAGAATTAACCAAAACAACCCATGTTCCAAAAGTTGAAACCGGTCTCCAAAAACTTGATCAGCTATAGAGAATAAGCCAAATAAGGTAACAGATGTTAATATGCCACGGAAAAACCACTTTTGAGCCAACTCTGCTTTTCGTTTGCTAAATTGAATTAAAGCTAATAAGTAAAAAATAAAATTTAATGCTTCTAAAGAAGAAACAAAAGCTAGGGCTAAAGTGGGGAAAATTGGATTTTTAAGGCCCAATGATCCAAAAAATTTAACGAATAGAGCAAAAAAGTCTTTTCCCACCCACAAATAGTGCACATCTGGAATAATTTTGTCTAACACACTTAGTCCCCAAAAAAAAGTCCAGAAAAAAAGCACCATAAATTTTAATATGTTTTTTTCTTTCATTTTTTATCTTCTGTTATGATGTAAAAAATAAGGGCATCTGCTTTTTTTAACCTAAGCGGATTTGGTACTGTATAAATGTGATTTATTTTCTTGTCAGGATATACGGAATTAAATCGCTCTATGGTTTTTTCAAATACGGTACTTCCCCCAAGAAACGGGAAGGTGACCTTAAATATATTTTCACTCACTTTTTCACTATCTAAAGCATCTGTTCTGCGATAGAAGTAATTTTCATTGTAGCTTGAAATGGATGAGCTAGTAATGACAATTAAAAGAATGGATAACAACCCAGACAAAAAGATTTGTTTTTTATGTAACGAAAGGTTTTCGTTTTCAGGTTTTTGGTAAAGCCGAACAAATACTACCCAAGAGAATAAGGTGAGAAACCAAAAAAGCGTGTGCTCCAGCAATTCGAAACGATCTCCAAAAATGTGATCGCCAATAGAGAAAATAGTAAATGTGATAAGCGTAAATACAATTCCTATGAAAAACCAACTTCTAGCAGATTCTACTTTTTTCTTTACATAGTAGATTAGCGCTCCTAGAAAAAATACAAATGCAAATACTTCTAGCCCTGCAGCAATTATTAATGCAAAGTCTGCTATCCATGGCGATTCTAAACCAGCAGAGGCAAAAAACTTTTGAAACTGGGCAAAACGATCTCTTCCAACCCAAAGAAACATACTTCCACCAATTACTTTATCTACAATATTGAACAACCAAAATAGTGACCAATAAAATAAAATAGAAAACTGGATAAGTTGATTGGTAGCAGTGTTGCGGTCAACAAATGGTATTTTCATGCGTTGAAGTTATGGGACTAAACTACAATAATTTATTTATGAAAAAATGGGATGTTTGACTAAGCTATTTCAGGAACACTATTTTCTAATCCTATTTTGTACGTTTCAATAGCTCGGTTTCTGGCAAATGGATGGTCCACAATGGGCTGAGGATAGGTTAGTTCATTTAAATCTTCAATCCATTTGTTAATGTAAGTATGCGCTTTATCAAATTTTTTTATTTGCTCTGAAGGATTGAAAACTCTGAAATAGGGTGCTGCGTCACATCCGGTTCCTGCTGACCACTGCCAATTACCGTTGTTAGAAGCTAGTTCATAATCTAATAATTTCTTAGCAAAATAAGCTTCTCCCCAGCGCCAATCAATGAGTAAATGTTTACATAGAAAACTGGCTGTAATCATGCGTACACGGTTATGCATAAACCCTGTTTTATTAAGTTCTCTCATGCCCGCATCTACAAATGGATATCCTGTTTCTCCGTTGCACCACTTTTTAAATTCTTCTTCATTATTCCTCCATTGTATACCATTGTATTTGGCTCTGAAATTTTGATTTACGACATGAGGAAAATGCCATAAGATTTGCATAAAAAACTCCCTCCAAATCAACTCACTTAAATAAGTTGAATTTACATCCTTTACCTTAAGTACAATTTCTCGGATACTTACCGTTCCAAATCGTAAATGAGGACCAATTTTAGAGGTGCTGTCTAATGATGGAATATTTCTTGTCTTGTCATAATCAACCACTTTATTCAAATCAAATTCGGGAACTTGAATAGGTGACGATGAAAATCCAAGATCTTCCATATTTGGAAATGGATAGTTTGATTTTTTAAGATTGGTGAAGTTAGAATTGGTGTTTACCTTACACTCTGTTTCGTTAAAGCGTAATAACCATCTGTTTTTAAAGGGAGTGAAAACAGTGTAGGGTTTTCCATCGTTCTTGACTACTTCGTCTCTTTCAAAAATAACTTGATCTTTAAAGGTGGAAAAAGGAACTCCAAAATCTTGTAATACCTCTTTTACACCCAGATCTCTATTGATGGCATAGGGCTCGTAATCATGATTTGTGTAAACGGAATCAACCGTCACCTTCCTACATATTTCTCTAAATACATCAATAGGATTACCATAGTACACTTTTAAGGAGGAACCATATTTTTTCAATTCCAGATCAATTTTATGTAAATGCGTATAAATAAAATTAATTCTGGCATCGTTACTTTCAAGTTCTTCAACAATATTCTTGTCGAAAATAAAAATGGGTTGAACTTCTTTATTTTCCTCTAAGGCGTGGTGTAATGCTGTGTTGTCGAACGTTCTTAAGTCCCTCCTAAACCAAAAAATATGCATATCAATTATTTTGTGATTTGGGAAGAATCCAAAAACCGATAGTCAATAATCCTAAAAGTAAAGCGAAGAAAATGTATTTCATAGTTAAATTTTTAAAGATGAGAGACCTCCATCTACATGTAAAATTTGGCCTGTCATATTATGATCCTCCAATAAAAATAAAGCAGCTTTAGCTACATCTTCCGCATTGTTTATTCTTTTAGTGGGGTGTCTCTCGTTGGACCTCTTAACAGCTTCTTCGTTTCTAAGTATCCCGCTTGCAAGAGGTGTATTGGTTAGCGTAGGCGCCACACAATTCACCTTTATTTTTCCTGCAAACTCTCCAGCTAATGACCTGGTCAATCCTTCTATAGCACCCTTTGCAGATGAGATTGATGCATGAAAAGGCATTCCTTGTGTTACCGCTACCGTACTAAATAAGATAATATTAGCATTCTCAACTTTGCTCATTTGCCTAAAGTATTTTTTGATGACTTTCACAGCACCCATGAAATTAACTTGGTGATCGTTCATAAAATCTTCCTCTTTTAAAGAGCCAAAAGGTTTTAGATTTATACTCCCCGGGCAGTATATTATATTTTGAATATTTTCTAACTCTGGCAGCTCATCATGTGTTACATCTACTTTTATATGATGATGTGTTGCAGAAGATGGATTATAATCGCTTCTGCTAAAAATGATACAATTTTCTTGGGATAATAAATTTGATATGGCTAATCCGATTCCTTTCGTACCTCCTACAATTAGTGTGTTATGCATGGTTGTATTTTTTTTCTAAAATTTCAAATCTGTAATTAAAGATTTTTTTAAGCTGTGGTTTAACTAGAATTGGAACCAATAGACGTCCAAAAAAGCCAAATGGGACCTTAAAGGAAACCTTGTCAGTCATTCTAATCATACCTTCAATTTCTTCAAAATGATGTTCGTGATGCCACATGGTATACGGACCAAATCGTTGTTCATCAACAAAAAATAAATTGTCTTTCACATGTGTAATTTCTGTAACCCAGTTCAATTTGATGCCAAGAATTGGAGAGACTTTATAAGAAATAATCTGTCCTTCAAACATAAATTCAGGGGTCTCAGAAGTGATGTTAAACCCCATTTCTTTTGGGGTAATTTTGGATAAATTTTTAGGGTTTGAAAAAAATGCCCAAGCCTCATTTAGGTTTGTTTTCAGATCTTGTACTACCTTCAAGGTGTAAATCCCAGAATGAGATGAAAAACTGATCATTAATCTAAATATTTGTGAAATTCTGCTTTAGTATATTCGTCTTGGAACTTGCCATTGTAAAAACATGTAGTTGTGGCAGAAGAATCGTCTTTAATTCCTCTTGATGATACACATAGATGTTTTGCATCAATGATTACAGCAATGTCTTCCGTTTCTAAAATACTCATTAATTCATTTCCAATTTGATTGGTAAGTCTTTCTTGTACTTGTGGGCGTCTAGCAAAATAATCTACTATTCGATTTATTTTGGATAGACCAATTACTTTTCCAGATGAAATGTAGGCCACATGTACTTTTCCATAAATAGGCACGAAATGATGTTCACAATTGGAATAAAATGTGATATTTCTTTCCACTAGCATCTCGTTATAATTGTACTTATTTTCAAATAAGGCTACTTTGGGTTTGTTTTTTGGATTTAACCCATAAAATATTTCATCGATATACATTTTTGCAACTCGATGAGGGGTCCCCGACAATGAATCATCTGTTAGATCCAGGCCTAATGTTTCCATGATAGCTCTAAAATGTCTTTCAATAATATTTTTTTTCTCTTTATCGGAGATGTCGAATGCATCTGATCTTATTGGGGTGTCATAGGATGTTGAAATGTGATCATCACCTACTAAATCAAAATTATACGCTTCTACGTTCGGTTCGTCAACTAGGGTAGATGACGATATTTCTTTTAGTTTCATATAGTTTTATTTTGAGGTCAAATTTTTGATCTAGTTTTAATCTTAATTTATCATAAATAACAACCGCAATATTTTCAGCCGTTGGGTTTAGATTTTTAAATTCTTTGGTGTCGAGATTTAAATTTTTATGATCAAAACAATCTAAAATTTCACTCTTGATTAAATCGGATAAAACTTTCATGTCAATTAAATAACCGCTTTCAGGATCAACATGTCCGCTGACCATGACTTCTAAATCATAATTGTGTCCATGGTAATTCGGGTTATTACATTTTCCAAAAAACGCTTTGTTTTTTTCATCTGACCAGTTATCATTGTGTAATCTATGTGCAGCGTTAAAATGTTCAGCCCTAATAACAGTGATTTTTTCCATTTTGTTTCATCATTTGTATCCAAAGTTAAACAAAATTGTTTAATCTTTACATCATTAAGTTAAACAAATTCATATTTTATGTTAAATAACAGATCAAATTTTGTGTCTAATGAATGATCCTATATTCTACTTTGAGGTCATTGCAGTTCTCACTGGAATTCTAAGTGTTTGGCTCACACGGAAAGAAAATGTAATTCTCTACCCTGTAGGAATTTGTAGCGTTAGTATTTGGATTTATTTATGTTGGATTGGTGATTTATTTGGGCAATCCATTATCAACCTTTTTTTTCTTTTAATGAACCTGTATGGGTGGTACAATTGGCAATTAAAAGATGATAGTCAGAAATTAAAAATTCAAATAAAAAATAATAATAACGCTGAAAACTTAATGGTAATTATAGCATCCATTATTCTTTCAGCTATTGTTTTTGTAGTCATAATTCAATTTCAAAAAGAAGATGCGAGCTTATTCTATGTGATCTTAGAGTCGATCATTACCGGTTTAAATTTCACAGCCATGTGGTTGATGGCTTGGAAGAGAATAGAGCATTGGTACTTATGGATTATTGGGGATATCATGTGTATACCTCTTTTTGTTTTTAAAAATTACACACTTGGCGTAATTCAATTTGCCATATTTATTCTCATTGCTTACCAAGGATTGAAAGATTGGAAAATAAAATTACAAAATGACTAGAGTTGTCATCACTGGACCTGAGTCGTGCGGTAAAACTACTTTACTTGAAAGTGTGAAACACCTTGCTGAAGTAGAAATAACCGAAGAGTTTGCACGTTACTATTTAGATGATATAAAAAGACCATATCAATATGAGGACATCTATTCTATTGCTCTTGGACAAATAGCCTTTGAAAACGATGCACTAGAATCAAATAAAAAACTAATCATTCAGGACACCGACTTACTGACTCTTAAAATTTGGTGTGAGTACAAATATAAAAAGTGTCATTCTCTAATTATAAAAGAACTCAGTAAAAGATTACCGAGTCTATATATTTTGTGCTATCCAGATATTCCTTGGGAGCATGATGTACAAAGAGAAAATCCAAATGATAGATTAGCGCTTTTTAAATTGTATGAAGAAGAAATTAAAAAGCTAAAAGTAGATTACATCATCTTGAAAGGTTCAAAGGAGAACAGACTAGATAAAGTTGAACAATTAATTTCAAAGTTAGTTAGTGTATAAATATTTATAAATTTGCACCATAACTCAAGGGGGTGCTTTAATAGGCTGAGATTATACCCATATCTCGATTGATTTGCGAGATAATACTTGATCCAGGTAATGCTGGCGAAAGGATGTTAAATGTTTAAACCATGTGTTTCTTGCTCCCTGTAGCACATTTAACTTAAAATCATGAAAAAATATATATTATTAACCACAGTTGTATGCTGCCAAAACATGTATACACAAACTGACTCGTCTAAATTCCAGTTGGAGGAATTTGAAGTGACTACCAATAGAGTAGGTCAAAATAGTCCAGTTGCTCACGAGAATATTTCAAAGGAGGAATTAGAAGTAAATAATCATGGGGTTGATTTACCTATTTTATTAGACCAAGCTACGTCCATTGTAACTACTTCTGATGCAGGTGCTGGAGTTGGATATACGGGAATTCGAGTTAGAGGAACGGATGCAACACGTGTAAATATTACAATCAATGGAATTCCATTTAATGATGCGGAATCACATGGAGTTTTTTGGGTTAATATGCCTGATTTGTCTTCGTCAACTAGCGATATTCAAATACAACGAGGTGTAGGCTCATCTACTACAGGTGCGTCATCTTTTGGTGCAACCGTAAATTTAAGCACGCTAGGCAATGCTAGTTCTATCAAGCCATTTGGTGAGATTTCAAATAGTTTTGGATCATTTAATACCATTAAAAACACAGTTCGTTTTGGTTCTGGTTTGATGGATGGGAAATGGAATTTTGAGGGGAGACTATCCAATATTCAATCTGATGGTTTTATAGATAGAGCGAATTCAGACCTAAAATCTTATTATTTATCAGGCAGCTACCTTGGTGAAAACACTTCCATTCAAGCTCTAGTTTTCTCAGGTCATGAAAAGACGTATCAAGCATGGTACGGAGCTCCAATCCGCTTATTAAATTCAGGTGTAGACAGTAATCAAACCTACAACCCTTACGATTATGATAATGAGATTGATAATTACCAACAAACTCATTATCAATTGCATATAACCAATAAAGCCATTAAAAAATTAAAATTGAATACGTCATTTCACTACACAAGAGGAGCTGGTTATTTTGAGCAGTATGTGGGAACAGAGCATAATTCTGTAATGTATAATGGAGATTACGCTTGGGGAAAAAATTTACTTTCCTATTATAATCTTGATGATGTTATTATCTCGGGAGATACTATTTCTCAAACTAACTTAATTAGAAGGAGATGGTTAGATAATCATTTTTATGGTTTAGTTTTTAGTGCGGATTACACGGCCAACAAGTTCAATCTAATTCTTGGAGGTGGTGCAAATCAATACCTTGGAGGTCATTTTGGAGAAGTAATATGGGCTCAATATGCTAGTGATGGATCCATTAGGCATCGATATTATGACAATGATGCCACAAAGAATGATGTGAATTTATATGGAAAATTGAATTACGATTTAAATAAAGACTTCAATGCTTATCTAGATTTACAATACAGATTCGTTTCCTATGAATTTACAGGACTTAATAATGATCGAAGTCCACTAGACCAGACTGCAAATCTTAACTTTTTCAATCCGAAAGCTGGCGTGAATTATCACTTAAACAGTAGTAATAATCTGTACGGTTTTATAGGGGTTGGAAATAAAGAACCCAACAGAGATGATTTTACTGAGTCATCTCCTGAAAGCAGACCTCAGCATGAACAATTACTAGATGTTGAATTTGGCCACAGATATAATTCAGAAAAAATTAGTGTATCTACTAATTTTTACCATATGCAGTATAATAATCAACTGATTTTAACGGGTGAATTAAATGATGTTGGATCTGCAGTTAGAGTTAATATTCCAAATAGTTTTAGAAGAGGAGTGGAATTAACAGGTACTACAATGCTATCTGAAAAATTCACCCTAAAATTTAACGTAACGTTTAGTGAAAATAAAATATCTTCTTTTAGAGAATACATTGATAATTGGGATACTGGGGGTAAAGACGAGGTTACTCATGAAAATACTGATATAGCATTTTCTCCTTCCATAATTGGAGGCGGTCAATTAGTTTTTACTCCTTTTGAAAAAGACAATGGAAAACTTCAATTCGCCTTAGTGTCAAAGTATGTTGGGGAGCAATACATTGATAACACATCAAGTGAGTTTGCAAAGCTTGATGCTTATTTGGTACATGATTTAAGAATGAGTTATATGATAAAATCTACTCTTTTTAAAGAAATTGAAATCAGTTCTTGGATTAGAAATTTAAGTAACCAAAACTATATATCTAACGCTTGGGTTTATCGATTTAATACGGCCTATGACCCAACAAGTTATGATATGTATGCCAATTCTGAAGATGGGAATACATACAATCAAATTGGGGCTTTTAACCAAGCAGGAATAAACTTCTTTATTGGATTAAAGTTGAGGTTTTGACCTAAACTTGTTCCAAAGCTTGTTTTATATCTTCAATTATGTCGTCTGCGTTCTCAACACCAATGGACATCCTCACCATTTTTTCGGAGATATTTAGCTTAACACGAAGTGCTGGATCAACACCTATGTGGGTCATACTACTTGGGTGTTGAGCTAAGCTTTCTGTACTGCCAAGACTCACCGCCAATTTGATTAGTTTAAGATGGTTTAAAAATGTAAAGGCATCTTTTTCTTTGCCTTTAATATCAAAAGAAATCATTGCACCGGGTTGAGTACATTGCTTTTTATATATATCAAAACCTTTATCTCCTTCTTGAAGTAAACCCAAATAATACACTTTCTCAATTTTATCATGGGTAGTCAAGAATTGAGCTACTTTTTTGGCATTTTCACATTGCTTATCCATTCTCAGTTTTAATGTTTCAAGACTTCTCAACATTAACCAAGCTGTATTTGGGCTTATCATATTACCTAAAAATGTACGCAATACTTTAACTCTATTCATTAAATCTTGATTTCCCATTACTGCACCTGCAATCAAGTCGCTATGCCCTCCTAGGTATTTGGTGGCTGAATAAATGGTAAGATCTGCTCCAATATTCAATGGGTGTTGCCAAATAGGACCCATGTAGGTGTTGTCCACCGCGGTAACAACTTGTTTTTTATTTTCTATTTCAAATTCTTTGGCTACTTCGCTAATCATTTCAATGTTAAAAAGAGCGTTGTTTGGATTAGCAGGTGTTTCTACATACATCATGGCTAAATTTTTACTATGCCCACTGGCTCTAATCTTTTTGATAATAGATTTCTTGGTATCATCTGTATATATGCCAATGGTGTGAATTCCTAGAGTAGGAAGTAGGTGTTGAATGAAATGATCTGTCCCTCCATAGGTTGGGTTGCTGTATACTAAAAGATCTCCTGGTTTTAAAAATTCGAGCAGTACAGTTGAAATCGCTGACATACCACTTTCAAATACGGCACAATCATCAGCTTTATCCCATAGGCTCAATCTGTTTTCTAGGATTTCTAAATTTGGATTATTAATTCTGCTATAAATAAGACCTAGTTCCTCCGCAGGTTCTTTTTCTCTTATGCCATATGCAACTTCAAAAAAAGACTTCCCCTCTTCAGCACTTTTAAATACGAATGTAGAGGTTTGAAAAATAGGGCATTTTATTGCCCCTTCAGATAACTCTGGTTTATAGCCATATGTCATCATGTGACTTTCGGGATTTTTGATTACATTTTCCATATTACAAATTTACATATTTATATTATTTTTCTTTAAAAAAATTATATTTAGTAAAATTTTTCTTCATTATTATAAAATAAAAGAATATTTTTATAAGATTTATATATATTAAATACTCTTAAAGAAAATTATTATGGATTTTATTGATAAGCAAATAATTCGTTTTCTACAAAATGATGCTAAAATGACCATAAAGGAAATTGCTTCTAAGTTAAATTTATCAACTACTCCAGTTTTTGAACGGATCAAAAAGTTGGAAGAAAATAACGTGATAACTGGTTATCATGCACAAATTAATAAGTCCGCACTTAACCTTGAACTTACTGTATTTTGTGCCATTTCATTAAAAGAACACCAATATGAATACCTGATGCAATTTGAAAAGGAAATAAATCAATTAAGTGAGGTTCTTTTTTGTTATCACCTTGGTGGGAATGCGGACTACTTACTTCATATTGTAGTCAAAAACATTAATGCTTACCATGAATTCATTACCCTCAAACTAGCTAACGTCCAAAATATTGCCACCGTACAAAGTTCATTTGTTATGAAGGAGATGAAGCAAGGTAGGTTATCCATTGTTTGAATTATATTAAACCTATCATCAATAGAATAGCAAATAACATCAAGAAATAAGCTATGATATTGTAAAGCACTTTTACTTTAATCTTGTTAATAAGTGTTTTACCAGCGATAGCTCCTCCAAATGCACAAAAAATAGCTATAACCAGTGCTTTGATGAGGTATTCGTCCAGATCAAAATATCCCTCGTTAATATAAATGGGTATTCTGGAAAGATCAACAGCTAATGCAATACAGATGCCTGAAGCAATAAACGAGTGCTTGTCCAAATTGAATTTAGATAAGAATAAGGTTCTAAGTGCGCCCTGGTGACCCGAAATACCACCAAAAAATCCACTCAAAACTCCACCCACATAAATGCTATTTTTATGATTCAATGCTTTACTTTTTAAATTAAATAATTCAAATAAGGTAAATAGTAAAATTAATCCTCCAATACTCAATTTTAATAAGCTGGTTTCAAATGAATTCGGACCTAATTGAAAGGATATACTATTTGTGCTTTTCAACACAATATAATTCAGTAAAATTGACCCTATGATAGCACCTCCAATGGAGGGTATACCGAATTTTAAAACAACCTCCCAGTTTATTTGTTTAAAAGTTAAGAAAGACTTAAAAATATTGTTGAAAAGATGAACTATAGCGGTCGCAGCAATAGCTACTTCTATATCAAAAAACAAACTAAAAACAGGTAATAATAACGTACCTAGACCAAATCCCGATATAAATGTTAATAGTGAAGCAAATACAGAAGCAACTGCGATAATTACTTCAATTTGCATTTATTTTTTTTTCTTTTTCATGGGGTTATTTCCGCTTTTATCTCTTCTGTTTTTGTATTGATAAAGTTCAAATTTTGTAGGTTCAACTTTAACAGGCCAGTAATTGTTATTCCTATCTGTATCTGCGGTTTCTAAAAATGGGTCTAATTCAATTTGTTTTACTTCTTTATCAAACGCAAATACCTTTGTAATTTGAGTATTGTTTTTCATCCAAATTTCAGCTGGTATTTTAACCAATTCATGAGTATTATTTTCAAGAGTAAAGTCCAAAAATAAGGGCATAACTAAACCTCCTACATTTTTAAATTTTATTTCATAATAGTGCTTATCTTCCTTCAAAATTTGTTTTTCATCTTCATCTAATTTTGATTGAAAATTTTCAAACTTTTTAAGTTGTTTTTCGGTAGTAGAAAATTCATCATATGAAGTATAAAAATCACTTAATTTGCTATCTATTTCTCTGTATGTTACAATGTCTTTATTTCGCTGATTAGATATGTCCTTTGCTTTAATTTCTTCAAATTTTTTCTTCTTTTCAGCATTGTTTTCATTTGGGTTTTGATTGTTTATTTTATAATAACGTACGTTATCTAAACTAATATCAACATGATCAGTGCTGTAGAACCAACCTCTCCAAAACCAGTCTAGATCTACTGAGCTAGCGTCTTCCATTGTTCTAAATAAGTCTTCTGGATTAGGGTGTTTAAACATCCATCTATTAGCATACGTTTTAAATGCATAATCAAATAATTCCCTGCCCATTATGCTTTCTCTTAAAATATTCATCGCAGTTGCTGGTTTACCATATGCATTATTGCCAAATTGATGTATAGATTCACTATTGGTCATAATAGGGGATATTCTTTTTTTGTTCCCTTTCATATAATCTACAATTCTGTACGCAGGACCTCTTCTAGATGGATAACCTTTTTCAAATTCTTGTTCTGTAAGGTACTGTAAAAACGTATTTAATCCTTCATCCATCCATGTCCACTGTCTCTCATCTGAGTTAATGATCATAGGAAAGTAGTTGTGACCTACTTCGTGAATGATGACACTTATCATTCCATATTTAGTTCTTTTGGAATAAGTGCCATCTTCGTCTGGTCTCCCGCCATTAAAACAAATCATTGGATATTCCATCCCAATCCACTTAGAATGTACAGAGATTGCTACTGGATAGGGATAGTCAAAAGTGTATTTTGAATAACATTTCAGCGTATGAGCCACGGTTTTGGTGCTGTATTGCTCCCAAAGAGGATTTCCTTCTTTTGGGTAGAAAGACATAGCTAATACATCATTTGATTTTTGTTTTACGACCATGGCATCCCAAATGAATTTTCTAGATGAAGCCCATCCAAAATCACGTACATTTTCAGCTTTAAAGTGCCATGTTTTCATACCCTTTTTACGCTGCTTCTCATTTTTAATAGCTTCTTTTTCATTCACTATAAAAACAGGCTCTTTTTCATTCTTTTTTGCTAATTCAAGTCGTTTGATTTGTTCTTCGCTTAGAATTTCATTTGCGTTTACTAAATTCCCTGTTGCGGCTACTACATGGTCTGTTGGTACGGCTATTTTAACATCATAATCTCCGAAGGGTAAGGTAAATTCTCCACTTCCTAGGAATTGTTTATTTTGCCAGCCTTCTGTATCATTGTAGACACACATTCTGGGAAAAAATTGTGCTATCGTATATAAATAGTTGTCGTCCTCTTCAAAATATTCATAACCAGATCTCCCTCCAATTTCCATACGATTATTGATGTTATACCACCAATCCACATTAAATGTAAAGTTAGTCCCTGGAAGTAAGGGTTTGTCCAGGTTAATTCTCATCATGGTCTTGTGAATAGTGTATGCTTGTTTTGAGCCATCTTTTTTTGTAACGCTTGTAATGTTAAATCCACCTTCAAATTCTGGTTCCATGTTCTTAATGGATCTCGTATTTAATGATTTGATGCCTCCGGTTTGTATTTTATAGCTATCGGAGCTTTGGGCACGTTTATTTTGATCTAATTGTAACCATAAATATTCTAGTTTATCTTGACTGTTGTTATGATAGATGATAGTTTCGGTTCCAGTTATTTTTTGCTGTTGATCGTTTAAGGTGAGATTCATCACGTAATCTGCTTCATTTTGATAATAAGCATGTCCTGGGGCCCCACCGGCTGTTCGATACACGTTTGGAGTAGCCATTTCTTCTTTAAGTTGCTTAAACTTGTTGTAATTCAAATTAGGGTTTTGAGCAACAGAAATAAAGACGATTGTTGAAGCAATAAGGGTTAAAATTGCTTTACAAGAATTGATGAGATGTTTCATATTTTGTTAATGTAATGCTTTGGTTAATTAAACCAGTTATATTGATCATGTTCTTTTGACGATGAAAAACATCCATAAAGATATTATTTTCTACTAAAAAAGATTTTGGTCTTTGTTTCATTTTGCTAAGAATGTAAACCATAAATGAGCCATCATTTAAAACTTCGTTTCCTAAAATTTCAAGGGGAAGATCCTTTTCATTGTTTTTAATCCTGAAATGATTATTTATAAAAGATAAAACCAGTGAATCATTGAAATATTCTATGTTATTTTTTGAATAAGCTGATATTTTTTGATTTGTTTCTTTTTCAAAGACATAAATAAAATCTGAAGTATTTAATTCCATACTTATTTCTACTGTTTTATCTTCTTTTAAATTAATAGAGGTTATAGAAATGTAAGTTTCATGGTCATGATTAGCTTCTTTGTGGTGAGAACTAAAAAGAATAAAAAAACTTAATAATGATAGTATTAATTTTAGAAACACTGAATAAAGTTATATTAATGAGCTTAAGCTTTTATAATTGTTTGCTAAAAAGGCTTTTTGTCTGGTTTTAATTCGATCCATTTTATAATTGGAATTAAAATGAATTTTTTCGACCCAATATACTTTTTTTGGCGCTTGTTTTTTATCCCGAATGAGGGATGAAGCCTTTAAAATGGATTTTTCATCAATTGATTCTAAACAAATTAAAATACAAATTTCACCCATCTCTTCGTGAGGTTCTTTGTCAATGAAAAAATGAGATGGATTTAAATGTTGACTTAATGTTTTTTCTATTAGTTCGCAATGGATTTTTAGCCCCCCAGAATTGATTATATTATCCCTTCTTCCAATATATTTAAATAATTGATTTTCAGTTATTTCTACAATATCATTTGTGGTAATACTTTTAATTCCCAATTTTTTGGAACTTATAACAAGTTGCTTCTCATTATTATTACCAATTTGTACATGATTTAGACATTCATAATATTCATTTTTTATTCCTGGTTTTATAGGTCTTAATGCAATATGTGAGATGGTTTCTGTCATTCCAAATGAGTGAAAACATGATGTTTTTATTTTACTCAAATTGATGTAATCATCATTCGTTAAGTCACCTCCTCCAATTATAAGATTATGAATAAATTCTGTTCTTTTTGGATGCTGTATTGCATTACGAGCTTGTGCAGTTGTCATTGCACACAGGTCAATTTTTTCATTCAATTGCTGGATTGGATATCTACTAGGTTTTTCTAAAAATATCAATCCTTCATTAACAAGTGCCCTTATTAACATCATTATTCCGCCTATATATTTAGATGGCATACAACATAAAAAAGCACTTCCCATACTTAATTCGAAAAAATCCAGTGTAGCATTTGCACTATTGATGATATGTTCTCTTTTTAGTTTTATGGGCTTTGGATTTCCAGTAGAACCAGAGGTATTTACTATTAAATACGATCTTTCAGATTTCCAAAACTCAAGTACATCGTTTATATGAGGATCTAGCTCATTGATTCGTGCCTTATCCAAGCTAAAAATGTCCTTATAGTTTGTCTTAATTATCATTAAAAACTAACTGATTAAGATTCCATTTTTTATGTTTATCGTGTGATAAATATTGATTTGTAATTACCAATGGACTATCAAAATTATTTACATATAAACCTCCCGTTCCTAACCCTTGAGGTAACTTATTTTTAAAATTCCCACAAAATTGAGCAATGGCATTTAGGCCTATATTGGACTCCAAAGCTGAAGTAATCCACCAACCCTTATTATTTTTCTGTGCTAAATTAATCCATTCTTCAGTTTCCTTGAATCCACCAAGCATGGATGGTTTTAATACAATGTATTGAGGATCAATGTAATGAAGCAAATTTTCTTTTTGTTCTTTAGTATATGGTTTAATTAATTCTTCGTCTAATGCAATTGGTATGGGACTGTCCTTGCATAGGTTTTTCATTTCATCCCATTGATTAATAGCAATGGGTTGCTCAATAGAATGTATATCAAGCTTTGCTAATTCTGAAAGTATGTATGATATGTTTGTACTGGAATAGGCTCCGTTTGCATCTACTCTTAATTCTAGTTCACTGGATTTGTAATTTTTTCTTATTTGTTTTAATAGATTTAATTCATCCTTAAAGTTTAAGGATCCAATCTTCACTTTAATACAGTGGAATCCATCTTCTAATTTCTCTTGAATTTGTTTAGACATGAAAGTATATTCACCCATCCATATAAGTCCATTAATCTTAATATCTTTTTCATTTTTGGTGAACTTGTTTTGAAAAAGTGTTCGGTTTCCTTTGTTTTCAAGATCCTTTAGAGCCATTTCCAAGCCAAATTGTATACTAGGAAACTCATCTAGATCTACGGTTTGATGAATATTCATTTTTTCACATAATTCCTTTAGCTTTTCATCAAATGTATTAATGGGATCCCTACTTAGTCCTTCAATAGGACCACATTCTCCAATTCCGAATATATTAGGGTCAGAATCTTTAAATACTTTAATGAACCAAGATGGTTTTTCTGTCAAAACGCCCCTGCTAGTCCCGCTGGGAATTTTGAATTTTAGAATGTATTTTTTGAATTGTGCTTTTAACATGCACTATTAAAATTTTTAAGAAGTGGCAGATTTCATTAAATACTTTCTCCACTCTTGAAAAATAGGAACAGAAAGATTTGTTTCAAAGTTCATACAAATAAGAATACTTCTACCACGTGTACACAATAATTCTCCATCCTGAGTTTTTTTAAATAAAGTATATGAGAGAGTAAAACTTTTATTTCCTACGTGATCGCATGATGTTTTAATAAATACTTTGTCTCTAAGATGTAGAGGGTGAATATAATCCACTTCAATTCTACCAATTAATAGTCCTTGCTTTCTCCAATCCCAATTTAGACCAGATATTTGGGTTAAAAAGTCTATTCTTGCTTGTTCAAAATAGCTAAGATATTTACTGTTATGCACATTTCCTGCCATATCAATATCGGAGAATCGAACGGTGATATTGGTTTTACTCATTATGCTATTGGATTTAATGTTATGCTATATATTATGATAGAATTAATACTTCTTCCATAATAAAATTTATCAAGAGCATCCATCATATTAAAAGCTCTAAAATAGGACTGATGAATTTCAGTAGTTCCTTTCAGCTTCCATTGAATTGTAAATGAGTCTTCAATATTGAGATTGTTTTTTGCGTATTTCAGCATCATCTCAAGCGCTTCGATTTTGTCTCTGCCTTCTGTTGAGTAAAAGAAAAATTGTTGTTTATGGACTGCATTAATTGTAAATAAATCTAAGTCTACATAATCAGGCATTTCATTAAATTCAAATACCAATTGGTTCGTTTTTAATGACAAACAAGATGCTATCTTTTGTTGAATTTCTTTTACTCTATCTTGAATAGTTGATACCATTTTATTCTTTTAGAAGTTCAAATTTACTGTTTTCAAATATAAATTTGTTCATTTTTAGATCACTCTATGCGGTTTGTTTTACGATTTTTTACTGTTGTTTCTACTTAAAATGTAATCATACCATCATAGAAGTTATTAATGAGTATGTTTCTAAGAAACACTATTAATATTTCAAACTATCATAGTAGACAAGAAAATTAAGTTCTATATTTCTTTATAAATGCTCTTCCTTCTAGTACTAAAATCATTGTGGATGAGAAAAAAAGGAAAGAAAACACATATTTCAAAAATATCAGCATATAGTTATTACTTGAACTGATATTGTTTTCTGTATTTGTAATATAAAATGGGGTATTTAGCTGACTATATATTGTTAGTTCATTTTTTTGTTTGATCAATTTATAAAGTGAGTTTTTTTCAGTAATACTTTTGATACTATCGTTAGTGAAATCATTTATTTTTTTGTTCAGATCATCTATATACTGATTATAATACAGCTCATTGAGTTTTTTCTGTTTGATTAAAAGAGGCACTTGGTTCATATAATTTACCATACCATCTACAATTCCGTAAGAGTTAATTTGATTTTTAAAGTATAAATAGATCCTAAAGAAATGGTCATTCTCATTTTTATTAAGATTAATAACTTTCATGTTATCAATAGATTCGACTGTTTTTTGATCCACATTTATCAGTTTTGAAAGTCCATTATAATTTTTATTAGTCACATAATTAGATAAATTGTAACATAATTCTAATCCAATTTGTTTTACATCATTGTCTTTATTTTGGAAGAATGTTTCGTTACACTTTATTAAATAAAAAGAAGTGGTTGTTTTACTTGTTGTAACCATGTCATAAATACAAACTAAAATGGTAAGTAGCAATAAAACTAAAACAAGTCTTTTCCGTCTTTTGTAGACATTGTAAATGGATTGTGCCAGATTTATTAAGTCAAAATCATCGTAATCTTTATTTTTCATAAATGGCAATTAATGTGAAAAAATAAGAAATAAAAATAATTCCTTTATTTACAGACATGATAGACTCCGTACAAAAGTATACCAGTATACTAAATACAAGTAGTTGAAATATTTTATTAGTATGGATAGATGCTTTAAAAACATAATATATCCATAATATGAAATACAGTAATCCAAAAATTCCGAAGTAGCATAACACTTGTAGGTACTGGTTATGGCAATTATATGACCTTTCTAGACCCTTGAAATGATTGTTTTTTTTGTATATAATTTCCAGTTTTTCATCTAAATCACCTTTTGGTACGCCAAACCAAAAATGACTTGCAGCCACTTCATACGCTCCTCTCCATGTCTGAACACGGTCTTCCTGCAGAATTCCATCTTCGTTGAAAAGTTCTTTGAATCTGTTGTTAGTGAAAACCAGAGCTATTAACGAAATGGTTACAATAGCTAATGTAGTTAAGGCAAGAACTAGTTTATTAATTCTTAATTTATTATAAATAAATAGTAGAAGAATAGCAAGAGTGACAAGCAAAGGGGTTCTAGCAGAAAGAAGAACTAAGAAAATCATAGTTAACAGAACTAGACACCATTTTATAGACTCTTTAAACTTCCATTTAAATTTCCAATCGTGAAAAAGTAAAATACTGAGCAAAAAATTTAAATAGTAGGCAAGATATATAGGATGAATTTGCCACAAAGGATGGGCTAATCCTCTGTAAAAAAACCAATAATTTCCTGATCCATTTCCAAGATA
>ENA-OSEY01000888-OSEY01000888.1-marine-metagenome-genome-assembly--contig:-NODE-888-length-21106-cov-5.144943_pt1 | contig 21106 bp, 22 predicted proteins | sample MGYA00248465_ERZ534230 | MGnify/ENA primary metagenome ERZ534230 (study PRJEB26409, sample SAMN06344110) | marine metagenome | isolation source: Sea water from surface | place: Atlantic Ocean:Southern...
TAGATCCAGGATTTGGCTACGAGAAGACTCCTTATGAAAATTTAGAAATAATTAGTAAGTTTAATTATACAAAATTTGAAAATCCTTGTTTAATTGGTATTTCTAGAAAAGGTTTTCTTAAAAAGCTATCAAATGACCCTAATTTAGATCAGACAAGTGTTACAACTGGTATAATTTCTTTATTAAATGGAGCTAAGATAATTAGAACTCACAATGTGCCACTTACTGCAACAACGATAGAGAAAGTTTTTGGCTAGATTACTTAAAATGCGTAAGAGAAAGCACTTTGGTACAGATGGTATAAGAGGATCTATCTCTAAAGAAACCAATCCTGAATTTATCCTCAAATTAGGCTGGGCTGCTGGAAAGGTTTTTAAAGAGCGAGGAATCAAAGCACTTATTATTGGTAAAGATACAAGAATATCTGGATACATGTTAGAAACAGCTCTTCAGTCAGGGATTATAGCTGCTGGAGTGGATGTCAGATTAGTTGGTCCTATGCCAACGCCTGCTATTTCTTATTTAGCTAGTTCTTTTAAAAATCAAGCTGGTGTTGTCATAAGTGCTTCTCATAATTCTTATGAAGACAATGGGATAAAATTTTTTGGTGATGATGGAAAAAAAATTTCTAATGACTTAGAAGAAAAAATAGAAAACAAATTATCTGAAGAAATAGAAGTTTCTGAAGCGAAGAACTTAGGCAAGGCAGCAAGATTAACAGATGCCAGTGGAAGGTATATTGAATTTTGTAAAAGTTGTTTAAAAAGAAATATCAATTTTAATAAACTCAAAATTGTTTTAGATGTGGCAAATGGTGCGACATACGATATTGCTCCCAAAGTTTTCAAAGAATTAGGAGCTGAGATAATTGTTTTATCTGACTCACCGGATGGAATTAATATTAATAAAGATTGTGGCTCAACGAATATAAAATTTCTTCAAAAAGAAGTTCTTAAAAATAAAGCAGATTTTGGAATAGCTTTTGATGGCGATGGCGATCGACTAATTATTGTTGATAAAAATGCAAAGGAATTAAACGGAGACGATATCTTATTCGTGTTAGCTAGAGATAAGTTCGAAAATCAAATTACTCTTGACTCAAAAGGAGTTGTGGGAACAATCATGACAAATAAAGGACTGGAAAATTCTCTTACAGAAATGGGAGTGGACTTAGTTAGGTCAGATGTTGGGGATAGATATGTTTTACAGAAACTAGAAGAGCTTAATTGGGACTTAGGAGGCGAGCAATCAGGACATATTATATCTTTGGATTCTTCAAATAGCGGTGATGCAATTATTGCGGCGATCAAATTTCTTGAAGCTTACATTTGTTCTAATTTACCTTTGGATCAATTATTGAAACCTTTTGTAAAATATCCTCAAATTCTAACCAACATAAAAACTGATAATTCTGAAAAAGTTCTTAAGAATAAAAATTTCAAAAACTTGTTGAAAGAAATCTCTTTAAATTTAAAAAAATACGATGGAAGAGTAAATGTAAGGCCGTCTGGAACGGAACCATTAATAAGAATAATGGTAGAGAGTAAAAATGAAAAAGAGACTAAAGCAGCTTCAACAATTTTATCTAATTTTGTAAAAGAACTAACTTAAGATGAAATACTTAATAGCAAATTGGAAGATGAATTCCATTGATATAGAGGAATGGTTTAAGGGATTTAATAAATTTTTTAGAGAAATAAAAAATGATGTAGAAGTTATTGTTTGCCCTAGTTATGTTGATATTGTTAAATGTTCTCAACAAGCTCCAAATTTAATTATGGCAGCTCAGGATGTGTCTATTCATGACGATGGACCTTTTACAGGTCAAATTTCTGCTCTTCAACTTTCTAGGACCTCGGAACAATTAAAATATTGCCTACTAGGCCATTCTGAAGTTAGATCTAAAGGAGACACTAACTCTTTAATAAGAATTAAATCTAAAAAATTAGAGGCTTTTAAAATAAATTCAATACTTTGCGTTGGAGAAGATGAAAATGTCTTAAATAAAGGAGAAAGAGAAAAATTCCTTCTTGATCAGTTAGATTCTTATTTCCAAGAAGGGCTTTGTCCAAAATTTATTGCTTATGAACCTATTTGGGCAATAGGAACCGGAGATGTTGCAAAACCATCTGACATCAATAAGATCCATTCAATTATCAAGGAGATCTGTTCTAGAGAATTTGATGTGAAGTTAGAAAATATCATTTATGGTGGCAGCGTGAATGATCAAAACTCAAAAGAAATCTTTGAACAAGAACATGTAAATGGAGCTTTAATCGGTGGGGCTTCATTAGATGGCCATTCTTTTGGTAGAATAGCGAACAATTTTTTTGAGATTCATAACGGGTAGAGAAAATGCTTATAACTTTTTTAATGATCACTAACATAATTCTAGCAATCATATTGATTGTCCTTGTTCTTTTACAACAAGGTAAGGGTTCAGACCTTGGGTCAGCATTTGGTGGTGGCTCTTCAAATAGTTTGTTTGGAGCTGTAGGGCCTTCTAACTTTCTAGGCAAGATAACCACTTACATTGCAGCACTTTTTTTAGTTGTTAGCCTGGGACATGCATATTTTTTAAAGCAATCAAATACCGAGGTGCTTTTTGATATTGATGAACTGACTCAAGAGGAAGTTATTCTCGAAGAAGTTCCAACGGAATGACACCTAAATATATTTAATTTAAGAATTAAGTCTTATGGTCTAAGGGCATGGTGCCGAAGGCGGGACTTGAACCCGCACGAGCATTAGCTCACTACCCCCTCAAGATAGCGTGTCTACCAAATTCCACCACTTCGGCATGGGCGAAGATTATATCAACAAAAGATTAATTAAGGCTTATATTTCACTCATATAGAACTAAGAATTAGCTTGACCAATCGCACTGCTTTTAATTAAACTTCACATTCGCTGCGATGCGGGGTGGAGCAGTCTGGTAGCTCGTCGGGCTCATAACCCGAAGGTCGTTGGTTCAAATCCAGCCCCCGCTACCAGTCCACATTTATAGGGGATATTAGTGGAGGCCATTTGGCCTTTTTTTGTTTAGAAAGATGAGATTTGATTTTGAAAGTATAGTTGAGCCGTCGGTTACAGCAAACGGATGCGATCTCTGGGGTATTGATTTTATCCATGGAGCAAATACTCCTATTTTGAGAGTTTTTATTGATGCTGTTGGAGGCGCAACTATTGAAGATTGTGAAAAGATTTCAAAAGATTTGAATTATGAGTTGCCACTGGATAACTTTTTTGCAGAGCTTGACTATACTTTAGAAGTATCAACTCCTGGTGTTGAGAGAAAAATATATAAGGCTGAACAATTCGATCAATTTGTAGGAGAGAAATTTAGCATCAAGTTAAAAGCTCCAGTTGAAGGCAAGCTAACTTTCAAGTTGATTTACAAGAAATTTGACAGCAATTTAATATTTTTGGATCAGGACAACAATGAATACAAGTTTGCATTTGAAGATATTGATACTTGCAAGTTAATACCAGATTTTGAAAAGATTTTGAGGAAAGAAAATGGATAGTAAAGAAATTTTAGCTGTTGTAGAGGGAGTTTCCAATGAGAAGGGAATTGAAGAATCTATAATTTTTAATGCTCTTGAGGTAGCGATTGCATCTGCATCACAAAGACATTTTCATGAGGATGCTGAGATATCAGTAACCATTGATACCTCGTCTGGAGTTTACACTACATCACGCTCATGGATTGTAGCAAATGAAGATGATCCTGATTTTCATATTGAAACTCATAAAACTTCAGCTGATGCTGGTAAAGAAACCGGAGAATTACATACTGAGGTTGTTGAAAATATTGATTTTGGAAGAATAGAGACACAAGCTGCTCGTCAAATAATGATGCAAAAAGTAAGGGAAGCTGAAAGAGAGAATATTGTTTCTAAATTTAGAGCTCAAGATAACACCTTAATGAATGGAATTGTTAAGAGAGTAACAAGAGATAACATTATTGTTGAAATAAATAACGATGTGGAAGCTATTTTGCCAAGAGATCAATTGTTACCAGGTGAAATATACAAAATTAATGATCGTATAAGAGCAATACTTCAGATAAAGGAAATTGAAGGAAGAGGAGCTCAATTAATGTTGAGTAGGGTGTGCCCTGAAATGGTTACTGAGCTATTTAGAATCGAGGTACCTGAAATTAATGAGGATGTCATTGAAATAAGAGGAATTGCTAGAGATGCAGGATCGCGCTCTAAAATTGCTGTAAAAACCAATGACGGACGAATTGATCCAGTGGGTGCCTGCGTTGGAATGAGGGGTTCAAGAGTTCAATCAGTTTCAGGAGAATTAGGCAACGAAAGGATAGACATAATAATTTTTGAAGATAATCCTGCGCAAATGGTAATTAATGCGCTCTCACCTGCAAAGGTAGAGTCTATTGTGATGGACGAAGATAATAGATCTATGGAGCTCGCAGTAAATGAGGATAACTTAGCACTAGCCATAGGGGCAAGAGGTCAAAACATAAGGCTTGCTTCAAGGTTGGTTGGATGGGAATTAAATATTATTTCTTCTGAGGAGGCTGAAGCAAAAGAAAAAGTTGTTGAGACTGAATTTCAGGCAAAATTGATGGAGTCTCTATCACTCGATGAGGAAACTGCTGAAAAGCTTGTGGAGTTGGGAGTAAAAACTTTTGATGACATAGCCTACATGGATGATAAAGATCTAGAAGATGCAACTGGCTTAGATAATGAAAAAGCTCAAGAACTAAAAAGCTCTGCTTCTGATGCAGCATTAATTGAAGCTATGGGTGAATTTTCAGCAGAGGAAGATGAGCTAGCCTCTCTTACTGGATTAGGGTTTAGTGAGGATGACATCGAAACTCTCAAATCCAATAAATTAAAAACCATGGATGACGTTGCCGAGCTTGCTGTTGATGAATTGATTGACATCGTTCCAATGGATGAGAAGAAAGCTGCAGATATTATTATGAAAGCTAGAGAGTCCTGGTTCGAAGAGTAAAATATAACAATGAAAGTAAAAGATTTTGCCAAGGCTCTTAAAACAGAGCCATCTGTTCTTCTTGAGAGAATGCAGTCTGCTGGATTGAGTCATAAATCCGAATCTGATGAGATAACTCCAAGCGATAAGCAGGCACTATTACTTTTTTTAAAAGATCGAAAGTCGGGCCCTAAAAAGGTTGTTACCACTTCAGATGGAGATATAAAAGCAAAACCAAAGCCCTCTGCAACAAAAAAAACTTCCTCCGGTAAAAGCTTTACTGACAATATTGAGGCTAAGCGAAAAGCTGCAGCAGAACAACTCAAAGAGCAGCAAAAGAAAAGAGAAGACCAGATCAAAGAAGCTATTAAGCTCAAGCAAGAACAAGCCAAAGCTTCCAAAAAACCTGTTCCAGGAACGCCACAAAAACCCTCTAAACCTGTTGATGTAAAGGATCAATTATCTAAGGCAGCAAATGAGTATGCTAGAAAAGAATCTTCTTTTTCTAAGGACAGCTCACATCAGTTTGAAAAGCCTGATGAGTTCATTAAAAAAGATATTGAAATACCAAGTACGATCTTGGTTGGTGAACTAGCTAAATTAATGTCAATTAAGGGAGGAGAAGTTGTCAAGGAGTTAATGTCTTTAGGCGTAATGGCAACTATAAATGATTCTATTGATCAAGAAACAGCAATTCTTGTTACTGAAGAAATTGGTCACAATGGTGTGCCGGTAGCAGATGAATCAGTCGAGGATCAGATTATTGGTCAAATTGAATATTCTGATGATCAGTCACCAAGATCGCCGGTAGTAACTGTTATGGGTCATGTCGATCATGGAAAAACATCTCTTCTTGATTACATTCGTAAGTCTAAAGTCGCTGATGGGGAGGCTGGGGGAATTACTCAGCATATAGGAGCATATGAAGTTGAATTAAAAGATTCAAAAATAACTTTTATTGATACTCCAGGTCACGCAGCTTTTAGTCAAATGAGAGCAAGAGGTGCAAATACTACAGATGTAGTAATTTTAGTTGTTGCAGCAAATGATAGTGTAATGCCACAGACTGAGGAGGCGATTAATCATGCTAAAGCAGCTGAAGTTTCAATTGTGGTTGCAATAAATAAGATTGACTTACAAGATGCAGATGCTGAAAAAGTAAAGGGAGACCTAGCTGCTAAAGATTTAGTCCCAGAAGATTGGGGAGGGAATGTCCAAATGATTCCTGTTTCAGCTCAAACCGGAGAAGGAATAGATAAATTACTTGAGGCAGTGGCCTTGGAATCTGAATTGCTTGAATTGAAAGCGCATCATTCTGGTCCAGCACAAGGTGTTATTTTAGAGTCAGAGCTTGATAAATTTAAGGGCGCCGTTGCAACTCTGCTGATCCAAAATGGAACCTTAAAGGTTGGAGATATGATCGTTTCTGGAATGTCTTACGGAAAAGTTAAAAATATTTCATCATCAAGCACTTCAAAGCTTAAAAATGCCGGCCCGTCAGATGCCATTGAGGTTTTAGGACTTAATTCCGCACCTGATGCTGGTGAATCCTTTCAGGTTGTAAAGTCTGAAAAAGAAGCAAGAGAAATAGCTCAATTTAGGGAATCCTCAATTAAAGATAAAAAAGTCTTGAAACAACGCGATGAAAATCTTGGTAACTTATTTGAAAATATGGGTTCTGGTTCTAAAAAGATTCTTAACGTTATTCTAAAAGCAGATGTTGCCGGCACTTCTGAGGCCATCAGTGCAGCATTGCAGGATGCAGGAAATGATGAAGCATCTATAAAAATTGTATCCACTGGAGTTGGTGGTATTTCTGAATCAGATGTGAATTTAGCATTAGCGACTGAATCCGTATTGTTAGGTTTTAATGTCAGGGCTGATAATGCTGCAAAAAAACTTGTTGAAGAGAATGATATTAGTCTCAGCTATCACAGTATTATTTACGAACTAATTGATGATGCTAAGGCTCGATTAACTGGGATGCTTGATCCAATCATAAAAGAAGAAATTGTTGGGAATGCAGAAGTTCTGGAAGTATTTAACTCTCCAAAATTTGGTCAAGTTGCAGGATGTATGGTTGTTGAGGGCTCCATCTTTAGGAACAAACCTGTAAGGGTCCTCCGAGACGATGTGGTAATTCACCAAGGAGAATTAGATTCTTTGAGGAGATTTAAAGATGATGTTGGCGAAGTTAAAAATGGTACTGAGTGTGGTGTAGGCATTAGAAACTATAAAGACATCAAACCTGGAGATAAGATTGAGGTTTACGATAGAAAAGAAGAGGCTCAATCTCTTTAAATAAATGACTTCAAACAGAATTCTTCAGCTTGAAGATTTACTAAAACGAGAAATCTCTCAAATCATTTTGACTAAAGTAAAGGACGATCGATTTAAAAGTTTCAATATCATTGACGTCAAAGCAGCTTCCGATCTATCTTCTGCAAAAGTATATTTTTCAATCATAAATGGCAATGAGAGTGATGTTCCAGAAATCAAATTTCTTGAAAAATTCTCTTCCATGATTCGAAGTCAAGTTGCCTCAGAAGTAGTTCTAAAAAAGGTCCCCAAACTTAAATTTATTTATGACAACACCCTTTATGAAGCTAATTCAATTGATGATTTATTAAAATCTTTAAATGAATAGTGGAATTTTATTAATAGATAAACCAATTGGGTATTCATCCAATCAAGTACTTCAAAAGGTAAAAAAGAAATTATCTCTCAAGAAAGTTGGACATTTCGGAACACTTGATCCGTTTGCAGATGGACTACTCATTTTAGGAATAGGAAAGGGAACAAAGCTATCAAATATTTTTCTTAACGAAGACAAAGCATATGTTGCAGAGATATTCTTGGGAGAAGAAAAAGATACAGACGATCTTGAGGGAGATACTACCTTTAAATCCTCACAGACCGTAAGTTATGAAAATGTTATTTCCGCTCTAAAGAATTTTGAAGGACAAATAGAGCAGGTTCCCCCGACGTACTCAGCTTTAAAGCACAATGGAAAACCTTTATATGATTACGCCAGAGAGGGCAATCCAATAACTAAACCAGCCAGGAAAGTCATAATCCATGAATTAAAAGTTATCGAATTCAAGTTCCCAAAACTTAAGCTCGAAATTACTTGTTCCAAGGGGACATATATAAGGGCAATAGCTAGAGATTTGGGTAGGAAGCTTGGCATTGGAGGTCATTTACAATCACTAAGAAGATTAAAGCAGGGCTCATTTGATATTTCTGATTCCAAATCAATAGATTCTCTTTGTGAAGAAAATATAATTAGTATTGAGGATTGCACAAAAATCTTTAATGAGATTTCCATTAGCGATAATGAGTATGCTGATCTAAAAAATTATGGAAAGACTAGATCAAAAATAAAAAAGTCAGGATATTTTAGAGGTTACAATAATGACAATTTCGTTGGCATTCTTTCATATTCAAAAAATCATTTAGTCAAAGAAATTCTTGTTTAATTGTGTAATTAGTACTAAGCTACTCGCACTCTAGGCTTTAGGTATGCAAGGCTTAGATAACACAAAGGTATACCCAAGGAGATAAAATGGCACTAGCTAAGGAAGAAAAGCAGAAAATACTTGAAAAGTTCAAGACCGCTGATAACGATACTGGATCACCAGAAGTTCAAATAGCTTTATTAACAGAGAACATTAATAAGCTTCAAGCTCACTTTAAGGAGCATAAAAAAGATCATCACTCTAGAACTGGCCTAATTAGAATGGTTAATTTGCGTAGAAAGCTATTGGCATATTTAAAAAAGAAAGACGGTGATAGGCACCAAGAAATAATTAAATCCCTGAATTTGAGAGGGTAAATAAGGAATAAAGTGAATAAATTAAATTTTGATATAAATACGGTTGAATTTGAGTACGGAAATAGAAAATATAAGATTGAAACTGGAAAAGTAGCTAGACAGGCTACAGCCAGTGTAATGGTATCCTCGGGTGACTTGTCGGTCCTAACTACAGTAGTTGCACAAAAAGATAATGATCCTTTAAAAGATTTTTTTCCTCTTGCAGTTTTTTATCAGGAAAAGTTCTACGCAGCTGGCAGAATCCCTGGAGGTTTTTTTAAGAGAGAAGGAAGACCAACTGAAAACGAAACTCTTGTTTCGCGTCTAATCGATAGACCTATTAGACCTCTTTTCCCATCTTCATTTACAAATGAAGTTCAGGTGATATGTACAGTAATGTCTGCCGATAAAGATCAAAACCCAGATATTGCTTCAATGATCGGCGCTAGTGCTGCTTTAAGTATTTCTGGCATCCCTTTTCAAGGGCCAATTGGAGTTGCCCGAGTTGGCTTTATAGATGATAGCTTTGTTATCAATCCTTCAAATGATCAACTTAAAGATTCTTACCTTGATATGGTAGTAGCTGGAACTAAGGATGCTGTTCTCATGGTTGAGTCTGAGGCAAAAGAGCTTGATGAAGACTTAATGTTAGGAGCAGTTTTGTTTGGCCATCAAGAGATGCAGAAAGTGGTGGATGCATGTAATGAATTAAAGTCTAAAGTTAATCCTGATATGTGGGAGGTTGAAGAAGTTCCGACAATTAAGGAGTACGAAAATCAAATCTCAAGTAATTTCCTTGATGAGATTGAAAGTGCCTTTAAAATCGCAGACAAATCATCTAGAGGTGAGGCAATTAACTCAGTAAGAGAAAAAATTAAATCCTCTCATGAAGATCTTGATGAATTAGAGCAAGCTCGATTAATGACTGCCTTTAAGAACGTTGAGAAATCAGTCGTCAGAAAATCAATTCTTTCTAATCAACCGAGAATTGATGGTCGTGATCTTGATACAGTAAGACCAATCGAGGTCGAAACTTCTTTTCTGCAAAAAACACATGGATCTTCATTGTTTACACGTGGTGAAACCCAAGCAATAGTTGCTGCAACATTGGGCAGCACAAAAGATGCACAAAGAATTGAAAACCTTTCAGGTGAAAGCACTGATGCTTTTATGCTTCATTACAATTTCCCTGGCTACAGTGTTGGTGAAATTAGCTTTCCAGGTGGTCCAAAGAGAAGAGAAATTGGACACGGAAATTTAGCAAAAAGAGCTATTAAAGCAGTTTTACCTGATCTAGATTCTTTTGGGTATACATTACGAGTTGTTTCTGAAATTACAGAATCAAATGGATCAAGCTCAATGGCAACTGTTTGCGGAACTTCTTTATCATTGATGGATGCAGGTGTACCTATAACAAATGCCGTTGCAGGTGTTGCAATGGGTCTTATAAAAGAAGGTGATGATTTTGCTGTTCTAACAGATATTCTTGGTGATGAAGACCACCTTGGCGATATGGATTTTAAGGTTGCAGGAACTGTAGACGGAGTAACTGCTTTGCAAATGGATATTAAAATTGAAGGTATAAATGAGCAGATCATGGATGCTGCACTTGAAAAAGCAAAAGCTGCCAGAATGCACATCCTTGGTGTTATGAATGAGGTAATAGATAAACCAAAAGAAGTCTCAGATAATGCCCCTGCTATGAAAAAATTCACGGTTCATCAGGACAAAATTAAAGAAATTATTGGTAAGGGTGGTGCTGTTATCAAGAATATACAACAAGAATCAGGCGCATCGGTTGATATAAATGATGATGGTGTGGTTACTGTCTTTGGTGAGAATCAATCTGTAATGCAAGCTGCTTTAAGTATGATTGAAACTATTATTGAAGACCCTGAAGTTAATAAGATTTATGAAGGAAAGGTAGTAAAAATTGTTGATTTCGGTGCTTTTGTTAATATCTTACCTGGTAAGGATGGATTACTTCACATATCTGAAATATCAGAAGAAAGAACCGAAAATGTTTCTGATGTGCTATCAGAAGGTGACTCTATTAAGGTCAAGTTAATAGGGTTTGATAGAGGCAAACTTAAACTCTCTGCAAAAGCAGTGGATAAAGAATAGTCATATTTGTCAAGTTTTTTGAATTTTCTTATTTAATTTATTTGTTCTACACAAATTTCTATGGTTTTATATAGCAATCCAAGCAACAACCATAGGGGGAAATTATGGATAAAGCATTCGGAATGATTAAGGACCTAGTCGGTGACTTAACTGCTATTTTAGTAGGTGTTATTGGTCTAGGTGTTGTAGCAGGAATTGTGTTTGGCGACACATTCTTTTTTGGCGAAGTTCTAGATAACTTGCTTAGTGTTGTACAAACACTTGGTGATAATGGGTTAGTAGGACTGCTAGTTGCTGCACTCCTTATGATGCTTCTTAAGTAATCTAACTTAAGTATATACTTAAGCATCTGATAGGGATTTTCCCTATTAGATGCTTTTATTAGTTATGTTTAAGATAAAAAAACTCAAACTTTCACTCAAATCAATTAGAAATTTTTTCAGAAGGTTAACTGATGTTTTAATCCCTATAGTAGCGGTCTCTTTGTTATTAGGGATAATCTTTGGGATTGATGCACCATTTGTTGGAAATGTATATACAAACGTTGCAGAAATCATTGGCCTGATTGGACAAGATGGCCTTCTTGCTTTAATTTCAATAATTATAATTCTAGCTTATTTAAAGAAAAAATAGCTGGTGGCTATGGGTGGAATTGAACCACCGACCCCGGCGTTATGAGTGCCGTGCTCTAACCGACTGAGCTACATAGCCATGATGAGCAATGATATCTATATCAAATTCCATGTCAAACATTAAATTTAAATAAGATTACATCACCGTCTTTAACAATATAATCCTTGCCCTCAAGCCTTAAAGCCCCTTCTTGACGCGCACCATGATTTCCGGAATATTCAATAAAATGATCGTACGAAACCACTTCAGCTTTAATAAATCCCTTCTCAAAATCTGTATGAATTACACCAGCAGCTTGAGGAGCCAAAGATCCTTTCTTGATAGTCCAAGCTCTTGACTCTTTTGGTCCACTTGTAAAATAAGTTTGTAAGCCGAGTATCTCAAAGCCAGCTCTGATTATTGAATTTAGTGCAGGCTCACTCAATCCTAAGAGATTTAGGTATTCTTTACGTTCCTCTTGATCAAGAGTCGCTATTTCATATTCCTGCTTAACTACAACTGGAATAAACTGAATAGAATTCTTATCACACCATTGGTGAATTTCAGTTTGATGATTTAGGTTTTCATCTTCTGAGATATTTCCTACAACAAAAAATGGTTTAGATGTCAGGAGATTAAAGGTTGAAATGATCTCATTATCTTCATCTGAATATAGACTTAGATTTATGTGATTAGTATCAGATATTTCCTCAATGACCCTCTCAATTATTTGAGTCTCTTTTTTAATGAGTACGTCATTTGATTTGATTAATTTCTTATTTTTTTCTTCTCTGTTATTGAGTGTTTGTATGTCAGCAAGGGCTAGTTCTGTGAGTATAACCTCCAGATCATCCAAAGGGTTAATTTTCCCATTCACATGAGTAATATTTTCATTTTCAAAACATCTAACTACATGGGCAATCGCGTTTACTTCTCTAATATTTGCCAGAAAAGCATTCCCAAGACCTTCCCCATGTGATGCTCCTTTTACAAGCCCTGCAATATCTACAAATGTAGTTGAGGCATAAATTAACCGCTCAGATTGTGAAATTTTATGTATTCTATCTAGTCTGTCATCAGGAACATTAACAATGCCAATATTTGGTTCAATAGTACAGAAGGGAAAATTTTCAGCAGCAATAGCGGATTCTGTTAATGCATTAAAAAGTGTTGATTTACCAACATTTGGCAAGCCAACGATTCCGCATTTGAATCCCATAATTAATAGTTAGTTTGTGTTAATTTCTTTTTGAAATTCATCTATGCCACATTCAATAAGGACAGGAATCATATTTTTAATTGTTTTATATGCCTTCTTGATTGAGCTTTTTTCAGATGGTTTGAACTTGCTAAGAACCCACTTTGTTACATCATCCTTTGATCCTGGGTGAGAAATTCCTATTCTTAATCTATAAAAATTTGATCCTATTAAGTGAATAATATCTCTCATACCATTATGTCCTCCATGACCACCGCCAAACTTAAATTTCAACTTTCCAGTTTCCAAGTCAAGGTCATCGTAAATTACAACTAACTGTTCAGGTTTTATTTTATGTTTTTTTAATATCTTTAGAGCTGTTTTTCCAGACTCATTCACGTAAGATTCACTTGCATACCAATGAAATAGTCCATTATGAGATTCAAAGGTTGAAGCAAGTATATTTTTATTTGTGGACATAGGTGCTTTAAGATCCTTAGCGAGACTAAAAATATAATCTTTGCCAACGTTATGGCGTTGAAGATCATATTTTGAACCAGGATTTCCTAAGCCTAGAAAAAAGATTTTTTGAGTTTGAACCAATTATTCAGTTGGTGTTTCTTGTGCAGAATCTTCGCCTTCAGCTGACGCATCTTCTTTTGCTGAGTCAGCTTCATCAGTTGAAGTATCTTCACCTTCAGCTTCACCTTCAGCCTCATCTTCAATGATAGGCTCTTCTTCAACAATTTCCTTAGGCGTGATAACGTTAACAACCATTTGATCATTACTTTCATCTAGATTTGGTATTTCAACTCCTTCACCCAAGGAAAGCTCAGTAAGCCTTATTGACTCATTGAGTTTAAGTTCTAAAACATCAACATCAATGGATTCAGGAATATTTGAGGCTAAGCAAGAAATTTCAATCTCTCTAATTGCTTTAGTTAACGCACCACCTTCCATTTTGACACCATGACATTCTTCTTCATTAATGAATTTAACTGGTACAGTAACCTTAAGTTTGGTTTTGCTTGATACTCTTTGGAAGTCAGCGTGCAACAGCTTACCTTTTTCAGGCTCTCTTTGAAGCTCTTTTAAAACAACCTTCTCCTCGTTACCGTCAAGGACAATTTTAAGAACCTGTGTGTAAAAGAGTTCTGATTCACAAGCTTTCGTAATTTCATTTAAAGGGACTTTGATATTTTTTGTATCTTCATTATTCCCATATATAACGGCAGGAACCATTGAATCTTCTCTTCTAATTTCTCTGTTTTTATTGGTTCCAGTTCTTAATCGTGCATCTGCATTTAAAATAATCTCGTTACTCATTTTCTTTCCGGTTATAGGAAGAGTGCGCTCAGCGACTCCTCATTATTCAATCTTCTAATGCACTCAGCAATAGTAGGTGCAAGAGAAATGACGCGTATTTTACTGCATTTTTCTGCTTCTTGCGAAAGAGGAATGGAATTTGTTACAACTAATTCATCAATTGATGAATCATTGATTCTCTCAATTGCAGGACCGGAAAGTACAGGATGAGTAATATAAGCTTTAACCTTTGATGCGCCAGCTTCTTTTAAGGCTTGGGCTGCATTACACAAGGTTCCAGCAGTATCAATAATATCATCGGGCACAATGCAAGTTTTTCCTTTAACGTCACCAATGATATTCATTACCTCTGATTCATTAGCAGCTGCTCTTCGTTTATCAATAATTGCAAGGTCAGATTCATCTAGAAATTTTGCAAGAGCTCGAGATCTAACTACTCCACCTACATCAGGCGAAACAACAATTAATTTTTCAGTTGCGCTTGGACTTCTTTTGATATCATCAACCATAATCTTGGTTGCATAAACATTATCTGCAGGCATATCAAAAAATCCTTGAATGGTTTCAGAATGAAGGTCTACTGTAAGAACTCTTTGAATTCCCACTTGATTGAGCATGTCTGCTACAACCTTTGCACTGATTGGTACTCTTGCTGATCTAACTCTCCTGTCCTGTCTTGCGTAACCAAAATAGGGGATGATGGCAGTAATTCTCGAAGCAGAAGACCTCTTTAGTGCATCAGCCAATAGCATTAACTCCATTATGTTTGCATTAGACGGCTGACAAGTTGATTGAATTATAAATGTTTCATGCCCTCTGACATTTTCAAGCAACTCAACTCTTATTTCGCCATCTGAGAATTTGCTGACCTCGACCTTACCAAGATCTTGTCCCAAAATAGATGCAACTTCTGATGCAAGGGCTGGGGTCGCATTCCCAGAAAAAATATCTAAACTAGATTTACTAAACATTTTAATTGGCTGGGGTGGTAGGATTCGAACCTACGCATGACGGGATCAAAACCCGTTGCCTTACCGCTTGGCCACACCCCATTAATTATCATTAATAGGTGAGTATTGTAATGGTTCAACATTAAAGAATCTCCAATTATTTGGAATTTTTTTTACAAATTCACTAATTTCAAGCTCATTTTTGTAGAAACAGAAGTGTGAAGAACCTGTTCCAGTAATAGCGAATTCTAAATTAAACTCTTCTTCTGACTGACTAAAAAAATCACTTATCACAGGGAATTTTTTATTAAAAATATCCTGGAAATCATTATGTTTGTCAGAAATTTTTTCATTAACTTGAATTATTCTCTGGGCTTGCAGCTCATCAAACATCTCTTTTGTTGAAACATGAATATTTGGGTATATCAGAAGTATTTTTGAATTAATTGAATCACATGGAGACAATATTTCTCCAAAGCCAGACACATCAGCATTCTCGCCATTGATGAAGAATGGAATATCAGCACCTAGTTCTGCACCAAGCTGGGTTAATTCAGTACGGGATAAGTTTAATTTAAATAAATCATTTAAGCCTACCAAAGTTGAAGCAGCATTTGAGCTGCCACCACCTAATCCTGCGCCCATGGGAATGTTCTTTATAACAGTAACCTCACAACCCAAGTCTTCATCAACAGCTTCTTGAAGCTTAAAAAATGCATCCAGAATAATATTTTTATTCAAAAAGCTTTTATCTTTAACGTTTGATCTTAGAGAAATATTTTTATTGTTCGTTTTTTTTATAGTGATTTCATCAAATAGGTTTATTAGCTGAAATCTTGATTCTATATTATGAAAGCCATCAGACCTTTTTTTATCAACTTTAAGGAAAAGATTAATTTTTGCAGGTGAAAAAGTTGAATTAGAGAGAGACATTTCTTAGAAATCCATTTGCTTCAAGATTCAATGTTGAAATTTTAAACATTATTTTTCCTTCATTAAATTTACATGTATAGCCATCAGTCATAACTAATTTTTTATGAATCAAGCAACTCCTTGTATTTGAAATAATATTCATTTTGTCTAGTTCAATAAGCACATCTTGTTCTAAATAATTAAAAAAGTTTTCCTGAAAAATAAAATTTTCATTGAATTTAATGTCATATTCAAAAATGGTACCAATTAACGGCCTATAAAGTTGTATAATAAATTCATTATTTGTGTACTTTATGAGCATATTTGATCTTAATATCTCTTTGTTATAGCTAATCTCAACTTTACCTTGATAATTTATATATTTGTCAGCATTAAATGTTGCACATGAAGAAAGCAAAAAAATAATAAAAATTGTTGAATATTGAAAAATGGAACTAAAGCTTTTTGGAATTAGCCATAAAACTGCAAATTTAGAGATGCGGGAATCTTTTGTCATAAATGATGACCATTATAGTTATATGCAGAATCTTTTAGAAACAAAGTTTGCCGGTGAAATAGATAGCATCTTTGTTTTATCAACGTGCAATCGAACTGAGGTTTATTCATATTGTAGAGGCGAGGATTCCCATCAACAATTTTTTCAATCAATTTATAAATATTTAGGCTGTGACTTAGATATAACTAAAAATTTTTATCAATTCTCTGGAATAGCAGCATTCAAGCATATGTGTTCAGTTGCATCAGGTATTGAGTCAAGAATAATAGGTGAGAAAGAAATATTTGGTCAATTCAAAAAAGCCAATGAGCTTTTCTTAAATATCGGCCTCAATAAACGCATGTTATCAATGTATACGGATGCAGCAATCAAGATTGCTAAACAAGTAAGGTCAAATACAAAAATTGATCATAATCCTGTATCTATTTCTTCATTAGTATTGAATGTTTTCGCTGAAATCTTTGAAAATCCTTTGGATCAAAACATAATTACAATTGGAGCCGGTGAGGTTGCTTCAGGAGTTTTGAACGCTTTAGTAAATGCAGGATTCCAAAATCTAACATTTGCAAATAGAACTCCTAAAAAAATTAGCCTTGGAGATAATATAAGTCTCTCGTCTAGACCTCTAAACAAGCTTGACCAATTATTATTAGGACAAGATATCATCATTTCATCAATCTCTACCGATTTACCCTTTATCGGCAAAGGATTGATCGAAAAAATTTCGGCTCATAGAAAAAATAAACCACTCGTTATTATTGATCTTGGAGTACCTAGGAATGCAGAGTCTTCGATTAAAAATATTGAGCAAGTTTATCTTTTCTCGCTGGAAGACATTGAGTCTTTTAGTAATGAAAATTTAAGAGCTAGAGAGTCTGAAGCTGAGAAAGCAAAAGTACTTATCAATGACTTATGCTCCTCAAATGATGAGGGGCTAAAAGAAAAAGTTTCACGTAAAGAACTTTACTCAGCTCTTACAAAATTAATTCAAGGTGCAACTGAGGATTTCAAAACCAAACTTTTAAATTCTAATGATCCCATCAAAGCACTAAATGAAATCAATGATGCAGAAATAAAATTACCAAATAACATAAATGATATTGAAAGCTATGCACTTAAATCTATGATCAGGGAGATCATCGATGTTGCCTGAGTCTGTATTAAATAAGCTTAACTCTTTGGTATTGAGAAAAAAGGATCTTGAGGATCAGTTATCCAGTGAAGGTGCCACCGAGGATATTTCAAAATTTACTTCACTCAATAAAGAATACTCTGAAATTACACCAGTAGTTGAATTGTATGGAAATTATAATCATTCCCTTCAATCCATTCAGGAATCAAAAGAAATGCTTGATCTTGAGGATAAAGAGATTATTGAATTAGCAAAACAAGAAATCGAAGAACTAGAATCAAGCATTGAGATAATTGAAAAAGATCTTAAGTTGTTGTTACTTCCAAAAGACAACGCTGATGATGGTGCCGCATACCTAGAGATTAGAGCTGGAGCAGGAGGTAACGAAGCTGCAATTTTTGCATCGGATTTATTGCGTCTTTACTCAAGATTTTGTGAAAGGGAAGGCTGGAAATTTGAGCTTATGACTAATAAAGTTTCTGAACCAGCAGGCACAAAAGAAGCTGTCATGAAGATAGATGGAGATGGAGTTTATAAATATTTAAAGTTCGAGTCAGGAGTTCATCGAGTCCAAAGAGTCCCAGAAACTGAATCGCAGGGCAGGATTCATACTTCAACAGTAACTGTTGCAGTATTGCCAGTAGCAGATGAAGTTGAAGAGGTAGAAATTGATAAAAATGATCTTAGAGTAGATACATTTAGAGCTTCAGGTGCTGGAGGTCAACACGTTAATAAGACTGATTCTGCCATAAGGTTGACGCATCTTCCTACTGGTCTCGTTGTTGAGTGCCAAGATGACAGGTCACAGCATAAGAATAAAGCAAAAGCTATGACACTTTTGTCGAGTAAATTAAAAGCTATGGAGGAGGAGCAGCAGGCTCAAAGCATAGCAGATGAACGTAAGATTCTTGTTGGCACAGGCGATAGAAGTGAAAAGATTAGAACCTATAATTTCCCACAAGGCAGAATCACGGATCACAGAATTAAATTGACTCAACATAACCTTGATCAGGTCATGGATGGAGATATCAAAGACATCTCGAGTGCTTTATTAACAGAGCATCAACTAGCCCAATTAGCAGATTTAGAAACAGATGGAAGCCAACAACAATAAAGAGTTCATTTTTAAAAAGTGTCAGGCTTATAAAGAAGATTTCCCCGAAATACAAAAAGACTTAAACATCTTTTTGAATTTCAAAGGTATTCTTAAATATCCGATTGAGTCTCCAATTGATCAAAAGATTGATAATCAATCTAAGTCATTTATCGATGACGTTTTCTTCAGAAATTATCTTCAAGACATGCCTGTGGATTATATTTTAGGCAAGACCAATTTTTATGGTATCGAATTCAACGTTAATTATGATGTTTTAATTCCAAGACCTGAGACCGAGCTAATTATTGACTATCTTATCGAGAGTGTTGGCTCAAAAAGCATTATCGTCGATGCAGGGACAGGCTCAGGTTGTATTGGAATAACTGCAGCTAAAAAGTTTCCTTCTTCAAAAGTGTTCGGTATTGATAAATCGTTTAGCGCACTAAAAATAGCACAACAAAATCAGTTAGAGTTGGATTGCAAAAACTTATATTTAATTCAATCGGATTGGCTTAAATGTTTTCAAAAAAATTCTATTGATATTATTTTGGCTAATCCTCCTTATCTTAGATCATCAGATCCTCACCTAAATTCTTTGCAATGGGAGCCCGAAAATGCTCTTGTTTCAGGAGATACCGGAATTGAGTGTTTTGAAGAAATATTTTCACAGTCTAAGTCATTATTAAAAAAGGAAGGTTTTTTAGTTGTTGAGCATGGGTATGATCAGCATAGAGACTTAGTTGATCTTGCAACTAATATTAACTTAAGGGTTATTGATAGCATTATTGATTATCAAAAAATACCTAGATGTTTGGTGTTAGGGACCTAAGTCAGAATGAATTTCTGGGAAACAGCAACTCAGCTAAGTGGTTTTAATGAAACTTTAGTTGATGAACTTAATTCAAAAAAAATACTCTTAATTGGAGCTGGTGGATTGGCTCATCCCTTAGTAACTTCATTATGCGGTTCAGGGTTAACAACTTTTGATATTGCCGATGGAGATGTAATCGAATACAAAAACCTTCACCGACAGTTCTTATTTAGTGAAAAATGTATTGGTCAAGGTAAAGCCAGAGTTTTGAAGTCTAAGTTAGAAGATCACTACCCCCAAACTAACATTTCGATTATTGAAAAATTTCTAGAAGAAAAAGATCTATTTGAACAAATACCGAATTATGATTTGATAATTGACTGTTCTGATAACTTTAAAACTAGATATAACATTAATGAGGTCTGTGTTGAAAAGAATATCCCTTTAGTCATGGGTCTAGCATCAGGAGTAACAGGTCATGCTGCAGCATTCCTAAATTATGTCAACAGCCCGTGTTATGAATGTATTTTTCCAAGGAACACAAATATTAATGAGGACTCATGTGATGAGGTAGGAATTCTTACCCCAGTGTTGTCATATGTAAGCTCAATAGTTGCAATGATGACCATAAGAATAATCTTGGATCAATTCACAAAGGAAAATTTCTTATATAGGATAGATGGAATGACTTTAAAAACTAATCAAACGCTCATTAATAAAGATAAAGAGTGTTTTATATGTAAAAAATAATGCTTACAGGGTACATAGAAGGTTACTACGGTTCTTTGCTAGATTGGAATCAAAGGCTAAAAATTCTTGAATCTTTATCGGCCTTGAATCTCAACTCATATTTTTACTGTCCAAAAGAAGATCCATTTCATAGACTGGAATGGGCAGAAGATTATTCTGATGAGTATCTATTGAATTTGGGCTCATTTTTTGAATCTGCAAAATCTTCAAACATTGAATTAATTTTCGGAATTTCACCTGGGTTTGTGAGCGAGTCAATTGATCAGAAAATACTTAATAATAAAATCCAATCTATTTTTGATCTGGGAATCAAAAGCTTGTGTATTCTATTCGACGACATTTCATTTGAAGCCACAAAACAAAAAGGGAAAGAGCATGCAGAAATTTTAAATAAAGTTGTACAAGATTTTCCTGAAATAAAGCTATACATAGTTCCACAAATATACTCTGATCAATTGTCTGAAACAGATGCCACAGATTGCCTGTACTTAAATGAGCTTTTTTCTAGTATGAAATATCAGGTTCCTTTTTTCTGGACCGGAGAGAGTGTGGTTTCAAAAAGCTATGACCTTGAATACATTTCAAAAATTCAGGAAAGATTTAATCAAGACCTCATAATTTGGGATAACTTTTATGCATCAGATTACTGTGAGCCTAGAGTTACCATTGATGCCTATAACCCATTTGTTAAAAATCCAAAAAATATTTACGGTGTAATGATTAATCCTACTGGTAAGGTTAATCTTGATATTCTGTTACTTGAATTATTTTCATCTGGAATGGGTAAGGGTAATGAAGATTTCAAATCAATCTTAAAAAAACATTTACCAAATGAAATGATTAATATCTTGCATTATTTTAAATTTGAAGGGCGCATTGGTGATGTAGATAAAGATATA
>ENA-OSEY01000889-OSEY01000889.1-marine-metagenome-genome-assembly--contig:-NODE-889-length-21098-cov-5.649398_pt1 | contig 21098 bp, 19 predicted proteins | sample MGYA00248465_ERZ534230 | MGnify/ENA primary metagenome ERZ534230 (study PRJEB26409, sample SAMN06344110) | marine metagenome | isolation source: Sea water from surface | place: Atlantic Ocean:Southern...
AATCTTCATGGGTGTAATAAGCAGATATATAAAAGGTACAAAAAGTGTATTTACCGGAATATCAGTTCTGATTGGTTTATTCATCATTGGTTCATTAACAATTCCTGGTTTCTTGACATTGTTAAATATGAAATCAATGTTAGTCTTTGCTGCCTTCTTAGGCTTGGCAACTGTAGGACAAACATTCGTAGCTTTATTAGGTGGTTTAGATTTATCAATACCTTTTGTTATTGGATCATCAAATGTTGCTTTAATGTCATTAATATCTAAAGGTGTGCCTCCTTGGTTGGCTTGTTTAGCTGTATTAATACTTGGCTTGTTAATAGGTTTGGTTAATGGAATATTAAGTTTTAGACTTCAAGGACAAGCATTAATTTTAACTTTAGGAGTTGGATTTTTTGTTAAAGGTGGAGTTCAAATACTTGTTGCCATGGGAACTTTTTCAGCTGGAACAGTTTTTGGAGTAGTGCCTCAATGGATGATAAATTTAGCAGCTATGAATGGTAAAACTATTGGTTTACCAATACCTCCAGTAATTATTATTTGGATTGTTGCAAGTATAATAATTATTGTAGCTCTAAGATTAACTAAATGGGGAAGACATTTATATGCTTTAGGTGGAAGTCGATTATCCTCATCAAGATTATCAATTTCGGAGAGAGGTTATTGGATTGGAGCTTATGTAATAAGTGGATTTTTTGCTTCTTTAACAGGAATACTTCTTCTTGGCTGGAGTGGAGGGGGTTTTATAGGAGCTGGAGATATATATTTATTTACAACTTTGGCAGCTGTTGTAATTGGAGGAACATCTTTATTAGGAGGTTATGGAGGATATGGATTAAGTGTAATTGGAGTATTAATATTACAGATTATAACTACAGTGCTAATTGGATGGGGTTTAAGTTGGGAAGCTCAACAATTCATTCTGGGATTATTAATTATTCCAATGGTGGCTCTTTACGCTAGGTCACCTCACATTAGAAGCCAAATATAAAGGGGGAATTTATGACTAAATTAAATTGTGATATGGGAGAAAGTTTTGGAATTTATAGAGCAGGAAATGATGAGGAAATAATGCCTTTAATTGATGTGGCTAACGTTGCTTGTGGTTTTCATGCATCAGACCCAAATCATATGAGAAAAACTGTGGAATTAGCAAAAAAACATAATGTAAAAGTTGGCGCACATCCATCATTTCCTGACTTGCAAGGTTTCGGAAGAAGAGAAATGAAAATGCCAAAATTAGATTTAAAAAACAATATTATGTATCAAGTTGGAGCCCTGAAAGCATTTTTAGATGAAATGGAGATGCCATTAAATCATATAAAACCTCATGGAGCTCTTTATGTTATGGCATCTAAAGATGAAGAAATAGCAAGAGCAATTGCTGATGCCGTTGCACCTTTTAATGTAGGTATATTCGGTATGGCACACACTGTTCACGAAAAGGTTTATAAACACGAAAGAGGATTAAATTTTATTGCAGAGTTTTATGCTGATCTTGATTACGATGAAACTGGTAAATTAGTATTAGCAAAAGGAAAAAATTCACTTTATGATAGTGATCTTGCTGCTGAAAGAACTTTAAAAGCTATAAGGGAAAAAAAAGTTACAACTACCTCAGGTACAGACATTGATGTAGGTTGTGATATTATTTGTGTACATTCTGATACTCCAAATGCTGTTGAAATAATTACAAAGCTTAAAAATGCAATTAAAAATCAATGAAGAAAATATTAATTGCGAATAGAGGAGAAATAGCTTGTAGAATAATTGAGAGTTGTAAAAAGCTAAATTTGCATACAATAGCAGTATACTCAGATGCAGATAAAAAAGGTAAACACGTGCGAATTGCAGATGAAGCTGTTCATATTGGAGAGTCGAAAGCCCAAGAAAGTTATTTATCAACAAGAAAAATAATTAATGCAGCGCTAAGTTCAAAAGCTGATGCAATTCATCCAGGTTATGGTTTTTTATCTGAGAATTCAGAATTTGCTCAAAACGTTATGGACTCGGGAATTACTTGGGTAGGTCCAAAACCAAATAATATAACATCAATGGGAAATAAAGATATTGCAAGAGAACTTGCAATAAAAAGTAATCTACCGATTTGCCCTGGTCTTAAAAATGACGAAATAGAATCAAGTGATTTAGAAAAAAAATGTATGGAAATAGGTTATCCAATATTAATAAAAGCAAGTGCTGGGGGTGGTGGTATTGGTATGCAAATTGTAAATAACTTCAATGAACTTAAAACTGCAGTTGATAAAACAAAAAATCTAGCCAAAAAAGCTTTTGGTAATAGTGATATCTTCCTTGAAAAATTTATAAGAAATTCAAGACATATAGAAATTCAAATATTTGGTTATGGAGAAAGAAATTCGGTTCATTTCTATGAACGAGATTGTTCAATTCAAAGAAGATTTCAAAAAATAATTGAAGAGAGCCCAGCGCCAAAAGTTGATCAATCTATTATTAATGAAATGGCACAAATGTCTGTAAAATTTGCATCAGACCAAAAATATGAGGGAGCTGGTACAATTGAATTTATTTACGATATTGATCAAAAAAAATTTTATTTTCTTGAAATGAATACTAGAATTCAAGTTGAACACCCGGTGACAGAGGAAATAACTGGTATTGATCTGGTAGAATTACAATTAAAATATGCTTTAAATCTTGATACTAGCCAAGTTTTACAATCCAAAATTTCTAAAAATGGGAATACAATGGAATGTAGACTTTATGCGGAGGATCCCAAAAAAAACTTTTTACCCTCACCAGGAAAAATTTCTAAATTACGATTTCCTGAAGTTTCTAAAGATATAAGAATTGATATTGGCGTAGGTGAAGGAGATGAAATTTCTTTTTACTATGATCCGATGATAGCAAAAATTATTTGTAAAGGAAATTCTAGAACAGACGTAATTAGAAAAATGACTGATTTTCTTCAAAGTATGCAAATTGAGGGAATAAAAACAAATAAAGAATTTCTAATTGAAGTTTTAAAAAATAATTCTTTTAATGATGCTAAATTCAATACAAAATTTATTGAAAACAACCTATCAATTTTTACAAAATATGAGGATAAAAAAGAAATAAAAGAAGAAATAGTTAAACATATTAAAACAGAAGAAAAAAAGGAAATTAAAAAAGAAAAATCAGAAAATAAAAACTATACTGAAAAAGATGTTAAAGCTTTTGAAAATATTATTTCAAAAGCACCAAAAAAATCAAACGGACAAAACTATTCTGAAAAAGACTTAAAAGCGTTTGAAAATATTGTTTCTCCAAAAAAAGAAGTTAAAGAAATTTCAGAAACTAAGATTAATAATGTTCCTGGAAAAATATATGATACCCCAAAGTTTTTGCCTGCTGGAGATAAATATATGCTAATAGAATTTGGAAATGTAATGAACTTAGAGCTTAATTTTACAGCGCAAAATTTAGCTAAAGCGATTAAAGACCATAAAATTATAGGTGTGTATGAAACATCTCCATGCTTTGCGTCTATGATAGTTCACTACGAACCTGAAGAAATTAAATTTCATGAATTAAAAAAAGAATTATTTAACCTTATTGAGTCTCTCGGGCCTACTGATGACATAGAAATAAATAGTAGAGTATTTTCTTTTCCAACTGTTTACTTAGATAAATGGACACAAGAATGCATTGAAGATTACTCCAAAAAAATTGCGAAAAAAAAGCCGGATCCAGAACTTATTGTAGAACTAAATGATTTAGAAAGCACTGAACAATTTGTAAGAGTTCACTCATCAACAGAATATTGGGTTGCTGCAATTGGATTTTGGCCTGGCTTACCATTTATGATGGCGTTAGACCCTCGATGTAAATTAACAGTTCCTAAATATAATCCTCCAAGGACATGGACACCTAAAGGCACAGTAGGAATGGGAGGTGCTTCTACTTGTATATATCCCGATAGATTGCCTGGTGGTTATCAAATCTTTGGAATAATTCCTGTTCCTATTTGGGATACAAAAAAAAGTTTTCCAGTTTTTGAAAATAATATTTGTTTATTTCAACCTGGTGATAGAGTTAAATTTGTTCCAACAAGTTATGAAGAGTTTGATCATGTATATAATAAAATTGAAGATGGGTCTTATGACTACAATATTGTTGATTATCAAAAATTTTCTGTGAAGAATTATAAAAAATGGTTAACTACGATAGATTCAAATAAGAGATTTTAACTATGATTAAAGTAATTAAAAAAGGTTTAGAAACTTCAGTTCAAGATTATCCAGGAAGAATAGGAACTTTAAATCAAGGGTTTCCTCCATCAGGTCCTATGGATAGTTGGTCATTTAGACTTGCGAACGTTCTAGTACAAAATGATCCTGGTGCACCAGCTTTAGAATGTCAGTTTATGGGTCCAAGCCTGAAATTTGAAAATGATGCAGTTATCGCAATTACTGGGGCAAATATGGATCCAAAGATTGATGGAAAACCAATATCTCTTTGGGAAAGTATTAAGGTGGAAAAGGACCAAATATTAGAAATGAGTTTTGCGACTATAGGAGCAAGATCCTATATTGCTTTTTCAGGAGGTATCGATAGCAAGCCTTGGCTTGGATCAAGATCTACTTTTCATAAAGCTGGAGTCGGAGGTATAGACGGAAAAGCTATTCAGGATGGCCAAGAAATTAAAATTAATAAATCAAAATCAGAGATTGGAAGAAAAATTAAAAATGAATTTATTCCCAAATTTTCAAAAGATAAAACTTGGGAAGTAGAAGTAGTAAAAGGACCAAACGATGATTGGATAGATGATAATGGTCATAAAATGTTTTTAAATACGAATTGGAAACTACAATCTAAAAGCGATAGAACAGGATATAGATTAGAAGGTCCCAATTGGACATTCACTGAAAAAGCAACCAATAAAGGTTTAGAACACGGATCCGAACCATCAAATATTATAGACCAAGGATATCCTATTGGTGCAATTAATATTGCTGGTCAAACTCCAATTATTTTAGTTAACGATGGACCTAGTATGGGAGGATTTATAGTACCGTATACAGTTCCATCAGCTGCTTTTTGGAAATTAGGACAAGCAAAACCTGGTGACATATTAAAGTTTAAAGAAATACCACTCGAGAAAGCTCAAGAGATGAGATTAGAGCAAACTCTCATTTGTAGTGAAAAAAGTATAGCTAAATCTGACCAAAACTTTCTAAATGAAAACAAAAAATCTAATATTAATGTTGATAAAATAAAAATTGTTGATTTTGATAAGATAAATAGAGATAAAAAAATTAGAGAAAAAATTATTGAAAATAAAGGAATTAAAGACATCAAGGTAAAATATTTTTAAATTAAATCGAAAATTATGACTACAGAAGTTAAAACAACAGTCCCTGGAAATATATGGAAAGTGTTGGTTCAAGAAGGAGATGAAGTTAAAAAAGATGATACTTTATTTATTATGGAGGTTATGAAGACCGAGGTACATCATAGTTCACCTGTTGATGGCAAAGTAGTCCAGGTTAATATTCATAACGATCAAGAGGCAGTTGAGCCTGGAATAGTAGCAATAGTTATTGAATAATATTATGAATCAAGATCAAAAATTTATTACACAGTATCTAAAAACAATTGTTGAACTTTCAGATGAAACAGGAATGTCAAAAAAAGAAACTAAGACAATTTTGGATATTAGCTTATCAAACCAAAACCCAAAATTAATTAATTTTGAGAAACTTAAAACAGAGATTAAAACATTTATCACAATAAATATTTTCTCTCTAATATGTAAGTTGTAAATCAGTGAAAAATCTTATTCTCTATAACGGCCCAAACTCACCATTTGGCAGAAAAACAAAAATTGTTGCCCTGATTCATGATATTCCAATAGAGGAGAAAATTATAAAAGTTCAAGAATCTGAATTTTTAGATACTTTTAACCCTTTAAGAAAAATTCCAACTCTAGTTATTAATGAAAATCAAACAATCGTTGATAGTGACAATATTTGTTTATATTTTGACTCAATATCTCAAAAAAAAACTTTATTTGACCAAAAAAATTACTGGGAAATAATGACCATTATTTCTTTAGCAAATGGTTTAATGGAAGCAGGTCTAGAAAGAAGAATGGAAATAATTAGACCCTCAAATGAACAAAGTAAATCTTTCATTGATAAGCAAGAAATTAGAATTTTTAGAACAATTAAATGGCTTGAAAATCAATGGAAAAGGCACATAAACGATGATTTATCAATGGATCAAATAGCGGTTGCTTGTGCTCTAGAATATACAAAATTTAGATTCACTGACAAATGGACTAAAGATTGCGTAATTTTGGATAAATGGTTGAAAATTTTTAATCAAAAAGATTTTATGAAAAATACTATTCCAAAAGAGAGTGTTTAATTAATCGTAATAAAACATTGGAGCTTTTTTCCAATCTAACCAAGTAACTGGGTCGTGACCCCAAACTACTTTAGCATTATAATCTTTTGCAACTTTTCTTAATTTTTTTACCGAGTCTGCTGCATCAGATGCTGATGCTACAAGTCCAGGTAAACACTTATCACACCAATGATCTCCCGTGTAACATGCATCTCCTGTGAATAACATGTGTCCTGTTTTAGGAAGATTTACAAGTACAGACTGGTGCCCAGGTGTGTGTCCTGGTGTAAATATTATTTTAATTACTCCATCACCAAACACATCATAAAAATCTGTTTTTTTACCTTGTAAAAATTTCCATCTAATATTTGGTTTATCAAAATCTGCTCTTACATATGCCGGCTGTGAAAACCAGTCAGGATTAAAAGCATAATCATATTCTATTCTTTGTGTAATATGTGTAGCATTAGGAAAGTGACCTATTGCACCAGAGTGATCAAGATGCAAATGGGTTTGAATAACATATTTTACATCTTCTGGATTAGTGTTAACTGTTTTTACTACCTCTTTACACCACTCTGAAACTTTCATTACAGGATCATATGCTTCTATAACATCACCCCAATGTTTATGTTTATCTAATGCAGCTTCTATTGGCATTCCACCATCAATAATAACATCTCCTTGTGGGTGTTTAATTAAAAACCATGGAACAGGAATTTCGTATGGTTCTTCACTGTGATTCATTTTAATAAATTTTAATTTAGTTTTTATTGAACCTGTTTGAAACATATAAAGTTTAATTCCATTATTAAACTTTGTAGTACTCTCAAAAATATCTTCTTTTTTATTTTCCATAATTTATTTTACCAAGCAGACTCGTAAATGTTAAGTGCGTCTTTTTCTGTTACTTCTCTAGGGTTATTTACCAATAAACGTGTTTGCTTCATTGCATCTTTTGCCATTTTTATGCATGCTTCTTTTGGTATATTCACTTCTCTTAATTTCTGGGGAAGGCCTAATTTTTTTGATAAACTTTCAATTCTATCTATAAATTCTGAGCACACTGCTTGATTTCCTTGATTAATATTTATGTCTGGGAAAACATATGGAGCTAGTTCGGCATAGTCTTTTGTTGCTTTATTATCAGCACTATTAAACCTCAAAACATAAGGAAGGACTAATGAATTTGAAAGTCCATGAGAAACATGAAAAGTTCCACCAATTGGGTATGCAAGAGCATGAACGGCTGCAACTGGAGAATTCGCAAATGATTTCCCTGCTAACATTGCTCCAATTAGCATATTTCCTCTTGCCTCTATATTAGATCCATCAAATACAGCTTTTTCGATTGATCCTCCTAAAAGTTTTAATGCTTCTATTGATAACATTTTTGAAATTGGGTTATTATTTTTATTTGCTGAGGCGTAACCTTCTATTGCATGTACCATGGCATCAATACCTGTTGCTGCTGTTGTATGTGCAGGAAGACCTATAGTTAAATCTGGATCTAAAATTGCTACATCAGGTAAAATTATTGGTGAGGAAACTCCTTTTTTTTCTTCTTCTCCAACAGTGATTATAGATATTGGAGTTACCTCTGAACCTGTGCCTGCAGTAGTAGGGACTAAAACCAATGGCAATCTAGGACCTTTAGCATTTGAAACACCCCAAATTTCTTCTATATTTTCATCAGATCCTAAAATTAAAGATGTTAATTTAGCAACATCCATTGAAGAACCTCCTCCAAAACCTATAACTCCCGTTGCATTCATTTTTTTTCCAATTTCTATAGAATTCAAAAGTGTTTTTAGTGATGGATCGGCTTCAACATCTTCAAATATTTCTACTTTTGAGGAAAACTTTTTTAATTCGTTTAAAGTTGGTTCTGTAAGTTTTAATGACATCAAATCCTTGTCAGTGATAAATAATATATTTGATCCCAAAATTTTACAAATCTCCTCTGAGGAACTTACCGACATACCACTGCCAAATCTTATTCCTGATGTTGTATTAAATGTAAAATTATTTAAATTCATATTTATTTATACAAAAAAGACGTAAAAAATTATTGTTAATATAGCTATACCAATTAATATTAAAATCCACCCGTATCCTGTACCTAATTTATCTATGTAGTTTAGTTCTCCTGAAACTTCATCTGGTTGTTTATGCAGGTCATTTGCTTGAATAGGTCGATTAGGCAAAGTTGATAAGTCCATTTTACTTGCCAGAAACCAAATAAGCCCTATTCCAAAGAACCACCAAATTAATTGATATCCCCAAATAGAGGGTATTTTTAATATCCATGCTTCGTAACCGCCCCCTGGATCTCCAAAAAAATTATTACCAAGAACTTGACCAGGGCCTGCTCCAAAAAATAACCATATAAGTGCTATAACATATGCAAACGATCTCAATTTTGTTCTACTTGGATGAAGTCCCATGTGATCATTTAAAAAATCATGAAATTTTTGCCGATGCTCTCTATCCATGTCAATTTTTGTTAATGCTGAAAATGCAGAGACTGAAAAACAAATAAAAACATTAAATATTAATCCCCACACACCTGAGTGTATAGTTAATGGCCATCTTCCCCAAGGTAGTCTATTGCCTGAAATTTGTTGACCAATAGTTTCTGTCAAAATTACAATTATTATTCCAATTATTAATCCAGAAATTGCTGCTCCTCTTGTTATCCAAGGAAACCAAACTAACCCTAATAAAACTATTAAAAATTGAAATGCTATTGAAATTGATATTCCACTAAAAATTACCATCGCTGGTTTTGCAAATGTTGCTAAATAAAGTGAAGCTAAAAAAATTAACATTGTTATTAAACGAACTGCCACAAGTTCATTTTTCCAAGTTATATTTTTATTTACATAAGTTTTGTAAAGATCTCTGGTAATTATACTTCCTGAGGTCATTAAAAAAGCTGCTGATGTTGATTGTATAGCAGCAATAACACCTACAGCTAGTAATCCAGTTAACCATAATGCGCTGTTATCCATCAAATTAATTATATTATAAATTAATAAAGTATGATCTTTTTGTGACAACTCTGGGAGCACTGTATTTATTGATAAACCACTATTATTAATTTCAGAATTAGCTCCTAATAAACTTGCTCCTATTCCTTGGTAAGTTGAAAAAATAAATAATATAAACCCTATTGCTACAGCAGAACCCCAAACTTGATAATATGAAAAAACTTTTGGATGTTTTGCTGAATAACTCCACATAGAAAAAGATGGAGATAAAACAACTCCCATAAAAGATAGTGTAAAAGTAAAAATCATCATAGCTGTCCATGGTCCACCAACTGCAGAGTTTTTTCCTAAACCGCCAACCCATTGTATTACTCCTGGTAAAGCAAAATATCCATTATAGTCTCCTCCTCCGTATCCGTTTGTATTTCCCCAATTACTTATTGATGAACTAGCCAATTTAGAAAGCGCTTCTCCAAAAATTTCGAAGTTTCCAACAAAATAATATATTATTAAACCAAGAATTATTACGGTAATAAAGTAAAGCCAAGATTGAACAACTCCAACACTTACAACTGATTTAAATCCACCTCTGGTAACATAAAATAGAACTATTGTAGAGATTACCCACATACCTAAATCTCTAGAAATATATCCATCTGATAATACATTTACTAAAAATCCTGTAGCACCAAAAAAAACTGCTAGTAAAGGAATAGCTACAAAAAAAGTGACCAAGACGGTTATTATTCTTAAAGTATCACTTTTATAATAATCAAAATACATTTCTCCAGGGGTTATGTATCCAAACTTTCTACTTAACATCCATTGTCTTTTAAAAAAAAACAAACTTCCTAAAGGAACTGTTATTGCAATAAACGCAGTACCAACATACTGGAATCCATCATTAAAAATTAAGCTTGATTGAGAAATAATTGTAAGTCCAGCAAAAGTGGCTGCTGTTGCAGCAAAGAAAAAAACCCAAGAAGAAACTTTTTTATCAGCTAAATAATATTTATCTGGACTTTCAGAATTAAATTTAGATCCCCTTACACCCCAAAAAAAACAAAAGGCTGCATATAATAAAATGAATAAGAATAACCAAACTGATTTTTCCGACATAACATTAATCTAACATTTCAACTTCGATAAAGGAGTAAGGAAAATTGTTGTTATTAAAAACATTATGCTCAACTCCTTTATCTCTATAGTAGGCCACACCCTTAGAAAGTTTAGATATTGTTTCTTTATTTTCCTTATCTATAATTTTCAGTTCACCATCTAGCATTGGAACTACTACATAATTATACTGATGTATGTGCTGTCCGGTACTATCTCCTACTTCAAATGACCATTCAGTTACAATCACCTTATCATTTTTTACTAGAACTTTTGAGTTAGCCATATCTTAATTCCTTTTTAATAATTAAGTACATCTTCTTGGTGCTGACTCTCCTTTTTCTTTTTTTATTCTTTCAGCTTCGTTTTGAGCTTCTTCAATTGATGAAAAAGCTTTATCCTCAAATATTATAAATGGTTTTGCTCTATCAGCGTTTAATTGAGCTACACACCATTCCTTTCCTGGTTTAGTACACATCACCATATAAGCTCCAGGAATAGGACCATATCGTCTATTATTTAGTGTAAACAAACATTTGGCTAGTTCGTTTAGTTTATCTTGATCTAAACTTCCTAAAGCATTTTTTTCTAGCTGATTTAATGGAGTTTTATCATCTGAACCTAAAATACTTTTTCCTCCTGTGCCTTCAGGTCTTGTAAATTGATGACCACTCATTAAGGCAAAGGTCCTTCTTTTAAAAATCCTCTAATTGCATTTTCAAGAATTTTTGAAACATTATTATTATAATTATTGTATGATAAACTTCCGCACCAAGAAAGAGAGCCAGGAGCAAACAATGCTCCATCATTTGGAGTTTTATAATAAATCATATCAGCTCTTACCATTGGGTTTTCAGTACCGCCTCCATAATAACCTCTCACTGTAAAATGAATTTCTTCGTTTACTTGCATCATAAGATTTGTGTGGTTTTCTGATCTTGCTAACAAATATGCATTATGTGGAGTTCCAAATTCTAAATCATATCTATCAAGCTCAAGTCCTGCTGCTCCACCACCTACTAGACCAAAATCTCCAATAACCTCATCTTCTCCTACACCATCAAATATCCATGAACATTCTGGTCTTTTACTATCAGGTGTTCTTTTATAATACGAACTAACATCAAATCCATAAGCTGTAAAAGTTAGTCCACAAACTTTTGAAGGTATTCTTCCTCTTGCTCTCCACATACCGCCATACTTACCGTCAAATGCATTGTTGTACTCTCCAGGATTTGCAGTCCAAGCTCTTGTTCCTGCCTCTCCTTTTCTAACCTCAATAATATTTGGATTATCTGGATGATATTCACTTATCCAATAAAAACCATCTGATCCTAAATAAATCCATCTTCCACCATTTAATTGATACTGTTCATAAGCTGCTAACATTTTTTCAGAGCTATATTCAGGGTGTGATCCAGTAAGAACACATCTATATCGATTTAATAATTCTACTCCTTCTAAATGTAAATCTTCATCTGTAACAACATCAAAATCAAAATTTTTTTCTTCTAACCAATCTGTTAAATGTAAATCAGCATTCAATTGCCAAAGGGAAGGTGATAACCAATGTCTATACTTTGGTCTCATGTTTAGTATTGGTCTTAACCTTGATGAAATAGCAACACCACTTCCATCAGAATGTAATGAATAAGTTGATAAACCATATTCTCTATGCTCATTAAGATATAAATCTGAAGCAGCTAAGACTGGAACTTTTCCAGCTAATAACTGCGCAACAACTGAGTTTGTTCCTAAATTATCATTTGAATAAGCTATATAACTATTTGTTGGTAACACAAATAATAGATTCGAAGTGGCTTTTCCTTTTGGTGGTTTAATTACAAAAGGTATGAAATCTTCAGTCTCAGCTGTCTCTTCTCCATTGATTCTCAATCTAGCTGCATACACTCCACTTCTAATTAAATCCGGAACTTTATATATAAAATCTACATCCCATCTAGCATCATCGATGTCATCATCATGAAAATGTATAGCTCCATATTCTTCTGGTTTGTGATGAAATACCATCTCATCAGCAGTCCAATTGTAACCAGTCATGCCACGACAAGGTAAATTAATTATAAATCCATTTAAATGATTGGATGTTTTGTCAATTATATGTGTAGATGCTATGTTTTTTGTAATATTGGCATGAAAATCCCAAGCACCAATTACTTCTGATCTCAATTCAGATGTACAATCTGTAAAACCTCTAGCTAACGACTCAATATCTGATTTTGATAAAGCTTTTTTACTCAATCTAGGTCTATCGATTTTACCATTATATGTCATAGTTTGTTCTGGTAGTTCTATAGGTGTCAATGCTTCTTTATAATGACCACCGTGTATATGTCTTCCTGATCTGTCATTTAATGTACACGCTGCCATCAAGAAAGGAGCATCGTTTGCTCTTGGTTTTAAATTGCTTATAGTTTCTACGTGTGATGTAGTCTCATCCGCAGGATGAAGTAATGACATTCCTAACCCACCATTTGTTGGAGTAACACAAGGTTCTTGATAAAGTTTTAACTTTCCTGTCTCAGCATCGTAAGTGGCTGCAACTAAATACCAAACTTTTCTCAATAATTTTTTTTCACTTGAGAGAGCTGAAATTTGTCCACCACCATCTCCTATGGAAACAGAAAGACATCCATTCTCATCAATAAAAAGACCATACCCACTTTTTGTTTTTTGATTCCATTTTGTTAAAATTCCTTGTCTTCCTTTATCAGGTGTTGTCGGAAAAATATAAGCTTGAAGAGTAAAACTAGAAGTATTTAATCTATCGTCCTGAGGTACAATTAAATATGAGCCACCATGTATCCTCTGATTTCTTCCTTGATAAGTCTTGTTACATTCTGCTCCAATTTCTTCATCTTTATAACCTGGTCCTTCAGGATTAGTATCTCCATGAATTAGTCGAACAATTTGAACTTCATAATTTTCATTTTTCTCTGCATTTACATAAAACTTTATTTCCTCACCAGGAAATGCAGTATATTTATCGCTATAGCCGGTAATTCTTAACATTTAATTATCCACCATGTCTTTCTAATAAATCTAAAATTCTTTTTAAAAATATTGCGTGCTCGCATGCCTCTTCTGAAGAAAATGACTCGTCTAAAATTTCTACTGGTTGACCTCTTACTCCTGTTACAATGCCAATTCTATAATCTTCAAAATCTTTTTTACATATAGTTACATATTTTTTTACTGCCATTGGCTGTCTTCTTAATTTATCTACAACTATTTGAAGTTCTTTGCTGTGTTCAACCATTGGCTGACCTTTATGTGGTTGAGGTGCTTTACCAACAGGACAGGCTCTATGTTCTTCTATTAATTTATTTCTCATTTTCTCGTCTCTCAATAAAGGTAAAACATATTTTTCAGTTATAAAATCATCAGTACTTGTATGTCCTAGATTAAGCTGTACACCTGTTTTATCTTTTTCCATTAAATCTCCTTTGTAATAAATTACTTATTAGTCCTTTCTTGAATTATTTTTAATGCTTCTATTAAATAAACTCTAAACACTTCATGATTTTCACTCATCGGAAAATGTCCTATGTCTGGCATTTCTATATAAACACCTCCTTTAATCTGTCTTGCGGTATTTTCAGTTGCTTCGGGAGGAGTTAGATAGTCATAAGTTCCTGTTAACATAATCACGGGACATTTGTACCCATCAATATTTTGCAATTCGCTTCGTAAATCATGATCCACTGAGTAAAAATATAAGTCTCCTTTAAAGGCTTCTGAACCTTGGGTATAATAATGCCACGTTAGCCATCTATCCTTTTCAGGCGATTGAGGCGCCATAAGATCCCAAGTTCCACTAGCACATACTTGTGCCGCATTTGCATGAGGATGTCTCCACCAATCTAAATAAAAACCTGGGGCATAATCTGCAGCTTCCACTGGTATAACTGCTCTAAATTTATTTGGGTGCCTTAAAGCTAATTGTAAAGCAACATTTCCACCAAATGAGGAGCCCATAAATATAGGATTTTGTAAACCTAAAGCATCACATAACTTAACAATAAAATTACAATAGTGCTCGGCAGTTAATTTGTATTCTTCTTTCCACCACTCTTTATTATGTGGTGGATCTGATTTTCCATGACGTGGTAAATCGTATGCGATTACATTATAATTTTTTGTTATTTCTGGATCTTCTAATAATCCTCTCCATTGATGATTGTGACAGCCAGCTGTATGTTGACAAATCAAAGGTATTCCTTTTCCATTTTGAAGATAAAAAACTTTATATTCGCATTCATCTACTTCGATTGTAACGTATCTACCAACTACATCGTGATGTTTAACCATTAACAATTCCTCCAAATAATTTTAAACATTAGACTGGTACTCCAGTTTTTCTTAAGAGTTCAAATTGAACAGTAAAATTTCGTAAGTTTTTCATAAGAACTAAATGATTACCCTCTATCTTTAGATCTCTTAAAAAACTTGCTGACCATATACCGTGATACATAGGCTTAGGCATCGGTTGACCAAATTCCTTCCACGTATTTGCTGAAGCTCTTAAAGCAAAGTCATAAGGGTCCAATGGAGAAGGATTTATATTTATATTTTTTACTTTACCATCATGCATTTCGATAATTATTTTTGCTTTTTCCATATCAAACATAAATGAACAAGTATAATACTTAGCCATTGCCCCAATAGTCTCGTCACTATTAGTTAACTCCTCGTATTTCTTTGCCCAATTTTCTAATTCTGCACTCATATTTTTTATTCTTTATTTATTTTTTTGGAACTTTTTCTCCTTTAGAATCTGACACAACATTTTCTCCAAAGTTCATATGATAATCTTTTTTGGGATTACCATAATCACCAAGTATGTTTCTTATGTTGCTTATTTCTCCAGGATGCATTCCAATTTCTTTTAGAAGGCTATCTAAAAATGGTTGGTGCGCTCTATATCTTAATGCTGAACTAACAACATTGTCTGCTAAATTACCCGAGCTTTTGCCTGAACCATCTTTTCCACCTCCAGGTCCTCCGGTTCCACTTGTTCCACTAAAACCTGGTAAACCATTAACATCAACAATTTTGATATCACCAATATTTGCCATTGGTTTAACGCTTTCTCTAATTATAGATTCTATTTTTTCAGCTAATTTGTTTCTCAATGCACTTCTTCTACTTGCATCGCTTCTAACATTTTCAGCCATATTTAATGCTTCTTTACCAGCTGCATCAATTTCATATCTTAGTTTTGCTGCCATAGTTGCATACTTATCTTGCTCTGCTTTGGATGCCGCTGAAATAACATCAACTTGCTTCATACCTTCAGCTTTTTCGATATATCTCATTGAATTTGCTTTTTCTTCAGCTTCGACAGCTTTTGCTCTGGTATTTTGCTCTTCAGCTTTAGATTTTAAAACTTCTTTAGATTTCTCAATAATTTCCAGCTCTTTTTGGTGTTCTTCTAGCTGAATTTTTTTTGCTTTTTCAATATCTAAAGTTCTAACTTCTTTTTCTGATTCTATTCGATGAGCATCAATATTCTTTTGTTGCTCAATTTTCGCATTTTTAACTTGTTGTTCTGCAATAATTTGTGCTTCTTCTGACTCTCTTTGTTTATCTGATTGCTCTTTAACAATTTCTGCTTTTTCTTGAGCTCTTTTTGTATCAACTAATCTTTGCTTCTCTAGTCTTGCATACTCACTTTCTTTATCTAAATTTAGAATTTTTATTTCCGTATCTAAATTTTTCTGTCTAATATCCAGTGCTGCATCTTGTTCAAGTGCATTTTGCTCTTTTCGTCTTTTTTCTATTTCTTCTATTAATCTTGTTTCTGTCAGTTTTCTTTCAACTTCAATAACTTGATTTTGCGAGATTTTTGCGACTTCAATGGCTTCTTGACTTTGAATTTCAGCCTCTTCTGCTTCTCTTTCTTTCTCAGCTTTTTGTCTTATAGTTTCTGTTCTTTCATTTGCTTTTTGTATAGCAATTTCTCTTTCCTGTTGGTACCTAGAGAATTCCTCATTTTTTTTAATTTCTAATTCTTTTTGAACAGTTTCTAGATTTTTATTTTCAATAGAAATTTTAGTATCTTGAGTGATATCATTTCTCTTTTTCTTTCTATTTTCGATTTGTTCAGTTAATTGAGTTAAACCTTGCGAATCGAATGTGTTAGCAGGGTTAAATTGTTCTATTGGTGTTTGATCTAAAGAAATTATCGATACTGTTTCTAATGCTAATCCAGTATGCCCGATAGACTCATCTGCTATTTTTCTTACCTCTTTTACAAAAGATCCTCGATTTTCTTGTATTTCGTCCAAAGTCATTTTTGCTGCAACTTCTCCTAAGGCATCTGCAAATCTTCCTTGCACTACCTCTCTAAGGTGCTCGGGATCTAAAGTTCTATTACCTAGAGTTTGTGCAGCTGTTGAGACAGCTTTTGGGTCTGGCGGAACTTTAGTAAAAAATTCAGTTACAAGCTCAGCTCTCATTCTATCTTTCGTTATTAAAGATTTTTCTCCACCTCTTTTTATCGTAATACTCAATGTACGCATTCCAACTTGGGTAATATTATGAATAATAGGCAAGACAAAAGCTCCTCCAGATATTACAACTTTTTCACCAAGCATTCCTGTTCTTACAAACGAAACTTCTTTTGACGATCTTCTATATAGCCAGTGCAATAAATATACAATTATTGCTATTGCTAAGGCCAATAAAATTATTGCTGCTATTATATCTGCTCCTTTTGCCATAAGTTAAACCTCCCTATTGAACTCCTTTGTTTTTTGTATCTTGAATTGCTGCACTATAAATAATCATTCCAAAAATTATTTTATTTAAAAAGTCAGCTAGATTGTAAATTACGTTAAGACTATTGATGTTTGCTCCCCCTGCGAGATGCTCAATAAAATAACCGATATGATAAATTGAAAACCCAATTGTAATTATAAGTCTATTGGCAAAGAAAGCCATTTGAACATTTTCATTGTTGCATGATGCGTTTCCTCTTCCAGCATCACCCATGTAAAGTTCACCAATTATATATAACCAGCCTACTATTCCAACTAAGAAACCAAGTGTTACACTCATGTAACCATATGCACCTAAAAGCTGAGCAATAACCCATACTAAGGTTCCTACTAATAGCCTCCAAAACATTCCTCTTTTTACTTCAGACACTGAATTTAACATTACGTAGAATGTTAAAATTGTTAACGGAAAGGTTAACAGCCAATCGATGTATCTTAATTGTGTTGGAGCCTGTCCATTCAAAACCCATAAATTTTTTGCATAGAAATAATGAATGGATGACATCAATGCAATAACACCTACAAGCGTCATTACTGTTCCCCAACGATTTGATAACCTTCGTCTCTCTAAAAAGAAAAAAATTGCAGCACCTATCATCGCTACAGATATTAGCCAGAAAGAACCTCCGACTACATCCTGTGGTAATAATAGCTTATTCATTTATATAGAAACACATCCTTTTTTAAAAATACTATTTAAATCAACACTTTCTTTTAAATCAATAAATTAATTCTTATTTTTTTTATAAATAAAATTTAATGGTTTATTATTTGATAAAATAAGAAATTATACAATCAGTAGTAGAAAAAATTTTTTTTTCTCAATCTTTTCGAAATGTAGTTCGCCAAAAAAAATGTAGTATGAATTTATCGATTCTATGATGTCAAAAGTAATAACAATCTCTCAACAAAAAGGGGGAACCGGAAAGACTACGCTAGCAGTTCATTTAGCTCTTTCATTTATTAAGCACTATAATTTTAAAGTAGGCATCATTGATACCGATCCTCAAGGAAGTTTAGGAAAATGGTATATGGTCCGTTCAGAAAATAATATTTCTGATGAAAATTTAACATTTAAAACAGCAAGTCTTTGGGGAGCTCAGTATGAGTCAAAAAATTTAAAAAAAGATCATGATATAATTATAATTGATACACCACCAAAAATTGAGTCAGATGCAAGACCATCTATAGAGGCTTCAGATTTGGTTTTAATACCAATGACACCTTCTCATGTTGATTTTTGGGCGACTGAACCGATCATAGATATTGCAAAAAAAGCAAACAAAAAAATCATGATTCAAATAAATAGAGGAAATCAAAGGTCAAAACTTATTTCTAAAACAAATGAGTATATTGCTGGTATAAATGTGCCTGCAACAAATACTATTATTGGTCATAGACAAATTTACGCGGCATCAATGGGAGAGGGTAGAACCGCTATTGAAAAACAAAAAAAAGGAAATGCAGCAGAAGAAATTAAAAAAGTATCTGATCAAATTCTTACAGAGTTGCAATAATACAAAATTATTTTTCTTAAAGTTGCTCTAATTAATCAAATTTTATATAAGGTTCCAGTATAATTATGAAAATTAGTAAAGTCGTTGTAATTGGTTCTGGAACAATGGGTAGTGGAATAGCTGCTCAATTATGTAATGCAAATGTTCCAGTAACATTACTAGATTTAACAACAGAAATATCTGAGAAAGCTAGAGAAAGAATTCTAAAATCAAGACCTCCTTTATTGGTCGATAAATCTAAAATCAATAATATTAATGTTGGTAACATAAATGATAACTTTAATGAAGTTGGTGAGGCTGACTGGATTGTTGAAGCTGTTGTAGAAAGAATTGATATCAAACATAATATTTATGAAAAAATTTTTAAAGAAAGAAAAAAAGGGTCAATTGTATCCTCAAATACATCTTCTATTCCAATCAAAGTACTTTCGGAAAAACTTTCAAATGAAGAAAAAAAAGACTTTTGTATAACTCACTTTTTTAATCCAGTTAGATATATGGATTTATTAGAAATTGTGAAAAATGAAAATAATGATTTAGAACAGATAAATTCACTTAAAAATTTTTGTGAAAAAGATTTAGGAAAAGGAACTTTAATTTGTAACGATACGCCAGGCTTCTTAGGAAATAGGATAGGTGTCTATGCCATGCAAGTGGCAATGACAGAAGCTTTTAAAATGAAATTAACAATTGAAGAAGCGGATGCAGTTTTTGGTCGACCAATGGGAATACCAAAAACAGGTGTTTTTGGACTTTATGATTTGATTGGTATTGACTTAATGGCTGATGTTTTAAAAAGTTTTATAAAGGAACTTCCCGAGTCAGATGATTTTCAAGTTGTTGCCAAAGAAATACCACTTGTAAAAAAACTTATCGAAACTGGTTACACAGGAAGAAAAGGCAAAGGTGGATTTTATAGAATGAATAAAACTGATGGTAAAAAAGTTCTCGAAGGTATCAATTTAGAAACTGGTGAATACTCAATATCACATAAGTTTAATCTAGGATCAGAAAAGATGGATATAGTTAACTTAATCAATAGAAAAGATAAATATGGTGAATATGCCTGGTCTGTATTATCAAAAATTATTAAATATGCATCTTCATTGGTTCCAGGGATAACTGATAAATTTAATGATATTGATGAAGCAATGAGACTAGGTTTTAATTGGTCTAAAGGACCTTTCGAAATGTTAAAAGAAATTGGAGTAAAGAATTTTTTTGAAAGATTAGATAATTTTGAAAATAATAAGTTTCTTGAGGATTTATCAAAAAGTAAAGATGAAAACTTTTATGGGGAAAGACAACAATATACTGATTTAGAAACTCTTGGAAAAATTAAACCTAAAGCACTCAAATTAGACAAAAACAACTCAGCTGAAATTTATAGATTCAATGATTTTAATATTGTTGAATTTACCACAAAAGCTAATGCATTAGATTATGACTCAATGGATAGTCTAAAAAATGCAACTGATAAACCACTTATAATTATAAATGAGGCAATGCAGTTTTCCGCTGGAGTAAACTTATCTTATACAATGAATTTTGCAGATAAAGGTGATTTTAAGTCTATCGAGAAGTTTGTTAAATATTTCCAAGAAACCTGTAAACATTTAAAGTATTCGAAATTTCCTGTTGTGTCAGCTCCATCTGGTTTAGCATTAGGTGGTGGTTTTGAAGTTTTATGTCAAAGTAATTTTGTAGCTTCTCATACAAATATTGTTGTAGGTCTAGTAGAAACAATGGTTGGATTAATCCCAGCTGGTGGTGGATGTAAGGAAATGTTGTATAGGTGGTCTCAAACTGACGAAGCAAAAAATGATCCTGATTATGCACCTCTTAAAGTATTTGATATTATTGGTTACGCAAAAACCGCAACGTCTCCAATTGAAGCTGAGCCATTAAAATACTTAAGACCAGAGGATAAAAAAATAATGAGTAGAAATAGTTTATTATCAGTTTCAAAAGAAATTATTAAAAATAACAATGATTTTACTCCTCCAACTGAGTGTACTTTTAAACTTTCAGGAAAAAATGTTTACGAAAAAATGGTAAGAATGTTAGAAAAATTATACAATGAAAAAATTATTCTTGATCATGGTATGGAAGTTGGAAAAGAGTTGGCCAGAGTTTTAAGTGGTGGTGATACTACATTAGAAAATACTTTATCAGAGGATGATTTATACAAATTAGAATTAGATGCTTTTATGAGGTTAATAGAGACAGAAAAAACTCAAGATAGAATTAAACATACATTGAAAACTGGTAAACCTTTGGTAAACTAGCATTAT
>ENA-OSEY01000890-OSEY01000890.1-marine-metagenome-genome-assembly--contig:-NODE-890-length-21098-cov-3.205318_pt1 | contig 21098 bp, 21 predicted proteins | sample MGYA00248465_ERZ534230 | MGnify/ENA primary metagenome ERZ534230 (study PRJEB26409, sample SAMN06344110) | marine metagenome | isolation source: Sea water from surface | place: Atlantic Ocean:Southern...
CTGAGCTCTAACAGATAAAAGATAACTTTCATGAACTCAAACCTTAAGGCTATCGCCACGTGTCTTTTGGCTTATTTTTGCTTCGATCTTATGAGTGTCCATGTGCGAATATTATCTTATACATATTCGCCCCAAGAGCTTTCTGTATACAGAAATGTTGTTGGCGTTGTTCCTGCAATTTTTTATATTTGGTATTCTGGGGAATTAAGTCTTAATTTTTCGTCTTATAAGATTGAAAGATGGAAACTTGCTGTTGCTCGAGGGTTTGTTGTTGCAGTTGCGCAGCTATGTTTTTACACAGCATTGTCAAAATTAGAACTTGCAACTGTATCAGCTTTAGGTCAGGTGAGCGCGCTTTTCATAGTTCTTCTAGCAATTTTAATTTATAAAGAAAAAGTTGGTTTTTGGCGTTGGTTTGCAGTTATTATTGGTTTTCTTGGCGCCGTAATGATCATAAGACCTGGTTCGGACATTTTTTCATGGTATTCACTTTTACCAGTTGGTGCCGCTTTTTGTTATGCGACATCAATTATAACTTTAAGAAGTTTCAAAAGTTCTGTTTCGAGTGCGATTTTGTTTTTATATTCAGCAACATCTGCAGCTCTTGGTGCGATCGTGTTAGCTTTGGTTTCAATTGAGTTTACGCCCATTCAATCTTGGATAGATGGTATTTTTATTATCTCTATGTCAATTTGTGGAGGTTTTGGTGTTGTGTTTTTAATGTATGCTTTTCGTAACGCTCCATCAGCTTTGTTGGCTCCCTTTAGTTATTTTGGAATACTAACATCATTTCTTATTGGGTGGTTGGTATTTAATGAATTCCCAATAGATACTATATTTCCGGGAGTTATTTTCATTGTACTTTCTGGTTTAGTTATAATTTGGCGCGAAAATCGAAAGACTGCGGATTAATACTACTGAATACAGTATAGTGTTTTGCCTCAAGATTAGCTTTCGTACCGTGTAGCGCCACGTTTAAATTGATCAAATTTTAACTTAACGTGGATAGGCTGATGTGCTCTTTGCAAACAACCTTGTCTGGGGCAGGTATGACAATTTGTTCCAATTTTTGTATAAAGCGTTTTCTCATCTAAATTGAAACCTTTTGCGTAACCCAGCTGTTCAGCATACTTTGCCTCGCAGCCTAAAATTAGTAATAATCTTCTATCTTGAGTTCTCCGAGAAAAAACTGGTCGTTCTACTGTTCGAGCTATGCTGAAATATTGTTTTTCATCCCAAAGCTCGATAAATTGGGGGATGATTATATCCGGGGTCTGGAAAGCAGAATGAATATTCCATACCGGACAGCCACCACCTTGATCTGAAATTTTATTGCTTACTCCAGAAACTCTTTTGGTAACGTTGCCGGCTCTGTCTTGTCGTATGAGAAAAAATGGCACAAACGAATTATCTGCACCATGTATTGTGGTTAATCTATGACATACTTGTTCAAATGTTACGCCAAGACCCGCAGCTATTCTGTCAATATCATAATTTGTTCTTTTAGCGAGCACCGTAAATTCGCTAAGTGGCATAAGTATCGATGCGGCAACGTAGTTAAAAAGTTCTGCTCTTAATTGATTGAGATTTTCTAAATTTGGGTTTTGTATTTTGTTAATAATATCGTTAACTTCTTTTTCTGCTTCAAGTTTTGCTATTACGAATGCTAGTTGAAAATTTCTGTTAGCTTGGTTTAAGGCTTCGGACAGATAAATTCTTTTATTCTGTTCATCGAATTCTCTGAGTGTTCCAGACATAATTGATAATCTTTGCACTTCAGAAAGTATGCTGTGTTTTGTGCGTAAATGTCGTTTTAACAGCGCGTAAATATCATCCTGGGGCCCCCCAATAATGGAGCGAATTTCTTGAGCTTTATCCTCCAGAGTAGAAAAATGATTAGAGTGCTTTTGTAAGAATGAATAAATGGAACTTTCTTGTGAGTTCCCTAAGGTTTCAACATCAGTTATTGTATTACCTGTTTTTTGGGTGTGCTCTGCAAGCTTTTGATAGGCGTTATAGAGATCCACAAATTGACTTATGAGATTTGGAGCGTTCTCAATAGCCGCTCTTATTTCTTGAAGATCAGGTTGCTGACCGGCAAAAATAGGATCTTTTACGATTGCTCGGATTTCATTGAGTGCCTCGAATTCATTAGAAGATGTCAGTTCCTTGGCATCAATTTTATAGATATCTGAAAGAGCAAGCAGAACAGCGACGGAAATACTTCGCTGATTGTTTTCGATCAAATTAATATATGCAGGACTTACTTTTAACTCATTAGCTAAATATGATTGCGTTTGCCCAGCACTTTTACGTAATTGACGTAACTTTGGGCCAATAAATATCTTTGCCATATTAACTTTTTAACAAATTGTAAAAAAGTGTCAATAACAATTTACTTTTTAACACTAATATTATTGCGTATTGGGAAAATTAAATAATATATTATTGCGTACGGAAATATGACGGGGGGTGAACCGCATATTCTTCAACATTATTAACAGTAATTAATCGTGGGAGAATTAAACATGGTTTACAAAAGTCTTAAAACTTCAATTATGGGTTTGGTTGCTGGCACATCAATGATTTTTGGTGCTAATGCAGCTATTGCTGGAGATTGGCAGCCTCAAAAACCTATCACAATGGTTATAATGGCAGGCCAAGGCGGCGGTGCGGACAGAATCGCACGTTTGTTTCAGTCAATCATTCAAAAAGAAAATCTAGCTAATATGCCAATACTTCCGGTTAATAAAGGTGGTGGTTCTGGCGCTGAAGCACTAAGATTTTTGAAAGATCAAGAAGGTGATGCACACACTGTGATGGCTACCCTCAACAGTTATTACACAACACCATTAAGAAATGATATTGGTGTTGATATAGCTGAGTTTAACCCACTAGCTCGAATGGCTATGGATACATTTGTATTATGGGTTAACGCAGACTCTGACATCAAAACATTAGATGATTATGTAGCTGCTGTTTCAGCTGCTGGTGGAAATTGGAAAATGGGCGGTACTGGTACAGGACAAGAAGATAGTCTTGTCACAGCAATGCTTGAGAAAGAATTTGGGATAAAGCATACTTATGTTCCATTTAAAGGCGGCGGAACTGTTGCTAAAAACTTGGTAGGTAATCATATCGACTCGACTGTGAATAATCCTGCTGAGCAAATGGGTTTCTGGAAAGCTGGTAAAGTACGTCCGATTGTTGCTTTTACGCCAGATCGTCTAGATGTTTTCCCAGATGTTCCAACTGCAAAAGAGCTTGGTCATGAAATAGTTTATTGGATGCAGAGATCATTCGTTGCTCCAAAGGGTATGCCAACGGCTGCTGTTGATTACTACACAGAACTATTTGAGAAATTAGCTGCAACCGAAGAGTGGCAGACTTATGCAAAAGAAAAAGCTCTAGTGGCAGATATGATCACTGGAAGTGAATTGCAGGATTACTTCTTGGACGAACGCGCGAAGCACAAGCAAATTCTTGCTTCTAGCGAGTAGACTACCCCTAAGTCATCCAAACTCCGTGCGTGTTTATTTTACGCGCACGGAGACTTAATAAAATCCACATGTGAGTGATGTTATGATTAATGCCGATAGGATAATCGCCTCTCTTATAATGATAAGCGCGCTTTACTTTATGTGGCACGCAGTATCACTTCCAATAGGCTGGAATGGACTAGAAGGTGGTCCTGGTGGCGGAGCATTTCCTTTTTGGCTGTCTTTGGTCATGCTGCTATGTGCTGCGGGGGTATTCTGGCGTAGTACTTCTGGAAGTAAATTCCAAAGATTTGCTTTTGATATGTCCATGGTTAAGCCAATTTTCCTCGTTTCAGTTGGCTTAGTGTTTACAGTATTTCTGACATCGATGATTGGTGCTCATCTAGCAGTATTTCTATTCCTATTTTGGTATCTGAGATTTGTTGGAAAACACTCGCTTAAGTTATCTGTCGCGATTTCCGTTGTAACTCCAATAATTATGTTTTTCTTTTTTGAAGTCACGCTGAAGATAATGTTGCCCAAAGGGGTCAGTGAGCCTTTGTTTTTGCCTTTATATGCAATGTTTTTTTAGGACTGTAAGAAAATGGATCTCCTGACACTTTTATCTGATGGTTTTGCAACTTCACTATCACCTTTAAACTTGATGATAGTTATCCTTGGCGTTACTGCGGGCCTCTTTATTGGAGCAATGCCGGGTTTAGGTTCAGTAAATGGCGTTGCTATCGTTCTTCCATTAACTTTTATAGTGCCTCCTGCTTCTGCAATAATTTTACTAGCTGCAATATATTATGGAGCGATGTATGGCGGAGCAATTTCCTCCATTTTATTAGGAATACCGGGTGCTTCTACAGCAGTAGCCACCACGTTTGATGGACGACCAATGGCACAAAAAGGGGAGGCTGCTTTAGCCTTAATTGCTGCAGCTTTCGCATCTTTTGTCGGTGGAACTGTCGCTGTGATTTTATTCACATTATTTGCTGTCCCATTAGCAGATGTTGCTCTTGCATTTGGTCCTGCGGAGGAATTTGCTCTAGTTCTTCTCGCTTTTACTACATTTGTCGGCTTGGGCGGTGACGATATACTGAAAACTATTATTATGATTTGCTTGGGTCTTGTTCTTTCTACAGTAGGCCTGGATTTGATTTCAGGCCAACCGCGATTGATATTTGGTGATTTGCCTGGGTTTTACTCTGGAGTTTCCTTTTTGGTTTTAGCCATTGGCGTATATGGCATTGGTGAAGTGCTGTATACAATAGAGACGTCAAAATCTAATCCAACCGTAAGCAATGCTAAAATTACCTTTAAAGATGTAATTTCAGGTTTAAAAACCATGAGGCGTTACACAAAAACGATGTCTCTAGGTTCATTTTTAGGCTTTTTTGTTGGTATGCTTCCAGCAGCAGGAGCAACTCCAGCTTCTTTGATGGCGTATGGTTTGGCTAAACAAACTTCAAAGAAGCCTGAAACATTTGGAAAAGGTAACATAGAAGGGGTAGTCGCGCCTGAGACAGCAAATAACGCTGCTTCAACAGGTTCATTATTACCGATGCTAACTCTTGGCATTCCAGGCTCGCCAACCACAGCTTTATTACTTGGTGGCATGGTGATGTGGGGATTAATGCCTGGGCCCATGCTCTTTATAGATCAACCTGACTTTGTTTGGGGTCTCATTTCATCACTCTATACTGCAAACGTTGCAGCCGTTTTGATTAATATTGCATTAATTCCACTTTTTGTCTGGGCATTGCGAATGCCTTTTTCAGTGTTGTGCGCCATAGTTTTGGTACTCTGCATCGTTGGTGGTTTTGCTCCCAATCAAAAGATGCATGACGTTTGGTTGATAGTCTTATTTGGCTTCGCTGGATATTTTTTGCGAAAAGCAGATTATCCCTTAGCTCCATTAGTTTTAGCGCTTGTTTTAGGACCTTTGATGGAAAAAAGTTTTCGTCAGACCTTAATCGCTGAACAAGGCAACATTTTCGCTTTTATCGAAAGGCCATTATCGGCCACATTTATCTTTCTTTCGTTGCTATTCTTTATCTGGCCGATAGTTGGGTTATTGCGAAAGAGCAAGCAAGAGCATCCTCACTTTTCAAGCAAACGACCAAATTTTTCAAGACAGAACAGTTAGGAAGAGTATTAAAATGTCAAAGCCAAAATTACTCATAACAAGACGTTGGCCAAAGGCAGTTGAGGAAGCTGCAAAAAAGGATTTCGATGTAACCCTTAATGAAAAAGACATACCTTTAACTATTGAAGATATGCAGAATGCGTTGAAAAATTACGATGCTATTTCTCCGACCGTAACAGATGTTCTTAATTCGCAAGCTTTTGAAATTCAGAATGTGCGTTGTAAAATTCTTTGCAATTACGGTGTTGGATATAGTCACATTGATTTACCAAGTGCAGAAAACTTAGGGATTTGCGTAACTAACACACCAGATGTCTTAAGCGACTGCACAGCTGATATCGCCATGACGTTGCTGCTTATGGCAGCTCGACGTGCCGGTGAAGGCGAGAGAGAATTGCGAGCTAATAAATGGATTGGCTGGCGTCCGACCCATATGATTGGTGCAAAAGTAACGGGTAAGACTTTAGGAATAATAGGTTTTGGTCGTATTGGACGAGCAATGGCCTCACGTGCACATTTTGGTTTTGGAATGAAAATAAAAATATTTTCACGATCTAAAGTTAGCGACGATGTATTGAGCAAATATAATGCTGAGCAGTTGAATTCTGTAGATAACCTTTTAAAGCAATGCGATTTTGTGTCTTTGCATTGCCCTGGCGGCGAACCTAATCGTCATTTAATTAATTCTTCAAATTTATCTCAGTCAAAGGGAGACTTAATTCTTGTAAATACCGCTAGAGGCGAAGTGGTAGACGAAGTTGCTCTTGCAGACGCTTTGAAAAACAAAGTTATCAGAGCTGCTGGATTGGATGTTTTTGATGGTGAGCCAAAGATAAACCCAGTTTTATTGTTAGCGCCTAATCTTGTGATGTTACCGCACCTTGGCAGCGCCACGTTGGAAACAAGGGAAGAGATGGGTTTTAGAGCTCTTCAAAATTGTAAAGCCTTTTTTAAGGGAGAGGTGCCTTTGGATAAGGTCGCGTAAATCGAATTTAGTGGAATTTTTAAAATTTAAAATTAGCTAGGAACTTAGAGGATGATATTAAATATGTTTGAAAAACTTACTATACCAAATACTCTTGCTGCTGGACCGGGTCCAGGAAATACAGATCCACGTGTTTTAGAACAATTTTCTAAAGCTGGGTTGGCGGATCACATGCACCCTGACGTTTTGCGTGGTATGAAGGAGTGTAAATTCATGCTCCGTGAAGTTTGGGGGACGAGAAACACCTATACATTCGGTGTTGCTGGTACTGGCTGGAGCGGACTTGACGCTATGATCTCTGCTGTTCAACCAGGAGATAAGGTTTTAGCTTTTGTTAATGGTACTTTTTCTGGTATCGATGCGCTCTCACTTCGAATGAAAGCAGCAACGGATGAGGAATTAGCTGCAAATTCTTTAGATCCAGACGCAGCTAGCGTAAAAGTCGTCAATGTCCCACATGGCCAATCAGTAAGTGCTGATATTATTGACCAACATATGAACGAATATAAGCCTAAGTGGGCTTTTATGGCGCACTATGAAACTGGTTCAGGCCGGGTAAATGATATTAAATCATTTTCAAAAGCCTGCGTGCGTAATAGTGCAATGGGGCTTGTTGATGCCGTCAGCTCATTGGGTGTTGGTGATTTTAGGATCGACGATTACCCTGGAGTAGTGGCTTGGGCTTCCTGTCCACAAAAGGGCATTAGCTGTCTTCCGCTAACTTATGCACCAGTAAGCTTTGCCGATAAGTACATAGAAGTTTTGAAAGCTCGAGGTGCAAGAACATTTGTCCATAACCCAATCTTTGAAGCGAGGCATTGGGGAATAATTGATGGAAAGGACGTAGATAAAGGTGTTTATCATAGAACGCATTCAGCTTATGCCGTTGCAGCGTTTCATGAGTCCCTTCGCTTAACTTTACAAGAAGGTATTTCTAATAGAGCTGCCAAGTATATGAAGTTTGAAAAAGTTTTAAGTGCTGCATTTAGGGCAATGGGTTGTGATGTGACATCGGATATGACTTCGCTAGTTGTATTAAATCTTCCAGAAAACCTTGCGGGGCGGGAAATGGAATTTGTTCAACATTGCAGGTCAGAAAACTTTGGTATTTGGCCAACATTGTCTGAACCGGTACAAGTAAGAGTAGGCATTCTTAATCTTTTAAGTGATGAGTCTATAGCTGAAATTATCAATAAATTTGGTAAAGCTCTAAAGGAGTTGGGTGGCAACTTTGATGATAATCTGGTTTCTCTAGAAATGAATAAGATGTCGGAACAAATAGCTGCAGAGTAACATAAGATTTGCTATTTCAAGTTAAGCCTCGGAGCTTTTGTTGTTTTTTAACTATCGCGTCAATGTCTTGAAAATTTAAGTTCGGATATTGGCGTGATATCTCATAAATTTTATCTTCATGAGATTTAGAGGACCAGGCTCCGGTTGAAGTGTCCGTCAGAAATTCTGTGAACATATCTACTGGGTTAAGCCAATCGTAAGGCCCCTCCAAATACATTTTATATATGTCTCGCTCCAAACTCATTTTCTGTCTTATGACTTTCGTGTTATTTTTCTAATTGCCCAACAAGAGTGAACCAGTGACAGAACTGAAAAAGCACCGCCAATGAAAATTATTTCAAAAATTGCTGGCCCATTCAACTCAGAAAACAGGGCGGCATATGTTATTATAGATAATAAAAATATCGAAATAGCTATTCTGAATTTATACTCGCTAAGTTTTGTTGCATCATACATATTTAAATCTTGTTTGTAAAAACTGGTCAGAAATAATTTTTGGCTGAATCAGATATAATTCAAAGCTAAGTAAAATCAAAAAGTGAAAAGTTTTGCTAATCAAAAAAATGATCTGATAAAATTTCATAGCATAGATGCTTGCATTTAAAGACAAAATTCCGTCACGGAATTTTAAATTAAAAGTGTAAAAAATAATTGACACTTTTTTAAAATTTTACTTAAATAGAGTTGTCGAGCCAATGCCTGTGAACAAGGATGACTTCGTTTAGGGGAAAACTCGACGCGGAATTTGTCTATTGTTTATGTTCATCACCCTGATCTTTAAAAATAGATAAGTTTCAAACTGTTGGTGGGCGCTCATACTTGAAGTATGGGCGCTTCCATCTTTCATACTTTCTAATCTTAATGGTAATGATTTTGTTTATCGGCTATTTTTAGCCGATTATGTGACAGGAAAAGTTGACACTATGAGGTTTGATTTTAGTATCTAATACTTACTAATAAATTTGGGGGTTATAATGGAATTGTTCAGTTTTTCGGTGTCTACGCCATTTTGGATTTGGCTGCTATTTGCTTTAGCTACAGCCTATTATTACGACATCATGAAAAAGCGTATAAATCGATTAGAGCAAAGGCTTTTAGATCTGGATGGATAGATTTAGGTAATTATTTTCCTACTATTTATGTTTCCAAAATTTTCTACGTGGGACGCGCACGGCTAGCATAAACATTAGTAATGGATTTCTAAATCGTCGTAGATCCAAAGCTTCAAAAACGCCAATTGTTTTAATTCCTTTGATGCGTGTTGAAACAGTTGCTCGACTATAAAACGGCGCATCTAAAAGACTTTTCTCTTGTCGCGGCATATACTCTTTGTCGCACCTTGTTTCTCTCCTTATGCCCCAGAGTGATCGGGAAAACCTTTTATTTTTCGGGGCATCAGTTATATCTGAGGGTATTCCATCACGTTCGAAATGAAATCCAAATTGATATTGCTCGTTATTACGTAATTCCAAATCATAAAAGCAGGAAGTGCCTGTTTTTAGTGGAAACCGACCCCAAGTCCAGTAATCAAAATCTTGCTCTAAAGCTCTAGTTCCAAAATTTGCGTCAAAATATCCATGACCCGTCCACTGCCACTCTGGTTTATTTAGATCGACATCTATTTCCGCTGTAGGGGCAAAGGGGCGCCAGACATGTGTTCCTTCTTTCGTCAAAGGTAATTCAACGTCTGTTATGCCAGTAGGCTTGAGCGTAATTGTACCTTTTAGTTTAGAAATAAAGGGTAGGCTGCTTATCTCATCAATTTCTATAACCAATTTTTTTTCTGTTTGATCCCAAGTCAAAGAGGATGGTCCAATTGTAAGTTTATGAGCCTCCTGAATAAGAGCGCTATCCCCTCTATCAGTCATCGCAAACCGGCCTTTTTTTCCATATGTTGCGATATTTAAGCAAACATTATTTTGAGGCTTTTTTCGTCCAGACCACTTATACCAGGGTGAGAAAACTGATCCAATGAACGCAATTATTGAAACAGCTTGCCCAGTATTTGGTTCGACCCCGTCAATATACCACCATGCATATCCGTTTGGGGGAACTTCTAGATTAAAATTTGGCTCTTTATCATCTCCTCTACCGCTAGCAGGGCGGAGAGCGTTGCCATTGGAACCCCAGCCCCAGGATGCACTCCTCCTCCCACTAGAAATAAGTTGTTTATCGAAGTCACGCATTTGGGGCGTTGAAAAGTTGCCATCATTCCGTGCGGGCTCTGCCCGTAAAGGGAACCTTCTGTAGCTGGAAATAAGTTGTTGAAATCTTTTGGCGTCGTTAGATTCTTTCTTTCCAATTCTACTTGAAAATTGAGACCAAAATTTTTGAAACGTTCCAAAGTTACTGATTTGCATATCTCAAAATCCTCTTTATTTGGTTTCCGTTTTGAAAGTGGTGGTGCATTTAGTATGATTTCAAAACGCTCAGTCCTCTGTTTTTCGTTTGATACATCGCGGTCTTGGGCGCAGATATAAAGTGTTGGATCTTTTGGAATTTTCCCCTTTTGAATTTCGTAAAACTCAGAGTTGACTTCATCAGAAAAGAATACGTTATGATGGACTAAATTTTTATTTACGTGCTTTGACTCAAAGCCCCAGACATTAGCTGATAGACTTCTTGGCGTGTTCCTTGTTTTTTTTGTAACTTTACGCAATCCTTCTCCAAGTAACCCTAAAGCTAAGGCTCTAGGGTCACCGTTGAAAATTATTGCATCAGTCTCGTAATTGGTCCCATCATCAAGGCAGACCTTATTAACCAAGTGCTTTGATTGTTGTATTTCGATAACCCGATGACCGTAGATAAATTCTACTCCTCGATCCTCCGCAAGCCTTTCAATCGCTTTGGCAACGGAGCTAATACCGCCTTTCACAGTCCAAACCCCTTTTGCTTCTGCCTGCCAGACTAGCGCCATTAGCGCTGGGGAATTGAGAGGGGAGCCACCAACATATGTGGCATACCTACCAAATAACTGTTGTAACTTAGGTTCCGAAAATTTGCTTTTTAGATATTTATCTAAAGTTCTGAAAGGGAAAAGGGCTGGTATTACCGTTGGCGTTTTACATATTTCTTTTAGAATTTCAATTGGAGCTGGCGATACAGTTTTCATTACGGGTTTTTCAAAACAAGTGAACATTTTTTCAGTTGTATGAAAAAACTCCATATATTGATTGGCGGCATTTGAGCCAAATACATTTCTTATTTCATCAAATGTATTATTTTTATTGGTAAAAAGGTCAAACTCTGTGCCGTCTGACCACCAATGCCTGGCCAGGATATTTTGTTCTTTTAATTCAAGATGATCAAAAATATCTTCTCCAACCTCTCTGAAGAGATTTTGAAAAATGGGCAGCATCGTCAATACTGTTGGACCTATGTTGATTGGGCCAGAATTAGCTTCAAGAGTTCTTATTTTTCCACCAGGGTATTCTGAGCGTTCAAATACTTTTACTTCAAAACCCTCGTGGGCCAATTTTAAAGCTGATACAAGTCCCCCAATTCCAGCGCCAACAACTGCAATTTTTTTACGTTTTCGCATTATGGGTACGTCTTTGGCCATAATGAATTGTTGACTCTAAGTTAATATATGTCCAGAATAATTTACAGTTATGTAAATATTTATTGTCACAAGGAATTAATCTCTTGATATCAAGGATAGAAGAGGCAATTCAGAAAAACTTATGTTCTTCGTCTATAGTTGATAAGTTTCCGGAAAGCCTAAGAAGCGCTATAGAATACTCCGTTTTACCTGGTGGCGCCAGAATACGGCCAACTATTTTGATGTCGGTAGCTAAGGCGTGTGATGATGATATTCCGGAAATTACAGATGCTGCCGCCAGTGCGCTTGAGATGATACATTGTGCAAGCCTTGTACACGATGATCTGCCTTGTTTTGACAATGGAGATACTCGGAGAGGTAAGCCGACAGTTCATAAAGCCTATGGAGAAAACACGGCTGTATTGGCGGGTGACAGCTTAATTATTAACGCTTTCAGTTGCCTAGCATTGGCATCAAGGCACTCACATTCTCGAGTTGCAAATTTAACTCTTTGCCTCTCAAAATTTTCAGGATTTCCCAATGGTATCTGCGCTGGGCAGGGGTGGGAAAATGAGTTGAATATAGATTTAAAGTCATACCATATGTCCAAAACAGGGGCTTTGTTTATTGCTGCAACACAAATGGGAGCTATCTCGGCGGGTCACGATCCAGATCCTTGGTTTGAGTTGGGCGCACGTATAGGGGAGGCTTTTCAAGTTGCTGATGACCTTATTGATGTTCTAAGCGATGATAAAAATTCTGGAAAAAGTGTTGGTCAGGACGAAAAAAACAACCGTCCAAACGCAATTCGTGAATTTGGTCTGGAGGGTGCAAAACGGCATCTTCAGGATATTTTAGCTGGCGCAATTTCTTCTATACCGTCATGTCCTGGAGAGGGAGAGCTAGCGCAGCTTGTTAAAATGCAAGCAGCTAAAATGATGGAAATAAACGAGTCAAAAATAATTGTCTAAAATGGCTCAGAGTGCATCGCGATTTAACGTAAATACAAGGTTTTCAAACTGGTGGTATAACCAGAAGAATAAAATTATAAAAAATATTCGTACTCAAGACTTTTTGGCGAAATTTCCAATTACCTCAAGGATTGCAAGAAAAGAGGGGGAGGCAATCTTCCAATTGATGACGGGCTTTGTTGATACTCAAATTTTATTCACTTTTGTTCAATCTGGCGCCCTAAAACTGCTTGAAGATAATCCGATGAGTGTCGAAGAATTATCAAGAAAGATTGGGCTCGATCTTAAGGGTGCTGAAATTTTGTGTCGTGCTGGGTGCGCTTTGGGATTGGTTCGCTTTAAATCACAAAGGGTATTTCTGGCGAGGCGAGGAGTTTTAATTCTAAGTCTTCCTGGGATGGCAGAGCTAATAGATCATCATTCCATTTTATATGAAGATTTGTCAGATCCCATTTCGCTTTTTAGAGGTGAAAAGGAAACTCAATTATCTAAGTTTTGGCCCTATGTTTTTGGGCAAGCCGATAGTTTGAGTAGCTCAGATGTGTCAAAGTATTCTGATTTGATGTCAAAATCTCAATTTATGGTAGCCAGGGATACGATTGGCTGTATCAAAATAAATAAAAATGCAAAGTGGTTAGATGTGGGTGGTGGAAGTGGAGCTTTTGCCAATGAGTTGGTAAGGAAGCATCCAACCTTAAAGGTTAGTATCTTCGATGTTCCTGGTGCGAACGAAGAAGAAAATGGGCCACATAAATTTATTTCAGGATCCTTTTTTAAAGATAAAATTCCTACAGGCTTTGATACAGTTTCATGCATACGGGTTTTATACGATCACGACGATCAAACAGTTTCCTCTTTACTGGCAAAAATTCACTCTTCTTTGCCAGAAGGGGGCAGAATAATTGTGTCAGAGCCTATGTTGGGAGAGTTTAGTCCCAATAAGTGGGGCGACACATATTTTGCCACATATACGTATGCCATGAAAACTGGAACGACTAGATCGCCCTCTCAAGTCTCTGATTTTCTTTATAAAAGTGGATTTAAAAAGGTTAAAATTTTTCCTTCACGTCGCCCTTTTGTTACAACAGTTATAGAAGCGCACAAAAATTAATCAAAAAAGTGTCAAAAAAAATTGACACTTTAGATTGTCAATATAAACTGTCACCCATTAAACGACTCTTTCTCGTATTTATTTTACGGAGGGTAAATGCAAACGTCTGCTGTGCTTCTTGAGAAGCCTGAGAGCCTATCACTTGAATTGGTGGGGTTAAAAGACCCTGACCATGATGAAGTCGTTGTGCGAGTTCTACATTCGGGAATTTCTACTGGAACAGAAAAGTTACTATGGTCAGGTGCAATGCCTCCTTTCCCAGGTTTGGGTTATCCTTTAGTGCCTGGTTACGAAGCAGTCGGGGAAGTAATTGAAGCTCCAAAAGGTGCTTCCGTAAAAGTTGGTGATCTTGTTTTTGTGCCGGGATCGAATGGATTTGTGGATGCCAAAGGCCTTTTTGGTGGTTCAGCTCGCCATTTAGTGACACCAGTAAAACGAATTACTAAGATAAATAGCGAAATTGGTGAAAAGGGCGTTTTGTATGCACTTGCAGCTACGGCAAGACATGCTCTAACCGGTCCCGACGCCAAATTCCCTGATTTAATTATTGGGCATGGAGCTCTCGGTCGATTGCTGGCCCGTATTACAATAATTGCAGGAGGTAAACCTCCCACCGTCTGGGAAATTGATAAAAAACGAGTTTCTGGAGCCTCTGGGTATGAGGTAATGCACCCAGACAACGATACTCGGAAAGATTACTCCTGTGTATATGATGCCTCTGGAAGGTCCGACTTGTTAGATGACTGGATTGGTCACTGTGCTGTTGGGGCTGAAATCGTACTTGCAGGTTTTTATGCAGACAGAATAAATTTTGCGTTTCCCCAAGCTTTTATGAAGGAAATTAAACTTCGTATCTCAGCGGAATGGAAGCAGGCAGATATGCGGGCTGTTAACTCGATGGTTGATGAAGGCCATTTGTCGCTCGATGAACTGATCACTAATAGAGCACACGCAGAAAACGCCGCGTGGGCCTATAGGAAAGCTTTTGAAGATGAAAGCTGCAGCAAAATGGTATTGGATTGGGGAAATCTACAATGAAAGATGATGTGCCAAATTTAAAAGATTACTCGTCGCGCTTAAGGGAAGAAGCAAATATGGATTTGGCTGACATAAAAGCCGATGGGGAAATTAGTGAGCCAACTAAAAAAACTCAAATAGTAGCTATTTATGGTAAAGGTGGCATTGGAAAGTCATTCACATTAGCAAACCTGTCTCACATGATGGCTGAACTTGGGAAAAGGGTTCTTCTTATTGGCTGTGACCCAAAATCTGATACAACTTCTCTTCTTTTTGGAGGAAAAGCCTGCCCGACAATAATTGAAACTTCCACAAAAAAGAAATTAGCTGGTGAAGAAGTAAAAATTGGTGATGTATGCTTCAAAAGAGGCGGGGTATTCGCCATGGAGCTTGGCGGTCCCGAAGTTGGACGCGGCTGTGGTGGGCGTGGCATTATCCATGGCTTTGAGTTGCTTGAGAAACTTGGTTTCCACGATTGGGACTTTGATTACGTCCTCTTAGATTTTCTTGGTGATGTTGTTTGCGGTGGCTTCGGCTTGCCTATCGCTCGCGATATGGCGCAAAAGGTCATATTGGTTGGTTCAAATGACTTACAATCTTTATATGTTGCGAATAATGTCTGCTCAGCAGTGGAGTATTTCCGAAAACTAGGCGGCAATGTTGGTGTTGCTGGTCTTGTCATTAATAAAGATGACGGATCTGGAGAAGCTGCTGCTTTTGCAAAAGCTGCAGATATTCCTGTTTTGGCATCAATACCCCAAGACGATGATCTTAGAAAAAAATCAGCGAATTATCAGATTGTTGGCACATCGAAGAGTCAATGGGGCGACTTATTTACTGAATTGGCAGAGGCCGTAACAGGAGCGCCTCCAATGCGCCCAAAGCCTTTGGATCAAGATGGACTCCTAAATCTTTTTGACAGCAAGGATACTGGAGGAGATGTCACTCTTGTTCCTGCAACAGATGTCGACATGCGTGGTAAAAATGCAAAACCAAAGGCTTCATTAGAAGTAGTTTACGACGAGGCTTAATGGGAAACGAAATTACATATGACAACGCATCTTCGGCTGAACTGATTACTCCGATCAAATCTAGTGAAGATCCTAAAAGTGTTCAGGGTCAAGCCACTGATCTAGGATGTCATTCTAATTCGACCCAACTTTCAGCTCTTGCGAACAATAAAAATGCTGAAATTTTAAAGAAATATGAAAAGGACTACCCAGTAGGCCCGCATGACAAGCCGCAATCTATGTGTCCAGCTTTTGGATCACTTCGTGTTGGATTGAGAATGAAAAGAGTGGCTACGGTGCTGTCAGGTTCGGCATGTTGTGTATACGGTTTAAGTTTCGTGAGCCATTTCTATGGAGCAAGACGATCGGTTGGATATGTTCCTTTTAACTCTGAGTCTTTAGTTACCGGCAAACTATTTGAAGATATAAGAGATGCAGTTCATGATATGGCGGACCCAAAAAAGTATGATGCCATTGTAGTAACTAATCTTTGCGTTCCAACGGCAAGCGGCGTTCCTCTCAGACTTCTGCCTAACGACATAAACGGTGTAAGAATTATTGGAATTGATGTTCCAGGCTTTGGCGTTCCGACCCATGCTGAAGCAAAAGACATTTTGGCTGGAGCTATGCTGAATTTTGCTAGGCAGGAAGTTGAGGCAGGGCCGGTTGCGGCACCATCCTCAGGTAAATCAGATCGACCAACATTAGCTATCCTTGGTGAAATGTTCCCTGCAGACCCTATGGTGATTGGTTCAATGTTAGCACCAATGGAATTGGCGGCAGGACCCGTTTTGCCAGCAAGAGAATGGAGAGAAATGTATGCTGCTCTAGATTGCAGCGCCGTCGCGGCAATTCATCCGTTTTACACAGCTACCATGAGAGAATTTGATGCTGCTGGAAGGCCTTCCATTGGGAGCGCTCCTGTAGGTTATGAAGGAACAGCATCATGGTTGGAAAGTGTAGGAGATGTTTTCGGCGTCTCAAAATCAAAAGTTTCAAAAGCAAAAAATGCTATTCTTCCCAATATTAAAAACTCATTAAAAGATCAGAAACTTAAGGGAAGAATTACAGTTTCTGGTTATGAAGGTAGTGAATTAATTGTTGCCAGACTTTTATCTGAAAGTGGAATAGATGTTCCTTATGTTGGAACAGCTTGTCCACGAACGCAGATGGCTGAACAAGATGCAGAGTGGTTGGAGTCTAAAGGTGCAGTAGTGAAGTTTCGCGCTTCTCTAGAGGATGATATTTCTGCTGCTGAGGCATTTGAGCCAGATTTAGCCATTGGAACAACACCCTTAGTTCAGCATTTCAAACAAAAGGGCAAATCAGCGCTATATTTTACAAATCTGGTTTCTGCGAGACCTTTAATGGGTCAAGCTGGTGCAGGAAGTTTTAATCAGTTAATTAATGGAGTTCTAAATAATTCAGATAAAATGCAAAGCCTTCAAAACTTTTTCGAGGGTGTGGGTTCTGACGATACATCTGGAGTATGGGAGAACGAGCCAAACGTTAGACCAGAATTTCGTGCCCAAAACCAAAAAAAGCTAGAAAAAGCGGCTCGTGCAGCCAAAGCACAGGAGATGATCTGATGTTGATACAAGATCATGATCGTGCTGGTGGATATTGGGGCGCTGTTTACGCTTTTTGTGCTGTTAAAGGTTTGCAAGTCGTGATTGATGGCCCGGTTGGTTGCGAAAATTTACCAGTGACCTCGGTTTTGCATTACACGGACGGGTTGCCTCCCCATGAATTGCCTATTGTTGTAACTGGCTTGGGCGAAGAAGAGCTGGGAAGAGATGGCACTGAAGGCGCCATGAAAAGAGCTTGGAAAACTTTAGATCCAGCGCTGCCGGCCGTTGTTGTGACAGGATCAATTGCAGAAATGATTGGTGGTGGCGTTACACCTCAAGGTACATCAATTCAGAGATTTCTGCCCAGAACAATCGATGAAGATCAGTGGCAGTCTGCTGATAGGGCAATGACTTGGATCTTTACAGAATTTGGAATGACTAAAGGCCGAATGCCTCCCGAAAAGAAAAGACCTGAGGGCTCTAAACCTCGCGTAAATATACTGGGTCCTATGTATGGGACCTTCAATATGCCAAGTGATCTTGCGGAAATACGTAGACTAATTGAAGGTATAGGAGCTGAGGTCAATATGGTTATGCCGCTAGGATCACATCTGGCAGAGATGAGAAACCTAGTTAATGCTGATGCCAATGTCTGTATGTATAGAGAATTTGGAAGAGGCTTGTGTGAGGTTCTTGGAAAACCGTATCTACAAGCTCCAATTGGAATGGACAGTACCACAAAATTCTTACGAAAATTAGGGGAACTTCTAGAATTAGATCCAGAGCCTTTTATAGAAAAGGAAAAACACTCAACTTTAAAACCAATTTGGGATCTTTGGCGTTCAGTTACACAGGATTTTTTCGCTACTGCTGAATTTGCTATAGTTGCCAATGAGACCTATTCCCGTGGAATACGAAATTATCTTGAAGCTGACTTTGGTTTTCCATGTGCTTTTGCGGTGGGTCGCATTGCTGGTGCTAAGACCGATAATGATGAAGTCAGAAAACTTTTTAGTGAAAAAAGACCCTTAATTGTTTTTGGCTCAATAAATGAAAAAATCTACCTTTCTGAGCTGAAAGGGGGACATGGACCACAGCCTGCATTCATTCCTGCTTCTTTCCCGGGTGCTGCTATTCGTCGATCTACAGGAACTCCTTTTATGGGATATGCTGGAGCAACGTATGTTCTTCAAGAACTATGCAACGGCCTTTTTGATGCACTATTTCATATTTTACCTTTGGCAACTGAAATGGATGCGGCCGAAGCTACGCCAATTAATTTGAAAAAAGATTTACCGTGGGATCCAGAGGCTCAGAGCGAACTGGATAGAATTGTGGCAACCCATCCTATTTTAACAAGAATTTCGGCAGCTAAACGACTTCGAGACCAGGCAGAGGCACAAACTTTAAAAGTTGGTGGCGAGCGGGTTGATCTAGAAATCGTATCTGCACTTAGAAATCAAAACTCATCTGAAGCAAATGGAGGTTAGTGTTATGCCAGAAATCTTACAAACACAGCAACGCCATAGAAAAAAAATCAACTCTCGCTGGGAATACCTTGTGATATTTGGGTTGATTTTCTTAGCTGCAAGTCCGTTTTCAATGATCCATTGGATCGTTGATATGTACAGGAGGAAAAGTATTTTCGTTGATGGTCCTGTGACCCGAGCATGGCTCGAGGCGCATAGGATCACACCGGTAATTTTCTCGGTCTGAATCAGCCCGAGAAATAAGAGCTGTTCTGCTTATTGCAGTTCAGAACCCCGAAGAGAATGAGTCTCGGAGGGACCCGGCCATAGGGGAACTGTGGCGCCATGAAACATTCTGGAGGATATTTCATGTCAAGCAAAAATGACCTGTCTTTTACAGGTTTAACTGACGAACAGGCGCAAGAGTTGCATTCTGTTTATTTGAGTGGGATGTGGCTATTCGTAGCTGCTTGCATCCTTGCTCATGTAGCAACGTACATCTACCGCCCTTGGTTCGCATTTTAGGGAGGATTGATTTATGGCTAAATTCTATAAAATCTGGCTCGTTTTCGATCCGCGCCGTGTGTTTGTAGCACAAGGTGTTTTCCTATTCTTGCTAGCAGCAATGATACATCTTGTTCTGCTAAGCACGGAGCATTTCAATTGGTTTGAGTCCGCAGCTGCAGCAGCTGGTGGCTAACCCTTTGTTTTGCAAAAGGTGAACTAAAAGAATTAGATCACGGGCATTTGGCTTCGCTACTTGCCCGTGGCAAACAGATTATAACTATCGGTTCTCGTTTCAAATGAACGTACCGAAATTCGCGGAGAGAAGAGATGGCATTGCTCAGCTTCGAAAGAAAATATCGTGTCCGAGGTGGCACTTTGATAGGCGGTGACCTGTTCGACTTTTGGGTCGGACCGTTTTACGTTGGATTTTTTGGCGTAACGACTGCTTTTTTTGCCCTTTTGGGCACAATCCTTATTTTTTGGGGAGCAAGTCAGCAGGGAACTTTTAATCCCTGGTTGATCAACATAGCTCCTCCTGATTTAAGTTATGGGTTATCAATGGCTCCCTTACTTGAAGGGGGACTTTGGCAAATTATAACCATGTGTGCAACTTGCGCTTTTGTGAGTTTTGCTTTGAGAGAGGTTGAGATTTGTAGAAAGTTAGGCATGGGATATCATGTTCCTTTTGCTTTCTCATTCGCTATCTTGGCCTATGTAACTTTGGTTATCTTTAGACCGCTCCTGATGGGAGCATGGGGGCATGGCTTCCCATATGGGATTTTTAGTCATTTGGATTGGGTAAGTAACGTAGGTTATGCATACCTCCATTTTCACTACAACCCTGCTCATATGCTTGCTGTAACTCTATTTTTCACAACAACACTCGCTCTGGCTTTACATGGAGCGCTTGTTTTGAGTGCAGCTAATCCTGAGGAGGGAGAAGAAGCAATGGGCCCTGATAACGAAGATACATTTTTCAGAGACTTTATAGGCTATTCGATTGGAACTTTAGGAATTCATAGACTTGGATATCTATTGGCGATAAATGCTGTTTTCTTCTCGGCGGTGTGTATCATTATTTCCGGACCCGTTTGGACCAAAGGTTGGCCTGAATGGTGGAATTGGTGGTTAGAACTTCCAATCTGGCCAAGTCAAATAGGTATGTAATCATGATAGAGTATCAAAATATATTTACCCAAGTGCAGGTGCGTGGCCCTGCGGAAATGGGGATGGACAATGAAAATAACATGTCCGCAGAGCGCGGCGGCAATCCTCGCTTTTCAAATCTGATAGGCTGGCTAGGTAACGCTCAGCTTGGCCCAGTATATCTGGGTTGGACGGGTGTTATCTCTTTGGCAACAGGCTTATTATGGTTCAATATAGTAGGATTGAATATGCTGGCTCAAGTAGGATGGTCTATTCCAGAGTTTATACGACAACTCTTTTGGCTTGCTTTAGAACCTCCTGGTCCAGAATGGGGTCTGCGTATGCCTCCGCTTAATGACGGCGGTTGGTATATTATAGCTTCGTTCTTTTTGTTAGTTTCGGTATCAACTTGGTGGCTGCGTACATATCTTTTAGCGCAGCAGCACAAGATGGGAAAACACGTTGCTTGGGCGTTTGCCGCAGCAATTTGGCTTTTCTTAGTGCTTGGACTTTTCCGCCCCTTTCTTATGGGTAGTTGGTCAGAAGCCGTACCGTATGGTATTTTTCCACACCTAGATTGGACAACTGCTTTCTCTATTAGATATGGAAATCTTTATTACAACCCATTTCACGCATTATCTATCGTGTTCTTATATGGATCGGTACTTTTGTTTGCTATGCATGGTGGTACCATTCTCGCTACTACGCGATTTGGTGGCGATCGTGAACTCGAACAGATATACGATCGAGGAACGGCCTCAGAGCGTGCAGCTCTGTTTTGGCGCTGGACAATGGGCTTCAATGCAACAATGGAAGGTATCCACAGGTGGGCTTGGTGGTTCGCCG
>ENA-OSEY01000891-OSEY01000891.1-marine-metagenome-genome-assembly--contig:-NODE-891-length-21096-cov-19.618678_pt1 | contig 21096 bp, 23 predicted proteins | sample MGYA00248465_ERZ534230 | MGnify/ENA primary metagenome ERZ534230 (study PRJEB26409, sample SAMN06344110) | marine metagenome | isolation source: Sea water from surface | place: Atlantic Ocean:Southern...
CTGCTAGTTTACACATTAATATATTTTGGTTTTCTCTATATACCGGTTCTTTTTTTACCGATTTTCAGTTTTAATGATGCAAATTATATGTCATTTCCATTAGCAGGATTTACCACAGATCATTATGAGGAAATGTGGTCAAAGCGGAACTTACATAAAGCTTTATGGGCGAGCGTTAAAGTTGGCGTTGTTGCAAGCGTTGTAAGTACAGCAATTGCACTTCTCGCTGCAAAGGCATTTGTTAGATATAAATTTAGGGGTCAGAATGTTTCTTACGGAGCCATAATGATGCCGTTTTTAATACCAGAAATTATTTTAGCAGTATCAATATTAATTATATGGATCAACCTTGGTTTTCCATTGGGTCTGGTTCCAGTAACAATAGGACACATATTGTTTTGTACTCCATTTGCAATGTTGATATTGATTGCGCGAATAGAAGGTTTTGACTTTTCTTTAGAAGAAGCTTCACGTGATTTAGGGGAAAATGCATGGGGAACTTTTTATAGAGTATCACTTCCTTTATATTTGCCAGGTATAATAGCAGCTTTATTGTTAAGCTTTATTATATCCTTTGATGAATTTATTCTGGCATTCTTTTTATCTGGCAGTGATGCAACTTTACCAATGTATATGTGGAATCAAATGCGATTTGTGAAAAAACTCCCACATGTACTTGCTTTGGGGGCAGTAATAATTGTGTTTACTACTTTTATTGTTTTGTTAGCATTCTGGCTGAGAAATGTTGGACAAGGCAAAGAGAAACAGGACATAGCTATTAAATTATAAAAAATATGAACGAAAATTTTATTCAGATAAACGGAATTTCAAAACATTTTGGAAATGTCAAAGCAGTTGATGATGTCTCTTTTTCAATTAAAGAAGGAGAGTTCTTTTCATTGTTGGGTCCATCAGGATGTGGAAAAACAACTTTACTTCGATTGTTGGCAGGATTTGAATATCCAACAAATGGTAATTTATTAATCGATGGCAGTGATATCACTGCATTGCCTCCTGATAAAAGACCTACAAATATGGTATTTCAAAACTATGCCATATTTCCTCACATTAATGTTGAGCAAAATATAAAATTTGGATTAAGAAAACTTGGTTTGACTGATGACGAAATTAAAAAAAGAGTTGATGATGTTTTAGCCCTTGTAAAGCTTGAGGGTTATGAGGAAAGATTCAGTGGGCAATTATCTGGTGGGCAAAGACAGCGTGTTGCGTTAGCAAGAGCTTTAGTTAGACAACCAAAAGTTCTTTTATTGGATGAGCCTCTTGGAGCATTAGATAAAAAATTAAGAGACGAAATGCAACTTGAATTGAGAACGCTACAGAAAGAAATTGGAATTACCTTTGTATTTGTTACTCATGATCAACAAGAAGCTATAAGTATGTCTGATAGAGTTGCTGTTATGAGTGAAGGCAAGATACAACAACTTTCTGCTCCAAATGAACTTTATAAGAACCCAGAAAATATTTTTGTAAGTGATTTCATTGGAGAAACAAACTTTTTAAAAGCATCTACAAGGTCAAAAGATGGCGATCACATCAATGTTGCGATTGAAGATCTTGGTGATTTCAAAGTAAAGAATAACCTAAATATTCCAGAGAATTCGTCTGATGTTGTTTGTAGTGTTCGACCAGAGTCAATGATGATTTCTAGAGATAAATCTGATTGGGATATTTGCTTAGAAGCAAAAATAAATCAGACTTCCTACTTAGGAGAAATGACAAGATTTTATGTTGAGGTATCAGGAATAAATAAAGTAATAACTGTATCATCCCAGCATTTTGATAATCAGTCATTTGACAATAATACTTGTTTTATAAGTATCAGTTTAGAAGATATTAGCTTACTGCAAAAAAAATAGCCTGCTCTCAATAAGAGAACAGGCTATTAATGATTTCACAAATTTAAGATTAACCGCCAGCAGTCATTTCTGCCCACTGAGCTTCCATGTAATCCGTTACATCATCTGGTGGCATTACTGAGAACGCACCATTCGCTAAGTGTTCAGCTGGGTTTGGAGCAACTCCTCTTTCAGCTAGCTCATCTGCAGTAAGTGAGCCAAAGCCTTTTTGGTTAGAGTGTCCATAACCCCATTCGCTTAATAGATAAGCTGAAGTTTCGGCACTAGTTGCAGCGTTAATCATGTCATAAGCAACATCAAGATTTGCACCTGTCGCAATTGCAAGTCCGCATGCCCATGTCATTGTACCTTCAACAGGACGCATCATTGGGTAACCAGTCTCCCATGATGTTTCATTCCAACAAATTGAAGCCCAGACCTCTTCGTTTCCAATTGCTTCAGCAATAGAAGCAGAGTCAGCGAAGAATGTTCTAATGTTTCCATTATCTCTGAGTTCACGGAACTTATTGATACCTTGATCAATAGCCGCTTTATTTAATTGGTTAATGTCCTTAATGTCTGTTCCTAGATAATGCATCATCAAGAATAAACTATCTGCAGCACTATCAAGTACTCCAACTTTACCTTTCATTCTTGGATCTTCTAAGAGATATAGACTTTCATTACCTGGTTGCATCCAAGTGACTTTATCAGTGTTGTACACAATACTTGTGTCTCCCCAGTCAACCGGTGCAAAATAGTTTTGTCCGTTAACTATACCACTTGGTAAGTCTCTAACTTCTGGGAACATATCTCCCCAGTTTTCTAATCTTGATGTGTCAAGTGGCTGAATAACACCAGCTCTTACCCATCGTGCAATTTCACCTTGGCAAGGCCAAGCAACATCAACTTCAAAACCAGCTTTTAATTTTTGAAGACCTTCTTCCGCATCTCCAAAAGTTGAATATTCTGGTGATCCGTGAGCTTCAACATATGGTCCAAATAGACCATCGTCATCATAACCGCCCCAAACAAAAGCACGTCCAGTAGATGCAAATGCATTAGTAGCAGGAACAAGACCGGATGTTAAACCTAGAACACCAGCTGCACCCATACCCTTTACAAAAGACCTACGACTTACCTTGCCTTCTCGCAAGTTATCAATGAACTTTTTAGTTACATCGTATTTTGGCATAATTAATTATCCTTTTTTTTGTTTAATCTGAAAAAATTGTACACCTCTGGATAAACTGGTCAATACTATATCAATCAAAAACTGGCCGATTTTTCGCATTATTTAGCCATGGATCGACCATTTCGTAGTTGTATCCTCCTTGAAATACTAGTTCATCACTGTAGGAGCGTGAAATAATCTGAATGCCAGTAGGCACTTGATTTGAACTAAAGCCAGAGGGTACGGAAAGGACTGGCAGTTTACCCAACATATTGAATGGGTGAGACATGCACCATGCAAAGTCAGCACATTCTTGTTCTTTTCCATTAATAATGACGCGTTCGTTAACTATATCAATATCTGCTTTGATTGCCGGTAAGGCATTGGTAGGGCAAATAAATAAATCATATTTTTCCAATATTGGACCAATTTCTTCATACATTTTTCCAGTCACCACTGCACTTTCTTCAACGCCATAACCCAAGTGAGCACCAATTTGTTCGTGATAAATTTTTTTATTATTTTTTAAGGAGTCAATGTGCATTTCAGTAACACCACTGAACATTTTTGTGTAATCACTCAGCTGTTCTTTTTCAGAATCTGAAAGCTCAGAAATTTCTTTATAAAAAGAATTTGCATAATGACTGAAGCAAACCGAATTTACTTCATCTTTTTTCCAATTAAGTTTCACCTCTGTGACCTGACATCCAAGACTTTCAAATTTTTTTAATGCTGTCAGCGTATTCTGTTCCACTTCTTTATCAATCTCAAAAAATCCTAAGTCCATTGAATAAGCTATTTTCCAATTTTTAATATTTTCGTAATTTAATGGTAATGTTTTTTTTGGACGTAAAGATGTTATGTCTTTTTGGTTTGGTCCACACATAATGTTTTGCATCATTGCAGTATCAACCACTGTTCTTGCGAGTGGTCCTGTTACACAGTAAGGGTCATGATTGAATGGATAACTTTGAGCATTTCTTCCATGAGGTGGCTTGTATCCAACTACTCCACATGCGCCTGCTGGTATTCTTATTGAACCTCCAATGTCACTTCCTGTTGTCAACATTGCACAACCTGAAGCTAATGCAGCCGCACTGCCTCCACTTGATCCACCAGGTGTCATATCTAAGTTCCAAGGGTTTCTTGTTACGCCATTTAGTTTTGAGTGACAAAAAGAAGTGAGAGAAAATTCTGGATTGGTTGTGCGACCGTGAAGTATCGCGCCAGAATTGACTATTGTTTCAACATCAATATCAGTTTTCTGTGCGATATTATTCTTGAGAAGTAAGCAACCATTACGATTTGGTTGTCCTTTTATATTCACTTCGTCTTTTATTGCTAAAGGTAATCCTTCAAGAGGCAGAACATCATTATTATTGGAAAATTTTTTCTCAGACTCTTTTGCAAGTTCTATAGACTTATCAAAATCAAGATAATTAAATGCATTTATCTTAGGATTAACTGTTTCTATTCTTTTAATTACAGCCGACAGGACTTCAACTGGAGATAATTTTTTTTCTTTATACTTCTTTAATGTATCTGAAGCGGATAAATAACAAATTTCAATATCAGTATCATTCATGATGATTTTTTATTTAAATTTAACAATTATTAAAATATATTGAAAATTATTTATGATAAGTGAAAAAATCAAAAGTTTAATACAAAGCCAAGATCCACACGCAGGAATGGATCAACTTTTCTTTACAAATTCAGAGATATTTCATGCAAGTTATGATGCAATTTTCAAAAAACAATGGGTTTTTCTCACCCATCTCTCGTACTTTAATCAAACCGATATCTTTACATACAACTTAAATAAAGGATTTATAGAGATAAAAAAAACAGATGATAATCAACTTTCAATTTCCGCATCTGATCCAAATATTAAGTGTCATTTAAAAGTGTATGAGAGTTTAGTATTTATCAATTTATCAAACTCTCCCTATTCATTTGATGAATTCATTAAACCACTTGAACCATACATCAAAATACATGGACTGAATGATGGTAAGATTGCTTTTCAAAAAGATTTTATTTTTAATGCTTCACATTTAGCTACAATTCATAATTTTAAAGAATGCGCTCATTGCTGGGGAGGCGAATTTACACACAAAGATTATCTAAGTGTGCATGGTGAAGATTATTGCAATTCTTATGGAGCAGGTGTTGGTTCGGGGATTGAGGCCCCTAAACTTACAAAACGTATTAAAGAGTGGACAGAACAAACTTTAAAAAGAGGTTTATTTGTTGGAGAGTTCAGTGAACATGACTCAAAATATTTTAGAATTGCAGAGCGCACACCTTTACCTGAAGGTATTGCATCAGAAACAATGGATGGCAGTTATTCTTGTTCAACATTGATGGGTGATTTTAGGGAGATTGGTGCTGACAATGGTTATACTGCAATTGGTTTCAGCCCATTTAACAGCTTTGTTGCAAATAACGAATTTGTGATACTTTTTTTATTCTCACCAATTAGTCAAAATAAAACAGTAGTGACCCAATATTGGGTAACTCATAAAGATGCGGAAGTTGATGTCGATAAAATGATTTTTTTGTGGGACCAAACTTCTACTGAAGATTCCCAGTTATGTGAAATGAATCAAAAGGGAATTGAAAGCAGGTCCTATCAGCCTGGCAAATATGGGGATTTAGAGACGAGCTTAGTTCAATATCAGAAATTTTACCTTAATCATTTACAGACACACCTGAACGACTTAGTCTAATCTTAATTCGATACCTATATGGAACTTGCAACACAATCAGAATTTGATGAAGTGCTTAATCGTCATCATAATATCCAATATGTAGACGCAATATTTACAGACCTCTGTGGATATGTGAGGGGAAAAAGATTTCCAGTACTAGAGGCAGATAAAATTTTTTCAGATGGTGTATTGTTACCTTTTTCAGCATTTTATTTAGATGTCCTCGGTGGCGTAACCAACACGATGAATCTTGGTTGGACTGACGGAGATCCAGATGGGGTTTTAATGCCCGTTAAAAATTCCATAAAGCCCGTCCCTTGGGATAGCAAGGTTCTTCAAGTACTAATTTCTATGAGAAAAGAACAGGAAAAATGGGGTGTAATAGAAAATCCGGCGGAAGTTGATCCAAGAAATATTTTAGAAAAAGTAATGAATAAATTCAAAGGCACCGGCTTAAATCCAGTAGTGGCTTTTGAATTAGAGTTTTATTTGTTGGATAAGAAAAGAAATGAGGAAGGCAAGCCAGTTCCTGCATTAGGTGCAAGTAAAACTCATGTATATGGAATTCCTGATCTTGATATGTTTGGGGATTTATTTAATGAAATTAACGAGAACTGTAAAATTCAAGATATCCCTGCAACAACAGCTTCAAGTGAATTTGCTGCTGGCCAGTATGAAATTAATTTAAAGCATACCGGTGATCTGCTTAAAGCAGCGGATGATGCAGCAATGTTAAGAAGAATAATAAAAGAAACAACTGCAAAGCATGGGTTTGAAGCAACATTTATGGCAAAGCCATTTCTTGAGGAGACTGGAAATGGAATGCACCTGCATATTTCAGTGTACGATGATGATGGAAAAAATATTTTTGCAACTAAGAATCGTTACGGAAATGATAAGTTAAAAAATGCTTTAGCTGGTTTTCAAGAAACTTTTTATGACTCATTTCCAATATTTATTCCAAATAGAAATGGTTATCGAAGAATACAAACCCGAAATTTTGTTCCTGTAAATAAAAGTTGGTCTTGGAATCGAAGAGATGTTTCATTGAGAATACCCGCTGGATCAGATAGTGCAAAAAGAATTGAACACCGGGTAGCATCAGCTGATGCAAATCCATATCTTGTTTTAGCCTGTATCCTTTCTGGACTTCATTATGGACTTACAAAAAAACTCTCACCAACAGACCAAGTAAGTTTTGATAACACTGAAGGCGCTGATAAGACTGCTGATCCTGAAATGCCAAAAAATATGGAGTCTGCATTAAATCGTTTTCAAGAATCAAAAATTTTATCTAAGTATTTAGGAAAAGAGTATCTTGATTTATACGTATCAGCCAAAGAAGGTGAATTTGAACATATGGATAACAGTTTCATACCTTCAGAAGAATACGATTTTTATTTATAGATTTATGACTGACCTTCTTTTCAATCAAGATAGTTACTTAAAAGAAACAGAAGCCAGTATTATTGGAGTTGAAGAAAATATAATAAAATTGGATAGAACAATTTTTTATGCAGAGTCAGGTGGACAACCTGGAGATCAAGGCGAGATTGTATTAAAGGACCAAGTTCTCAAAGTTGTAGACACTAAAAAAGGATCAAAGCCGAATGAAATTTTGCATATTGTTGATGGTCCCATCGATCAAAGCTTAATTAATCAATCCGCTGAACTTAAGATCAATTGGGAACTCAGATATGCTCATATGAAAATGCATTCGAGTTGCCATATTTTGTGTAGCTTAGTTGATGCCCTTATAACAGGCGCATCGGTTGGAAGTGCTAAATCAAGAATAGATTTTGATGTTGATCCATCAATGCTAAATAAAGAAGAATTAAATGAGAAGATTAGGGATATTATTAGTAAAGACTATCCCATAATCATAAATCAAATTACAGGAGATGAACTTAAATCAAATCCTCACTTAGCGAAAGGGGCTGCCGTTTCACCTCCAGTTATAGATAACAAAGTACAAACAGTTCAAATTGGTGAGGGAGAAAACATTATCGATCTTCAATGTTGTGGAGGAACACATTGCCAATCTACAAAAGAAATTGGACCACTTGAGATTGGAAAGATTGAAAATAAAGGTAAGAGAAACAGGCGAATTAATATAAGGTTTAGTTCATGACGGATATTTTAGTAAGTAAAGATGATGGACAAGTTGTAACGCTCACTCTTAATGATGCACCAGCAAATTGCCTGACCATGGAAATGATGTCAGCAATTAAAATGGAGATAGATCGTGTAAATCAATCCAAAGATCACAAACTTGTTATATTTGAAAGTTCAAATGAAAAAATCTTTTGTAGCGGACATAGTTTTAATGAAGTTCAAGAGATGATTAAAAATAATGATAAGAAATCACAAGAACTTCTATTTGCGGAGTGCTCTGAAATGTTAATGAAAATTAGAACAAGTCCAAAGATTTTTGTTGCTAAGGTAAGAGGTATTGCAACCGCTGGCGGACTGGGATTAGTCAGTATAATGGATTGTGTTTTTAGTTCTAAATCAGCAAGATTTGCACTTGGTGGTATAAACTTTAATTTTGGCTGTCATCAACCGTCAGTATCTGTAGCCCGTGCAATATCTTCAAAAAATGTTATGGAATTATTAGTGAGCGGTCAGCCTCTTAATGCTCAAAGAGCACAAGAAGCAGGACTCATCAACGAATATTTAGAAGATGACGAATTAGATAAAAGGGTCGAACTATTTTCTCAACAAGTTTGTGATCACACGCCCGAAGTACTCGCGCTCACGAAAGAAACATTATACAAACAGTCAGCAATGAAAATTTCTGATGCCTACGACTTTGCAAGTAAAGCAATGGTTGAAAATCTACAAATGCCTGAAACCAAAAAAGGTATAGACACTTTTTTAAATAAAAACTAACGCTGAATTGAGAATTTTTCTGGTTGGATCTCTTTTTTTAGAGCAGTCTCACGTCTAAGAATAAATATTGCTGATAAGATAATAAATCCAGCACCGACATAAGTATTCCACGCAGGTATCTCATTCCAAATCATATAACCAAATATTATTCCATAAATTAAGCTTAGATATTTCAAAGGTGTAACCAGAGAGACCTCAGCATGTTTAAATGCCGAGGTCAGAGCAAGGTTTCCAATTCCTCCAAAAATTCCAACTGCTGTTAAAATTCCAAGGTCAAACCAAGATACTGGTATTTTCCATCCTCCAAAAGGAATTGTAAATAAAGATGCAATGAAACCAAATAAAGTAAAATACCAAGCAATCAAATAGGATGGTTCGGTCTCACTTAATAAACGGATTGAAATCGACACCATCGCAAAGAATACACAAAATAAAATTGGTAATAACATGTAGACACTAAACTCACTGGATGTTGGATTGATTATGATCAAGACTCCAGCAAAACCAATCACAATTGCAATCCATCTTCTTACTCTTACAAGTTCACCGAGTATAAATATTGACAGCAGCGTACTAAAAATTGGTGATGCAAACGTGAGACTTACAGTGGTTGCAAGGGGTAAATAATGAAGACTTGCATAAACACAAAAAAGTGCAGCTGTTCCAGTGAATGCTCTAATAAACATCAAGCCGGGTTTAGTAGTATGAAAAAAATTGCCCCATCTCTCTTTTGGCACAACAAGAAAAAGAGGGATCAAGCCTCCAATCATACGTGCCGCAATGACCATGCCTATTGAATATTCTGCAGTTGTCCATTTTACTGCAATATCCATAATGCTGAAACCTGTAACAGATATCAGCATATAGAGCGCGCCCAACTTAATATTATTTCTGTTCATATAGATTTTATTAAAATTTAGATTATCATTAATCAATTTTTAAACCTATGAACATTTGGAAATATTTAATAGCAGCTTCTTTAGGGAATATGATAGCAGGCCCTTTGGGCGCACTTGCATTTACTGCAGGTGCATACTTTCTTGGAAAGAAAACAAACTTTAGAAATCCTGGGGCTAACTTTAATAGTAATCAAGGTGTTTATGCTTTAGGGCTTGTTGTTCTCTGTGCAAAGTTGGCAAAAGCAGATGGAAGAGTCACTGACGACGAAATAAGAAAATTCAAAAAAATATTTAAAATACCTCAAGAAAATATGAAACAGGTTGGAGCAATATGGAAAGAAGCTGCACAAACCAGTGCAGGATTTGAACCTTACGCTCAGCAGTTAAGAGACACTTTTTACCGAACTCCACAAATGTTAGAGCAAGTCATATTAGGCCTATTTGAAATTGGATATGCTGATCATGATTTATCGGCTCCAGAACTAAAATATATAAAAAAAGTTAGCCAGATTTTTGGAATTGATCAAGCAACGTTCAATAGATTAAGAAATTCTCGACCTGAATTTGTCAAAGAAGACCCGTACAAGGTGCTTGGTGTTTCTAAATCTCAAACGTCTGCAGAAATTAAAAAAGTTTACAGAAATTTAGCTCGCAAAAACCATCCAGATATCGTTCGGGCAAAAGGCATTACTGATAAAAGCCTTATTCAAAAAGCAAAAGAGAACTTTCAAAGAATTAATGATGCATACGAACAAATTTTAAAAATTAGAGGTGAAAAGTAGGCAAAATTCCTATTCTTTTTTATCATTTTTAAATATGCATTTAGAGCTATAATAACAGCATGGAATTTTTAACATTCATTGCTGTTTGTGTATTAATTTATCTTGTTTATTTAATTCGACAGGACTTTAAGGATCATTCTGTAAGGATTGAAAGTCAAATGCAGCGTGTTACTGAAGTTGTTATCAAGAATCAAGAAAAGCAAGAATAATCACTTCTTTTTACTCCAATTATTACGTTTTCTATTTCTAATTAAAGGTGGATACACACCTGTTGATAGATAAATTTTGACGAATCTGAGTTGTAAAAACCAAATTTTTTTTAACACTTCAATCATTATTTTTGATAATGCATCTCATTCGCTCTTATTTCAATTCAATTTTTTTACAATTTGACTATAAGTAAACTAATGAGCAATGATATTTCTAATTACAACAACTGGTTAGATGCGTGGAATGATTTTTACGAAAAAGAAAAGGAATTAGTAGAACTCGATCCTAATGCCGCGCTTGTTTCTTCAGTCGATGCGGAAGGTAATCCAAACGCACGTGTTATACTCATAAAAGATGTATCAAACAAAGGCTTTGTTTTTTACACAAACTATCAGTCTCAAAAAGGTAAGGAACTTTTCCATAATAATAAAGGACACCTCACATGGTACAGTCGAGCGCAAGGTGTTTCTATTCGTATTCAAGGTGAAGTACAAAAGATTGATGCTTCAATTTCAGACAATTATTTTGCATCTCGAGATCGTAATGCTCAAATTTCAGCAAGTATTTCTAAACAGTCAGAAACAGTTGAAAGCAGAGAAGTGCTTGATGCAGAATTTAAAAAATTCGCAGATGATTATGAAGGTAAAGAGATACCCAGACCTGATCATTGGGGAGGGGTAATTATACAACCTGAAAAAGTAGAAGTCTGGAAAAGTAGAGACGATTATAAAACAAGACTTCACGACAGGATTGTCTTTACATTATCAAATGATCAATGGATTAAATCAAGACTTTATCCTTAATGACTTACGCAAATATTTCTCAAAATGAGTATGGAGAAAAAATAAAAAAATCTTCATTGATCACTCTCGGAGTTGTTCTTTTTTTAATTTTTATCAAAGCATTTGCATATTTTGCTACTGGCTCAATTATAATTTTGTCATTACTTGCAGATAGTTTTTTTGATCTCATTATCACTCTAACTACATTTACTTTAGTTAGAATCTCATTAAAGAAAAATACTAATGAATACCGTTTTGGTTACGGTAAAGCTGAAGCATTATCTGCTTTTATAGAGGGAATTATTATTTTACTAATTTCAATATTTATACTGTATATGGCCTACCAAAACTTTATTGATCCTGAAATTACAATTATTAATTCCGAAATAGCACTTATTGTTATTGCAATCTCAATATTTGCCACTCTTATGTTGGTGAGGTTTCAAACAAGAATAATGAAAGACACGGCTTCATTAAGCGTAGAGTCAGAAAAGCTTCATTACCTTAGTGATTTATTAACAAATATTGCAGCCTTTGTTGGAATTATGCTTGTGATGTTTGCTGATTTCTCAAGAGCGGATCCATTAATTGCCGCTTTAATTTCGATTTATATGATCTATACAACAATTGCTATTTTTCAAAAATCAATTGCTGTATTAATTGATCGTGAAATTGATGATGATCTCAAGTCTGAGATTTTTGACATTGTAAAAAGCCATAACAAAGTTCTTGGATTTCATGATGTTCGTACTCGTCAAAGTGGATCGAGTAAAGGAAAGTTTTTTATGCAAATGCACATTGAGGTATCAGAGCATGTAAGCTTAGAAGAATCGCACAATATTGCTGATCAAGTAGAAGAAAACATACTTAATAAATTTCCAGATGCAGAAATAATTTTACATGTCGATCCAAGTAATGTTATTGAGGAAAAAGAGTTTGTTGATGCATAAAATACTGATACCAATATTTCTTCTACTTTTTACAACATTATCAACGTCTTCATCTGACCTTCCTGTTCCTCGATGGGTTTCATTAAAAGGTGATGCAAACTTAAGAAAAGGCCCATTCCCTGAGGCCACAATTATTTATCGCTATCAACTTAAAGGTTATCCAATGGAGATTATTAGGGATATTGAAGGTTGGCGACAGGTGCGTGACCCAAAAGATGGAGTAACTGGTTGGATGTCTCATATTCTTTTTTCAGGTAAAAGATATGCGCTTACATCAAAAGAACCTTTCAGTTATGGATATGATAAACCAAACAAAAACAAGATACTTGCTAAAATAGATCCTTTTGTTCATGCAAAAATTAATAAGTGTGACTCAAGTTGGTGTAGGATTACAATCACAGATGATGAGAAGGAAATTAAAGTCTGGATTGAAAAAAATAATTTACTAGGAGTATACCCTCACGAAATTATCAATTAATATTTATTAATGATAAGAATTTTCTCTGTTCTAATTTTATTAATCTCTAATTCATTTGCAGATATACAAATAAGAAAACAAAATGACCTGTTTTGTTACGATGGCGATACATGCTATGTAATATATGAAGGAAAGAAAGATAAAGTTAGACTGCTTGATCTAGATACTCCTGAAATTTCAAATCCTAAATGTGAGAAAGAGTATATACTTGGGATTGAAGCTCGTGAGTACATTAACCAATTAATTTCAGAAGGAAAAAGAATTGAATTTGAAACCGAATACAATAGAGACTTTTTCGGTAGAATCTTGTCTTATATAATTGTAGATGGTGAAAATGTTTCAAAATTGATGGTCTCACACAGTCTAGGAGTTTTGTATGATAAAAATAATAAGAAAGACTGGTGTGAATGAGTGAGGATAATAGCCTAGAGCAAGATATAGGAAAACTCAGTTATCTGTTAAATCAAATCAAAGAGCCAATTGTTTGCGTTAAGTGTTCTGATGAATTTATGACTGGCCAGACAGATGCAAAATCACTTCAGGATTACTCAAGAATCGATGTAGGTTTTACTGAGAGAGGCATTCAATTATGGTGCCAAAGACACCAAATAAATATTTGTCATATAAATTTTAATGGGCAGAAACCAGAGGTTGATTTTAGATGCTTGGAGAAGAAGGAAATTAAATGAAATATATTTTCTGGGATCTTGAAACATCAACGTTGAATGCTGCCTATGGATCAATAATACAAGCAGCCGCAATTTGTACTGACGAAGATTTCAATATTTTGGACCAATTTGATTTAAGAGGTCGGATGAAGAAGGAATATCCTGTTCCTTCAGCAAAAGCATTATTAGTAAATGGGGTTTCCATAGATCAATTAAAAAATCATGAAAACTCTAATTTTAGTTTGATTTCCCAAATGCAAAGTAAATTTCTCTCCTGGGGCGAGTCGTTATTTATCGGATACAATTCAATATCATTTGATGACATGCACTTAAGACAATCTCTTTATCAATCAGCACTTCCACCTTACATCACAAATACAAATGGAAATAAAAGAGGTGATGCAATGAAACTGCTTCACTCTGCTGCTGCCGTTTATCCAAATGCTTTTGTAAGACCTCTTGATGATGAAACAGGAAAAATAACTTTTAGACTCGAAAAATTTGCTGCAGCAAATGGCATAGAACATTCTAAAGCTCACGATGCTCTTTCAGATGTTGAAGCAACACTTGGTGTGTGTAAGCTTGTTAAAGAAAAATGTAATGATGTTTGGGAGAGTGCTCTTCAAACAGCTTCAAAGCAAGATGTGTATACATATGTGAATCAAGATAAAGTATTTTGTGCAAGTCGATTTTTCAGAGGAAAAGAATATACGCATGGTCTTGCCTATTTAACAAAAGATCCATCTTATGAAAACCATGTCTATTGTTATGATTTAACTGTCGATCCTGATTATATTTTTGATCTAGATCGATCAGAACTAAAAAAATTATTTAAAGGAAAAAATAAGTGTTTTCATATGATCAAAGCAAATGAGCAACCGATACTTTTAAATGAAGAATATTTATATCGATCAGAAAACTATAAAGACCTCACGCCAGAAATTGTAAATGAGAGAATGAAAAAAGTTAGGGGCAATAAGAATTTTATTGAGAAATTTACAAATTTACTTCTTGATAAAGGAGAAGACAGAGAATTAACCCAAGATCAAACCGAAAAGCCAGTTGAAGAGCAGATATACAATGGTTTTCCAAGTTCCAAAGACAATTATTTGATGTCAGATTTTCACGCGGCAGAATGGGATAAAAAATACGAAATTGCAGAAAAAATTACTGATATTAGATCAAAAGAATTCGCAAAAAGGGTAATTTACAATGAAAAACCAGAATATTTACCAAAGAAAGAAATTCAAAAAAGAGATAAGGAAGTGGCTGAAAAAATATTATCAATGGATAAATGTACATGGAATACTATTCCAGCGGCAATGACAGAAATTGATGATTTAAGAGAAAGTGATGATGAAATTGACATGAATCGTCTAGAAGAAATAGATACCTACATTCAGGAGCTAGATGAATATCATAGAGGTAAACTAGATGGATAGTATTATTACAATCATAATATTTGCAATTGGGGCAGTAATTGGCGGAATAACTGTTCATTTATTTAAAAGAAATTCGAATAATATCGAAGAAAGTGAAAGTTTAAACGATGTAAAAGATCTAGTTAAAGATCTAAGTGATAAAATTTCTCTTAAAGAAGGTAAAGATGAAGAACGTTATGAGATGGTCAATAGATTAACTTCTGCATTTACAGGTGGAACAAAAAAACAAGGTGCAGCTGGTGAAATTTTATTGATTAATATTTTGCAACAATCAGGGTTAAGAGAAGGAAAGGATTTTGAAGTACAAAAAAAGTTTGATGATGAGGTGAATGGTGAACTAAAAAGAAAATATCCAGATATTATTTTACATTTACCAGACAGCAGGGACATAATAATTGACTCAAAAGTCTCACTCAGTGCTTGGCAAGAATATTGCAATTCTGAAGATCAATTAATAAAAGAAGATGCTCATAAGAGGCATATTCAATCGATACGCAGTCACTTAAAAAAACTCAGTGAAGCTAATTATCAAAAGATATATGAAATTAAAACATTAGATGCAGTTATAATGTTCATGCCGTATGAGAGTGCCTTTGACTCAATGCTAGATAAAACTGAGGAAATCATACTTGAGGCAAATAAATATAAGATAATTTTAGCAAGCCCATCTACTTTGATATCTGTACTAAAAATAATTGATAACATGTGGTCAATTAACGAAAGAAATAAGAATGCAGATCTAATAGCAGGCACAGCTCTTGAAATTTATTCTCAGGTTGAAAAGGTATATAGTGCTTTTGAAAATGCAGGATATGAATTGAGTAAATCAATGGGATCAATTGAAACTGCAAAGAGTAGATTAAGAGATGGAAAAGGAAGCTTGGTATCGCGAGTCAAAAAAATGATTAAACTGGGGGGTTTAAAACCTGATAAAGAAATCCCAGAAACAGAAGAAATTTCGTCCACAAAAATAAAAAAAATCAAATAATATCAGTTATTTAGGATCAAATTATCTTGTATTTAGCCTTGACTTTGGCCCCCCTCATACATAAATTACAGACAACTTTAGGGAAGGAATCACTATGGCAACTATTAATGTAACAGACGCATCTTTTGAAGAAGAAGTATTGAAATCAGATAAGCCTGTTGTGCTTGATTTTTGGGCACCTTGGTGTGGACCTTGTAAACAAATTGGCCCATCTCTTGAAGAGATATCAGATGAAATGGCTGATAAAATCACCGTTGCTAAAATTAATATTGATGAAAACCCTAATACACCCACACAGTTTGGTGTTAGAGGAATCCCAACTATGTTAGTTTTTAAGAATGGTGAGGCTGCTGCAACGAAAGTAGGAGCGGTATCTAAAACTGCAATCGTTGAGTGGATTGAAGACTCAATCGCTTAATTCATTTCTAAAACTTTTCCGGCTAAATATAAAGATCCACATATTAGGATACGTGCATCTTGGTAATTATTATTTAAATTAGCCAATGCTTCCTGAATTGAGTCGGCTCTATTTACATTTTCATAATACTTTTTAAGCCCAGCATATAATTCATTTGAATCAATTGCACTCTCTTCATTTGGTATCGTAATAACAGTTAGAGCATCAATTTTATCAAACTTGCTTAAATAACTAATTGGATCTTTTGTATTGATCATTCCTAAAATTATACACAACTTTTTATTCGTAAGCTGATTAATTGTTTCATTTAGATTACTCGCAGCGTCCTCATTATGAGAACCATCTAAATACAATTCATTTGTTGAAGCTATAGTAGATCCTAATTTGCCATCAGATATCTTTTCCATTCTTCCTGGAAAGTAAGTTTTATTGTGAAGATTTTTAGAGACAAAAGACTTGATATCAATATTGGGTAGTTTTGAAGCTGCAGCCAATGCAAGTCCAAGGTTCTTTTTTTGAAATACATTATGTGTATATAGGTTATCAAATTCAATTTTATTTTGGTTATCTTCATATATTAACTTGTCATTATGTTCCGTTAAGTTCCAGTGAATTCCATGGGCAAATATCGGAGCTTTTTTATATTCCGCCTGATCCATAAGCATTTCTCTAGCTTCTGGGTAAGGCTGATAACCAATAATAGCTGGGATATCACTTTTAATTATTCCAGACTTTTCAAATGCTATCATCTCAATGCTATCTCCTAAAAAATCCTGATGATCCCTAGAAATTGAGGTAATAACCGAGATTGCAGGAGTTATTACATTGCTGCTATCCAGTCTTCCACCTAAACCTACCTCAAGAAGTGTATAATCAGCCGGGCTATTTGAGGCTGCTTCAAAAAAAGCGGAACTAGTTATTTCAAAGAAAGTAATCGGATCGCTATGATTAAAATCTTTCACTTTATTTAAGACGGAATACAGCTCCTCATTTGATATTTCTTTATCCATAAGCTGAAACCTCTCATTAAATCTAATTAGGTGAGGCGAGATATAGGCATTCGTCGATTTACTATTACTTTTTAAGATGTCCTGAATAAATTTCAGTGTAGAAAATTTTCCATTAGTTCCAGCAATATGAACAATATTATTTATTTTATTTTGAGGGTTATCTAATTTTTCTAATAGGTTACAAACTCTATCAAGTGATAAATCTATTCTTTTTGGATGAAGTTCAAGAAGCTCGTCTAAAAGCTTATCAATTTGTTCATTTGATATTTTCAATTAGGCTACTCTTTTAAGTAATAATGAAATTATTTGAGATAATTTATCTTTAAGTTCTTTTCTATGAACCACTTGATCTATAAACCCATGTTCTAATAGATATTCTGATCTTTGGAACCCATCAGGCAGAGTCTCACCTACAGTATTTGAAATTACCCTAGGACCTGCAAAACAAATTAATGCGTTTGGTTCAGCCAATGTAATTGATCCCAACGATCCAAAAGACGCAGACACACCTCCACTTGTTGGATTTGTATTAACAACTATATAAGGCAACTTAGCATCTTTAACCATTTGACAAGCTATTGTTGTTTTTGGAAGTGATTGAAGAGAATGCTGATTTTCATCCATTCTTGCACCTCCCGAACAAGTGAATACAATTAATGGAGTATGATTTGTGACAGAGTGTTCTGCCGCTTTAATCATTGCCTCTGCAGCTGAAGCTCCCACAGAACCACCCATGAAATGAAAATTTTGAGCAGCAATAGTTACATTGATATTATTAATTTGCCCGTAACCAATAAGAAAACAGTCATCCATGTCTGTTTTTTGGCGAGCATCATTAAATCGCTCTTTGTAAGTTTTTAATGCTTTAAAATTAAGTGGATCAGTGAATCCAGAGGGATATTTTATTTCTTCAAATACACCACCATCAAATAGATTTTTAAATCTAATACGAGGATGAATTTGTAAGTGTTCATCACAATTAGGGCATACAAAAAGAGTTTTTTCTAGATCACTCGAATAGAGCATTGTTTGGCATTGAGAGCATTTAATCCAAGCATTTTCTGCGATATCTAAACTTTTTTTCTTTCTAGGAAATACTTTTGAAATAGTTCTTGTTAACCAATTCATGAGCTTAGCTTTTGTTTTAAATCACTTACCATATTGCCTACATTTGTGGCAGGATTAAGTTCTTCATCAATTGACCTTGTTATTTCTCTGCATAAAGCCGATCCTACAACGCATGCATCAGTATCCTTAAAATCATTTATTGTATCTGCTGTAATTCCAAAGCCAATTATACATTTTTTATCAGGAGATATCTTTTTAATTAAATTAAATCTTTTCTTAATTTCATCTGAACTTACTTTCAATTTTTGACCTGTAGTTGAAAGCATTGAAATATAGTAAACAACCTCATGAGCATCATTTAATATACTTTTTAGTCGGTCTTCATTTGTAGTAGGGCAAAGCAGTTGTATGAATACAATATTATTTTCTTTGCATTTTTTTGCAAAATCAAGATTAAGTGGCCACGGCCAATCAACACATATTATGCCTGAAACTTTACTACTGATGCATTTCTTAAGAAAATCTTCTTCCCCGTAAGCCATAATTTTATTCTGGTATGTCATTATGATTACATCTGTTTCGTAATCCTTTTTGAACTCTTCAATAATTTCAAAAATATCATCTGTTTTAATCCCACCAGATAGTGCTCTGTAAGTACTGTCTTGAATTGCGCCACCATCACCAATATTTGCCCCATGTCCCAGCCCGCATTCAATAACATCTGCACCTGACTCAGCAATTGATTTAAAAATATTCAGAGATGTTTTTTTATCTGGGTCTCCTCCAACGGTGTAGGTTAATAGTGCAGCTCTATTATCTTCTTTTGCTCGCTCAAAAGATTTAATTAAAGTAGATGATGTCATATTTTATAACCAAGTCTCTCAGCAATGATTTTAGAGTCTTTTGCAGAGTCTCCGCAAGAATCTACAACAATAATTGTATCTTTACTTAATTTAGGTGCAATTTTGATTGCTTCTGCGAATGCATGTGAAGGTTCAAGTGAGGGACTCACAAAACCTTCATTTTTACTGACTAATTGAAAAGCTTCTATGGCCTCCTCGTCACTTGCAGAAGTGTATCTTGCTCTTCCAGTTTCTTTTAGAAAACAATGAAGCGGACTTACACCTGGGTAATCAAGTCCAGCACTTATTGAATCTGTCTCTTCAATTTCCCCCTGATCGTCTTGAATAACATATTGAGTTGCTCCATGAAGAACCCCGATGGGTGAGTCATTTGTCAAAGGTGCGGCATGTTTTGAGGACCCTTCTGGTCCACCAGCTTCTACCCCTATGAGTTCAATATTATCATAATCAATCCATTCGTTCCAAAAACCTGCAGCTGACGATCCTCCACCAACGCAATTAATTAATTTCATATCTTTTGGAACTTCACCAAATTCATCCATTACTTGTTTTTTCATTTCTCTGGATATTTGAGCGGTAGACCAAGCACATATTTTGACAAAAATTGTAGGGCCAACAGTACTTCCAACACACATATGTGCTTCTTCATTCTCACTTGTCCACCATCTCATGCACTCTGACACAGCATCCACTAAAGTTTGTGAGCCAGAGTTTACAGGAACGACTTCAGCACCGTAACTTCGCATAGAAAATACATTTATAGACTGTCTTTCTACATCCTTCGCGCCCATGAATATTTTACATTTTAAATTAAATTTTGCCGCAGCCATACTGAGCATCTTTCCCGCATATCCGGCGCCAGTGTCACCCCCTATATAAGTTTTGCCTAATCGCTTACATATTAAGCTGTGAACGACTGCATTATAAGCTTTGTGTGCTCCACCTGTTGCTTTAGAAACTAGTTTGCAATAAATTTGAGCTCCACCAAGATGCTTCGTAAGGTTCTCTAATTTTATAAATGGAGTTGGCGCTCCAACAAAATTTTTAAAATAATAATCTCTCTCAGCGATAAATGTCTCATCGTTTCTTAATTTTTCAAATTCACGAGTTAATTCTTCAATTGGATAATTGAGACTTTCAGCTATTTGGTTTCCACCAAATTTACCGCCCCAATATCCATTTTCGTCATGTTGGTCAATGAGAGGAATTCCTTTTTCTAGTTTCATTTTACAGCTTTGTTTGCCTTTGATATGAATTCAGATATTAATTTTTCATCTTTTATACCCTCTGAATTCTCAACGCCAGAGCTAACATCAAAATATTCAGTTTTTTTTAAATTTAATGCTTCTGATATATTGTTAGTGTTGAGGCCCCCTGATAGAAAAAATGACTTATTTGGGCAAAAATTTTTGATAATCTTCCAATCAAATGTCTGGCCAGTCCCTCCAGGCATATCTTTCTTTTGTTTTGAGTCTAATAGAATATGGTCAATGAAAGGACAATATTCTTTTATTTTATCTAAATCAGACTCTGTCGATATGCTAAATGATTTTATTATTTTAAGATTATAAGCTTCATTGATTTTTCTTACTTCATTTAAACTTTCATTTCCGTGCAATTGAACATGCGTAAACTTCATTTCTGAGTAAGCCTTTAAATCACTATGAGTTGGATTTACAGTTACTGCAACAGTATTCACCTTGCCATTTATCTCATCTAAAATTTCTGTGCATTTGCTAATTGATATGTTTCTGCTTGAATTTTTAAAAAAAACAAAGCCCAAAAAAGATGCACCACAATTGATCGCATGTTTTGCAATTTTAATATCTTTTACTCCACAAATTTTAATATAAGCCTTAGTCACTTTATGCTTTGATAAAAAATTTCAGCTGCTTTTCCAGG
>ENA-OSEY01000893-OSEY01000893.1-marine-metagenome-genome-assembly--contig:-NODE-893-length-21095-cov-3.449757_pt1 | contig 21095 bp, 23 predicted proteins | sample MGYA00248465_ERZ534230 | MGnify/ENA primary metagenome ERZ534230 (study PRJEB26409, sample SAMN06344110) | marine metagenome | isolation source: Sea water from surface | place: Atlantic Ocean:Southern...
CACGCTCAGATCGATCTGAAACACTTACCGCAGCATACCGAGATGGATCCATTGTAGCGATACCCGTTGGACAGTGCCCAGACGAGCAATCTCTCGCCTGAATGCAACCTAACGAAAACATGAACGGTCTAGCCATATTGCACCAGTCAGCCCCCAACGCACATACTCTGGCAATATCATAAGCACTCACTATTTTTCCAGAACCGGCTACTTTGACCCTACCCCTTAAACCTGCGCCTCTTAGTGTATTATCAACGAAAACAATCGCGTCTCGCAAAGGGCTCCCTAAGTGATCTGTAAATTCAGCTGGCGCAGCACCTGTTCCGCCCTCAGAGCCATCTACTGTGACAAAATCGATAAACACCTGCATCTGGACCATTGCCTTTACCACTGCAATGAATTCCCATGGGTGGCCTATGCATAGTTTTATCCCAACAGGTTTTCCTCCGGATAGTTCACGAAGTTTTGATACAAAAATCAACAATTCTTGAGGATTTGAAAACTCTGAATGCCTATGAGGTGAAATAACGTCTTTAAATGCTTCTACGCCCCTTGCTTCGGCAATTTCAGGGGTTACTTTTGGCGCCAAAAGCATGCCTCCATGCCCGGGCTTCGCTCCTTGGCTTAATTTAATCTCAATCATTTTTACTTGATCCAGCTTTGCTCTATCCGAAAATTTCTTAGCATCAAACTTACCATCTGGCGTACGACAACCAAAATATCCCGTAGATATCTGCCAAATTGTATCACCGCCTCCAGCTTGGTGATATTTTGACAACGAGCCTTCGCCAGTATTGTGCGCAAACCCTCCCTTTTTCGCTCCGGCAGACAGGGCTTCGATAGCTTTCGGCGATAGCGAACCAAAACTAGTACCAGAAATATTTAGTATGGACATAGAGTATGGCTTTTGGTCTTCTCCCACTTCAATTCTGAAATCATCGCTTTCAATATGCGATGGGGTAATTGAGTGATTGAGCCAATTAAAGTCATCAGCATAATGATCTTCATCAGATCCAAACGGCCGAGCCGCAAGCAAACTTTTGGAGCGTTGATAAACCATTGATCTTTGGTTACGAGAATACGGAAGTTCATCTTTATCCGACTCCCAAAAATACTGTCTCAACTCTGGACGGATAGCTTCCATCATAAATCGAAGTCTGCCTAAAAGTGGAAAATTAGCAAGAACTGCCCTTCTCTTTTGTAAACGATCATATATGCCAACAAATCCTAAACAGCCGATTATGACTGCTGGTACAAAAAAGAATACAGAGAAATATAGTGCTAGAACTATAAAGACTAAACTTATTAACCAAACATAAAATAATGCAGAAAAACGGCCCCAGATAAGTCCCATTAGTTCTTCACTCTCCCTAAAACATGTTTCAAGAATTATCAAATTTGTATGTAATTTGTGGATAGTTCTTGATAGAGAAGATTTTCTCCCAAAATGCTCCTGCAACTTTTTCTTGTACAACTTAAGCTAATGAAGATTTTTAGAACTGCCAAGATAAAATTTGATAATAACTTTTAAAGGTCATGAAAATTATAAGTGATACGGATCCAAGAAATTAGTATCGTTCTAAAATACTAATCCATTGGAGTACAAAACCCTAAATTTGGGTTTTATTAGTAAGCCTAACGCGACTTCATTGGGTTTACGTGATACCTTTTAAAGCCAAAATAATATTGAGAATGCTAGAAAAACTGGTGCAATAAATATTAGTGCAACTAGCAGAACTCGCAAAGCACTCCATACCATTACAGATGGTGTTGATGAATTTTCCATAATACCTGCTCTTTTTATTTTTTTGTATAAAGTACCATAACTGTGCTTTTAAGGATATTTCTATTTATTTATATGGACTTATGCTGTGTTATTTATCCCACATACACAAAATATAGTACTATCAAATGACGGAACCTGCTATATTTGCAGTGAGCGAATACTAAAATATCATAGAAACAAATAGTGAGTAAATCTTTTTTGGTCCTAGGTGAAGCATTTGAAGTATATCTACATAATTTTTGGAATTGTAATAATTCTGGTAATCATTACTCTAATTATTCTCCTACCGCCATATCTGGAAAAAAAACAAAAACAAAGAGATCGCAGTTTAGGCTGTCTGCAATATCGGCAAATGCTTACTGAGTCTGAGAAAAGTTATGCTCTCAATCCTAATGGTAAGAAATGGGTGCGAGAGAGCATGGCAGCAGAAGGTCTCAGGAAAGACTTCGGTTGTACGGACATTAACAAGAAATAAAACTGAAATCAGAAACCAAAATCAATCTGAAGGCCCATAAGTCCATGTGTGGAAAACATTTGTATAATAAAAATAACCAAAGTAGCCATTAAAGCCAATATTAAAGCGGTATACAGATGCAAACCTATACCTTCCAACTCAAAGTAGTTCTTACCGTTCACATTATAAAATAATTATATACTATATTTCAATTAAATTGAGGCTAAGTGATAGCGTGGCATTTGTAATTTAAAAATTCGAAAAGATAATCTGGATAATTATTTGATGCAAAATTATTTTGCATTAAGTCATGAAAATATCAGTAATATAAAATGAGCAAGTGAAGAATATGAAAGCAAGATACAGTGAGGCTGAGCTGAGTGAGATTGTGCAGATGGCACTATCCGATCACGTTTCATTTAAAGACATCAGCGCACAATATGGTCTTGCAGAGAAAGATGTAGTGAAACTTATGCGAGAAAACCTGAAAAAGGGATCGTACAGAGCTTGGCGCAAAAGAGTGAGCACATTTGGAGCAAGGCGCGAATTTTATAAATAATTCACCCATCTGATTTTGAATATGCTTCATGAATATCAATTGCAGATGGAGCAAACAGAATAGAATATGAAAATAATTTATTTTTTAAAAAGAAAACTAAAAATTATATTAATTACACTGGTACTTTGCCTGAGTTTTTTGGCTCTTGGTGGTGCTGCCTATTATTATGTTCCAAAGTATTTTGAGGCCAAACAAAAAGACAGGGATTCTACACGTAAGTGCAAGAGCTATCGTGCTTTGGCAGAAATTGCATACGGTTTGTATAAAGAAGATCCTGCAGGTCCTGAATGGCAAGAGAAATTTGAAGAAGCACAAAAACGTCAGGCGCAGTACAAATGTACCCCTGTAATTTCTATATCGCAGCGAGAGTCATTAGACTGATTAAAAGCGCTTAGCATAAAAATATTTAAATTTCTGGATATTTATGATATGATTTAACGGTGGATGCTTATGACATACTACCCAAGCTATTTTCATTTGGGATCTACTTTTTAGGTCTTTTCATTGCCTACAAGGTTTGGGATGATTTTGAATACTACAAGTACTTAAAAAAAGAAAATTGGAGATACATCTGGGGTGGAAAAATCAGGTTCATATCCGCTTTCTTTGCAATCGTTTGGACTTATTGGTTCTTTGGCATGTCAGGTTATGAAAATATAAGAGATTTTTTAAACTAGGGTCATTCAGTTAACTATTTTGACCAGTGTATTCTCAACACCATAAAGTCTAGCAAGCTCAAAGAATATTTTTGCATTTTCAGGATGTAATCTTATGCAACCGGCTGAAGCCGGTTCTCCTAATTTATTGACCTGACGCGTACCATGGATTGCATAATCACCATTAAAAAATACAGAGTAAGGCATCTCAGCACCGTCATAAATGCTAGACTTGTGATTTTTTGAAAGCCATTTTGCCGTCCAACTCCCGCGAGGTGTGATTTTTCCAGGACGCGCTGAAGATATATCCCATTGGTTCAGAAACTTTCCTCGTTCATAGAGTTGTAGTTTTTGCTCACCAATTTTTACAAGCGCAATTACTGGCTTTAGAGCTTTAGGATAGTTTTGATATAGAAAAGAGTCGTCCAAAAGTAGGGATGGTGCAGCGTCTTCAATACTGGGTTTTAAAAGATGATTTTGAAGAGAAATATAATTATAAAACTTTTTCTCAACTTCTATACGTGGAATATCAATGGTATTACTAAATTCATGCTTCAACCGAGTAGTGTGAATATTTAAATCATTCTTATGAAGATTTTCTCTTGGGCTTTTACTTATCAATGAACTTTCCAAGTTATTTTTATTTTCAAGCTCATACTGGTAATCCGGCTTTATCAAAGTTGGGGCTTTTTTAACTAATTTAGGCTCGCTCAATTGCCAGCCTGAAATTGCTGGCTTTTTTTTGGCTAAAATATCTGAATGCTGAATGAAATAAGAATCTAAACTCGAGATTAATTCTCCCCATTGCTTCAATTTGGTTGCGCCGACAGAAGAATTGCCAATTTGTGGAACTGATAAGACAATAATTACACTCACAGCGAAGAAATGAAGTCTTTTCATTTTGATGTATCCAGTAATAACCTAAATTTGTTTACTAAGAAAATGTACGACCAACTGGAGAGAAATTTAGATACAAATTTCAATAAATTCACAGTCAACCAACATTTTAACTGAATATTTCAAATTATAACTTCTAAGGTTGGCTGTTACTGGGGTAATATATTTTTAAAAATTAAATTTAGTGGGTAAAGTTGGCATAGATAGTGCTCAACTACTTGGTAACTTGGAGACATAAAATGCATTCAACTGATTACCAAACAGAAACCAATGACAACGGTGCCGTTATTTATACCACTGAGCAATGGTTTCGGGCAATACAAGTGCGCAAAATGGAGTACGATAGAATTGCAAAGCCCAAAAGTAATTCATCTGAAAGTTCGGTCCGCAGAAATGATTTCCTAATCCATCGGTGATTGCATAAAATTCTTCTGTCAAAAATCAAAATCAATAGTGAAAATTTGGAAATAAAACCTAAAAAATTTAAATGCATCGAATGCAATAATAAATTTGATACATACTTAGAAAACTGTCTAGCATGCGGTGCAAATATTTTGAAATCTGAGGATATTCAGAAACAAGCAACTTATTTAATGCTCATCATTTTGTCTGCCTCGTCATTGAGTGCAATACTCTATTTTGTCGAAACCGGTCCCATAAAAATATTTAGTGCTGCTTTTGGATTGCTAGCCGTTGCTAAACTGGTTAAGCTTTTTCGGCTTGACTGGGACAGATAATTTTACCTTGCAACTATTATCCTGCTCAAAAAAATAATTTTTTTGCCACAGATTATTAGCAAAATAATTTTAAGATGATCCGGTAATAGATGGCACAAGTTTTGCTCCATTATAATTTTTGGAGGACCAAATGCACAATTCAGATCAAGACCCAGATTTCATAGGCCCAATCAAGCCCCTGATGAATATGTCATATCGTGATTACTTAAGAATGATAAATACAGGTTTAGGATTACCTAAGCCACCGTCACGTAGAAAACCAAATAAACGAAAAAATGATGATCTGTTGTTTCCGCCAAAAGATTATCTATTGAACTGAATAAAATTAATTCATTAATTTTTATCTGCCGAAAATGTATATTTGTGATATGTTAGACCATCAAAAATGACGTCTTTCTGATAAACGAAGCCTAATTTGTCTAAGATTTTTATTGAGGCTAAGTTGTCTGGCATTACCCCAGCCACACAGTGCTTTAAACCTATCGAGGCTACCCCATAATTGAGAACTGCACTAGCCGCCTCGAACCCCAAGCCACAGCCCCACATATCTTTTGACAGCCGATATCCAAAATCGATCCCCATCTCAGTTTTAAGGAAGCCACACATACCAATTAGCCTTAAGGATTTTTTTTCACGAAGTGTATAACGGCCAAAATTGAATTTTGCATAACTATCAATATTTTGAACAATATATGCTAGTGATTACTCTCTATTTAAAACAGATCCATCAAGTATATATTTGCGCACCTCCGGGTCACTCTCTATTAAGAACCATTGCTCAAGATCGCTTCTTTCAAAATGACCAATCAGTAAACGGTTTGAATTTAAATTCATTGGGGACCTTCAGTAATAAGTAAAGCTGCAGAAATTTATAAGTCTTAAATCTATAATAAAGACGACGAGTAAATGTCGTGGACATAAATGCACAGCTGATCCATTCCTGCAATATATCAAAGCTAATTAGAAGTGATAGTAGTGAATGTTTTATTGGTAGTATTGAAGTCAAATACTTATACACACAGCCTAATATTTGTTTTTTTTGCGGGTGTGCTGTGGTCGACTGTAGGATTAGGAATAAGGCTTATTGAAAGCGCTGGCGTATGGCAGATATTATTCTATCGCTCCATTAGCTTAACTCTACTTCTGTATATTGTGATTCATCTTAGAGGGGGCTCAAATAAACTTGTAAGTAAGGAATTATTTACAACCCCAAAAATAATTGGCGGGTTATCTTTACTAGCAGCTTATGCTGGCGGCATTTTTGCTATTCAAACAACATCCGTTGCAAACGCAATGCTTTTATTTGCGACAGCACCATTCATTGCGGCTATTATGGCAAATCTATTTCTCGGTGAAAAAGTACGGAAAATAACATGGTGTGCGGTAATTGTTGCAATAGGAGGGATAGCATACATGTTTGCCGATCAATCCACTCAATTTTCATTAATTGGAAGCCTTGCAGCATTAGGCTCTGCAATGGGCTTTGCCATTTTTTCGGTAGCGCTAAGATGGGGAAAAGATGATGAAATGCTTCCCTCAGTATTTTTGTCTGGCTGTTTTGCAATAATTATTACTTTTTTGATTTGTTTGTTTTTGAAACAGTCTCTTTCTCTCTCCTTTCAAGATGTTGCCATATCATTTTCAATGGGAATATTCCAAGTTGGTGGTGGCCTTGTACTATATACAATCGGTTCTAAAGCTCTATCGGCAGCAGATTTAACTTTATTGTCTTTGGCTGAGGTTGTTCTTGGTCCAGTTTGGGTTTGGCTTTTTCTCGGAGAACTTGCTTCTAACAACACTCTTATTGGCGGTGGCGTTTTATTATTAGCGATTATAACGAACGCAGTGTCAGGGAAACGCTGGAAACCACCTCCTACGATTATTTAACTCCAACGCGATTTACTTTCCTTATACTTGTTTGTAGGTACTTTTCTTTAGTATTGCGATTGAGTTTCATGTGATTATTTTTTTTACAGTTTTAGAGGTCGTCACGCCAGTATTTCTGCTTGCCGCATTAGGTTATTCTTGGGTAAAGTTTGGCTTCGAATATCGAGTTGAGTTTGTTACTCGGCTTGCAATGACCCTAGCCGTTCCAGCTTTAGTTTTTACCTCTCTAACACAGAACACAATAAATCCCCAGTTTTTGAGTGAAATGATAATCGTAGTATGCGCAGCATACGCATTAGTGAGTACAATAGCTTTAGTATTTACATTTATTTTCAAACTAAATTTGCGTACCTTTCTTATGCCTTTAATTTCTGGAAATACTGGAAACCTAGGTTTACCATTATGTTTTCTAGCGTTTGGCCAAGATGGCTTGGGATATGCCGTAATAGTTTTTGCATTCACAAGTATTGTTGCCTTCACATTTGGTCTATGGGTGGTTTCTGGCACTGGCTCTCTCAAGCAACCACTCAAAGAACCTTTAGTGCCTGCAACAATACTAGGACTTTTATTCATGTTTTATGGATGGGAGACACCAAAAATTCTAACGAATGCATTAGACCTAATTGCTCAGATGGCTATTCCCCTAATGCTAATTACTTTAGGAGTTGCAGTCGCACGTCTAAAAACCAGCTTAGCCTATAAGACACTTGGCATAAGTTTATCAAAAATCATGATAGGTATTATTGCAGGAATAGGAGTTGGTTATCAATTTAATCTGCCTTATGAGGCCTTTGCCGTTTTGGTCATTCAAATGTCTATGCCAGTTGCAGTGACATCCTATCTTCTGGCTGAAAAATATGGTGCGGACTCTGAAGCTGTTGCGGGTCTTGTTGTAATTTCTACTTTCCTTACAACTTTCATTACGCCAGTGCTTTTGTCATTTTTACTGATTTAGATCAACTAGCCAAGTATCCCAAAAAAACTAACAAAGATACAAAGCATAAGGCAAAAGGCCAAATGAATTTGTTTGTTCTCTCGGAGCGACTTGCTGCAGAGAAAACAATAAATACTAAAAGAATTGCTATGATACCAAATAGTGCAAAAATCATAATATTGCGTTATATTAACTCCGATTGTTTAAACTCACAATACATAGTGGTTTTTGACAATTAGTTATAGACTAGCCTGAATCTCTTCTAACGCACCCGATAGAGAATTTTTATCACTTTCTCTTTGAAAAAGTTGTGATGAAACAAATTTTTCATTCTCCATTCCACTCTCAGTTTGAGCAACTTTTAAAACTTTCTTAGCATCTTCAGACTTTCCAATTTTTCTCAAGGAAGCTGCCGTATAAAAGAGACTTGTTCTAGTCTCTATCTGCATCTTTTTAAAACTGGCGATAGCACTTTCGAAATCACCGGAAACAAAATGGCATAAGCCTTCGGTCTCAAGGACTAAATCAGAGCAAAATGGATCAATTCTCATCGCCCTTTTAATTTGCTCCATTGCTTTTTCTGGCTCTCCCAAATAACAAAGCAGAACCGCATAACGAGCAATGTGATAGGTATCACTGGGGCATATCTCAATTGCTTTCTCGTGATGAAATATCGCCTTTTCAAAATCACCCTCAAACAAAAGTTTTACTGCACCTAATATTCTGTGTGCTTCCGGATCATTTGGGTCCAGGTCGATAGCCTTGTTAACCGATGAAAATGCCTCGTTCATCCAATTTTCGGGCATATCATCTGGAAACCACTCTGAATTATTTGCAAGAGAACAAGTTTTCCAAGCATGGGCTCTAGCATAATTTGGGTCTACTTCAGTAGCTTTTGTAAACAGGCTAAGAGCTTTCTTGTTATTTTCCGCACTGACCGAACTTCGCCGGTGATATTCTAAACCTTGCAAAACTAAATCATATGCTTCCATTTTTTCTGGCTTTTTATTTGCCAATTTTTTAACCTGATCTCTTTCCACATTACCAACAATGTTTGAAACAATTGTTTCGACTAATTCATCTTGAATATCAAAAATATCATCCAGTGTAGTATCAAAATTATGCGACCAAAGTGTAGCACCATCTTCAGCAGAAATAAGAGACGCCGAAATTCGCATTTTCTGTCCCATTTTCCTTACTTTTCCATCCAAGATATAACGCACGCCTAACTCCTGGCCCACAACAGTAGGAGATTTATCTTTACCAGAGTAAGCAAAGGTTGCATTGCTGGCTATTACTGTAAGTTTTTTGAATCTAGAAAATGCAGAAATTAGATCTTCCGAAAAGCCTTCGCAAAAATATTCCTGATCTTCATCACTGCTTAGGTTTTTAAAAAGCATCACAGCCAATGATCCTGGTTCTGCACTCTCGATTTTTACCTGTGGCGCGGCGTCATCACTGCGTAACCCTCTTGTAGCGCCTTTACATTTCAATACATTGTATGCCTTTATAGGTCGGCCAATATTTTTTAACTCTAATTCTCCTGCATCTTCATAAGAAACTTTGACTTTCAAATTTACCAGATCATAAATATTATCTGAAATACAAATTCCATCGGCGATTGCTTGCGCTTCCAGACGTGCTGCAATATTCACCGCGTCTCCAAAAAGATTATCATTAGAAACCATAACGTCACCAATATTGATGCCTACTCGGTATCTCATTTGATCCTTTTCATCACTCTCTGCATTAATGGCCATCGATTTGTTCTGTATTTGAACTCCACACTCTACAGCTCTGACTGGGCTTGAAAATTCAGCCAAAACACTGTCACCTGCCGTGTTAAAAATACTACCGCCGTGATCGTTAATGCATGCATCAATAAATTCTCGTCTACTATTGAGGACCTTTAAAGTTTGGTCCTCGTCCGCTGCCATCATTTTACTAAACCCAACAACGTCTAGCGCTAGTATAGTGCAAAGTTTCCGTTCCATATAAAAATCCTGCGATATTAAGAAAGAGACCTTAACACAATAAATTGCATAAATAATGGATTGCAACAAGAACTGAATGCCCTCGAGTGTTTTGTGTATAAAGATAAGTCGGATATCGGAAACTGGTCAGAAATTGATTAAATTATAATCAAACGTATTGGCATGTGATTGACGGTTTTAGATAAATTGGAATACTATCCAGAGCATGGAAAATAAAAAACCAATAGCATCCTTTCTCTCAATAAACTCCGTGGATGAGTTATGAAACTCATTACACATGGCTGCCGAGGATCAATTCCAATCTCATCTGGTAAAATGATGAAATACGGTGGGAATACCACTTGCTTCGAATTGGTTACGGATGAATTTCAAATATTTTTTGATACCGGCTCAGGGTTCCAAAATGCGATCTTGAATCCCAATAAAGATATACTAGTTCTCTTCAGTCATTTTCATCACGATCATTTGCAGGGCTTAGCGTTCAACAAATATCTTTTAAAGCCAGAAACGAAGACTTTTATTTCGAGCGCTTTAGTTGACTCAGAAGAGTTAAACAAAATTGTTAGACGCTATTTCTCTGGAGTTTTTTTCCCCCTAGACCTGTTTGATAACTTAGATAACGTGACCTTTTCAAATTTCAGTGAAGCTCAGAGGACGATGAAAGGAGGTTTAGATATAGAAGCAATTAAGTTAAACCACCCCGGGGGAAGTTATGGTTATAGTGTAACAACAAGTGATAAGAAATGTGTATTTCTTTGCGATAATGAATTTACAACGTCTCAGGATGATGCGTTAAAAAACTTTTCAAAAAATGCTGATATTGTGATCTGGGACGGAATGTTCACCGAAGAAGAGTTAAAATCAAAGGCTGGATGGGGGCATTCCTCTCTTGAGCAGGGCGTAGAATTCTTTTCAGATATAAATTGTGGACAGATTATAATTTCGCACCACGCTCCCTACAGAACAGATGCTGAATTAGATATAGTTGGAAACAGTTTACCAAACGGTATCCAGTTAGCAAAAGATGGACAGGTTTTGAAGTTGTGAATGAAAAAAATTGAAATGAAACCAGGCAAAACCATTTTCAAAGCTGGTGAGCCTGCTGATGGCCTTTATATTGTTGGATCGGGAGAGGTCGGAATATATTTTCCAACAAATAAAGAAATGGCCGAACCAGATATTATTTTAAAAGCCAATGAAATACTTGGTGAGATGGGCGTTATCGATACTGCTCCAAGAATGGCAACTGCAAAAGCATTAACTGATTGTATAGTAATTTTTGTATCACAAAAAGAATTTGAGAAGAAACTTGACGAAGGCGATATGATTGTAAGAGGAGTAATGGCGATTTTATCATCGAGGCTTCGAGAATTGCAAAAGCGTAGATAAGCTGTGACTTATCAAAATTTATGGACTTCTGTGCGGCACACTCTAATTCGCTAATAATTAGTTAGATAAATTAAGTTCTTGAATAAATATATTAACATACTGACTTGGCTCTTATTATATGCCTCAACATTTGTTGCGGCGAGCGGCGCAATATGGTTTGCGGGAGATCTAAATGCCAATGGTTGGATCATGCCCAGCATTGCACCACCTTCCTGGCTTTTCCCACCGGTATGGACAATTCTATACATCTTTATTGCCACCAGTGCCTTTAGGGTTATAAATGCAGGACCTCATTATTTGAAAGGTATAACTTATGCACTTTGGGCCCTACAGCTGTGCCTGAATACTTTGTGGACACCAGTATTTTTTGGGGCCTATGATCTTTTGGGGGCGCTGGTGTTAATTTTATTCCTGTGGATCACGATACTTTGTTACACTGTAAGCTCGTACAAAATAGACAAGATAGCTGCATACTTGTTCATGCCATACCTTGCCTGGGTGTCATTCGCCACAGTTTTAAATTTTGAATACCTAAGAATTAACTAATCTGATTTATAAGGCACAGTTATGAGACCGTCTTTCTTCCATCCAACGATCCCTGGTTTCAAGTGAGTTACATTCCTTAGACCGACTTGATTTACGAGAGCGTTACCTAAGGTACCTGTTCTATTTCCAGTCCTACAATAAAGGTAAACGGGAGTATTTTCATCTTCGATCAAAGGAAAAAACTTGCGCTGAAAATCAGGATGTAAAGCACCACTTTCTGTGAAGGCAGTAATAGTCTGTGCACCTTCTAAAATGCCAGTTTCAGCCCACTCCTCTGGTCGCCTGATATCAATTATTAACTGACCTTTTTGCTGAGCATCTTTAAATTCTAACACACTTGCATGCTCTAGTTTTGGAGGATTATCCAAAGACAGGAGTTCTACCTCAAAGATTAACCGAGCGTTGGGTGGGATAGACCCTCCCGCTCCTCTTTCTCCATAACCTAATTCTGGTGGTATATTAAGGGTTCGGATCTCCCCAATTTGCATTCCGAGAACACCTTGCTCCCATCCCTGAATAACTTGCCCAGCACCTAGGGTGAATGAAAACGGCTCACCTCTGTCACGCGAACTATCAAAAACTGAACCATCTTCCAATTTCCCAATATAATGAAGGGTCGCCCTTTGACCTGGCTTTGCCTGTTCACCTGTTCCTGCTGCAATAATCTCAAATGTTAGTTCGGATGAACTTTGAGCAACCGAGAATGAAAAAAAACCTATAGTACCTAATGACAAAAGTATTACGTTAATTAATTTCTTCATTGAATTTATTTTCCCATAAAATTGATTTTTCAGTGTCATATAAGTGAGAACCGACTTCACTATATATTAGAGCTAGACCACGCGCAGACCATGTCACTCCCTCACGATACGACTCTAAAAAAAGTGTTTCAGCTCGCGAAACGTTCTTTTCTACACCATCCCCAAGAAAATGTGCCGTTGCAAGTCCAAAAGATGCTGCAGGATAACCTAGATCATACGCCACGAGTAAATCGTTGAATGCGGCGACGGCGTTTCCAGCGCGAAAATAACCCCTAGCACGCTGAAGTGTGAATCGAGCCTTTTCCATTTTTTCCTGGCTAGTAATTATGGCCTCTGAACAAGCGGCAATAACTTTTTCAGCCTTAAGATCTGCAAAGTTTACGGGTGTCGAAACTGAAAGCGGATCAGCTTCTAGCGCAGCCAACTGATCACACTCGGACTCAGCATAACTTATTGAGGCAAGATTAATAAGCAATAGTGAACTAATTACCCACAAAAGCATTTTACTGCAGCCGTAGCCTGACAAATTCATCTTACCCCTGACTAAATACTGGAACCGATGTTGAACAAGACTTATAAAGTCTTAATTTTTTAGAGCGAGTTCGATAGCTTCTTCGAGTTGCTTTTCTTCATTACATGGAATCCAGCAAATCCGTTGTATTTTTTCAAGATTTTGCTTAGCGTCTGCAACTTTGCCTAGCTGAAGAAACAACTCCCCTTGATACTCAAGAGCACGAACGTGCTTTGGATTAATCTCCAGGGCCCTCAAGTAGTAACTTTTAGCAGTTTCTAAATCACCACTTTTACGGGCAGTAAAGCCCAACAAATTAAACTTGTCAGCTTGCTTTGTCGGAACATTTAGAAGTTTTAGAGCGTTATGAGCCTCGGTAAATTTTTCAAGATCAATAAGCTTATAAACGTTCGCAAAAGGATCTGCTTTTTTGTCCTTACCACTGGATCCCGAAGATGATGTATCGCTACTCCCGTAACCAGCTGAAAAGAGAGGCTGCGCCAAAAATAATGTAGTACAAATTAGTACTAAAAGTTTTTTCATGTGTTTTCTCCTTACCACGGGAATTAGTGCAAATTTTCTTCAAAGAAAGCTCTAGTTTGCCGCAGTCAATAAATCAGTAATTTCGAACTTAACTCAAAAAACAGGATAACCGCCGGTGCTTTGTAAATTAAGTATTGCAATCACAAAATTAGAAAGAAAAGATAAAATGGTTCATCAAAGCTTGGCGGACCATTTGTGGTTAGTGTCGATGAACGCAATAAGGGAACAGTTTAACGTTGACAAAAAAACCAAACATACTTTTCATAATGGCCGATGATCATGCGGCCAAGGCTATTAGTAGCTATGGTGGCGGGTTAAATGATACTCCTAATATAGACAGAATTGCCCATGAAGGCGTAAGATTTGACCACTGTTATGTTACAAATTCAATTTGTACACCCAGCCGTGCTGCAATCTTAACCGGAACATACAATCATGTGAATTGTGTTAAAACACTCGATACACACATGGATAACGACTTACCGCACGTTGCAAAACATTTGCAAACTGGCGGGTATCAGACCGCGATTGTTGGTAAATGGCACCTAGGCGAGGGTAAATTGCATGAACCAAAGGGTTTCAACTTTTGGTCAGTTTTGCCAGGTCAGGGTGAGTATTTTGACCCGTTTATGATTGAGATGGGCAAGGAGAGAGAAGAGTTTGGTTATGTTACAGACATAATTACGTCCAAATGTATAAATTGGTTAAATTCTAGAGATGAGAGCAAACCCTTTTTTCTGATGTGCCACCACAAGGCACCTCATAGAGAATGGGAACCCCACCCTAAAAACCGAAATTTATTTGGCGAGGATATAAAAGTACCAGAAACCTTTGATGACAATTACAAGAATCGTGCAAAAGCCGCGGCAGAAGCCAAAATGCGCATTAAAGATGACATGAAATATGCTGATTTGGGCCTTGCTCAACCAGAAGGTGGTTCAGAAGTCGGTGAACGGGTTCGACCCGAGATGTCTCATAGGAAAATACCAAACCCCGATGATGTCTCAAAATTACGATTAATAGATAAGGACAGTGGAGAGGTTTTTACTTTTAAAAGTAAAGAGGAACTGGGCCAGTTCAAATATCAAAGATACATAAAACGGTATTTACGGACAATTGCATCAATAGATGAAAGTGTTGGCGTTTTGCTAGATTATCTGGATGATAATGAACTTACAGAAAATACTCTGGTTATCTATACGTCAGATCAAGGTTTTTTCCTCGGTGAGCATGGATGGTTTGATAAAAGATTCATGTACGAAGAGTCTCTACAGATGCCCTTTCTTGCTCGTTTTCCGAAAAAAATTGCCGGTGCGCAGATTAGTAAGAATTTAGCCTGTAATGTTGATTTTGCCCCCACTTTTCTTGATGCGGCTCAACTCGAAATTCCAACTTACATGCAAGGTCACAGTTTAATGCCCATTATGAATGGAAAGGTTCCAAAAAATTGGCAGTCAGTAGTCTATCACAGATATTGGATGCATCGGGATCCTGACCATAACGCATATTCTCATTATGGCATTAGAGACCAAAGGTACAAACTAATCTACTGGTATAACGAAGGATATGACTTACCAGGGACAAATCATGGAGGAGAGGATAGGGAGTGGGAACTATTCGACTGCAAAGAAGACCCATTAGAGTTATTTAACGTATATTCAGATCCAAAGTATCAAGATATTGTTCAAAATATGAAGGACATGCTTACAAGAAAGATGGCTGAAATAGGCGACGAACCGGAGCATTAATAAAAAACACATTCAATTCTACACGCAATATAATCAAAAAAGTTTTCTTCTAAAGTTATCGTGCTAGGCTACGTTCCCTAATTGCAATCAATACACCGGCGCTGATAACCATCGTTAACCCGATGAGACCCTCAGTATTAGGAAGATATTGCCAGACTATGTAATCAATTAATATAGCAAAAACCAAGTAGGTGTACTCAAATGGAGCAACAAAACTACTATCAGCTATTTGGTATGCTCTTATTGAGGAGGTCATCGCTAATATATGTGTCAGAGATGTAATCCCAATCATAACTAGTATGACTGAAGTAAGCTGTACCCAACCTGACAGAACAAAGGGATTTGCAGCTTTAAGTTCTGCTGAAAATGGTAACACTGGAATAAATGTTACCATAAAAGCACCGACTAATGCATAAAATGCATTATGAATTATTGTAAGCGATAAGGAAGGATAATCCGCACAAAACCCTCTCGTTATTACCACAGCAAGCGCATAAGAGGCACCCGCCAGCACAGGTAGAAACAAGACAGCCTGCATATTTGAAGTGCCAGGTTGAATAATATAAATCACGCCCAAAAAACCGATCAATATGGAGGATATTCTCCAGAAACCAATTTTTTCCCTCAGTATTACAGCTGCAAAAAAACAAGTAAAAATTGGAGCGGTAAAGAAGCAGGAAGCAGCTTGAGCAAGGGCGGCAAATGGAAGCGATGCGTAGAAAAAAGAATATGCACAACTCATTAAAAATGCCCGAATAATGGGCCACTTCAATCGTTTTGGTTTTATAATATCTGAACGCTTTTTTAGCACCGCCCAGGTTACCAGAATTAAGACTACAAGGATGGCTCTTAAAAACATCAATTGCCACAAGGAGCCAATTTCACTTAAGAGTTTCACCACCATGTCTTGGATTGCGAAACCAAGCGTCGAGAGAATGGCCAAGCCTATCGCCAAATTTTTAGTTTGCATATCTAATCCAATGATTTTGGTTCACTCAATTTACTTAGGATAAAAGTTAATTTTGAGTTGAGCTGTGAAGAATGCGACATGCAATAAGATTTTTCTATAAATTAAGTGTGGGATTTCATATGGTTGCACATATAGTACCAAATTAATTGCAATATTTGATTAATGTAATGTCATCAAAAGCCAGCAGATTAACTTCTGAGATAAATTTAGAGCGTCTTGCAGAAATATACCGAGGATTAGGAGAAACGACTTTGCCAAAAGGATACTGGATTGCACACGTGGATGTTAAAGACGCAAAAGGATATGAGGATTATAGAAACGCAATCGCAGCACCATTATCAAAATTTGGCGCCAAATTTTTAATTCGGGGAGGTTCTCAAGAGGTTCCTGAAGGGTCCTGCAAAGCAAGAACTGTTTTAATAGAATTTCCTAATTTCACAGCTGCGAAATTATGTTACGAGAGCCAAGAATATCAAAAAGCAAAAACCATAAGAAAAAAGTATTCCGTAGCAGACGTTATAATTGTGGAAGGCTACTAGGTCTCTTTTAAACCAGATTCTATAAATTCTTGATCGATTTGCGGTAATGGTTGATCGCGAATTGATGCCTCAAAAGCTTGAAGTCTTTTGTAAATTGAGATCAGTTCAATAATCGTTGTCCATGAAGAAACAAGAAACTGAAAAGAAGAAGCAACTTGCCCAAAAGCTCGCAAAATTTGGTTCATTATTCCAAGAGTTATGCGGCCCGAAACTATTGTAGGTATCAAAAAGATGTAAACAATCACATTATCCGCTTGCAAGTATAGATACCTAAATAGGTTAAAATAAGTGTAATGCAGGTAAATTCTGAAATAATTTCTCCTGACATTCGAAAACAACTCTTTTAAAGTAACTGGCTGAGCGCTGTCTTCACTTTCCTCACCTAATACCAGTTCTTTACGAAACGCCGCCTCAACTCTCTGATTTTTAAATTCAAGACCAGGCAATTTTATACCAGCAACCAACAGCAAAACAGTACCAAAAATTGACCAAACAATCGACAAAGTAACAAGCGGATATGGGATAGCACCTATGATTGGCAAAGTTTCTACATGAATAGAAAGAGCTGCTAAAACTGGCAAAAAGGCAATAAGGGTCATTATTGAGTCTACAAAAGCGACACCAAGACCCTCCATAATTGCAGCAAACCTCATAGTATCTTCTTGGATCCTTTGAGATGCGCCCTCGATATGCCTTACTTGCTTCCATCTGGCGGTGTAGAAATCATTCATAGCCGTTCTCCACCTAAAAATAAAATGTGCAGTAAAAAACCTATTACCAATGATGAAAGCGATATACGGAAAAGCGATTGTGCAGAAGACAGCTAAATGCCCGTAAAGCTGGCCGGCGGTTACCTCGCCACCGCCCCCTAGGGCTTTTTGTATGTCGTCATAAAATGGCCCGTACCACGCATTTATAACGACCGATACCTGCACCGATGCATAAGATAGGAAAATCAAAAGAGCGGAGCCTAAGATGGCCCAATCCTGCCATTCGTGAGGACTGTGGTAACGCCAAAAACCATAAAATGCTAGCAATCCAATAAGAAAATATGTATCGAACCACAAAAATTGTGGTGTTATAAAATGCCCCAAACCAATTACAGGGGCAGTTTCCTCTAAGTTAAAACCTAACGCGGTTCCAACATATTCTCCAGAAGTATACCAAAAAATTATTAATAGCGCGACCCAGCCAAATAATGACAAGAAGAAGAGTTTTGGTTTCGGGAAAAAGGATTCAAACATAATTCACTAACACCTTGTGCATTTAATCTTTATTTACCTATTTAGTTAAAATTCCTTTAAAAGCCACTTTTGTTTAGAATTTTAAATGTAAAGAGCTAGTTTCTTTTAGAGGTAAAATAAAGAGGTTGCAAATGTCAGATTGGCTTTACCAGGTAAGAATTAGGGTTTCAGAAAGATTGTCTGAAAGTTTAAGAAGCGGACGTCATACAGATTTGGCAAGTGATTTAGACAAAATATCCAACGACCATGGTATGTCTTTAGTATGTACATACGATGCGTTTAAAGGGTACTGTGATGAAGCTGAAGAAAACGGCATCGAGGAGTATGCTTTGTATGATTGGACTAAGGCCACAATCGAAAATCCTGAAAAAAAAGCAAAACATTTGAAGTCGTTTGCTTTTTACAGAGGTTTTGAGCAAATATACGAGAAGGAATTGGCACTATCGTTGGAAGAAAAACTACTGAATTTAGGCCTAAGTGAGGACTTACTCGAAGTAAAGGTTATAGATTCTAATCCAGCAAACAATCCCCAGCCACCAAAGTAGGTGACTTTGCCGCAAATGAAAACGATTGGATAACAGTTGAACGGAGAAGTTAAGTATTTATTTAAACATTTAATCTACTCTTCCCGGCCATTTGGTTTCGATCAAAGTATTCTAAATGGTATAATGGTTACTTCTGTTAATAATAATAAAAGAGATCAAATAACAGGTGCTCTAATATGTAGATCCGATTTATATCTACAATACCTTGAAGGACCCACTGAGAGTATTGATGAAACGTTCAATAAGATAAAACATGACGATCGTCATGTTGAGATTACGGTCTTGAAAGAAGGGGTGCATGCTAAAAGGCTTTTTCCAAAATGGGCGATGCGTGACGATCCAGTACGTAGCTGGATGTGGAGCCGAGAGGAAGTCGATTCTGGCGCATTAAATAGCATTAGTTCTTCAGACGCTCTAAACATCTTCAAAAGGCATTCGAAAATATTACTAAGCACATAATTACTCAGTACAATTTATGTACTTGTAGATCTTTGCGATTAAAGTCTAACAAACTATCAGCTTTTTTACAAAAATTTGAGAAAACCTCACTGCTTGAACTTGGAGAAACAGATGTCAATTTATGAAAAACTCATGACTTCAATGGATAATAACGATATAAATGCTTATTCAGAGTTATTACATGATGATTTTAAATTTATACGGCATGCTACAAATACTGAAATGACAAAAAGCGATTGGGTGAACGTGATTAGTGGCATGATGGAAAGCGGAAAAGTAACAAGAACGAATTCCCGATGTATTTATGAAAACGACGACATTTTAATTTCCCACTCGTTTGTAAGCTTTCCGGACGGAACAAGTGAAGCCGTCTTGGTATGCTTTACTCTTAGCGATGGAAAAATTATTCGAAGCGAAACCGGCGCTACCCCAATAAACTAGAACACTAGTTATTAAAATTGTAATAATTGCAGGAATATTTTAATGACAAATAAATTTGCTAGCGCAGCAGATCGTGATAGACGAGCAAGTAATGCTTATACACGAGGCAGGGATCTTTATTGGACGATAAGTCTTGGGATGATATCCAATTTAGTAACTTTGGCAATAATCTCCTCAATAGATGATACCCCTGCCCTCGCAATTTCTGCGGTACTAATTGCAACGTTGGTTTTCGTGCTCGTAAGCAGTTTTGATTGTATGGATGATTTAAAGGCTATTGCATCGGATATGGATGATGAAGAGTCTTCAACCAAATTAGGCGCAAAACTACTTGGGGCTCCTTGGTATTTGTTCAAAGGTCTGTTGGTGATAAGTTTTGGAGCCATGGCTGTAACTCAGCTGCTGGAAATCTGGTAAAATTATTTGTTAGGTCATTTAAGTACTGCTGTCTTCCCAATCTTTGCAATAGGTGCATTGGGCTTTTTGCTTGGCAAAATACGCACTTTTGACGTCACTGCAGCTTTTGCAATAAATAAGTTTGTCATGCTTGTTTGCATGCCGGCATTATGCATCGAATTTTTAGCTCTAGCTCCCATTAAGCATTTTGATTTTTTGCTTTTATTTGGATACTTTCTATCCGAAATTATACTCTTTTTGATTGGGTTATTTATTTCAAAATATATTTTTAGATTGTCGAATAATGAAGCATTATTAATTGGCCTAGCATTAGCACTCACAAATCATGTTTTGTTTGTTTTACCCATAGCCGATGAAATATTTGGAGCATCAAATACACTCACTATAGTTTCTATAATAACTATGGATGGACTCCTTATCTTTAGCCTGACATTGATCGCAATGGATATTTTATCCAATTCCAATCGTCCATTTTTTGTTACAATCAAAGCAATAATTACGAACCCACCTCTAATCGGTATTTTAGTTGGCCTAGTTATAAGTCTTAACAATCTAGAACTACCGAGTGGCTTTTTATTCTTTCTGGAAAAAATGGGGGGAACTGCCACCCCTGCTCTCTTATTTTCATTGGGCATTATGCTCAGTTATCAAGATAAAATAGCTCCAACCAAACTAATTGTTTCGATGACAACTATAAAGTTGATTTTACATCCAATTTTAGCGTGGTTGCTCATTGCCTTTCTTTTCGGTGGATCATATCCGGCAAATCACTCAACGGCCTTGATGGTTGCTGCGGCGCCCAGCGGAGTAATGGCCTACATGCTTGCAATGAATTATAATGTTACCGTCGATCGAATTTCGCCAATCATACTATATACCTCAATTGGCTCCTTGATTACTGTTTCTTTAGCTGCAACAATGTGACTATATGGATAAATATCAGATGCTAAAAAAATTTTAACTAAAGACAATACTGTAAGTTTATAAATCAATTATTTCTTTTACTTTTTATGATGATTAGCATCCGCATAATTGATCACAAGGAGAGGCCATAATGTCTACCACCTTAGCACCAAGA
>ENA-OSEY01000895-OSEY01000895.1-marine-metagenome-genome-assembly--contig:-NODE-895-length-21071-cov-4.799181_pt1 | contig 21071 bp, 20 predicted proteins | sample MGYA00248465_ERZ534230 | MGnify/ENA primary metagenome ERZ534230 (study PRJEB26409, sample SAMN06344110) | marine metagenome | isolation source: Sea water from surface | place: Atlantic Ocean:Southern...
ACTTACTGGAAATTACTTCTGCTAACCCCTTCTTGTCATCGAAATACATGACTTTAATGACTCGTAAATAATAGAATGATCCAATCACCGTCATTAAAACAATAAATATAGCCAGTCCTATTTCATTTGTTATCACAAGTGACTGAATTATAAAAAGCTTAGCATGAAATCCTAATAAAGGAGGAATGCCAATTAAAGAGAGCATGATTACAAGAATCATTAGCGCGTAAGCAGGATAACTTAAATTAAGTCCGCTTAGATCCGTTATTTCTTCTATAGGTTGATTATTATATTTTAGCTGTGTAATTATTCCAAAAATCGATATAGTAAAAAGAACATATGTTACTGTATAGAATAAAGATGCCTGATATCCAAACTGACTTCCAGAATAGATACCTATTAATATGAAGCCAACGTTAGCGATTGTCGAATAGGCTAACATCCTCTTAATATTTGTTTGAACCAATGCTACAACGTTACCAACAATTATTGATATTATCGACAAGGTAAGGAGAATATCAGACCAAAAACTCAATAAATCTTTAAATATCGAGGATGTAAGTGACAATATAATTATAAATATTGCAATTTTCGGGAGTGTACTCAATAGTAGTGTGGTTGGTGTCATTGAGCCCTGATAAACATCGGGGACCCACATGTGAAATGGAGCTGCTCCAAATTTAAAAGCTAAGCTAATGAGTATAAATGTAAGCGCAAAAACTAGTCCTAGCGAATGGACAGAATATTCAGTAGCCGAGAGGTTTAAACCTTCAATTGTCGTGGCGATATTTTGATAATCCAAATGTCCGGTCAAACCATAAATTAATGAAATTCCAAACAATAGAAAACCTGAGGAGATTGCACCTAATATGAAATATTTTATCGCAGCTTCAGATGAGTATATTGAATCTTTATTGAAGGCAATTATTGAATAAAGCGATAATGATAATAGCTCTATTCCTAGATATAATAGTAGTAAATGTTTCGCTGAAATCATAATCATAATACCGAGTAACCCAAAAAGAATGATTGAAAAATATTCGGTCTGATATTTTTGAAAATGAGATAAAAAAATATATGAGTAGTGAAGAATCAAAATTAGACTAGCAACTATAAAGAGCTTAAAAATTACAGTAAATAGAGAATTATCATATATTGTTATTTCATTAGAATGATTAATATTTAAATTACTAGATAGATAGAATAGACATAAAATAAGGCTAGCTTGTATTAAATAATATGATATTTCCTTTTTATCATTAGGCAAGAATAAATCAAATAGAATGATAAATGATAGAGATATCAAAAGAATTAATTCTGGTAGGTAAAAACTTAGATCTATCATTTGATATCTCCACTAATAACATCAATCATATATTCGGAAGAAACGAGAGAGATATCTAGAATAATTCCAGGCTTAACACCTAATAGTATGATAAAAAGAATGAGAATTATTAAAGGCCAAAATTCCTCACTTTTCATAGATGACATATTGTTTATATTGTCATTAGATGGCAGCCCGAACAAAACTCTTTTTCCTAACCATAGAGAATATGATGCCGCGAGAACAAGTGTCATGGATGCTAAAAAGGCATATAAATAACTTACTTCTAGTCCTGCAATCATCACCATAAATTCTCCAACAAACCCTGAAGTTCCTGGAAGACCTGCATTCGATAAGAGAAAAAACATCATCATCGCAGAAAAAAGTGGCATTACTTGACCTATACCGCTCTGATCATCAATTGCCCTATTTTTTGTTCTAGCATAAATTATTCCAATACAAAAAAACAGACCAGCAGAAATTAAACCATGCGAAACCATCTGCATGACCGAGCCTTGTAAGCCTAGCAATAAAATATCTTTGTCGATACCGGGTTTTGCTATGTTAAAAGCAAGAAATATTCCTAGCGTAACAAACCCCATATGTGCTACTGAGGAGTACGCAATTAACTTCTTCATATCTTTTTGAGCAAGTGCTACAAATGAGATGTAGATTATAGCGATCAAAGAGAGTGTGATTAGTATGCTATTAAGATAAAAACCTGCATCCGATGTGATGGGCAACAAAAATCTTATTAGGCCGTAACCTCCGACTTTAAGTAAAACTGCAGCTAGTATGACGGATCCAGAGGATGGCGCTTCCACATGTGCATCTGGTAACCATGTATGAACTGGCCACATTGGTATTTTTATACCAAAAGCAATCAGGAACGCCAAAAATATGTAGATTTGCGTCTCAAGTGGTAAATTCAGATTGTAAAAATCTACGATATTAAAACTATTCGCCTGATTCGATAAATATATTAAAGAAATCAGCATTAATACTGAGCCTACAAAAGTATATATAAAAAATTTAAGAGTCGCATAGATTCTATTGCTGCCACCCCATATCCCTATTATTAAAAATAAAGGTATCAACATAGATTCAAAGAATATGTAAAATAAAATACTATCAAATGCAGAAAAAACACCTATAAGTAAACCCTCCAAAATGAGAAATAAAGAGATAAACTTGTTATTTTGTGCTCTGTTTTCAGAAAAACTAAATATAAGAATAAGCGAAGTCGTGATTGTGGTTAACATTATAAATATGAGGGAAAATCCATCTATCGCGAGATGATAGAAAATATCAAAATTACTAATCCATAAAAACCTTTCAGTAAATTGTAAATAATACTTATCAGCATCAAATTCATTTAAAATGATTATACTTAGTACTAGTGTTGCAAGAGAGACAGAATGACCAAAAACTCTAATATATTTTTCAGAGACACTTTTCAGGAATAATAATATTAATCCACCTATTATTGGCATCCAAATTAATATACTAAGTAGAGGCAAAGAATCTAACATCAAATTATAAACCAAAGAAAATCCATAAAAGTGTCATTAAGCTGATGATCATCACGAATGCGTAATGATAAATGAAACCAGTTTGAATTTTTCTTATTTGCATTGAAATATGTTGAATCTTGTTCGCAATACCATTAACAATTAGTTTGTCTATGAATAATTCATCGTATGTTTTCCACATGACTCTAGATAAGTTTTTAAATAAATTTGGAACATGTATATCTGATAGGTTTTTGAAGCCGTACTCTGCTGATAAAATTGAATATATTCTACTAGATTTTTTAAAAATATTGATACTAGAGTACTGTTTTTTATAGTAAATAAAATAAGAGAGTACTAATCCTATAATTAAGGACATAAAATTAAGGCTCAGTAATGAGTTAAGCGTAAATGTCATAGAGTTATTTATAAAATTTTCGTACATCAACAATATTCTAGAATTATCAGTAATAGATGTAGAGAAGAATCCAGAAAATAATATATTATCGAATAAAGCTATACCTATTAACAAACTTGGTATCGCTAGTGAAACAAGTGGTATTAAAATTACATCATCATGCTCAATATTTTGACTATCCTTGATGCGCATCTTGTTTTCTCCAAAAAATACATGGAAGAATATTTTTGCTGTGTATAGAGTTGTTATGAGTATTCCAAATACTAAAATATAGTAGACAGCGTAGTTTTCTTCATACTTAAATATATCAATGATTAAATCTTTAGAGAAGAATCCTGAAGTAAAAGGGAAACCTATTAGAGCTAGAGCAGCGATAACAAATGTGTAGAACGTGTAAGGCATAAGTTTCCTTAATCCTCCCATTTTTGTAATATCTTGTTCATGATGACACTTTAAAATTATAGATCCGGCACATAAAAATAATAGAGCTTTAAAAAATGCATGTGTGAGAAGATGAAAAATTGCAAATGAATAAAAGGATGCACCTAATGCAACTGTCATATAACCTAATTGAGAAATAGTGGAATAAGCAATAATTCTTTTTATATCATTTTGAATTAAGGCAACGAGTCCCATTAGAAAAGCAGTCAAAATACCAATATACAATATAATATCTAAAACATATGAAGAAAGATCATACAAAGGCGACAATCGTGCAACCATAAATATACCTGCTGTAACCATAGTGGCAGCATGTATAAGTGCAGATATTGGTGTAGGTCCCTCCATTGAATCTGGCAACCAAAAGTGGAGTGGTATTTGCGCAGACTTCGCAGATGCACCTATAAATAATAAGAGAGCTATTATTGGTAATAAATCTAGAGAAAATCCAAGAATTGAAATATCAATATTAATTAGATTGGGTAATGTGAGAAAAAATTCATTATAATTAAGAGTGTTACTGAAAACAAAAATCATAATAACGCCTAATAACAAACCTATGTCTCCAATTCTATTAACAATAAAAGCCTTAAGATTTGCCTTAATCGCAGATTCTTTTTTATACCAGAATCCAATAAGTAGGTACGAGGATAAACCCACTAGTTCCCATCCAATAAATAGTTGAAGAAAGTTATCTGCAAAAACAATTAACAACATTGAAAATGTAAAAAAGTTTGTATATATCAAAAATCTATTAAAGCTAGAATCGCCTTTCATATAACCAATAGAAAATATATGAACAAAAAATGATATGAATGTAACAATGAATGACATAATTACAGTTAAGCTGTCGATCAAGAAAGCAAATTCAAATATAAAATTATTTAGACTTAGCCATGTAAAAAGATGAACTAGGGTTTGATTATCATTATGAAAAAAATATTTAATCAAAAGGAATAACGAAAATAAAAAAGATATTCCTACAGAAATATTTGCAATGATAGATGATTTAAAATCACTTTTATTAGGATAAAAAAGTAGAAATAAAGCACCTAGTAGAGGTAAAAATACGATAAATAGTGATAGGAAGCTTATCATCCTTTTAGTTTGCCTATGTCGTCAACATTAATACTTTGTTTAGTTCTAAATAAAACAACAATAATTGCAAGACCTATTGCAGATTCAGCAGCTATCACTGTTAAAATAAAAAAAACAAATACTTGTCCTGCAATATCATTCAGATAGTTCCCAAAAATTATAAAATTAAAATTGATAGATAAGAACATGAGCTCAAGTGACATTAGCATTATTAATATATTTTTTCTATTTAAAAAAATACCCGCAAGAGAAATACTAAAAAGTATAGAGCTAAGAAAAAGATAATAAGACATTGGTATCATTTCATATCCTCATCTTTTAGGATTGATAGACGATCTTCTTTCTTAACAAAAATCTGGTCTTGTGGATCTTGATATTTATTTTCTTTATTTTTATTCTGAGTGAGAGTAATAGCGGAGATAATCCCAAGCAGAAGAATAATAGCTGCAATTTCAAAAGCAAAAATATACTCAGTATATAAAACATATCCCAAATTTTTTGTATTATCATCGCTTATTACAGTTACCTCGTTTAATATATTTTTATCAGAATTTTGAAATTCATTTTTAAAAAAAAGAACCAAAATAGTTATGGTTAAAGCAAAAACTGCAATACCGCTAAACATATGCTTGACATATTTTGTACCTACCTCTGTTAAATTAATATCTAGCATCATGACAACGAATAAAAAAAGTACCATCACGGCACCAACATATACCAAAATCAGTATTACGGATAAAAATTCTGCGTTGAGTAACAACCACAATATTGCCGAAAAAAAGAATGAGAAAACAAGATTAACAGCAGATTTGACGGGATTGTTACAAGTTATAACTCTTGTTGAAGTATATAATAATAAAGCAGAGATAATTAGAAATAATATTAATTCTATATTCATTCAATTAACCTAAGTTTTTTCTATCTTTAATCTCATCTTTCTCATAAAGATCACCTATTTTTAAAAGCTGATCTTTTTTGATGATTTTTTCGTTCCTATTTTCAAAATGAAACTCAAAAATTCTTGTTTCAACAATTGCGTCTGTAGGACAAGCTTCCTCACAAAATCCACAATAAACACATTTAAATAGGTCAATTTCATATTTGGTCGTTCTTCTTGTCCCATCATCTCTCCTTTCAGTATCTATAGATATTGCTAAGGCTGGACATACTGCTTCACATAGCTTGCAGCCTATACATCTCTCTTCTCCATTTGGGTATTTTCTCAATGCGTGGAGACCTCTAAATCTTGATGACTGCGGTGTCTTCTCCTCAGGATACTGAATAGTTATAGGTTTTTTAAATAATTTCTTACCAGTAATTCTTAATCCTTTAAATATCTCCAAGAGAAATAACGACTCAAAAATCTTTTTTAATTTTTTCATGATTTAACAAACCAAGGTTCAACACTGTAATATATCATAATACCCTCAAAGAAAATCCAAATAAGAGTTATTGGTAAAAATATCTTCCAACCCAATCTCATTATTTGATCATATCTGTACCGTGGCAAAGTAGCTCTAAGCCATAAAAAAACAAAAATAAAAAATATTGTTTTAATTGATAGCCAGATAAAACCCGGAATCCAGTCAAAATAAGAATCTAAAAAAGTTCCCTCTAAAGGAGACAACCAACCTCCAAAGAACATGATACTTGCCAGAATACTTATTAAAATAAGATTCATATACTCGGCTAAAAAAAACATTGCGAATGCCATTCCAGAATATTCTACATGGAAACCAGCTACAATTTCTGACTCTCCTTCAGAAACATCGAAAGGAGCTCTATTTGTCTCTGCAACTCCTGATATAAAATAAATTAAAAATAGAGGAAACAAGGGAAGCCAATACCAATGTAATATGCCGCCTTTCTGAGATAAGACTATTTCTTGTAAATTTAGACTTCCTGCCACCATCAATACTCCCACTAATGCAAATCCCATTGCAATTTCATAGGCAATAATTTGTGCAGCTGACCTCATTGACCCCAGAAAAGCATATTTAGAATTAGAGGCCCAGCCCGCTATAATTACTCCATAGACACTCAGAGAAGTCAAAGCTAATACGAAAAGTAATCCAGCATTAATATTTGCAATAACAAAATACTCAGAAAGAGGAATTACTGACCATACCATCAGAGATGGTACTAGCATTATTATTGGCGCAGTTAGAAATAGTCCTTTATTAGAATTCGAGGGAATAATAATTTCTTTTGTTGCTAATTTAATAACATCTGCAATGGGTTGAAAAATACCGCTTGGGCCAACTCTGGTAGGTCCCAATCTTGATTGCATATAACCAATGATCTTTCTCTCAGAATATGTTGTATATGCAACAATCAAAAACAATGGTATGACTACAATTATAATTTCTATGAAAATATTGATTATTGTATTTAAAATTATCATTTATCTATCTTTATATCTGATGATTTTCCTTCAACAAATTTATTATTAAAACATGAACTATATATAACGGATTTAGGTGGCAAACTTTTATTAACCTCGAAGTCATTTATTTTATATCTCTTTCCATTCTCATTAATTAGCAGACTTTTTGAATTGTCTGTATAATCCATTAAATCTGTTGATATCAATATTTTTTTATTTTTTGACTGTTTGGTAAGATTTAAAGGTTGTGATCTCCTAACAATTTGATCGGTAGAGTATATATGTCTTAACGTATATTTACTAAAACTGAGATCCTCAGCAATGGATTTTGTATCACCGATTGTCATGGCAGAGGAATCAAATTTTGTATTTGTCAATATTTCTCTAATTTTATTTCTAACCTCTGTAATATTATTTATGTCATAATTATTTAATTTACATAATTCACTGAGAACTCTCCAGCCTTCTAGTATCCCCTTATCAGGTTTAACGATTTCATTAAAGCTTTGAAGCTTGCCCTCTATGTTAATATAGCTCCCACTTGTTTCAGCAAAAGTTGTAATTGGAATAATATAATCGGCATATTTTTCAATTATTGGTGTTAAATAGGATGTAAAAAATATATTACAGTTTGAGGTTTGTAATGCTTTTATTACTTCCGAAGAATTAGCAAAATCATGTTCAGGTTCAAGGTTATAAAAGATTAACATACCAAGTTTATTTTTCAGCATTTGAGTTACATTGAGACCTTTTTTATTAGAGTTCATTCCGCCGATCTCACGATTTGGTACATTGCCAAGCAACCAGCCAGACGTTGAATTACAATAATCTGTTAAATATCCAACATTACCTTTAATTTCCTTGCTAAATTCTCCAATTGCAGAGTGAAATAACGTTTGATATGGCAAATAACTGATACTCGGGCCTACTATTAGAAGATTTTTTTGTGAACGATCAACTCCATTTATTCCAGTTTTTAATTTATTAATAATTTCTTTAGGCGAAATACAGTAAGATTTCTCTAAGGGAAATACTTCTTGATAGGGAGAAAAATGAAATGAATAAATTTTAGTTCCCGATTTAGCAGCCTCGTTAAATCTAATTGATAAAACAGGATATTCAGATTTGATATTCACTCCAAATAAAAAGATGTTGTCATAATCTGATAATTCATTAAGATTGCACCCAAGGTAAGGCATTATTGGAAAATTATGATCATACTCAAATTCAATCTCATTAGTTCTATGATCAAGATTTTCAATTTCATAATTTTTGAAAAGCTTTTTTATTAGAAACATTTCTTCACTAGAAGTTTGACCAGATATGAAACAACCGACATCTTCATTAGAATTATTCTTAATATGATCTCTAATAGAGTTATTAATTTCATCAATCAACATATCTTCATCAAAATCTTCAAGAATTCCGTTTACTCTTTTCATAATCCTCTTGCAGCGGTCATCTGAGTAAATTCCTTCAAATCCAAATCTGTCACGGTCAGCAATCCATGTCTGATTTATATCAGGATTATCTCTTGGAATTGCTCTGACAATTTTATTATTATATGTATGATAAAAAATATTTGATCCTATACAGTCATGTGGAGATATTCCGATATGCTGTTTTAAATCCCATGTTCTTGCTTTGTAACTATAGGGTTTATTATTTAATGCGCCAACCGGACATAAATCAATCATATTACCAGATAGCTCGGAATTCACGCCATTTATAATTGCAGATCTAATTTCCATATTTTCACCTCTATGCAAAAGTCCTAATTCCTTTTCATGTGCTACTTCCTCTCCAAATCTTACACATCTTGAGCAATGAATACATCTTGTCATTTCAGTGGATATGAGAGGACTTATTTCTTCATCTACAACAACTCTTTTAAATTGTAAATAATTAGATTTTGATTCTCCATGCTGAAGTGAAACATCTTGTAATTCACATTCTCCTGCTTGATCGCATATAGGGCAATCTAAAGGATGATTAATCAATAAAAATTCCATCGTAGATTTTTGTGCATCTTTAGTTTTTTTAGATTTAGTATTAACGTGCATATCCTCATAGACAAGTGTGGAACATGCGGGTTGAGCCTGTTTCGCTTTATCAATTTCAACAAGACACATCCTACAGCTTGCTACAACCGACAAGTGTTTATGGTAACAGAATCTTGGGATATGAATATTGTTACGATCAGCAACTTGAATAATAGTCTCTCCCTCGCTTGCTGAATATTCATTGTCATCAATATATACTTTCATTTACGACACCAATGATTTTTTTTTATCAACATAAAATTCAAATTCATCCCAAAAGTTTTTTAAAAAACTTCTTACTGGCATAGCAGCAGCATCACCTAGAGCACAAATGCAATGGCCTTCAATTTGATTTGCGATTCGATCAAGCTGATTAAGGTCATCAACAGATCCATGGCCAGAAAGAACGTTCGTAAGTATTCTATGAAGCCACCCTGTTCCCTCTCTACATGGGGTACATTGTCCACAAGATTCTTCATAGTAGAATCTTGATATACGATGCAAAACACTCACCATGCAAGTACTATCATCCATTACTATAACTCCTCCTGAGCCTAACATGGAGCCAGCTTTACTAATTGAATCGTAATCCATTTTTAAGTCGAGCATAACGCTGCCTTTAATAACCGGTACCGATGATCCGCCAGGTATAACAGCTTTAAGCTTTCCTCCGTCTCTGACACCTCCCGCCATATCTAGCAATGTAGAAAATTTTGTACCTAAGGGAATTTCATAATTACCAGGCTTATTTACATGACCACTCATACAAAAAATTTTCATTCCTTCCGAACTATCTAGACCTATATCTTTATACCAATCATCTTTATTTAGCATTATTTTAGGTATAGATGCGAGTGTCTCGGTATTATTGATGATTGTAGGTTTACCATACAAACCTTTGATAGCTGGAAATGGAGGTTTAGTCCTTGGCATTCCTCTTTTACCCTCAATAGATTCTAACATTGCAGTTTCTTCACCAACAATATAAGCTCCTGCGCCAAGTAAGCAATGTACATCAATTGATATTTTTGATGAGAGTATATTTTTACCAATAAGATTATGTTTTAATGCCTCGTCTAAAGCGCCAAGAAATACTTTTCTTTGTTCTTCTATAAATTCGCCTCTTAGATAATTATATGCTACCGATGCTCCTATGGCATATGATGCAATCAACATACCCTCAATCACAGCATGAGGATTATATCTTAAAATATCTCTATCTTTACATGTACCTGGCTCGCTCTCATCTGAATTACAAACTAAATACTTTTGGCCTGATTGCAAGGGTATAAAGGACCACTTAAGACCGGTTAAAAAGCCAGCTCCCCCTTTACCTCGTAATCCAGAGTTCTTGATTTTATTAATGATTTCAGATTTTGATGTATGGTTAGAAACAATATTTCTCCATGCTTTATAGCCTCCACACTTTATATATGTCTCGATAGAGGCTGGATTACTAAGTCCAAATGTTTCTGTACAAAGTTTAGTCATTATTTTATTTTATCCAATATTTTATCAACCTTTTCTTTTGTTAAATTTTCATAGTTAACATGATTAACTTGCATCATCGGTGCACCCGTACAAGCCGCCAAACATTCAACCTCATCTTTAAGATAAAACCTTTTATCTGGAGTAGACGCACCTACTTTAATCTTAAGTTTTTTTTCAATATGTCTTATTATCTCATCAGAACCATTAAGCATGCATGAAACATTGTTGCACACAGAAATGACATTTTTCCCGACAGGCTTTATATTAATCATTGAATAAAAAGTTGCTACTTCCATTACATCAATAAGTTCGACCTTTAAATAATCTGATAATTGTTTCATGATAGATTCAGACACATATCCACTGTTTTTTTCTTGAAGAAATAATAGGCTTTCAATGATAGATGATTTAGGTTGATCGTTTGGAAATTTTTTTATTATTTCATTAATCTTATTCTGAACAATTTCATCATCAAAAATTTTTTCATTCATCTATCTATTTCTCCAAAAACTATATCCTGTGTTCCTATTATGGTTACGACATCTGATAACATATGATTTTTAGACATTTCATTCAATGATGCCAAGTGCGGAAATCCTGGAGCTCTAATCTTGAGCCTATATGGTTTATTAGCTCCATCAGATATTATATAGATTCCAAATTCACCTTTAGGTGCTTCTACTGCGCGATAACTCTCACCCTCCGGAACACAATATCCCTCAGAAAATAATTTAAAATGGTGAATAAGAGATTCCATGCCATCTTTAACGACATCCTTATCAGGAGCAGCAACTTTTGCGTCATCAACAATTACTGGACCGGGATTATCTTTCAACCATTTTATGCATTGGCGAATAATTTTATTGGATTGTCTCAACTCCTCCATCCTTACTAGATAACGGTCATATGAATCACCAGTTTTACCAATTGGTATATCAAAGTCTAAACGATCATAAACTTCATATGGTTGTTTTTTTCTTAAATCCCAAGCCACACCGGATCCTCTCAACATTGGTCCTGTAAAACCCAACTCGATTGCTCTATCAGCATCAACTACACCAATACCTACAGTACGTTGTTTCCATATTCTATTATCTGTTAGCAAATTTTCGTATTCGTCTATACATTTTGGAAATCTTTCTACAAAATCCTCTAAGAAATCTAATAATGTCCCTTCCCTATTAATATTTAGAGAATCTAGCTCGCTTGTTTCTCTAATTTGTGATTTTTCATATTTTGGCATTTGATTCGGTAGATCGCGAAATACACCACCGGGACGATAATATGTGGCATGCATTCTTGTTCCAGATACAGCTTCATAACAATCCATCAAATCTTCCCTTTCTCTGAATGCGTATAAAAAAACAGACATGGCGCCTATATCAAGTGCGTGTGCCCCGAGCCATAGAAGATGATTTAGAATTCTAGTTATCTCGTCAAACATTACTCTGATATATTTTGCCCTTTCAGGTATATCGATATTTAAAAGGTTTTCAATAGTGAGTACATAGGCATGTTCATTGCACATCATAGACACGTAATCTAGTCTGTCCATATATCCAATAGACTGATTATATGGCTTAGATTCCGCTAACTTTTCAGTCGCTCGATGAAGTAAACCAATATGAGGATCTGCATTTTTAATAACTTCGCCGTCCATCTGTAAAACAAGTCTGAGTACACCGTGTGCTGCAGGATGTTGAGGACCAAAATTCATTGTAAAGTTTTTAAATTCTTCCATAATCTATTTATCTCTTATTACTCTTGGTACAAGAACACGGGGTTCAATGTCTACTTTCTCTTGTATAATTTTTTTCAGTTTTGGATCATAGCGTATTTGCGTATTACCTATTAATGGGAAATCTTTTCTGAAAGGATGTCCTACAAAGCCATAATCTGTGAGTAATCTTCTTAAATCAGGATGGTTATTAAAAAGAATACCGAATAAATCAAAAGCTTCTCTCTCGTACCAATTTGCACTGTTCCATATATGTGTTACCGAATCAATAAACATATTATCCGTCAACATTACTTTGATACGTATTCGTTTATTATATTGGATAGATAATAAATGATATACAACGCAGTAATTTACTAATTTATCTAGATCTGAATCATCCTCGTACTGTTTTCTTGCATTTGACTTAGGTGTAATCCCTCTATTGTATCCAGTAGAGGTAGATTCTTTTGTTTGCCATTCAGATTGACCATAGGCTGAATAATCAACTGCACATAAGTCAGTTAATTGAGAAAATAATAATTCGGAATTATTTTTTAGCTCATTCATAACGGTTAATAAATCATCTTTACTTGTCTCATAAGTAAGGATATCTTTATCACTAATGAATTTTACTTTGTTCGATAAAAGTTTATCTATTAACGATTTCATATTAGTCTAGGTTATGCTTTCGGCATGGATTGTATTAGATTTTCTGATCTTATTCTGTAATTGCAATATACCATATAACAATGCTTCTGCAGTAGGAGGACAACCTGGAACATAAATATCAACAGGGACAATTCTATCGCAGCCCCTTACAACAGAATATGAATAATGATAGTACCCTCCGCCATTAGCACAAGAGCCCATAGATATAACCCATTTTGGATCTGCCATTTGATCATAAACTTTACGAAGAGCCGGGGCCATCTTGTTTACTAAAGTCCCTGCAACTATCATTACATCAGATTGTCTTGGACTAGGTCTAAACAACATGCCAAACCTATCAAGATCATATCTTGATGCACCAGCATGCATCATTTCTACAGCACAACATGCTAAACCAAAAGTCATTGGCCACAACGATCCTGTTCTTGCCCAATCAAAAAGATTAGAGGATTTTGCTAAAACAAAACCATCTTTTTTAATGTTCTCTAATCCCATTCAAGAGCTCCTTTCTTCCACTCATAAATAAATCCAACTATTAAGATCGTTAGGAAAATAGCCATAGAAATTAATCCAACAACACCTATCTCATGAATAACAACTGCCCATGGAAAAAGAAAAGCAATCTCTAAATCAAATATTATGAATAATATTGCAACAAGATAATATCTTATATCAAATTTCATTCTAGAATCCTCAAAAGCTTCAAATCCACACTCGTAAGGTGAATTTTTTTCAGCATTAGGATTATTATCTCCAAAAGTAAAACCGACACTGAGCATTATCCCTGCAAATATCAAGGCAAATATTGTAAAAATTAATATAGGTAAATACTCTAAAATCATAGCAAATCCTCACTATCTATAGCTACTATACGCACTAGCTTGAATCATTACAAGAGTCGCATAATTCAAAATAACATAAATACTTTAACAATCCAAAATGTTAATATTTAGAGATGAATCCCAATGAAAACCTTAATGATGTTAATGAAATTCTTGAATCTATTAACAGGGTGCTTTCAAGAGGCGTGAAAGATCGTCATTCTGATTATCATACTTTCTCTGTTGCAACATCAGATGACAATCTCGTAAATAACAGAACAGTTGTTTTGAGAGAATTCAATCATGATAAAAAATATCTTTGCTATCATACTAATTTTTCATCTGAAAAAATTTCAGAATTAAAAAAAAATAATAATATAGCGTGTCTTTTTTATAGTAAAAAAGACAAAATTCAAATAAGAATTAATGGAAAAGCTCAAATTAATAATAATAACCAACTGTGTGAGCAAAAATGGAAAGCAATGAGCGATCTATCTAAATTATGTTACTTTCAAAATCATAATCCTGGAAGAAAAATTGCTAACCCCAATGAAGTAAAACAATCACCTAATGATTCAATGAGTAAATTATTTACTATAATTAACGTAGACATTGAAAAAATTGATTGGCTTTACTTATCACGACATGGACATAAACGAGCATTTTTTTTAAAAAAAAATAATTTCGATGGATATTGGGTAGCACCATAGTGATGCCGATGGCCGGAGTCGAACCGGCACGACTTGCGTCACTGCCCCCTCAAGACAGCGTGTCTACCAATTCCACCACATCGGCTAAGGCAAATCTTTATCTGGTGTGTTAGATGGGGTTTTAATATCTCTTTGATTATTCTCGATTAGACTTTTGCTTTCAGACGTTTTATTAGATGCTATATAAGCAAGAGATATACTTGTTACAAAAAAGATAAGTGCAATACCAGTTGTTAACTTTGTTAAAAACGTTGCGCTGCCTCTAGCACCGAAGACAGTTGATGAAGCTCCACTGCCAAATGCTGCACCTGCGTCTGCTCCCTTGCCATGCTGTACAAGAATTAATACAATTAGCGCAACTGCTAGAAGTACATGTATTATTAAAATAACGGTTTGCATTGTGTATTTATCTCAGATTGTGCGACAAATTTCAATAAATTTTTTAGCACTTAATGAAGCTCCTCCAACCAAAGCACCGTCAACATTCTCAGCATCTAGTATTTCTTTTGCATTTTGTGGCGATACACTCCCTCCATACAAGATTTTTATCTCTGATTTTGCATCATTTGTGAGTTTAAATAAAAGTTTTCTTATCAGAGTATGTGTTGTTTCTATATCCTGAATCTTGGCAGATCTTCCCGTGCCTATAGCCCACACTGGTTCATAAGCAATGACAAGATTTTTTTTATTTTTTTTAATGAGCTGCAATGACTCTTTTAAAGCAGAATTAATTTGTTTTGTGATGACTTGCTTAGTATTGTTAGATCTATAATCTTTTAGTGTTTCTCCTACACACAAAATAACTTTTTTATTTTTTTGAAATGCTATGCTTATTTTGTTTGAAATGAATTTCTCAGATTCCATAAAAATATGTCTTCTTTCGGAATGTCCAATGAGCATATATGAGCAGCCAAAATCATTTGTCATATCAATCGATACTTCTCCAGTATATGCTCCATTGTTATATGGAGAGATATTTTGAATACCAAGCTGTATGTTTTTATTATTAGCTTTATTCTTTTTGATTTCTTTAGAAATTGAGTCTAAATAAATTGATGGTGGAAAAAGAATTACCTTTGGTCTTTTTTTTAATCTGTTAATACCAGTTCTTATATCTCGAGTCAACTTTATCAGAAGTTTAAGACTCCCATTTTGTTTCCAGTTTGCAGCAATAATTTTTGTCATTCTAGTGTTTTTTTATGTTATCACAAAAATAATCCAAGAAGTAGTTAAGCTGTTTAACATCGCTATGTTCAACCAATACTCTTATTAAATCCTCAGTACCAGAAGCTCTTACAAGTATTCTACCTTCGCGACCTATAGAGTTATTTATTTTTTTAATTAAATCTTGGTTATATTTAGATGACAACGTAGACTCTTTGTCCTGCACTCGAATGTTTATTAGCTTAGAAGGAAGTTTATTTATAATTTCTCTGTAGTCACCTAATTTTTTATTTTGATTTAATAGCATTTCTAGTACATGCAAGAAAGTGATGATACCGTCTCCCAAAAGAAGATTTTCGTTATTTATAATAATATGACCTGATGATTCTCCGCCTATTATGGCATTATTTTTTTTGATTTCTTCCAAAACATATTTATCTCCAACCTCTGTCTCTAGAAAATTAATATTCTTAATTTTGTATAGATTTCTAATACCATAATTAGTCATAAATGTTCCTACCGCAATTTTAGAGTAGGATGTACTTTCCGATAAATATTGAGATAATAAAAAAACTACATCATCCCCATCAAATACGTGACAATCTTCGTCTACAAAAATTACTCGATCACCATCACCATCAAAACTGACTCCCAAATCAATAGATTCTGAATTTTTACGATTTAAATCAGACATAACATTGCATATATAATTTATTTTAGTTGAGCCACAATTATCATTAATATTTTTACCATCTGGTTTTTTATTGTGAACCGAATATTTGATTGGAAGAATATCTAATATTTCATTTATAGAATCTGATAATGCTCCATTTGCACAATCAAAAATAACAAATAACTTTTTACTATTTTTATGTAATATTGGTAACTTTGTTGATATATAATTTTTTATGAATTCCAAGTATGTTTCTTTTATAGAGATATCAGATTCACGAATAACCACATCTTGATAATTCATACTTTCAAGATTATGAAATAAACTATTTATATTGCTCTCATTCGTTTGGGAGATTTTAAAGCCGGTGTGATTGAAAAATTTCATTCCATTATCTTCGTAACTGTTATGCGATGCCGTAACCTGTATTCCTACCAAGGATACTATTGATTTAATATTTAAATAAACAGCTATAGATGGAGTTGATGTTAGTCCTGAATTTTTTACCTCCGAGCCTTGAGCAGAAATTCCTTTTGATAGGTTTTTTATTATCATATCAGACGATTCCCTTCCATCGTGACCAATAATTACAACACCTTTATCGTCACCAAACATCTCCTTTGCAAAACAATATCCAATTTTAACTAAAGACAAGGCTGTAATTGGTTCTAGTCCTACTCTTCCTCTTATTCCGTCTGTCCCAAAAATACTATGCTGCATCTATTATCCTTTTAATAGCATTACTGGCGATTTTAGTTTCCAGAACATCATGTGTTCTAATAATCGATGCTTTATTTACTAGAGATATTGTAGTGGCTGCTAGAGAACCCTCAAGTCTATCATCTACAGATTTATCTAAAAGATTACCAATCATGCTTTTTCTTGATATACCAATTAAAATATTATTGGATAATGCTGAAAATTTATCGAGGTTTTTAAGTAATGTATAATTATGATCTAAGGTTTTGCCAAATCCAAAACCTGGATCAATGATAATTTTATCTTTCTCTACGCCATAATTAATACACAAAGTCATTTTTTCTTTCAAATAATTAAATATATCCTTTGTGACGTTATTATATCTTGGGTCATTCTGCATATTTTCAGGATTATTCTGCATATGCATAATACAGATGTAAAGATTATTCTTAGCCGCAATTGAAATAATATTTTCATCACGACCTGCACTAATATCATTAATAATTTGAATGTCATAAGGTATTAAAGCGCTGATTACTTCAGACTTTACACTGTCAATAGATAGAGGTATGTTGGTAAATTTTCTGATAAATTCAACTATAGGCACTAATCTTTTCATCTCCTCTTGCGAACTGATTCTCATAGAGCCAGGTCTTGAAGATTCCGCTCCTATGTCTATGATATCAACGCCATTGCTAATCATTTCTCGTACTTTTTTTTCTATTGATTTCTCATCAGTATATTCACCACCATCATAGAATGAATCAGGAGTAACATTTAGGATACCCATTATATAGGCTTCTTTTTTGGAAAGATTAAATTTCATTAGAGATCATTGACATATACGATTTTGCTTTTTTTTTAAATTTAACTTGATAATCAAATAGTTCATTATTATCTATCTTGAATTCTTGAAAAACAATGTTCTGTAATTTTGTTTCAAGACTATCAGATGCATTTCCTGTAGGTGGCGTGCAAACTAGTATGACGCCTTGTGTTATATTTGAATTATACACTTCATTGTGAGCGAGAGAATAAGCGGCTACTTGAAAAAAGTAATCTTCAATCCATTCTCTTTTTTTCGGTTTATTAGATTGTTTAAAATCAATAACACTCTCTTTACCATCATAAATACCGCACGCGTCAATAGTTCCGGCAAATAGATCTGGATAATAAATATTTACTTCTGCTCCCCATAACTCAGATAATTTAGAATCTAAACTGTTATCAATTATTTTTTTTGACATAAGAAACGACTCTTCATCAATTATGTCTAACTTTGCCTGCCCAACTAGATATTCCTCAAGATGTTTGTGCATTCTTGAGCCTCTCTGCGAGGATTCTCTCATGATCTTATCAGCAACTGTATCTCCTACCTTCTCTCTCCATTTTAATAACGATTCTTTTTTTTCCTCAGATTCTGTCATTTTAAGAATGGTCGTCACTGATGGAAGGTTCACACCATTAACGCTGTATGTTCTAACGCCAGATGAATTGTTAGTTTTGACAGGTGGATAAATATATTTTTTAGACCATTTCATTTGATATAAATATAATATCAGAAAGTTCTAAAAAATTTAATTTCTAAGATGCAGGTGTTTGAGCAGGATCACTAGATTTTGATGGAATCGTAACTCCGCCATCAGAGTTTGAACTATCATCATCTGACCAACTTTCTGGTGGAGATGGTTCTTTGCCTTCCATTATCTCATCAATCTGCTTACTATCAATAGTTTCCCATTTCATTAAAGCATCAGCCATAACATGCATTTTATCCATATTATCTTTGATGAGTTTTTTAGCTCTGGTGTATTGTTCATCAATAATTTTTCTTATTTCAGAGTCAATGGTATGAGCTGTTTCGTCAGATACGGTTTTCTGTTTAGAGACAGATTTGCCCAGAAATACCTCATTTTCTTCTTCAGCGTACGCTAGTGGGCCCATCTTGTTGGATAAACCCCATTTTGTTACCATATTTCTTGCAAGCGCTGTAGCTCTCTCTATATCGTTTGAAGCACCAGTTGTAACAGCCTCTTTCCCAAAGATTTCCTCTTCAGCAACTCTCCCGCCAAATAGTGCTGCAATCATGCTGTTGATTCTTTGTCTGCTATTGCTATATCTATCCTCTTCGGGCAAGAACATTGTAACTCCAAGAGCTCTGCCTCTAGGGATGATGCTTACTTTATAAACAGGATCATGATCTGGAACCAATCTACCAACGATAGCATGTCCTGCTTCATGATATGCAGTAAGTTTGCGCTCATCGTCATTCATTACCATAGATTTTCTCTCGCCACCCATTAGAATTTTATCTTTAGCTTTTTCAAAATCTGACATATCAACAATTTTTTTACTTGCTCTTGCTGCAAAAAGAGCAGCCTCATTTACTAGGTTAGCTAAATCTGCTCCTGAGAATCCAGGCGTACCGCGTGCAAGTATTTTTGGCTTAACATCATTTGCTATAGGTGTTTTTTTCATATGAACTTTTAAGATTTGCTCTCTACCTCTAATATCTGGTAGCGGAACAGTTACCTGTCTATCAAATCTACCAGGTCTGAGTAATGCAGGATCAAGAACGTCTGGTCTGTTAGTAGCGGCGATAACAATCACCCCTTCATTTCCTTCAAATCCATCCATTTCAACTAATAATTGATTAAGAGTTTGTTCTCTTTCATCATGTCCACCGCCAAGACCTGCGCCACGATGTCTACCAACTGCATCGATTTCATCAATAAAAATAATACACGGCGAATTCTTCTTGCCCTGTTCAAACATATCTCTAACTCTTGAGGCACCGACGCCGACAAACATTTCAACAAAATCTGAACCAGATATTGTAAAAAATGGGACTTTAGCTTCACCCGCAATAGCTCTAGCTAGGAGTGTTTTACCTGTTCCTGGTGAACCAACCATTAATACGCCTCGAGGTATTTGACCGCCTAGGTTTTGAAATTTAGCTGGATCTCTTAAAAAATCTACTAATTCTTTTACTTCTTCTTTTGCTTCTTCTACTCCAGCTACATCATCAAATGTTACTTTGACTTGATCTTCAGTCTGCATTTTGGCCTTACTTTTACCGAAAGACATGGCACCACGACCGCCACCAGCACCGCCTTGCATTTGTCTCATAAAAAATATCCATACTCCTATAAGAAGTAAGAATGGAAACCAGTGGATAAATATTTGTGCGAGAAATGATTGTTTTTCAGGGGCTTTCCCAGAAATTTTAACTTTACTGTTTAATAATTCTCCAACTAGGGCTGAGTTGTCTGTTTCGGGACTGAAAGTCTTAAAAGTCTGTCCTGATTTAAGAGTCCCTATAATTTCACGGCCAGATATCACGACCTCTTCAACTTGGCCTGTTTGTACTTGCTGCATAAATTCAGAATAATTATACTCCTCGGCCATGCTGTTTCTGTTGCCCATACCGTTAAAGAGCGACATTAAAACTACCGCTATTACTGTCCATATTAATAAATTTTTAACTAAATCACTCATATTCTCACTTTCTCTATTAGAACCATTCTAAATCCTGTAATGGTTATTGTCAATTTCATACTATACTATTGATGTCTATAATCAACACAAACTAAGTATACTTCTCTACTCTTTTGCCTTGATGAGTCAGGTTTATATATTGACACTTCATCAAATACATCTGTAAGACTATCTTTAAGCTCGCTTAATTTGTGTCCATTAAAGAATTTCATTGCCATCTTGCCGCCGTAGTTGAGATATACCTTACAAAATTCAAGTATACTCTCAGCGACAACCAAAAAATTCTCCTGATCAATAGTAGTTACACCTGTAATATTGGGGGCGATATCTGATAATACAAGGTCAAATTTATAATTATATTTACTCATGACTTCTGTAATTTTGCTATAGTCATTAATGTCAATTT
>ENA-OSEY01000896-OSEY01000896.1-marine-metagenome-genome-assembly--contig:-NODE-896-length-21045-cov-4.333556_pt1 | contig 21045 bp, 25 predicted proteins | sample MGYA00248465_ERZ534230 | MGnify/ENA primary metagenome ERZ534230 (study PRJEB26409, sample SAMN06344110) | marine metagenome | isolation source: Sea water from surface | place: Atlantic Ocean:Southern...
AACCTGGTGGAGACCTACGGCTGCGTCGCCGGCTACCCCAACGGCACCTTCCGTGGCAACCGGGCCATGACCCGCTATGAAGCGGCTGCCCTGCTCAACGCCTGCCTCGACCGGATCACCGAAGTGACCGACGAGCTGCGTCGCCTGCTCAAGGAATTCGAAACCGAGCTGGCCATCCTCAAGGGTCGTGTTGACGGCCTCGAGGCCCGCGTTGGCGAACTGGAAGCAACCCAGTTCTCCACCACCACCAAGCTCAAGGCCAAAACCGTCTGGGTGGCTGGTGCTACCAACGCCATTGGCGATAACTACAAGACCGGTGGTGTGAAGCGTGCGCGCGATGCTTACAACGCTGAGTACGGCGCCTTCTCCTTCAGCTACGACCTGCGTCTTGGCCTGAAGACCTCCTTCAGCGGCAAGGACCTGCTGTACACCCGTCTGCGCGCCGGCAACATGGGCGACAGCAGCGTTTGGGACGGCAACGGCGTTCCCATGAACAAGCTCGACACCGCTGCCCCCGGTGGCAACATCGTCGAGATTGATCGTCTTTACTACCGCTTCCCCCTCGGCGACAGCTTCAAAGTCCAGGTTGGTCCTCTGACCCGGAACACCGAGATGATGGGCTACAAGGCCAGTGCCTATGGCAAGGGCGGCTCAACGATTCTCGACTTCTTCGGTGGTTCCCTGGGTACCCCCGGCGTCTGGAACAAGGAGACCGGTGGTGGCTTCGGTGCCATCTACAGCAACAAGAAGCAAGTGGAGAAGGGCAACCCCTACTTCACCGTGGCTGCTAACTATGTTGCCGACTCCGGTGAGGCCAATGACAGCAACCCCAACACGGGTGGCTTCATGACCGACAACTCAGAAGGCAACATCACCACGCAGATTGCCTACGGCAACAAGAAGTGGGGCTTGGCCGCCGGTTATCGCTACGGCCAGTGTGGTGCCAAGTTCCGCACCGCAACTGAGTACGCCGCTGGCGGCAAGTTCGGCACCCCTTGCACCGTCGCTAACGGCGAGCGCACCAACGCCGACAGCCACAGCTGGTCTGCACACGCCTTCTGGCGTCCTGAGGAGTCCGGCTGGATGCCTTCCATCAGTGCAGGCGTCGGTAGCTCCTACCTGACCGGCAACGATGCTTGGGATGACAACACCAACAAGCGGTCCATGGCCAGCTGGATGGTGGGTCTGACCTGGAACGATGTCTTCCTCGAAGGCAACGCCCTGGGTTATGCCGTGGGTCAGCCCCAGTTCGTCTACGAGGTCGAAGACGGCTTTGTGGCTGACGGTGGTTACGCCATGGAGCTCTGGTACAGCTTCCAGGTCACCGACAACATCCAGATCACCCCTGCTGTGTACTGGCTGAGCCGTCCCTTCGGTGACAACACCCAGAACGTCAACGGCGACTACAAGTCTCTCGGCGTTCTCGGTGGCCTGATCCAGACCACCTTCAAGTTCTGATCACTGGGCCCAGCTTCGGTTGGGCCTTCAGAACAACCTTCCTCACACCCACATCTCAAGCCCTCCTCTTATGGAGGGCTTTTTTTATGGCCGTTCTGTGGGCAAGCTGCAGCCATGAGCATTGCTCCTGACATCACAGCCTTGATCGGTGGCACGCCCCTCGTGCGGTTGAACCGTCTGCCCCAGGCCTGCGGCTGCCAGGCTGAGATCCTGGCCAAGTTGGAGAGCTTTAATCCATCCGCCTCGGTGAAAGACCGCATCGCCAGCGCCATGGTGCTGGAGGCGGAGCAAGCCGGCACGATCGTTCCCGGCCAAACGGTGCTGGTGGAGCCCACCAGTGGCAACACCGGCATCGCCCTGGCCATGGTGGCGGCGGCCCGGGGGTACCGGCTGATTCTCACCATGCCGGACACGATGAGCACGGAGCGTCGCGCGATGCTGCGGGCTTATGGCGCCGAGTTGCAGCTCACCGACGGTGCCCAGGGCATGAATGGGGCGATCGCCCTGGCCAAGGAGTTGGTGGATGAGATTCCCAACGCCTACCTGCTTCAGCAGTTCGACAACCCCGCCAATCCAGCCGTGCATGAACGCACCACGGCGGAGGAGATCTGGCGTGATACCGAGGGCCAGATCGATGCCTTTGTGGCGGGGGTGGGCACCGGCGGCACCATCACCGGTTGTGCCCGGCTGTTGAAACAGCGGCAGCCGCAGCTCCAGGTGATTGCCGTGGAGCCCGAGGCCAGTGCCGTGCTGTCTGGCAAGCCCCCTGGGGCCCATCGCATTCAGGGGATCGGAGCTGGTTTTGTGCCTGCGGTGCTGGAACTGGATCGGATCGACTCGATCCTCACGGTGAGCGATGAGGAGGCCATGCAGGTGGGCCGGCGCCTGGCCCGTGAGGAAGGTCTGCTCTGCGGCATCAGCAGTGGCGCGGCCATGGCTGCGGCTCTGCGGGTGGGCCAGGACCCCGCCATGGCGGGCAAACGCCTGGTGGTGATGCTGGCTAGTTATGGCGAGCGCTACCTCTCCACCCCGATGTTCAGTGCTGCTTCGCAGCTTCCCGCCCGGAGGGATGGTCAGCTGTGAGCGATCCCTATGCCGTGCTCGGTGTCAGCAGCACCGCCAGCAACGCTGAGATCAAGGCGGCCTACCGCCAGCTGGTGAAGCAGCACCATCCCGATGCCGGTGGCGACGACCAGCAGATGCTGGCCCTCAATGCCGCCTGGGAAGTTCTCGGGGATGCCGAGCGCCGTAAGGCCTTTGATCGCACGCGGCCCCAGCCGGCCCGGGCTGCATCGCCGACGGATCTGCGCCGGGCCAGCCGTGCCCACGATCGTGCTGTGGCCGCGGACGATGCCCTGGTGGAGTGGCTGCGGCGGGTCTACGCCCCGATAGATCGCATGCTCGGTGAGGTCATCAATCCCTTCCCCAAGCAACTCAAGGCACTGTCGGCTGATCCCTACGACGACGAGCTGATGGAGGCGTTCTGCAGCTATCTCGAGGCGAGCGGACGCCGGATGGACAAGGTCAAGCAACTGTTCCAGTCGTTGCCCACGCCGGCCTCGGCCCGTGGCTTCGGTTTGAGCCTGTATCACTGCCTTTCCGAAGTGGAGGACGCTCTGGCCGAACTGGAGCGCTACACCATGGGCTACGTGGATGGGTATCTCCACGATGGTCGCGAGATGCTGCGGGAGGCCAAACAGCGACGCAAGCGCCTCCAGGATGAACGGCGTCGCTTGGAGATCGTGTGAAGCAGCGCTGGCGTTTCTGGGCTTCGGTTGCCTTGATCTGGGTGCTCTCCACCCTGGTGGATCGGCTCTGGTGGACGCTGCAGACCGGGGTTCCCGCCTGGGATCAGGCCGACTACCTCAACAGCGCCATGGACCATGGCCGCGCCTTGGGCCTGCTTCCCGGTGGCGGTTGGCAGGGTTGGCAGGCGTTGCTGGATCTCTCGCCGAAGATTCCGCCCCTGGCCTCGCTGGTGAACGGCAGCGTGATGGCCCTGAGTGGTGATGCCCCGGAGCAAGCGGCCTGGAGCTTGAGTCTCTGGCACGGGTTGCTCCTGGTGGTGATGGCGGGCTGGGGACGACGGCTGCAGGGGGATGGCCTGGCCTTGATCGCCTGCCTGTTGGCGGCATTGACACCAGCCTTTCTGGATCTGCGCACGGACTACGTGCTTGAGATGGCCCTTGTGGCGTGTTGCAGTCTGGCGATCTGGCGTCTCGGGGTCTGGTGCGATCCGAAGAGCGGTGGCCGCTGGGGGCAGGCCTGGTGTTGCACCCTGGCAGCCATCGCTGCGGTGCTGGTGAAGCAAAGCGCCCTGCTTGTGCTTGTGCCTGCGGGACTCTGGGCTGCGGGCATGGCGTTGCGGCGGGGAGGCCCTTGGTTGCGGCAAGCCCTGCTGCTGCCTGTGCTCATGGCGGCGTTGATTGGTCCCTGGTTGCGTCACAACTGGATCACCAGCCTCGGCGGCACCAACCGGGCCGTGTTCGAGTCGGCGGCCCGGGAAGGGGATCCTGGCGTGCTCAGCCTGGCCAGTTGGTTGTGGTACCCGCGCTTGTTGCCGGAGCAGCTCGGCAGCGTTCTGTTGCTGGTGGGGTTGTCGGGGCTGCTGCTTTGGTGCTGGCAGCGTCAGCAGCACTCCAGCGATCACTCCTGGTCCTGGCGCTGGCTCCTGGTCAATCTGGTGGCGGCCTGGGTGCTCACCACGTTGAGCCCCAACAAAGGCGACCGCTACATCGCTCCCCTGCTCCCCTCTCTGCTTTTGCTCTTGGCCCGTGGGTGGTGGCAATGGGGCCATTGGTTGGAGGCCAGGCGTTCCAGGCTGGTGTGGCCCCTGTTTGGTGCTGGGCTGCTGGCCTGTGTTCCGGCGGGCTGGGCCCATCAGCTGCATCGCTTTGACGACCGGCCCCGTGGGCCGGTGGAGGCGCTGGTGAAGGCTGCCGGTGGTGGAGACCCCAGCACGCCTCCCTCCACCTTGATCGTGGTGCCCAGCACCTCCGATCTCAACCAGCACAACGTCAGCTTCTACGGCCGTCGCCACGGGGGGCAGACCGTTGGCCGGCAGCTGGGGGGCAGCCGCCAGGACCGTGAGCCAGTGCTGGCTCGGGCTGAATGGGTGGTGTTGGCGGAAGGGAACCAGGGATCGGTGCGCAAAGCGGCGCGAAAGCTGGATCAAGCCGTGCGCAGCAGCGGTGTGTTCGAGCCATTGCATCAATTTGAGCGCCCCAAGGGGGGGAGTTATTCCCTCTGGCGCCGCCGCGCGACGCATCCGATTGCAGGCCCTTCCTTTGCGCAGCGCTTCCCCGTCCTCGCCGCTGGCCTGGCGGCAGGGCCGCTGGGGCTGGATCCGGTGTTCGCTGCGGTGGGGCAGGAGCACATGCTCGATGGCCATTTCAGCTACCGGGATCCGGTGCGTTCTGAGGCCTTGGCGGCCTTGGCGCAGGATCCCGATGCTGTGCAACCGCGTTGGACCCTTGCTCTGCTGGCGGTGCTGGGAAACCGCCCCTCGCAGGCGTCAGAGCAGTTCGAGGTCTTGCAACGGTTGTTGCCCGATAACCCCTGGCCAGCGGCCTACCGCAGTGTGGTCAACCTTGCAGGGTGGAATCCCTGGCAGGCCGCCGCTGCTGCGGATGGCGCCAGTGTTTCGAATCCTGTGCTGGCGGCGCTAGGGGATCTCAGCGGTGTGCTCTCCGGTGCTGTTTGGCGCATCCCTGCCGCCAGCACCTCAGTTCCAGCGGCCATCACAGCCGTGGAGGAGGCCCTGGAGCCTGCCTCCAACCAAGATCAAGATCAGGAGCAGGCTTCCAGCTGATCCATTCGCAGCCACACATCGGGCACCGGACGGTTCCAGCGCACTTGGCCGTAGTCCCCTTTCACCACCAGCAGCTCGCCAGGACCTTCAAAGATGTAGTCGGGTGCTGTTGGATCGCTGGCTCCAGCCTCAAGGCTGGAGCTGTAGGCGGCTCTGTTCACCTTGACCAAGGCACCTTTGCGCAGCGCAGCAGGCTTGGCCTTGGCGGGGGCAGCGGCGTCGGATTCGGCCATGACAGGGGAAGGTGATGACACCAGGCTAAAACCAATCGCCCACGAACCCCCTTAGCCTCCCAGCCGCACCACCCCCGCTTTCATGCGTCTGCTGCTGTTTGGCTGCACTGGTTTTGTTGGCCGTGAGCTCCTGCCACTCCTGCTCCAGGCCGGGCATCAGCTCACGGTGGTCAGCCGCCGGTTGGCCCGCGGCTACGAGGCTGAACGGGCGGATGGGCGACTGACCTGGATGCAGTTCGATCCCTCCAGCAGCAGCACCTGGGCCGATGCCGGGCTGCTGGATGCCCTCAACCAGGCTGATGCGGTGGTCAACCTGGCGGGGGAACCGATTGCCGAGAAACGTTGGACCCCAACCCATCGGCAGCTGCTTGAAACCAGCCGGCTGGAAACGACTTCTCAGTTGGTGAAAGCGATCGAGGCCTGTGCAACGCCACCAAAAGTGCTGGTGAATGCCTCGGCGATTGGCTTCTACGGATCCAGCCTGGACAAGCGTTTTCTTGAATCGAGCACCCCAGGCGACGACTTCCTTGCGAGCTTGTGTGAGCGCTGGGAAGCGGCGGCTGAGGCGGTGCCGTCTGCGGTACGGCAGGTCACCCTGCGGATCGGCATCGTGCTGGCGGCCGACGGCGGCGCACTCGGAAAAATGCTTCCGGTGTTCCGCACAGGGTTTGGCGGTCCGATCGGCAGTGGCCGGCAGTGGATGAGCTGGATCCACCGCAGTGACCTCTGCGCCCTGATCCTTCAATCCCTCACGGACGAGAGCTGGAGTGGCGTGATCAATGCCGTGGCTCCCGAGCCCGTCTCGATGACGGCCTTCTGCAAGCAGCTGGGGCGCAGCCTGGGCCGTCCGAGTTTGTTGCCGGTGCCAGCTCCAGTGCTTCAGGTGCTTCTGGGGGACGGCGCCAAGGTGGTGTTGGAGGGCCAGCAGGTTGCGTCGGAGCGGCTTGAAGGCTTGAACTTCAGCTTCCGCTACCCCGATCTGGCTTCAGCACTCGCCGCTGCCACCAGCTGAAGATGCCGCTCACCAGGGCCGCCATGATCAGCAGGCTGATGGCTGGGGCGAACAGGGGTTGCCACAGCACTTGAACCCGGTCCATCAGCCAGTTATTGCCTTGGCCCTGTCGCACCACGGCAACGGCGAAGACCCCAGCGCCGACAAACACCAGCAGCACATTCACCATCAGCAGCCGGTCGAGCCAGCGCTTCCAGGCCGGTTCTGAAGGGGCACTCATGGCAGCAGGGCATCGATCGCTGTCGCCATTCTCAGGCCACCGCCCGCTTCTCCGAGGCGCCATTTGGCTTCTTCTTGGCATTGCCGCTGCAAGCCAGGATCCCGTCGCGCACGCTCAAGCAGAGCCATGGCCAGCTCCGCTGTTCTCTCCAAAGCCTCACGGCTGCCACTTTCTCCGTCGGCGCAGAACACTGTGGGACCGAGCAGGCGTCGTTGGGCTTCAGCGAATCCTGCTGTGAATTGAGGCCCTTGGCCCGGCACCTGCAGCACCGGTTTGGCCAGGCCAACGGCCTGTTCGATGGCGGTACCTGCCATGCCGATCACCAGATCGCTGTGCTGCAGCACGGCACGGAAGGCCCCGCGGCGAACGTTGATCGCCCGGGCTCCCTCACGTTCCAGCACGCCGTTCTCCAAGTGCCAGCCGCATCGTTCGCTGAGCTGCCGCAAGCTGTTGTCATCCAGGCTGGGCACCAGGGCCAGATCCACGTCGCAGCGCACTGTGCTCGGCAGCAGCTCGATCAGCCGCAGCAACAGTTGAAGGTTCTGTTCCAGTTCCGGTCGGCGGCTGCCGGGCAGCAGACCGACGCGTGGCGTGCTGCTGGGCGGCGGGGCGGCCGCTGTGAGCACCGAATCCATGAATGGATTGCCCAGGAAGCTCACCGGCCGTTGCAGTTGCCCGCTGAGGTCCTCGGCGGTGCGTTGATCGCGGCTGTACACCGCTTTGAACCGCTGGCTTTTCAACAGAGCGGCGCAGGGCCAGGGCAGGCGCAGCGTCCCTTCGTAGTGGCTGGAGTAGGCCACCAGGTAGGTCGCCACAGGGCGTTGGCTGAGCCATGCCGCGATCACAGGGATCACATCGCCCACCACCAGGATCAGATCAAAGCGACGCCGGTGCCGCATCAAACGGATCAGGCGTCGGAGCAGATACAGCACTTGCCCTTGGGCGATCTCGGTGAGGCGGCCGCGAAGGCTGGTGTAGCCAATGCCCCCGGTGCTGAATTCGTGGCTGCGTCCCAGCAGTGGCACGCCAGCTTTTTGATAAGCGCTGCCAAGGCCCACCAGCGGGAGCGCCTGCACATTGTGCCCCTGCTGCTGAAGCTCCTGGGCCAGCAGGGCGCCGGAGAGGTCTTCACCGTGGCCATTGCTCAGCAGCAGGATGCGTGCCATCGCCGGGCTGCCCATCACCACATCCAGGTGCTCGGATCCGGTATGCCGTTGGCGCGCCTGGCCAGTTGCAACCGCCGCGCTTCGCTGGCCAGGCGTTCCTGCCGCAATTGAGCCGAACGATCCGCTGGAGGTCGCACGCGAACCTGGGACGGCAGACGGGTGATGGTCCAGGTGGCAGTCATGCAGCGCGTCCGTTGTGATCAGAGCTCAAGCCAGGCCTTCACTTTCTCGAGGGCCTTCCAGCCGGGTTTGCGCTCAAGCCCGTCGGCGATCGAGGCCTTGAGTTCGCCGGACACCTCTGGGGCCAGGGTCATCACCTGCTGGACCACCTGGATGTGGTCACGCACGCCTTTGGATTGAGTTTCCAGCAACGCCAGGCTCAGATTGATCCTGGCCTGGGGGTCCTGGCCGTTGAGTCTCACAGCGAAACGTGCCGACCGCAGCGCCTCCTCCGGTTGGTCGCAAAGCAGCTGCAGCCAGGCCAGGCAGGTCCAGCCCGCTGATTGGCGAGGAGCGGCTTCAACGATGCGGGCGAAATCAGGCAGCACCTCTTCGGCTGCGGCGCCAGCCTGATATCGGGCCATGGCCTGCTCAAACAGGCTGTCCTGGGAAGTCTCCATCAACAGGGAGAGGGCAGTGATCTCTCCTCAGATTCCCACGTGGCTTTGCTCACACGGCGAAGGAACTGCCGCAGCCGCAGGTCTGGCTGGCATTGGGGTTGGTGAAGTTGAAGCCACCGCCGATCAGGGCAGTGCTGAAGTCCAGCTGCATTCCGTAGATGTAGAGCAGGCTTTTCGGATCACAGATCACCCGGAAGCTCTGTCCATCAGCCGCCACGTACTCGTAGGTCTCGTCGTCGTCGAGGGTGTCGGAGGCGGGCACGAAATCCATCGTGTAGCTCATGCCGCTGCAGCCCCCGGACCGCACCCCGACGCGCAGCACCTGGTTCTCGCCCTGTTCGCCACACAGCTTCGCCAGCTGCTGCATCGCCGGTTCAGTGATCAGGATGCCCTTGCCGTCTTTGGCGGTATGGGCCGGCGCGGTATCGGGGGTGGAAGTCATGGTCGACGCAGGCTCGTGCTCTCACTCTATGAACGCTCATACATAGAGTCGCCTTAGTTGACCAGATCTTGTGCGGGTCGCGATCGTTGGTTCCGGCCTCGCCGGCCTCTCCGCTGCAGTGGACCTCGTGGATGCGGGCCATGAGGTGAATCTCTACGAAGCCCGTCCCTTCATGGGCGGCAAGGTGGGCAGCTGGGTGGATGAGGGCGGTAACCACATCGAGATGGGGTTGCACGTCTTCTTCTTCAATTACGCCAACCTCTTCGCCTTGATGCGCAAGGTGGGAGCGTTCGAGAATCTTCTGCCCAAGCAGCACACGCACCTGTTCGTGAACAAGGGGGGCGATCTGCGGGAGCTGGATTTCCGCTTCCCCATTGGCGCACCCTTCAACGGCCTCAAGGCGTTTTTCACCACACCGCAGCTCAGCTGGATCGACAAGCTGCGCAATGCCCTGGCCCTGGGCACCAGCCCGATCGTGCGCGGTCTGGTGGATTACGAGGGGGCGATGCGCACCATCCGAGCCCTCGACTCCGTCAGTTTCCAGGATTGGTTCGTCGGCCATGGCGGTAGCCCCGAAAGCATCCGGCGGATGTGGAACCCCATTGCCTACGCCCTGGGCTTCATCGATTGCGAGGCCATCTCCGCCCGCTGCATGCTCACCATCTTCATGATGTTTGCGGCCAAGACGGAAGCCTCCAAGCTCAATCTGCTGAAGGGATCGCCCCATCGCTGGCTCACGGGTCCGATCCTCGACTACATCCAGCAGCGTGGAGGCAAGTTGCACCTGCGTCATCGGGTGAAGCAGGTGGACTACAGCGAGGGTGAATCACCTGAGATCACAGGCCTGCAGCTGGGGACTCCTGATGGAGACATCCGCGTTGAGGCTGACGCCTACCTGGCCGCCTGTGATGTTCCCGGGATTCAGAAGCTGCTGCCCGAGGCCTGGAACCGGTACCCCCAGTTCGAGGCGATTCATCAGCTGGAGGCCGTACCCGTGGCCACCGTTCAGCTCCGCTACGACGGCTGGGTAACCGAACTGGGCGATGCCCAGGAAGCCCAGCGCCGGGATGTGGCAGCACCCACGGGGCTCAACAACCTGCTGTACACGGCTGATGCCGATTTCAGCTGTTTTGCCGATCTGGCCCTGGCCAGCCCGGAGGATTACCGCAAGGAGGGAGAGGGCTCTCTGCTCCAATGCGTGCTCACCCCTGGTGATCCCTGGATTCCCAAGTCGGTGGATGAGATCGTGGCCCACACCGATCGTCAGGTGCGCGAGCTGTTCCCCTCGGCTCGCAACCTCAAGCTCACCTGGAGCAACGTGGTGAAACTGGCTCAGTCGTTGTACCGGGAAGCCCCGGGCATGGAGCCCTACCGCCCGGAGCAGCGCACGCCGATCCGTAATTTCTTCCTGGCCGGCAGCTACACCCGTCAGGACTACATCGATTCGATGGAGGGAGCCACGATGAGCGGTCATCTGGCGGCGGCGGCGATCCTCGATCAGCCGGTGAAACTGGCCACAAACGCGGCGGTGGCCTGATGGGACGCTGGCTCGAACACACGGTCACCTCTGAGGTGCAGGCCCCGGCCGCCAAGGTCTGGGAGGTCTGGAGTGATCTCGAAGCGATGCCCCGATGGATGCGCTGGATTGAGTCGGTTACGCCCCTCGAGGACCCCGATCTCACCGATTGGACCCTGGCGGCCCAGGGCTTCCGCTTCAGTTGGAAGGCCCGGATCACCCAGCGGGTCGAAGCTCAACAACTGCACTGGGAATCGGTGGGTGGCCTGCCCACCAAGGGTGCTGTGCGCTTTTATCCCGAAGCCTCCGACCGCACTGTTGTCAAGTTGAGCGTGACCTATGAATTGCCGAGGGTCTTGGCACCGCTCATGGAACCCAGCATCCTGGGGGGCATCGTGACCAAGGAGCTCCAGGCGAACCTTGACCGTTTCCGTGACCTGGTGGAAGCAGGCGGCTGAGCGCTTGCTTGCACCCGTCGCCCTGTTGATGGTCGCGGGGGGCTGCGGTGGTGAAACGCCAACAGCCACGGCGCTGCCACCGGTTCCAGTGAAACCTGAGCCACTGCCGGAAACGTCAGCGCCGGTGATACCACCGATTGGTCTCACCCCTCTGCCTTCGGCTGAGGAAGTGCAGCAGGCCGCCCCAGGCGGACGGGTGGATCCCTTTGGTCCTCTTGTTGGTGTGGAGGCTGCGGATGTTCAAGACCCCACCACTGGTCTCACCCTGACTGGCGTTCTGCTGGTGGGAGATCAGAAACGAGCCATGCTGACCACCGCCAGCGGTAGCGGTGTGGTCTGTGTGGGGTCCGATGGCCGCTGCGCAGAGGATGCTCCCGTGCTCCTGCCGACCGGATGGTCGGTGCTCAGCATCGATGTGGAGCACGGCTGCATTCGCCTGGCGCTGAACGATGAGCCTCAGGATCCCTTCTGCATGGCTTGAGCGCAGGCATCGGCTAATCCTTCGAGATCGTGGGGGTCGGCCTCAGCATCCACCCGGCCGAAGCATTGGCGGCAGCTGCGGCTGGTCTGGGGGCCGATTGAAACCACCTTCACTCCCTCCAACCGTTCGGCCCAGCCGGCACCGAAGCGTTGTTCCAGCAGCTTCGCGGTGTGCTGAGCCGTCTTGCCGCTGCTGAAGGCGATGGCATCGACCTTGCCCTCGTCCAGGGCGGTCGCTGTTGGCTCCGGCATTGCGGCGGGGCAGCAGGACTCATAGGCCGCCACCTCCACCACCCTCACTCCTGCTTCACCGAAGGCGTCCGCCAGCAGGGTGCGACCACCGCTCTGCACCCGTGGCAAAAGCATCTTGAGACCCCAGCCCGACACCGGGAAGTGATCGATCAAGCTGTCGGCCACGAAGCTGGGTGGCACGAAATCAGCGCTCGCCCCCAGATCGTCCAGCATCTGCGCCGTTTTGCGGCCCACCGCCGCAATCTTGAGGCTGGCGGGGCGTCGGGCCAGGCAACGGCCGAGGCGTTGCAGCCGCTGTTCCACGGCCTGTACGCCATTGGCACTGGAGAACACCAGCCAGTGAAAGCTGTCCATGTCTTCGAGGGCGTCATCCAGAGGCCCCCAGTGGTCGGGTGGTCCGATCACCAGGGCAGGAAGGTCCAGCACTGTTGCCCCCTGCTGCTCCAGCAGCTGGCGAGCGGCCCCCTGCTGGTCGGCCGCGCGGGTGACGACCACCGTTCGGCCTTGCAAGGGATGGCTCAAGCGACAGCCTCCCCATCCAGCTTCACCACCCCCTGCACCCTCTCGCGCAGCTGCTCAGCCGCTTCGGTGCTGCCCTGCGCCTGAAGCAGCTTGATGGCGCGGATGAAGCTGCTGCGAGCGGCGTCGATGTTGCCGCCCAAAAGCTGGGCCACAGCATTGTTCTGATGGCACTCAGCGTTGTTGGGATCCAAGGCGAGTGCGCGCCCGTAGGCCTCCAGGGCCGCAGCGAGATCGCCGCGCCGCCGTTGCATTAGCCCCAGGTTGTACCAGGCGAGGGCCACTTCCGGTGCACGCTGGGCGGCGATTTGGGTGAGGCTGATCGCTTCCTCCAGGTTGCCCTGTTCCATCAGTCGAGCCGCCAGGTTGAGGCGGGCTCCAAGACTGACCCGTGTGTCCAGGGGAATCTCCAGGGCTTGCCGATAGCAGCTCACTGCCTGGACGGGATCACTGGGGGTCAGGGCCAAGCCCAGGTGCAGCAGCAGCTCATAACGTTCGGCATCGGCCGTACCGCACTGCTTCAGGGCGCCATGCAGCAGGGGGATGGCTTGGTCGGTCTTTCCTTCGCTGATCAGCAGACCCCCCAGCTTGGCGCTGGCGTAGGGATCACCGGGCCGCTCCTGCAGATCAGCTTCCATGGCCTGTCGCAGCCGATCGGCCTTAGCGCTGCCCGCCAGCAGCTCGGGTCGGTAGCCGTCGTGGAGGATCGCTGGCTCACTGCAATCGGCGATGCGCCATTGGGGTTCCGTTTCCAGCAAGGCGCGAACGCTGTCGTCGATCATTGAGTGGTAGGGCCGGCTCCAACGGATTGAGGGGTGGCGCCGGAACAGACGACTGACGCTGGAATAGGGCGCCATGGCAGCCCCCACCTCGTAGCGCAGCAGGTTGATCACCAGCACATCGGGCTGGGCCATCAGGGCCTTGAGTGCAGGGATGGCCTCAGAACGAAGCTGCTCGTCCGCGTCCAGCACCAGCACCCAGTCACCGTTGAGAAACTTCAGGGCCTGGTTGCGGGCTGGAGCGAAGTCACCCGGCCAGCTGATCTGTTCAACCCGGGCTCCAGCCGCCTCGGCAATGGCCACCGTGGCGTCGGTGGAGCCGGTGTCCACCACCACCAGCTCGTCGGCGAAGCCCTGCACGGAGGCCAGACATTCCCCGAGACGCGCTTCTTCATCGCGCACGATCATCGAGAGGCTGAGCATGACCGGCCGGCTGGAAGTTGGCGCGAGATTAGATGCGGTTGGCCAGTGCGGTTGGTTGGCGGTGGTCAGTCGGTGAATGCACCGCTGTTGCCCGTCGGCGTTGCGGTGGGGAATAGCGCGTTGAGCACCTGGCGTTGGGCTTCCTGCATCTGGCCGGCGGAATAGGCGGCAGGGCAGTTACTGGGCAGTAGCGGCTGCAGGCTGTCCCACAGGTAAGGGCTCCCATAGACCACGACCCCGGCCAGCCGGTTGAGGGCGATCAGTTGTTGGATCGCTGCGGCCCAGGGTTCCTGGGCATCCCGCCCGGCCCGGAAGGGGTTGCCCCGCAGGAACAGCTGCAGCAGCACCGCTCCGTCGCCAAGGCGGTCCATTGCCAGGGGCGTCTTCGGTTGGTCGCTCCAGGGCGACAGGCCCTCGCCGTGCAGCAAGAGCGAGCGGAACCCATGGGCTTCAGGGATGCGCAGGGCCGGTGACCAGCCGCTGAGGGAGGCTGCGCTGGGCACCAGGGCATCCACGCGCACCAGGTTGATTCCTGCTTGCGGGCGAACCGCTGCATCGCCGATCGTGATGCTGTGGCGCACCAGCTCAGCCTCAAGGCCTTGTTCGGCTGCGGTGACGATCGGACCTGAAGTTGTGCTGGTGGGGATCGATGCCAGGGCACGGGCCCGGCATTGACGGCTCTGCTCCAACCGCTCGAGGGGCAGCCGTCCGCTGCTGAAGCCCTCGCAGAGACCATCGATGGCGGCATCGGCATCCGCCGGCATCAGGATCAGGTCGGCCCCCGCTTCAAAGGCCAGCACAGCTGCTTCGGCTGGGCCGTGCCGTGCGCTGATCGCTTCCATCACCAGGGCATCGGTCACTACCAGTCCGTTGAACCCCATCTCCTGTCTCAGCAGATTGGTGAGCACGGCTTTGGAGAGGGTGGCGGGCTGCTGCGGGTCCAGCTTTGGCAGCACCAGGTGAGCCGTCATCACGCTGTCCACACCGGCGGCAATGGCGGCCCGAAAGGGCGGCAGTTCGATTTGCTCCAGCCGTTCGCGGCTGTGGGGCAGCACCGGCAGGTCCAGATGGGAGTCGCTGGTGGTGTCGCCGTGGCCGGGAAAGTGCTTGGCGCATCCGAGCACCCCCGCTTGCTTGAGCCCCCGCTGGAACGCCACCGCAAGGGCGCTGGCAGTGTTGGGATCCTCGCCCCAGGCCCGCACATTGATCACAGGGTTGGCGGGGTTGTTGTTGACGTCGCACACCGGCCCCAACACCCAGTTCAGGCCACAGCGGCGGGCCTGTTCGCCGGTGCAGCGGCCATAGCGCTCACTCAAATTCAAGGCCAGCTCGGGCTCCCGCTGGTGGAGTCGCCCGAGGGCCAGGGGCGGCACCAGCCAGCTGGCCCCTTCGAAGCGCTGGCCAACGCCCTCTTCAACGTCCGCGCAGACCAGCAACCGCTGCTCACTCCAGCCCTGCAGTTGCTGGGTGCGTTGTTGCAGCTCAACAGCGCTGCCCCCCAGCAGGATCACGCCACCAACACCTTCCCGCAGCAGGCGCTGCAGTTCGCTGTTTGGAAGCTCCCACTGCGGGTAGCGACGCTGCTGGTCGCTCAGATGACCACTGGCCCGAAGCACCAGCAGTTCCGCCACTCGGCGCCGCAGGCTGTCTGCCCCTGGACTGTCAGTCGCCGGGCTGTTCATCACTGCTTGGCTGTTGATCACTCCCGGGTGGAATCTCGCCCCGCTGCTGCCGCTCGTCTTCGAGGCGATTCAGCAGTCCCAGAACGGAGGTGCCGCGTTCCAGACCCCGATCCAGCTGGAACACCACTTCGGGGGCGCGTCGCATCTGCAGCCGTCGCCCCAGTTCTCCCCGCAGGAAGCCGCTGGCGGCCTGAAGCCCCTCGAGCACCTGGTCGCGCTCCTGAGCTTCCCCAAACACGCTCACGAAGATCTTGCAGTGCTGCAGATCGCCGGACACTTCCACTTCGGTGATGCTCACCATGCCTTGGTGCACCCGTTCATCACGGATGCCGTTGATCATCAGTTCGCTGACTTCTTTGCGGATCAGGGCGGCCACCCGCTCCACTCGACGCCCCTGTGCCATCACGCCATCGGTGCTGAATTCACCATGGCACGCAGCACCAAGGTGAGACTGATTCCACCGCTAATCAAGGCGCCGATCAAGGCCACGGCCGTGACCGGATTGCTGCGGCGTGCGGCCAGGGGTTCGGCGACGGAGTTCATCACCCCGAGGGTGAAGGCCACCAGGTAGCGCGGGTAGCGGGAGACGTTGAGGAAAAACTCCCGCATGGTTCTGGCGCGCTCGCAAATCTGCTGGCTACTCTGCCGGGCCCATGGCTGTTTTGGACATGTTGGAGCTGCATCAATTCCGCCATTCCGCGTTTTGTCTCAAGGTGCGGATGGTGTTGCAGGCCAAGGGACTGAGTTTCCGCACCGTGGAGGTGACCCCCGGCGTCGGCCAGGTGGCCGTGTTCCGGCTGTCCGGCCAACGGCAGGTCCCCGTGCTTGTGGATGGGGATCAGGTGATTGCCGACTCCAGCGCCATTGCTTTGCACCTGGATCAGCTGGAGCCCGATCCCTCCCTGATTCCCAACGACCCACGTCAGGCCGCCCAGGTGCATCTGCTGGAGGACTGGGCCGACACCACCCTGGCGATGGCTGGCCGCTCCTCTCTGGTTCAGGCTGCGGCGCTGGATCCCGAGCTTCGGGTTGCCCTGCTCCCCGACGATCTGCCGGACCCCGTGCGTTCGGTGATGGGTGTGATCCCCGGCGGTTGGGTCAGCAACATCACCGAACTGGTCAACCAGAAGGAGCGCACTGAGCTGCTGGCCAGCCTGGAGCAGCTCGCCATATCCGTGCAGGCCAGTCCCTGGTTGGTGGGCGACAGCATGACCCTGGCCGATATCGCCGTTGCTGCTCAGTTGTCATTGCTTCGCTTCCCCTCCTCAGCGGGTTCGGCCCTGGCTGGCAAAGGAGTGCCTGGGCTGAGCGACCACCCCAAGCTCCAGCCGCTGTTCCAGTGGCGCGACCAGATCGAACTCAAATTGATGGAGCGGACCCTGGAAGAGGTGTGAAGCGCAATTGGTAGTGGTGCAGAGCGATGGCCTGATCCCGCAGGCTCTCGCCCGGTGAGGCATAGCGTCCTTGCCATTGCTCAGCGCAGATGGCTTCGCCGCAGCGCTTGTAGCGGCTCAGTGTTTCGATCCGGCTCAGCCGCGGCGGGCCGGGGGCATGCAGGATCTGCAGCACCAATTCATCGGCCAGGAAGGTGTTGTCGTTTGGGCTCTCCTGGCGGCGGCCCGTCACCGTCGTTTCAAGATAAAGATCGCCTTTGAGTCGGGCGATCTGGCGGTTGGCGGAGTCGGGGTCCTCTTCCACGCCCAGCAGCTGATTGCCCAGCAGGGCACGGCCGATAGCCTTGGCGTTGAAGCTGCGGTCGCCGATCAGTCGACCGCGCCGGTCGGCTTGAAACCGTGCTTGATGCAGCAGCGGTGGATCGTCTGGGTTATCGAGATCAATGCTCTCCACTTGCCACAGCCCCGCAAACCAGTCGGGATAGATCAGGTCGTCCTGATTTGAGGGCCGCGGCAACGGTGCCGGCAGGCTCCAGTCGGGCCAACTGTTCAACCGCTGCTCAAGACCTGTCTGGGCCCAGGCGGGGCCGCCGCTGAGCAGGATGGTGAGGCCGATCAGCAGCATCCACAACCGCCGTTCCATGTCTGATCCCCTGATCCGTGCCCTTGATGACTATGTGGTGCTGGAGCCCGGCAAGCCGGAGCAGCTGCTCAGCGCTGCCGACACGTTGACATGGCTGAGCGGTTGGTTGCGCAGCCTCGATCAGTTGCCGGCCGATCTGGCAGATCAACCTGATGTGGAATCAGCGGCGCAGCGGTTGATCGATACGGCCTGTGATCTGGAGATCAGCCCTGGGGTGACCTTGCAGTGGTTTGCGGTGCGGTTGGAGCCGCCCACCGCTTGAGATTCAGTCGGTTCGGCGTTGGGTCGGATCCTTCAGCAGGCTTGGCAGCAGTTGCAGGATCCCGTCGGCCACGGCCTCTGGGGTTTCGTCGTTGATCACCACCGTCAGATCGGCCTCGGCGTAGAGGGGACGACGCTCGTTCAACAGCGCGTTCAGAGCCGCCTCTGGATCGGCGGTTTGCAGTAACGGGCGCACGGTGCTGTCAGCGTTCAGCCGCTGCAGCAACTGATCAGGCACCACATCGAGCCAGATCACGATGCCGCTGTGCAGCATTCCCCAGTTCTCCGGCTGGGTCACCACACCGCCACCTGTGGCCACCACCAGGGAGTGGCGCTGGCTGATCGCACTGAGCACCTGGCTTTCCAGGCTGCGGAAGCCTGCTTCGCCATCCCGCTCAAAGATCTCCGGGATGCTGCAGCCCGCCGCCTGTTCGATCACGGCATCGGCATCCACAAAGCCGTAGCCCAGGCGTTCGGCCAGGGGGCGGCCCGTGCTCGTCTTGCCGCTGCCCATCATTCCCACCAAGTAGAGGCTACGCCCGCTGAGGCGTTGCTTGAGGGTGGGGGTGGAATCCGCCATGACTCGGAAACGGCTTTAGCTCATTAGGATGCCTCGCGGCCGGAACGTCACATGACTGAAACGAAGTCACCAGCACGGCACGGCCAGGGTCGTGGTTGTGTCATTACCAGGAGGGCCTGTTTCAGTGCCAGCCATCGCTATTGGTTGCCCGAGCTGTCCGCCGATGACAATGCCGCCCGTTTCGGGCCCTGCGCGTTGGCTCCTGGCCATGGCCACAACTACGAGCTGATCGTGTCCATGGCCGGTGGTCTCGATGCCGACGGCATGGTGCTCAACCTCTCGGAGGTGAAGCACGCCATCCGCAACGAGGTGACGGGGCAGCTTGATTTCCGCTTCCTCAATGAGGCCTGGCCGGAATTTGACGTCTCCACTCCTGCCGGTTGCCTCCCCACCACCGAGGCCCTGGTGCGGGTGATCTGGCAACGGCTCAGCCCTCATCTGCCGATCACGGCGCTGCGCCTCTACGAACAACCGGGCCTTTGGGCCGACTATCTCGGACATCCCATGGACGCCTTCCTCACCATCCGCACTCACTTCGCCGCCGCTCACCGACTGGCCCGCCCGGAGCTCAGCCAGGAGGAGAACGAAGCGATCTACGGCAAGTGCGCCCGTCCCCACGGCCATGGCCACAACTATCTGGTGGACGTGACCGTGCGCGGTGAGATCGATCCCCGCACCGGCATGGTCTGCGACCTCTCCGCGCTGCAGCGCCTCGTGGATGATCTGGTGGTCGAGCCTTTCGACCACACCTTCCTCAACAAGGATGTGCCCTTCTTCGAGGAGTGCGTGCCTACGGCCGAGAACATCGCTCTGCACATCGCTGATCGTCTCTCCAGCCCGATCAAGGCCATCGGCGCCAGCTTGCACAAGGTGCGGCTGCAAGAGAGCCCGAACAATGCGGCCGAGGTTTACGCCGAAGCACCTCAGTTGGAGATGTCTCCGGCCGCTCTTGATGCCGTGGCTGCCGTCTGATCGACGGCTTGATGCCCCAACGCCCCAAATCTTTGCGCCCCACTCCTACGCGCCCCTTCGTTCGGCTGGTGCTGGCCATCAGCCTCGATGGACGCTTGGCCCCGCCAGAAGGCGGTGCTGCCCAGCTGGGGGGTGAGGGTGACCGTCGTGCCCTGGAGCATGCCCTTGCCTGGGGGGATGCCTGCCTGATCGGTGCCGGAACCCTGCGGGCCCATCAATGCACTTGCTTGATCCGCAACCCTCAGTTGCTGGAGCAACGCCGAAGCGAGGGGCGAACCGAGCAGCCGGCCGCTGTGGTGGTCAGCCGATCCCCCGACTTCTCGAGCACCTGGCGTTTCTTTGATCAGCCGCTCCAGCGATGGCTGCTGGCTCCTGAACCTGTGGATCAAGGCTTTGATCGTTGGTTCCCTTTGGCCCCAACCTGGCCGGAGCGGCTCGAGGCACTTGGAGCGGCTGGGATTCAGCGTCTGGTGCTCCTGGGTGGCGCCCAGCTCAGCGCCGCTCTGTTGCAAGCCGATTGCGTCGATGCGCTTCAGCTCACTCTGGTGCCCCAGCTCCTGGGAGGCTGCTTCAGTTGGTTGCCTTGCACCGATGTGCCGTTGCCCGCTGCCTTGGCCCAGCCGGGTGCTTGGCAGTCTGATGGCCTTGATGATCTCGGGGGTGGGGAGTTGCTTGTTCGCTACCAACGGATCCGACCTGGTTAAGGTCATCGCAACAAGGCCAAAGACACCGTCGCAATGACGTCACTCACGGCCCGCTGGCATCGCTCCATCAACGAGATCCCGGAGCAGCAGTGGAACAGCCTGGTGGGAGCCGATGCGATCCCCTTTTACCGCTGGAGCTGGCTGGAGGCTTTGGAAAGCTCAGGCAGCATCATTCCCGAGCAGGGCTGGCAGCCCCTGCATCTGGCCCTCTGGCGTGAAGACACTCCGATTGCGGTGGCTCCGCTGTTCCTGAAGGGCCACAGTTATGGCGAGTTCGTGTTCGACCAGACCTTTGCTCGTCTGGCGGCGGATCTGGGGCTGCGCTACTACCCCAAGCTTTTGGGCATGAGTCCGGTCAGTCCCGTGCTGGGCTACCGCTTCCATGTGCGATCTGGAGAGGATGAGGCTCTGCTCACCCGGGAGTTGCTGCGGGCGATCGATCGCTTCTGCGAACAGAACGGCATCCTCAGCTGCAATTTCCTCTATGTGGATCCGCAGTGGCGACCCCTGGCGGAGGCCGCCGGTTGTGCCGCCTGGCTGAACCAGCAGAGCCTGTGGAGCCGCGGTGATGACCAGACGTTTGAGGATTACCTCAAGGGCTTCAATGCCAACCAGCGCCGCAACATCAAGCGGGAACGCAAGGCCGTGGCCAAGGCTGGGATCACCGTGACACCCCTCAGCGGCGACCAGCTGGACCTGGAGCTGTTGCAGACCATGCATCGCTTCTACGAGCAGCACTGTGCTCGCTGGGGACCGTGGGGCAGCAAGTACCTGGAGGAGGGCTTTTTTGAAGCCTTGGCACGGCTGCACCGCGATCAGCTGGTGCTTTTTTCTGCCCACCGAGGTGACCCGCGCGATCCGGTGGCGATGTCGATGTGCGTGCAGGACGGCCGACAGCTCTGGGGCCGCTACTGGGGCAGCCACGAGGAGATCGATTGTCTTCACTTCGAAGTCTGTTACTACGCTCCGATCGAATGGGCCCTGACCAATGGCATCGTCTGTTTTGACCCTGGAGCCGGTGGCAGCCACAAACGCCGCCGAGGTTTTGTCGCCCGTCCCCACGCCAGCCTGCACCGCTGGTACCAGCCCCAGATGGATCAACTAATCCGCACCTGGTTGCCCAAGGTGAATGGCTTGATGCTGGAGGAGATCGAGGCGATCAATGCGGAGCTGCCCTTCAAAGCGGAACCTCCGGCCTTGGCTTTGTAGGTTGAAGGCATGACCACAACCCCGGAAGCACCGGCATCCACCGCTGCGGCGATGGATGCTCTTGATCAGCGCCTGTCCCAGCGGTTCATCGCTCTGGATCCCAGTGGCTATTTCTTGATCAAGTTGGATCGTGATGCCGCCGAACTGGTGCTTGAGCACTACGGCAACACCATCGACGACAAAGGGTTGGCCCGAGATTCTGAAACCGGTG
>ENA-OSEY01000897-OSEY01000897.1-marine-metagenome-genome-assembly--contig:-NODE-897-length-21032-cov-3.977857_pt1 | contig 21032 bp, 62 predicted proteins | sample MGYA00248465_ERZ534230 | MGnify/ENA primary metagenome ERZ534230 (study PRJEB26409, sample SAMN06344110) | marine metagenome | isolation source: Sea water from surface | place: Atlantic Ocean:Southern...
GAAGCCTATGCAAGTGTGTGGTTTTACACCAATAAATTGATGTTAATTGACGCAACTTTTCCTAATTCATCAATTCTTGCCTCTAAAAATGCCTCATCTAGGTTACGATCTGGTATAAGTGCACCATCTTTTAGTGAAACTGGTACATAAGATACTCTTTTTGGGAACTCATACACTCCCCAGAACGCTGCTTTGTCCTTTATACCGTATCCTGCTAGTACATTTATACTCCCACCATTGGTTGAAGTGAAAGATTGGTTGTATGTGAACGCACTTCCTGCGGTTTCATTGTTTATTTGGGTCAATTCCATATATCCGCAGTTCATTTCATCACCAAAATAGCGACACGCACTAATCATCCAGTTGTTTATGCGTTCTCCTACTCCAAAAAACCCAGTGCTAGAGGTATATCTAAAAAATATGCGGTGTTCATCAGTACAAGTTCCCCAGAATGACTCATTTGCACCTACTTGGTTCTGAGGAGCATCAACATATATCCTAGTCTTCTGTGTAACCCACGCACTCTCTTTTATAGTGTAATTAAAGGTATGATATTCATAAGTAGGTTGCTGATTAGAGTTTTGTAGACAAGGAGCGTTAGTTGTGAGGAAATTTATACCATATACGGGTCCATTCCACGGATATGAGGTATCATAGAGGTAATATACGAATTGTCCCTCAAAAGCATCGTGAAAATTAAGTGATTTTGGTACAGAACCTTTTACTGGTCCGTTTTTTCCGTAAAACCACTCATAATACGCTGCTGTACTCAATATTTCTACATTAGAACCACCCCAACCTGACTGAGATGGGTTATCCATCGATTCTAAGTAGTCTCTTAACGCATAATTACCCGCTTCATCCCAATTATACCATCCTGCACGGGAAATTTCCCCAGTATTTCTCGGTCCACCTAAATTTTCTATTCTTTTCTTGCCTCTTGGACCTGTAGAGGTCATTACATACCCAAAAATGCCCACATATGCGTATTGTTGCTGTCTAGCATCCAAACAATCGGGAACTCCCGCAACTCCTACCTCTAAATTTACCTCAGTTACGGGATTTATTGTATAAAATGTATCAGGACCACGGTTTACTCCGTTTGGTAACTTATATTCATACAGAGGAGTTACACTTTCTCCTCCTTTTAGTAAACCAGATGAGTTAGCAGCACTTTCAGATGTCCAAATGTACCCTAGTAACTCTCCTCCGCTTCCTGTGGTTAAATATGTATCATTAGTTACGGAATCATAGTTACGGTACACAGCGGAAGTACCTGTTTGACTATCTTTCATCAAAGAGAAGTATGCTGCTGACCTTTGACGAGGTTCTCTGTTATAGGAACGGAACTCTTCCTGAGTATCCTCCATAACATCACTCTTTGTATATGCGTGATCACGCTGCTTACCACTATAGTATCTAAAGATAGTGGTTCTCTCCGCATTACAGTTATCTAAACACACCTCAGTGGGTTCACCAAGGTAAAATACTTGATCTTTACCAAACTTATACCCACCAGGACCTACACCTTGGAACTGTATAGTGTATCCTGCGGGTACATTAGTTCCAGTGTATGTCTTAGTATAATCTTCAGAGTCAACAGGGTTCATATAAGAACGACCTGTCTCTAGGATCTTAGCGGGCATCCATTTGTGCTAGAGTTTCTTCAATTTTATTTAGTCTGTCAAAAATAGTATCAAATACCTGTAGTAAATTACTGTGACCATCGTTTCCAGGAACCTTATATTGTATCATATCAGCACCTCTACTTAAGAATGCTTCTATCTGCTGAGTACGATTGGCAAGGTTAGTAGCAGTCTTTGCTATCATCTCAAACCTCCACTCGTTCTCCTCTTCTATAGATTTAAACTCAGGTACCTCTATATCTTGAGGTATTACTAGATCTTCTTGGTTTTCCATTAAAAATAATTAAAATTCAATACTACACGGAACTTTTGGTCTGTGCAACTGGTACCTGCGTGAGGTGTATTCACCTTAAATTTTAGCAAACGATTCGCCTTACTGTCAACTTTAGTACCGTCTTGAAAGTATGTATAACCATTATTGTCATTTAGATAGTATATTGCAGTAGTAGCACCTTCAAACTCATTAGACCCATACTCACCACAGTCTGTATGAAAGTCATATTCCTGTAGTCTATCAGTATGGTGGTTTAGGTTTGCCTTTATACGTATCAGTGCTCTTGGTTGTAACTTGTTCACTATAGGTAATACCTTCTCATACTGAGGTCCTAGAGGTTGTCCTCCTCCATATACGTAGTTTACCATTTGCCAGTTATATATCTCTTTCCTTTGCAACTCAGGATCTATCATTCGGGCAACGTGCATCACCTTCGCTTGGTTTACATACCACGGAAAGTCTTGCCCCGTAAAGTAGTCTTGGATCTCCTCAAATTCGTTCGGGGGGAGGTAGTTATCGATTAGTTCAAAGTTCATCACGATTTCAGAATAGTTACGACGACGCGGGGGTAACGATTCTTACGTCAGACCCCTCTAAATGCCTCTCTAATGGTCACAAACGTAATCACGCTTATATCTGGACACATTCGGTGTTATTCTATCTAATATTTCTTCACAATCTTCATATTCCACAGACTGATACTGTGACAATGAGTTCTTATACAAGTCCACTGCCTTGTAAATTAAACCAAGTTCTTTTGAATTAAATGTCATCTGCCTTACGGATGATTAATTGTTCGTCGATAATATCATATTGTAACATATCTCCCACTGTCAACGCAAGTTCCTCAACGATCTGATCAGGTATCTTAAAAGTCATTTCACCATAATCATCTTCCTCAATAGGAACTAGAAATCGTTTACTCATTCTTTCGTAAAATATAGCGTATCAATGGTATATAGGATTTTATGTATTCTAGATTACTAACGTACGCATACTTGTGTTGAAGTATTAACCCATCACCCAAATATATCGCTGCGTGCTTTATTTTATCACCCCCAAATGAGAAGCATATCACGTCGTTCTTTTTCAAAATACCTGAGTCAAACTCACTGTCACCTTCTTCTTTCTGTAAGACAATACTCCAACCTTCTCCTTCTATATCCTCTATCTTATACTCTTTAACTGTAAGAGAGTAGTCCTGAGAGAACTCCTGTACTCCAGTATCCTTCATATAGTCATAGATGAGTGTGAAACACCCTCCACCCCTTTGCTGTTTCCAAGGGCGACCTAACCAAGGGGAGTAATCATCCTCGTACTTTTTTAGCAAATGGTCCATACGTAAAATTTTTTTTGGGATTTTTTTTATATATCAGGGTACCTTAAATGCGTTTTCGATAATATAGCAAACCCTATACTTTTGTAGGTTAGACAAAATCGAATTTTTTAATATGCCACTTTGCCAACTGTCACAAGGCGAAAATGATAATCGTTTTCATTCTCACCTGTGTCACCTCTGAGACTACCAGAGATATGTAACTTTTTTTGTCTCAGGAAATTTTACCTTAACCCCATCTAAAATTGCGTCATACTCACATAATAGTAATAATGTTTGCTTCATAAAATTCAAAGCACCCTCTAGAGATAAATCCCTGACTAACTCAGCATCAAATCTTTTCTTATAGTAGTCAGTAGTTTGGAATTGTTCAAAAGTTAGTGATGTTGCTTTAATAGTTTCCATAGTGGGTTGCTTAGTGTTGTTATATTAATTATAGCGATATATTCCACATAGTGCGAGATATTAGAGATATATGTTAAGTTGCAGTTATTATGACATAATGTAACAGAATAGGTAGAAAAAAAATCCGTTTCGTGCTAACTTCCTAAGACTACAATTAACTAGAGATATAAAATTAAAAACTATATTTATTTTAACCTTTTTAAAAATCTCTAAATTCATTCATTTATACCGCAAGTTTTTAAAATGATCGTTTACTTTGTTGCCATCTATATGTCTCACTTGCTTATGTTCTATAGGGTTAGTTTGGTTACTCTCTGATGTTTCCGCACTTAAAAAAGCACTTGCAACTAGGCGGGCAATTCTTCTTACAACTGTCTTACCGTTATGTCTTAAAGTCACTCTCTTGTAACCGTTTTCATTAATATGCGTTCTAAGTTTTTTCCACTTTCCCCACTTAGTTGAATAGACCTCGGCATTCTCCTTAATGTAATAATCTTCATATAGTGGTAAAGGTTTATAGATGTTTCCGCTATCATCAACAAAAGTTTCCGCATCTACTTTTTTAAACGTGTAAATAGTCATCATTTTATAGGATAATAAAAAAAGGGACTTGTTAATAGTCCCTTTATATATAAGTTTAATTAAAACCCTTTTTTACTTAGAAATTGCTAAAAATGTGATTATCCCATTCGCAATAATCATAACTTAATGAATGATTCCAAATTTTTTCGTAGTCGATACAGTTCTCTATCCAACTTGGAAGTGAGTTAGAAATATAACCACATTCTGAGATTAATTCCTCTGTAAACTCTGCTCCGCTGTAATATTTCCCTCTGTAGGACTCTTCTAAGTGCATTAAGTCGTTTATACTGAATAAGTTAATAAATGCTTCGATAATCTCATCAACTGGGGAATCATAGTAACGTAACTCTGAACTGACATTTTCGTATGTGTCAATTTCTTCGATAGCGTCATCTATATCTAAGTTGAAAGTCTCTTGAAATTCTTGTATTTCGTCTAGTCTCTCTATACCTTCATCAAGTGCTATTTCTGAGACTTTAGAAAATTCAACTCCATAGTCGGTAGAAAATTCTAAACTACGGTTAACAATAGCATTAAGTTCTAAAACTCTTGACTTTCTTAGGTCAGCATTGATTTTGTCTAGTCTAGTTTGCTGAGAGTTAGATAAAGTTTGCATTTTGGGATTTAAGTGTTGTTAAATTAATGATAACATAAATTTTTGATTTATGGCAAGAAAAAAGAGAATTTTTACATTCTCTTAATATTCTCTTACAAAGTTTTTAAATCAATAAATCCTTCATATATGTCTATAACTGTTTCTAAAGTAATTTCAAAATCTGACTTTTTAACATAAATTTCATTATCATAAACGTAAGAATCTCTTTTTTTGAGTACTTCCAAAACATTGTGGGCAATATCTTCTAAGTTTTTTTGTGTATAAACTGTTGCCTTCCAGTTGCCACAATAGTTAAATCTTCTATCTAGTTTTTGAACTAAATCCTCTGTTGTAACTGTTGTTAAATCTAAAACGTATTTTCCATTTAATTTTCTGTGTATTCTCTCTTTAATTTTTTTGTTTAGTTGTTTAGTGTTTGAAGTTTGCATTTTGGGAATAAATGAATTAATAAATTAATGATAACATAAATTTGTAATTTATGTGAATAAAAAGAGAATTTTTATATTCTCTTAATATTCGCTCCATTGTCTCAAATATGAGTTAATTTCTGCTAATGTGCAAGAATACTTATATTCTGCTCCGTTACCAGTAATAAATCTGCCAAAACTATTAGTTAAAGCAAGTTCATATAATCCGTCATTTTCAAAATAAACGATAGATGCACCAAAGTTATTATTAGGGAAATTAATTTTACTTACTTTAGTGTTTGGGATATTTCCCTTTTCTGTAGCGTAAGGATAAAACTCGAACATAGTGTAATTAGTGTTGTTAATACTATGATAACATATTTTTTACAATATGTGAGTATGAAATATTAAGAAATAATAAAGCATAAAAAAAAAGGTTAGAGTTCCCAATTCTAACCTTAAAAAAACCAAATTTTTAAATTTATCAATTTAACCTAACAATATTAACCATAGTGTGAGATATGATTAATATTACTGGACTTACATTATAGGGAACACTAAAACCTATAAATGCCAGTTAACTAAACTGCTAGTGGGTAGTATCCGTTAGTGTTGAAATAATCAATATCTGAAATAGTTAAATGCTTTTCAAATACTTTCATACCTTCGTAGAATTGAATTTCTGCACCAGTTAAAGTGTCAATTACTACCCATTGTTTTTTTACTTGCTTGATATAAACTCTATCCTTAGTTAGTTCACTAAGAATTGCGTTTAATCTCTCTTTAGTTGTTTTGGTTCTAAATCCACCATTGTATAATTTAACTGATCTATAACCAAAATGTGTGTGGTCGATCGAAGCAATTATTGTATCGTAAAATTTTACGTCAACAATATTTGAACCGTCTAACCTAGTAATAACTTCAGTATTACCTAGTCCAGTTCCTTTTGTATTACACTTCATCATAGCGAAAAGTGCTGTTGTAATACTGGGTTTTGAAAAAGTCAAAGTTGGCATTTTGAAAAAGTGTTTTTTGCTTATATACCTATATTATCATAAAATATAGGTTAGTGTGGATTGAATTGTTAAGAAAATCTAAAATCTTTTTTTCTTAGAATCTCTTACAAGTTTATTAAACTTTTTACTTTGTTTTGGACTCATACCAACAAAATAGTTTAATAAGTTGCCTTCATATTGGTCAGCAAGTTTAATTAAATCATCATTCATTACTTTCTATCCTTTTGTATAGCGTGGTAGTCTAGGTTAGTTGCTATTGCTTTTCCAGTTATGAATAAAGCATAACAACCACCGATAAGTAAAAATAATTCCATTAGTATGACCTATAAGGGTTGATTATGTTAGATGTAAAATCAAGAGTTTTAGATATTTGAACTCTTGTAAAGTTACCTGTAATAGGATTTATTACAAGTAACAATAAAAAGATTAAACCTAGTCTTTTGTTCATTTTGTTTAACCTCTAAGTAAGTTGTTTCTATTGTTAAACTGATCTATAAGAATCTCAGTTTTAGCGTTTTGTTTCGCAATTTCCTTATCTGCAAATTTGATAAGTCTGTGAAGCATTTTTAAATCCTTATCCATAGTGTTGGTTAAGTTAGTGTTGTTTGTATATAACCAATATAAGGGATAATTAAGCATAATGCAATAGGAAAAACTGAATTTAACATTTTTTTAACAATTCATCTTTTTTTCCGTCAATATATCCCTTTTTATAGGACTCTTGACTAATTTCGCTGATATTCTCTATTTCTTGCTCAGTTAAACCTGATTCTTCAAAAATTAAAGCATTATCTGAAAATTCTCTTAATGTTTCAATAACTTCTTCAAAAGTGAAATTTCGATTAATCGCATTTTCTCCGTATGCAATTTCAAAAACTTCTTCGATAAACTGTTTTTGGTTCATTACTTAGAATCCTCCATAATTTCGCTAGTATCTTGAATTGTAAACTCATAATCAACATTATCATTAATATCAATATAATTACAATCGAAAAAACTCTCAAATTGACAATTTGTTAGATGATTATTTTTCAAATAATAAAATGTTATGTTATCATCAGGTTTACACGTTGATTTTTCATAATCAACAGATAAACCCAATTCTTCAATTAGTTGCTTAATTTTCACTTGATTAACTCCTTATGTAATTTGACTAAAATGTCAGAATTGACATCAATAATTTCATTTTTCTTGTCATCATTTTCTGAATAATGAAAGTTTAAACACTCTATCATATAGAGGATTTCTTTTTGTGTAAACATTATACAATACCCTCTTCTACTAACCCCATTATGTTCCCTGTTTCGTCAATTATTTCCCCAGTTTTGTTATCTCTAACACAACTGTATTCATAATCACAACCAAATTCAAAGGATAAATCCTTTGCTTTTTCTAAATCATCAGTATATACCTCTGAATTGAATAATCTGGGTGTTTCAACTGTGTATTTGAAATTGAACTGATTTGACATTTTTTTTAGTGTTGTTTTGTTTATAATTTATTATTGCATATATTTCTGGTATATGTCAATAATGAAATATTAAGAAATAATTAATTATTTTCCCATTTGATTTTCTTTTCTGAATTTGCTATATCAAAACAAATTTCGCAAAGGCAATCAGCATCAGGAAAATGATCTCGCCAATCGTATTGCTCTTGTAATGGATAATCCCAATAGTAATAGAGATCAGGTTGATAATCTGGTAACGCTCTAATAGACGGTTCTCCGTCAGTATGCTCATCATCAAAATTACCACATACGTCACATAATGCCATTATGCCACCCCCATTTTTGATAATGTTTGATTAGTTGCTCTACGCTCAATAACAAAATCTCTTACTCTCTCTCTATCAAGAGAATCGCCACCGCCCCAAGTAACGTGAGTTCCAACTTCGCATAAATCAAGATAGTTTAAAGTTGCAAGTGCTAACTCTTCCCTAGTTAAACCGTCTATCGGGTAAAGTACATCAGGGTGACTAGGTGAATAGAATGATTCACAATAATCAAGAAATTCTTTAAAGTTGTCCATAGTGTTTTTTGTATATGAATCCATCATAACATACAATAATGAATAATGGATATTTGAATTGTTAAGAAATAATTAAATTGCTAATGATAGTTGAGTATCTGTAAAAACTTCTTCTTCAATATCTTCTATAACTTCATTAAATTCCCCAAAATCTTCAGTATAATCTGAAAAATCATAATCCCCATTTTTGTAAAGTTCAATAGCGTGTTCCTTACTTTTTGCTTCAAAAGTATATGTTCCGTATTTATCGAATTTTACATTGATGTAGTATCTTTTTAGTTCATTCATTTTTAAAAATCCTCTTTTAATTGTATTCTGTAGTCGATTGATTTAATGCACCAACCTGCGTTAGCGGTCACTTCTTCGATTAAATCGTCAGGGTCAGTTGCTTCCCATAAACCTAAATTGTCATTGATTATTAGTTTTTGGTCATCAAATGAGACACTATAATAATCTGGTAAATCTTCATTGAAGTCAAATTCAATATCGGTTACTAAGTATTGCATATTAACCCTTCGCTTCCATTTTTTGTTGAAATGCGATTCTATCCCTTTCTTCGGGTGTAGTCACTCTCTCAGGGTCATATTGAGCGTTATACGCTTCTTGAAAGTCAAATCCTAGCATACCGTCAACGATTTCCTGTAACTCGTCAATATCTGTTTCAAATTGACTAAACCAAAAATCTTGATTCATAGGGTGTAAGGACTCATTTTCCTTACGATAGTTTTCTAGGTCGGTTTGGAACTGTTCTAAAATTTTCTCAAAGTTCATAGTGTTGTTTTTAACTATTTGTATATTAAATCATTTTGTATCAAATACAATAAAAGGTGTGACAATATTTTTACTGTCACACCCTCAAATTATTTGTTGAATTGATCGTAGAAATCGTCACTATTCAGTAATGGCAACCGATCTCCCGCCCAACGATCTTCTGGGTCAGGGTTCATAAATGCAACTACATCATCAGTAAAACTTGTAATATCGCCTTCATAGGCACTATAATAAGTGTTTTCTTCTTCCCAATCTGTAAATTCTGCATTTTTCCAATCTAACTCATTCCAGTAAAAATCTTCATCTTCGTTGTATTTTTCGTATTCTTCTCTTGTAACTACAACTTCCTCTAAAACGAGTTTTCTTCTTACAAGTGTAACTAGATTATCTGAGTCTAATTTACATTGTCCTAGATGTAATGCTACTGTTTGTTGATGTGGTGTTAATTTAGTCATTGATGATAAACCTCATAATGTTGAATTGTGTCAAGTGCTTCGATTTGATGATCGTTTAACTCAAAGTCCATATCTCTGAGTAAATCATACAATTTAACCATATTGTAAATTTGATCGTTTGTCAATGGTATATTAATCATTTTCCATACCTCGCATTGAATCGTCAAATTTGTAATATGTGTATAACCACTCGAAATTCTCTCCTGATAATGGTTCTTTACCATCTACAACAAATTCATCAAATAATGCTCTTGAGTCCTCTATACGGTTTTCATCAACTGCTTTAATAGTTGATTTCATTATTGTGTCAATTAAGACATCAATAGATTTATCTAGTGATTCTGTTTTCATTTTAGAAATCCTCAACTGTTAAATTGTTTACTGCATCATAAACTTTATCTTCCATTGTGTCAAAAGTTTCTGTATCATATAAATCACTCCTATATTTCATTGTTTTAGGGTGTGATAATAACCTAGTGAGTGATTGATGCTCTTCGATTGATAGTTTGATTATAGGCATAAGTCCTCGAACCTCCTACCAACGATAGCATCTATAGATACAAAGTCAAGATCGGACTCTTTAACATTGTTGAATCCTTCTTTTCTTAGATTTTCGAGTGACTCGGCAACAACTTCATCATAAAGTGTTTCTAAGATTGACTCGTGATGTAAAACTGACATAATAGTGTTTTGTTTCTTGATTTAATATTAAACGATAATGTGACTATTTCAAGTCTGGTAGTGACACTTTTTTATCTGTCATAGCATAGAACACTTTTTCAAATGTTGCTTTGCTATCTTTTAATTTGTTCTTTTTATACCATACTCTATACATATCAACGGTATTTGATGTGTCATTACCTTTTGTTTCATTGTTATAGAATGTAAAAAAGAACATCATAGAGTCAATTAAAATCTGTTGCTCTGTTTCATTTAATGTTATGTTAAATTGTTTCATAATTACATATAGAATGAAGTAGGTCTTTTAGAAATTTTATTATGATCTTTTCTTTTCATTCTTAGAACCTCGAAATCTCTATCAATACCAAATGCTGATTCACTAGGTATTGGAAATGTAGTTTTACGTTGCTCTTTAGATAATTCCAGTTCATTTTCTGTTAACCATTGATCGTTAATGAGTTCTTGAACCTTTCTAAATGCTCCAACAACTGCATCTTTACCATATCGGTCAAATGCCATTCCTGACGGTGCATTGTTCTCGTCTAGGTCGCAATAACAATAACCTAATTGATTTGCAACTAAACCTAGTTCTCTTGCTGTTAAATTAAGTTGATACATTTTAATGATGTGGGTTGTAGTAGTTTAACATTAATATTATAACAAATATAATTACTAGAATTGTTAAGACAATCATAAGATTTCCTCCATTTTGTTGTCGATTAAATAAGCAATAAAATCATTCCATTCTGACCAATCTTGATCGTAAACTTGATAACAAATGTCCTTGATAAATTCCTCATTGATTTTTGATTTATCCCATTCTTCCCTGTCGTATGTGTCAATAACAGATAATACGTCAGATTCTATATCAACGTAATTTGTAGCAAATCGAACAGGGTCAGGGCAACTCTTTATCCAGTTCTCATAGGTCATCATAACTGATTCTCCCATACAGTTGTTTTAAATCTCTTAACTGCTTTGTCTAACAGTTTAATGTCTCCATCACATATATCAGCAACTTCTTCATCTTCTAAGTGACAAAAAGCGTTGTTGATGTCTCCTATGAGAGTTAATAATGCTTCATAGTTGGTCATAGTGTTGTTGTAACTGATTTAATATTAAAACTATTTTGTATATAATGCAATAGTTAGTGTGACAATATTTTAATTGTCCTCTATCAAATCTTCCATAAGTGCGTCTAGTTCTTCAGCACAAAATCCACACCTCCAACCTTCGACTTCCTCGTTATATACTGCATAACGATTGACATATCTACCAGTTCCAAGTGAACATAGATTACCACAATCAACACATATCTCAGTTTTGAAAGTATTTACTGGTTTACACATTAACATTAATCAATACCTCTTAAGTGTGAATTTTCTTGATAGACTTTCTTAGTCCAGTATTCTATTTGATAATTAAATGTATCATCATCAAGAAATTGTTTCCTGTGTTTCATCATTTCGTATGCCTTATCTGTGGCATATTCCCATAATCCCTCTTCATAATACATTGATTAGTCCTCGTGATACTGTTGATACTGATTAGTGATTAAATCCTCAACTTGATTAAGTTGGTCTTTAGTCATCAATTCGATCATAAAATCTATTAAATCATAAGGTGTTCCATTATCCCCATCTTCGAGGATTGATGCAATCTCTGAAAAAATAGTTGCTTTTTGATCTCTGTACTTAGTCAATTTCCTTAACCTCCTCTATGAGTTCTTCAACAAATTCTTCATCATAGTATGAGTACATATTCTCTATACACTCTTGTTGTGGTAAACTACCAAAACATTCGATCATATCCTCTGATACATACTCGGCAAGTTGTACGCTACTCATATTGTCAACTACTCTCTCAACAAATATTTCTATGAGAGTGTCGTGTTGTTTTTTAGTGAGTTCTTCCATTACTTGTTATCCTCATTAAATGGACTTGAAAAATAAGATTTGTTCGCAACAAATAATACTGCGAGTGCGACTAAGATCCCAAAAAATCCTATTATCAGGATCGGACTTTGGGGAAAATCGTATGTTGGTACTGTTGGCATAAGTGTTAATCCTCTGAACTGACTTCATCATACACCCTAACAGATAAACTTTCATTGCCTGATGTGACAATATTTTCTCTGTCCATTGCCTTACCCACAATCTCCCATATTTGATGTACCTCTGAGTCATCTAGAAAATCTACCATATTGTAGTAAATTTCGTTACTCTCTTGATATGGGTCATCATCAGGGAAATGATACTTCACTCCCTCTGGTTGATAATCTCTGTTAAAATCTTGTTTCATAATTAAATCCTATGTAATGTGTAGTTCATAATCTCTTCATTATCATAGTCAGAATTACCTGATCTATACTTCTCAGGGTCTTTAAGAATGTACTCCCACGCAACTTGCATCAAGTCCTCGTTATCCCAATCTGTAATATCGGATTCTTCCTCGTCAAAATCCATTTCCTTACAGTAATCTTCCCAAATATCATCAAATGATATTTCAAAGTTTTGGTAGTAGTCAGTTCTTGTTGTGAACTGCATAACGTATTGTTGTTTAACCATTAGTCGTTGTCTCCCTCTACTTCGATAGATTGCATAAACTGACTTACATACTTGTCAAGTCTCTCTCTGATCTCATAACGTGGAAATGGGATTAAGTCATCATCCTCTCCAACATAGTAGAAAAAGGAATTAACATTTGATACAAATGTTTCAAGTGCGATTTCGTTTTTGGTGTAACTCATTAGTCGAACCTCGTATCTTCTAAAATTTGCCAGTATCCACCGTATGAATAAACTTGTCCATCTACTTCAACTTCATAAGGATAGAATCCAAAGTTGTCATAATGGTCGTTAACATACTCTTGAATAAGTTGTTTAAGAGTCATAGTGTTGTTGTAACTGATCTAATATTAAATCTATTGTGTATAGAATACAATAGTCTGTGTGACAGTATTTAAACTGTCTTTTTAATACTTCAACTTGAATATGTGTCCATAGGTATGTTCTACCATAGAGCAATCAATTTCAACATATTCTTTTGAGAGTTTGTTATCCCATATATCTTGATAGTCAAGTGTCACATAATCTGGTAGATTTTTTGTTGCTTCATCTACCTCAGTACAATAGTATTCTGTGAAATCTTTTGCTGTTTCAAATTGACCCTCGTACATATTCTCAAAATGTGGTACTGTGTCCACATCAAAGTAATCTGAAAACAGATCAACTAACTCTGTACCATAATCTTCACAAAGTCTATGATATATGTCATAGTAGGTTAAAAAATATGTTTCTCCCCAATTTTCAATAAACCTACACATTTCATTATAATCCCAGTTGTATAGGTTATTATAATGGTCAAGAAGTTCTCTTGTTTCTTCTTGCATTTGTCCTGTTGCTTTTCCCATTACCAATCTCCGTTAGACTCTGCAAAGACATCTTCATTCCAATGCTCTGTCTCTTTTAAGACACCGCAATGTCTCATAATACCGTCATAGATTTCCATACCTGATCTTGACATTCTACCGCAGGTGTAATCCCAACCTAATTCAGTTAAGTTGTCAAGAATAAATGCAAATGAAACTTTTTTCATAATTTGTTGGTGTTTGTATGATTTAATATTAATACTATTGTTTGTAGAATACAATAGTTAATGTGACAATATTTTAATTGTCATAATAAATGTTATCTTGTCGATCTCTTAAAAACTCACATAATGCTGAGTATGAGTCTGGTTTGTCTAACACATAGTCAGTAAGTTTTTCATACAAGTATTCATCATACTCGTCAATTTCTTGCTTAAGAGTCTCGTCTAGTGTAAGATCAGGTCTTGATACTATGATCTCTTGTCTCATACTATCATAGACGTATGATGCCATTTCGTCTCTAGTCATTTCTTCTATGCGAAATAACACATATTCATCAAGTAGTTTCTTTTTTTGATCTACTGTCCAATTTTCAGTTAGCATTTAATTTCTCCGCTACCCTTTCATCAACCATTTTCTCTACCTTTTCGTAAAACCAATCTGAGTCAGTAATGATGTCAGTTTGATGATCTACTAATTCTGTGACGTACTCTTTAATGAGTTCGGCAAGTGTGTTTCCGAATGTCTCGTCAACGCTATTTAACATTGTGTCAATCATTTTGGTGTTTGTTAACTATAATCTAGTATTGCATAGCATTGTGTACTATGCAATTCCAGGTGTGACAGTATTATAACTGTCACATAATTTTAGTTCCTTGTTCAACAATTAGTTTATTACTAATAGTGTGACCTAAACGTGGGTCTTTTCTATTCTTTACAGTATTGAATTTCTTTTTCAATTCTGGTAAAAGAATGTCAAGGACTTGCCCTGCGGTCATTCTCCACACCTCAACGATTTTACCATCTTTGTATCGTGCATAATAATGATGATGATACTTTCCGATCTTTTCATCAACTAGGTAGTCAACTTGTTCTTCCCACGTTGGTTGAACTGATATACCGTTGTATGTCGCTGTCAACTTCTTACCTATGGTTGACTTATATTCTATGGGTAAATCATATTTGTCGTATGCGTCAGCACCTGAGTAATCCTCAGCGACTTTATGACCTAACACCCCTGCTAGATGTATCTCTCTTGATCGAGCATAAGAGAATGGGTCGCCCCACCCCTGCTCAATACATAACTGATACATTTTTTCAAATAATTGCTGATACTTTTGTTCTGGTGTTTGCATCATTGGTTATCCTCTGATAATAATGTTCCCCACTCAGTATAGACGTATGGGAACTGTTTGGCAAGTTTTTTAAAGAATAAGAAATCATCAAATGAGATTTCTTCGGTTGTTTCGTGATAGTGTTGCCACCTCGTTTGCACTTCATTGAATGTCATTTTGATCTGTCTCCGAGTCAATAATTGCTTCAACTTTCATTTCCCATATATCTGGGTAAATGTCGTGAAATGACATTGCTTCCATCATTATTTCAGCAATCTGTTCACGTTGCTCTCTTGTTAAAAGGTCATAGCAATCTACGACCCTCGGTTTGATGTCTCCTAATATCATACTAATACCTCTCCTTTCTCAATTTGATCTAACGCTCTACGAGTGCAGGGTATTGCTTCATAAGATAGTATCTGGTCATAGTTTTCATCATATTGATGATTGACCTCATACATTGCCCAGAATCCTTGACCTCTACCGTTTGGAACAAATATGTATGAATACTCTTGCCAACAATCAATCATAAAGAAATCTTTTCTTTTCTTACTGATAACTGGTTTTTCATCTTCTCCACCATAGTATGCAGGTTTTGGGTCTGCTATTGGTGTGAACTCTCCTGTTTCTACATTGAACTGACTATCAGACCAACAGTTTGACATATTGCCACCGTCAATAAGTTTGTTTACTGATTCTTCAGTTGTGTAGTGAGTAAGTAATTTAACTCCTAATCCTTCTGGGTATCCATCAAAGTGATGATATACAGATTTGATTGAACCATCTTCGAGTTCAATTCCGATTCTTGATCTAGTTGACATAAATTGGTGTTTGTTAACTGAATCTATTATTACAATAAAAAAACCCCCTGTAAAGGGGGAATGTGACACTTACCAATGTGTCCCTAAGTGCGTCATATTTGCCTTGAATGTGGTAAGGGTAGAACTATCTGTAATATCGGTTGTACTGACTCTTGCTGATGCTTCATCTTTGCCTATGAGTCCGTCTTTGGTTACAAATCCCCATACTGATACGACAGAACCTCTGTCAGTTGGTGCAGTTGCGACTATTTCTAAATCGTCTCCTGCTGTCCTACTAGCAAATCCCCAAACTACTGACGCATCATCACTATCAAGTTTTTCTTTTTTAGCATTTAATTTGTAATCAGATAAACTTCCAGTACCTGCTGATGTCATTCTAGCAGTAATGTTTGCGAGTCTATATGCCTTCGCTTTTGCAACTAATTCAGTACAAATACCATTCGTTGCAGTTTTTACTTTTGCAGTTGCCATTTTAACGTGTTACTTTGTTTCGTATTTCTATTTATACCACTAACGACTCAGGAGGTAGTCCATTGATGAATATAGAATCTACAACCGCCTGTAATCTCTTGATTATATGCTGACCGTAGTTTGCGTGACAGGGTACAGTAACATATCCTGTTTTCTTCCTGTAAAACTCTAATGCACCCGCTTTGATTACACCTTCTCTAATGTCCTTAGAATCCTCTGTATCCATTCTAATTACTCTACCTATAGTTTGTGCCATAGAGACTACATCTAACTGTCTCAAGAGGATACAATGGGTCAATCCTGACACGTTAATACCTTCACTCAAGATACTGTAATGGAATATGATAAACTTCTTGTCTTTGTCTCTACCGTATTGAGTGAGAGTATCGAAAAACTTTTCTCTGTTTACCTTTTGTCTGTTGACGTATGCACCAAACTTAGATGTGATATGCAAGAACTCAAATCCACGTTTCTCAAGTTGATATATCAAATCAGTTTGAGACATCATTGCTCCCAACATTCTGCTAGACGGTACACTAACAAGAACCTTATGTGCGTCATCACTATCAAGAGTATCAAGTATATCTGTAACAGTTTGACTATCAAGATCAAATGCCTGTTTCCGATCTCTGTTCTCTTTGGTATGAAATGGAACTATGGTAGGAGGGATAATCGAACCGTTGTTGACAAGTTCTTTTGCTTCAATATTACAAATAATATTTCCATATATCTTTTCGTTGTTCATTCCCCTAGTATGGCGATAACTAATGCGAGGAGTAGCAGTAAAAAAATATGTGGATTTAGAATGATAAGAAACAGACTCAGTAGGAGGACTAAAAGACCTCGTAACAGAGTTATGTGCTTCATCAAAATAAGCAGTATCAATAGTAATATCAGACTCGACAACACGTTTTAAAGAGTGATAAGTTGTAAAAATAATTATATGTTTAGTACTATTGTTAACCCAAGTTTTGATCTTCTCTGGTTTAGTAGTACTGTAGAAATGTGTTTCTCCACTATGAACGTGCATCACATCTACACCTTGATTATAATTACCATCAAGATTTTGCTCTAAGAACTCTGAGCATAACTGGTTTGCAAGTAAGATACGAGGTGCAACAACAACATAAGTTTTAGGATACCAACTTAGAGTTCCACCTTCTGTTGTTTTTAATCGTCTTGTAAGATCGTGTATCATACACATAGTCTTACCACCGCCAGTAGGTACAATAACCTGACCTTTGGTGTTGTTTTTCATAATATCGACAATACGTTTTTGGTGTGGTCGTAATGTAATCATCAAAGTGTTGTAATTCACTCCATACTAAATGCAAAAACTCCACGTTTCAATGTGGAGTGTGACAGTATTCTAATTGTCCTCGTATTTTTCTTTGAGTCTTTTCAATTCACAATGAACTAACTCTAATCTACTCTGTAAGTATTCACTCGTGGGGTATTCTGCTACTTGACAATGAATTGACTCTACTTGTCTCATCACTATCTGTATGTCCTCCCCATCAATTTTGATCTCTTCTGAGTATGATATTTTTGGTTGGTTGGTTTCTAGTGTCTCGAAATCTCCACTCATAAACCTAATTCCTCCTGTAATCCTTTTAAGATGATTTGTTCTAGTTGTGCTTGAGACAACCCATTGAGCATTGCCCAACGTGGGTCATTCTTATCCCACTCTAACATAAATGAACCATCTTCGTTTTGTTTGATTTCTAAACCACCGTTAGGGTCAGAATCCAATTCCACTTTGTTTAGTTCGTTTTGCATCAATTACCTCAACTCTGTCAATGTATTGGTTGAAATTCCACCAACATTCTAACACCTCTTCGTAACTATGTAAAATCTTTACCGATTTATCTTTACAATGAACCTTATACCAATTCCTGTCATAAGGTTTATTTGATGTGTTCGTAAAATGTTCTAAGGGTACTATCATACGACTTTACCCTCTTGTACTTCCATATAATCCCAATTAGGGTCATCTGGGGGGTCTATCCAAAACCAATACTCTCTATTATATTCTGATGATACGAAAATCCTACCATCTTCTCGCTTGTTCTCTATATATACGAATGTGCTTCCACCCATATATGTTGCAAGGTTGATTCTCGCTCGTTCTGATTTTGCTTGAACGATCGCCATTTGTCTCAATGCCATTGCCTTTTCAATAATTCTAGTTTGATTTTTTCGTGTAACTCATTGCAACTTACTGAGTTATCCTTTTCAATTTTAACCTGATTATAGGTTGATAGCAACATCAAACTATCCTCAAGTGCGTGTAGTTCGTCTTTAGTTAAAATCATCTTTTTTTAACAGGTGGTAAATACTCATTTCCAGGGTGGTCATTGGTTTTTCCCTTGTAATTCTTTACATTTTTGAAGTGTGAATCTTCAATTTCTAAGTTATCCCACTCGTGTCGAGGGCATACTACATTTACCTGTCTGTGTCCATCTTTATACAACTTGTCAGGTATTTTTCTGACACATATTGTAATGTAGTGATCTGATATGAAACTAATAGTTCCAACATCATTGTTCCATTTAATCGGCATACCGATTTCTAGTGATTTTAAGATGTTTCTTAGTTCCAATGGGATTGATTCTGATAAGAATAGGGGTGTTGTCATTTAAGGTAGAACTCAAGAATACTCACGTTATTTCCTGTATGTCCAATGCTAAGAGTCATTGAACTAGGATATAAACAAAAGTTTCCTTCAGTTGGTGTGAATTGAAATTCATTTGAATTTACTAGATTTTCATTCCCAAATTTTAAATCCAAACCTGCAAACCATTGCTCTGAATTGTCTGTCCAGACCATTTGTGTTTTAGGTTCTTCAATAAACCAAACTCCAGTTAATATTCTATCATTTTTTGGTAGTAAGTGCAACGATTGTCCTTGTTTCAATCTGTTTACATAGGACTCTTGTAATTTAAGTTCCGTTTCCAATCCAATTAGACCTGACATAGATTCTAATTGTGAATAAATTAATGTTTTCCACGCAACTTGTTTAGTTGCAACATCATTATTCACACTTTTACCTGTGTCACTACTGACTAAAAGTGCATCTGCGTGTTGCTTTGTGCCTTGTTGAGACTCACAATGTTGAATATAGATCGGTTTACCAAATACAGGTAACAGATCAACACTCTGGAATTGAACTCTGTTCATATTTCAAATGTAGTAATTCACAAATTTCATCTACTACTGACAGATCGACTTTTAATCGTTCATCATCAATAGAGTGCCTTGAGTTTTTTCTGTATAAGTCGCCCATATAGAGTGCGATTGCTTTTTTGATAATAGATTTTTGTCTATCATCTAAAATGCGAGACTTACCCACCATTTTAGTTTCGCTGTTCATAATACTATGTATTATAGCGTCTATTTAATGTCGTCAAGGGGCAACATTAAAAGTTAATGTAATTCTGTTAGCGTGTCCTGACCCTTCATATCCGTGTTGTAAGTTAGGGGGGTGAATTATAATATCACCTTCATCATACGGTACTGTACAGTCTAATTGATTAAATGCGTTCATTTGTGTTGTACTAACTTGAAGTATAGGATAGTGTGATGAAATTATATTTCTTCTAAACTTCATCATAGTGTGTCTCTCTCTATCAAAGTTAACGTAATAAGTTCCTGAGTAGATGCAATTACTATGTTCGTGTGGTGCATATAACGCACCCTGTTGTCCTAATTCCAAATAACTGTCAGCAAAGTGTGTACCATCAGTTAGTTCATAGCAAAATGCCTGTTTGTTTACCTCATTAACTGCGTTCTTGATCTCGTTTTTTAATTCTTTAAATTCTGGTAATTCAAGGATTTGATGATCTCCTAATTGTGAAACATTAACAGAGATAGTAGGGTGCTTATTTTCTAATTTAGAACCATCTAATTCAGCAATATATTGCATAATGATAGTTTTGAATTTTGCGTGATTCTTTACTTTGTACTTTCCTACTGGTTGCATAAAGACACCATATACATTTGTGTCTGCTACATTTTCTAGTGAGTCTGATAAGTTCATAATAATGGAATGAGAGAGAATTGATCGTCAGGTAGTGTTGATTGAGTTATAATATCGAACCCTAAAGTAATCCTATCGCCTTCATAATCGTTATTAACTACGACTTTGTGCATCCTCGAAAACCCAGGCCCCAAGTATATATTCCCAATTTTATTGTTTATATTATATTCGTATGTCCCTACTGGTAAATGCTCTTTGAATTTTGTTATTGAATCTTTTGGGTCAATACTAATATATCCGTGCCACGGAAAATGATGATCGTGCCAATCTAACACTTGATCTGGTTTATGAAAATTCATCCAACATTGCATCCACAATGGGTCATCAGGATTAACACCAAAGTTACCTAAATGTTTCCTTACGATTGCACTAATTTCTTTTAATAGATGATAAAACAGAGGACTAGGAGAAGTTAGATTGAATACATTATAAAATCTATATCCACTTAAGTCTCCCGATTTCATATTTTTTAGTTGTTCTGTAATGTATCAAAGTAATGAAAAACCATTAAAAGAGTCTGATTGGGATCCTACTAAAGAGATTAATAGCAAATATTTTGGAGTAGCAAATACGAAAATTTATATTGAAAAAATGCTTGAATTCAAAACTGGTATATTTGGATTGCCACTTAGGCTACTTGCCAGAGAAGTATACGATAAATGTGTTAATATCGTTGGTATTGAAAAAGTAGCATTAATTACAGGTGAAGAAAAAATTATTCCAGGTGCTGCTAATTATTTTATCTGCACAGTAGAGTCTATGCCAAAGAAAAAAGAAGT
>ENA-OSEY01000899-OSEY01000899.1-marine-metagenome-genome-assembly--contig:-NODE-899-length-21004-cov-23.482104_pt1 | contig 21004 bp, 24 predicted proteins | sample MGYA00248465_ERZ534230 | MGnify/ENA primary metagenome ERZ534230 (study PRJEB26409, sample SAMN06344110) | marine metagenome | isolation source: Sea water from surface | place: Atlantic Ocean:Southern...
GAGACAAATACTGGATTTGTTGGTTCTGAGGTTGTTGATATAGCAACTGCTACTGATGGAACAATGTATGCAACAACGTACAATATTGGAATATTTAAAAGCATTGATAATGGTAAAAATTGGAGTTTTGCCTCTTTTGGAATCAAAAATTGGTACGGAATGCAACTAGCTCCTCACCCCATTGACCCAGATATTTTATTTGCGACATTTGGTGGTGGTGTCTACAAATCTGAAAATGCTGGGGGTTCCTGGGAAATAATTGGTGGTGAAGATCTCTGTGACGATCCAGAACCAGGGGGTGGAAACTGTCATTACCACGGGATAATAGTTGAGACAGAAAGCCCTTACAAAGTATTAGTAGGTAGTGGAGGTGATCAATCAGCTAAAAGAGGAGTGGGTATCACAGGTTCTGAAAATTTAGGTGAATCTTGGAGAAACTCAGATGATGGTTTTACTCGAGATGTTCACGTAAGCAAATTAGTTATAGATCCAAATAATAGTGATGTGTTCTATGCTACTACTCAAGGTCAAACAGACTACACGGATAAAATAGGTGATGGTGCAGGTGTTTTCAAAAGTGTAGACAGAGGTTCAAGCTGGGAACAGATAAATAATGGTTTAGACACTTTAGAAACAAATGTTTTAGTTGTTGATCCAAATGATTCAAATACTCTTTACCTAGGTACTGACGATGACGGGCTTTATAAAAGCACTAACGGAGGAGCAAACTGGATACAGCTTAATGTACCACAAATATCTGAACCGTTTGGTGTGGGTGATATTGCAGTCGATCCAAAAAATAGCAACATGCTTTATTTAGCAACTGTCGATTACTTTAGGCTTGCAGGAGACAGGGGTGCATTGGGAGATTTTGGAATCTATAAAAGCACTGATGGTGGAACAACATGGGAAGATTTCAATAAAGGATTACAGCATCCCGGAGTATTCTCTTTAGAGTTGAACCCTGAAACAAGAATTTTGTACGCTGGTACAAGAGCTGGTGGTGTTTACTGGATTAGCCTAGATGACTAAATTCTAGCTATTTTTTCTCCGGCTTTGTTAGTAAATTGTCCTGTAATAATAAGAATTAAATCTATTAACAGCCATATTCCTAAACCTCCAAAGGTTAGAAGCATTAATATTCCTGTACCTGTTTTCCCGACATAGAATCTGTGTGCTCCTATAACTCCCAGTAGAAATGCTAAAAGCAAAGTTACAACCCATTGGGAGTCACTTTCTGATGGGCTACTTTTTTTAAGAAGTTTATCTTTTTCTGCGTCAAACTCTTCTTGAGATATAACCCTTTCTCTAAGTAGTTCATTTAGCTTTTTAATTTCGTCTGCAGTGCTCATTGTCTAGTACTATTGTAACTTATTTTCTATACTTGCGACCCTTTCAGCTATTGGAGGGTGTGAGTAATAATACGAACTGTAAAGTGGGTCCGGGGTTAAATTAGAAGCGTTGTCTTTAGTAAGTTTTAACAAACCAGAAATCATGTGTTCTCCATCTGTAAATTGGAAAGAAAAGTCATCTGCTTCAAACTCCCTCTTCCTAGATAAAGCCGATGTTATAGGTTTAGTGAAGAATGTATAGGAACCAATAACTAAATAGAACATTAAAAACTTTGAATATACTGTTAAATTTTCCAATCCATGAGCTATGAAAAAATTATCGCTCTTAAATATTTCATTTAAAATATAAAATCCTAAAAACCCAAAAACTAGAGAGCTGATTAATGTTTTGCGAATATGTCCTAATTTATAGTGACCAAGTTCGTGACCAAGTATTGCTTCCATTTCATCAGGGTTAATTGTTTTCAAAAGTGTATCAAAAAATACAATTCTCTTATTTTTTCCAAATCCTGTAAAAAAAGCATTGCCATGTGTGCTGCGTAAGCTTGCATTCATCACAAATAAACCTTTTGATTTAAAATCAACTTTTTCTAACAGTTTTTCAATCGGTTTTTTAAACTGTTCATCATCTAGTGGTTCAAATTTGTTAAACAAAGGCATTATTAATACAGGATATAAGAAGAAAATTATAGCTTGTAAAGTAAAGACTGCCGCAAATGCATAAATCCACCACAGGTCGCCTGCGCTAATAATAATAAAAATTACAGTTGCATAAAGAATAGAAGATATTGCTCCAGAAATAAAAAGGCTTTTAAATATATCTGTTACAAATGTTTTCTTTGTTGTTTTGTTGAAACCATGTCTTTCTTCAATCACAAAAGTTGAATATATTGATATCGGAATTGAAATTATTTCTTCAACGATTATTAAAAGTAATCCAAGAAGTACCGCTCCCAAGACATTTGATGAAGTTATATCCATAACAACTTCTGTTAAATAATTAAGCAAACCCCCTATTGTAAAAATGACGAGAACAACTGAGCCAAATAAAGCAGTAAATATCTGGAATTTGATTCGATCTGTATTGTAAAGAATTGATTTTTTGTACTCCTCATCCGTTACAACATCCTTAAATCTAGGCGGTACAGAGGCTTTGTTGTTGTCAATAGATTTGAGGTTTCTTATTTTTAAATAAGTTTCTAGTAAAAACTTAATCAAAATAAGAGCAATAAAAATCTGGGTAAAATTTGTAGAATTTAGAAAATCTTGCATGTATCGATTTTAGACTAAGTGTTTTATAACCTTAAAGTTTTTTCAATTGTTTCGTAAACTTTGTCTTCAGTTTTTTCTAAATAGGATATTAATTTTGATTCTTTCTTTTCTTTTTCTTTCCAAACTGGGGTCATAGCATTCCATATCCCTTCCCCTTTTAACTTTGAGTAAAAAGAAGCGCCAACATGTACAGCTATTAGCGCGTAACTTAAAAAGGCTGAAAATTCATGTAAACCTATTGCTAATTCAATCCCACCACCGCCTATGGAAAAGAGTCCTGCAATCAAAAGTCCAGTCAGTGGAAGCATTACAAGAGTAAAATATACAAGCCTATGTACAGATTTTGCGATGAACAAATGGCCTTTACGAATTTCGATATTTGCACCAAGCAAGGTTTCAGTGTCTTTCATATAAAAATATCTGATGAAAACAATAACTAAAAACGCAACAGCAAATAAGATTTCGAAATTTAACAAAGCTGGATCTTCAAGCTCTGACAAATCTCCTACTTGTTTAAATATTCCATATGCATAGAGAATTGAAAAACTCCAGTGGATAAATTTCGCTAAAGGTGTATGTGATTTCATACCAATATTTTACTGTCCAAATCTTCTTTCTCTTTGTGTATATTCCCTAAGACATCGAAGAAAATCAATCTTTCTAAACTCTGGCCAATATACATCTTGAAAAATTACTTCAGAGTAAGCACTTTGCCATAGTAAAAAACCTGAGAGTCTTGACTCTCCACTAGTTCTAATAATCAAGTCTATATCTGGAGATTCAGGTGAATAAAGATGCTGTCTTAATTGGTCGTCAGTTACATTTTCTAATAGAGCATCAAAGTCATTTTCATTATTTCTGTTCTCGTCTATTAGACTTTTTATGGCGTCCAGAATCTCTTGTCTGCCACCATATCCTAGTGCTATGGTTAATGATTTTTGACCTCCGCCTCTAACTTCTTTTAATCGTTCAATAGTTTCTTGTAGTTTTTGTGGAAGAAGGTCGGTACTTCCTATAAAAGTTATTTTAAAATTATCCACAACATCATCAATTATTAGCTCCTCAAAAAGTTCATTTAAAACCTCAAAATATGGACCAAGCTCCTCATTTGGTCTTGCTAAGTTTTCTCTAGACAGTAACCAACTAGTTACATGTCCAATGCCTGCTTCATCACACCATAGAAGACAATCTTTAAGTCTTTCCATTCCGATTTTATAAGAAACCTCATAACTAAGGAGGCCTTCTTTTCTAGCATAACGTCTGTGACCATCGTGAATTAAACCTATGTGCTTTGGAAGATCTTCTTTTGTAATTAATTTTTGCAGACGATTTTCATAAATTGAATAAATTAATTTTGGCGAATTCATGATTAACTAATTAAATTTTCAATCTCTTCTATTGTTTTTGGTGCATCTGCCGTAAGATTCAAAGGACCATTTTTTGTACAGACTATATCATCTTCAATTCTTACACCAATACCAAGTAAATCTTTTGGAATTTCGTGCGAAACGGTTTTTGCATTTGCTTTTTCTTCTTGTTCAAGCTTTGTGGCTTCCTCCATGCCTAGGTGTTTTCTTCTCTCTCTTATTGCATCAGGATCTCTCTCCAGTAGTGGGAATTCGATTACAGGTTTTGTTGGTCTTACGTAAATGCCAGGTTCGATAGTAGTTACCATGCCCTCAGAAAACTCTCTTGGTTTACCTTGAAATTCACCACTTCCAGCATCATGTACATCTAAACCTAACCAGTGACCTGTGCCATGCATAAAAAATTCAAAGAAGTGCAACATTGAAACAGTCTCTTCAACTCCCATCGGGACTAATCCAAGATCAACCATTGACTCAGATAGAGAGAGTATTGTTTGTTGGTGGACATTCTTCATAGTATTTCCTTCAACAACTCCCTCTATTCCCTCAATTTGTGACTTAAGAACTGCGTTATATACATCTTTTTGAGGAGGAGAAAATTTGGTTCCAACTGGAAAGGTTCTTGTAACGTCCGAGGAATACATTCCACATTCTGCAGCAGCATCAATGAGTAATAAAGTCCCCTTTTTAATTTGATCTCTATTTGTTGAATAATGCAAAATACAAGCATTATCCCCACTTGCAACGATAGATGGATAACCCAATCTCTCAGCTCCTTGTTCGAAAAAAACTTTTTCCATTTGAGCCCCTACTTGATATTCAAACATATCAGGCTTTGCATACTTCATTGCTTCAATATGACCCAAAACTGTGATATCACATGCTTTTGTTAATAGCTCTAATTCACCAGCATCTTTAATAAGCCTTAATTCAGAAATTACTGGTTGAAGAGAATGGAGTGTTGCCTTACTAAAGTCAGCTCCACGTTGATCATACGGAACAGCAGTATTCAATGTTTTCTTATCAAATCTATTGAATGAAGAGTTTGAGTAATCACAATATATATCTGTAATTCCATCAAGTAATTTAGGAAGTTGTTTTTGGTAATTGTTGTAAGAGTATGCTTTGATGGCACCAAATTTATCTAGTGCTCCTTCTTGTCCCAATCTTCTTCCTTCCCATGTTTCCATTTCTTCGTTACGATCCTGTACAAACAAATGAAGTTCAGATTTTGAATCCCTAATAATAATTACTGCATGTGCGTCTTGTTCTGGCCATGCTGTTAAGTAGTGAAAATTTGAATCTTGTCGGAAGGGATACCATGTGTCATTATTTCTATACACAACACTATTTCCATGAAGTAAAACAGCTCCGTTTTGTATGACTTTCGCTAAACGTTCTCTGGCATTTGTTGCATTATTCATATCTACTTAAGGTTAATCTAAACAAACTTATTTTTGCCAATAAATTTTATAGGGACTTCAAAAATTCCTTGAAAATATAACTCCATGTCTCTTCGTTATGTTTTCCTGAGTTCTGAAATACAAAATTTGTTTTAACATTTCTCTGTTTCAAAATTTCTAAGATTCTATTTACACCAGAAATATAAAAATTATCATTGCTTGAAAAATCTAAATCCCATTCATTTGGAAAAATATTTCTTGCCTCATCACCAAATATATCGCCTTCATCTGAGCCTACTGACAAGTTGCACAGAGTATTTTGGCTCAGGTATTGTAAGTCTTCTTCAATTCCCGGATACCCGTACCAAAAAGCAGGAGAAAAAGATATAACATTATCAAACTGTGGATACAGTATTGAGGTTTTGAATGACATGAGACCCCCCATAGAACTTCCTAAAACAATTTTTTTGACTTCGTTATAGTCAATATCATAATCTCCAATAATTTGAGGTAGGAATTCATTCATGATGTTATCTATATGTTTTATGGCATAATTTGTTTTACCATCCCTTGGATAAGGGTTGTATTGTATTTTCCTGCTTGAATTTGATGTGACACCTATAACGAAATAGCCATTATTAGTGTTATCTTCTTGCGCCTGAAGAGTAGTTTCAAGATCCATAAAGTATCCAAAGCCGTTTTTTTGTTTTAAAAATAAATTCTGGGCGTCGTAAGAGAGAATTAAATGTGTTACTCTTTTAAATTTTGGATATCTGATAATGAGGCTATTTGTATCTTCCATGTCGACATCGACCATTGGTTGGCTGATAGAAATATTTTTCAGAGTTCTGTCGTATTCTGAAAATAAAAGCATAGGGTAATTATTCTATATAATCCTCTATTGATTTTGCTACTAATTTTGCGTTCTTTTGGTCAGCTGTAATAACAAGAACAACATTATCACCAGCAAGGGAAGCTACAATTCCTTCAAGATATAGGTTGTCTATAGATTCTGCAATGACCTGAGCAGCAGCAGTAGTAGTCTTTACAACCACTTGGTTGGAAACAGGTTGTACTTCAGTTACAAAATCTTGAAGCGCTTTTTTAGCTATCTTGTACTGTGCGTTATTATCTTGATTTTTTGGGAGTAAGTAAACTAATTTACCATTCTTTAATCTTTTCTTAACTGCGCCGAGCTCGTTTAAATCTCTTGATAATGTAGCTTGAGTAATAATTGTTCCATTTTTTTTAAGCATTCCTTTAAGTTGATTCTGCGATGAAATATTTCCAGAATCAATAAAGTTAGCTATGAGCTTTTGTCTTTGAATAGTTGCTTTTGTCATATTTATAAATATACATTTATTTGTATATTTATACAATTATAAATTTTTAAATGTTTCCTCAGCTAATTGTAAAGCCTCTTCTTTGGATACCTCTCCGTCGTTAATTCTTTGTTCGTACAGAGCTTTCATGATGACTCCCACTTTAGGTCCAGGTTGAATGTTGAAATGTTTCATAATCTCATCACCAGATAAAGCTGGTCTAATTTTGGAAAGCTCTTCTTTAGCTTTAACTTCTTCTATCCTTTTTTCCATTTCATCTAGATTGTCATATATTTCTTTTGCTTTTGTTTTGTTTTTTGTAGTTACATCAGCCCTTACTAGTTGGTTTAAATCCTCAAGCATATGTCCAGCATCAACGATATATCTTCTCACTGCAGAATCTGTCCATCCCATTTTGAAGGTATGGGGGCGTAAGTGCTGTTCTACAAGGAGTGATATATCTTTAATCGTTTTGTTGTCATATTTTAATCCTTTTAATATTTTTTTTGTCATCCTTGCACCGACGACTTCGTGGTGCCTAAAGTGTACTTTGCCATTTTCTATTCCTTTAGTGTTTGGTTTAGCAATATCATGTAGAAGTGCTCCCATTCTAAGAGTGAGTTTTGGAGGTACTCTATCTAAAACAGCTAATGTGTGTTCATAAACGTCTTTATGGTGATGCTTTGGATCTACTTCTATTTTGAGTTCATTTATTTCCGGAATAATATACAAACTCAGACCGCTCTCGACTAAAATTCGAATGCCTACTGACGGATTCTTGCCAACTAAAAGCTTATTGATCTCATCTCTAATTCTTTCTTTTGTTATTATTTTTATTCGTTCTATGTTTTCTTTCATTGCCACATAGGTTTCATTATCTGGTGAAAATCCATGTGTGCTTACAAATCTACATACTCTTAACATTCTTAGAGGATCATCAGAAAAAGAGATAATTGGATCATCCGGTGTTGATATAGTGCCAGATGCAAGATCTTTTAATCCTGAAAACGGGTCTATTAATTCATTGGTTTCCATTGAATATGCAATTGAATTTATTGAAAAGTCTCTTCTTGATAGGTCTGTTATAAGATCAGTTGCATTTTCTATTTCGGGGTTTCTTGAATCTGTTTCGTAAGTGTCTTTCCTAAAAGTAGTTATATGTACTACATTTTTTTGGTCATAAAGTTCTATTGTCCCAAAGTTTCTACCTACCTCAGTTGTTTTGTAGTTGTTTGTTTTGAGCAATTTGATTGACTCCTCTGGGGTAGCGTTAGTTGTAAAATCAAAATCCTCTGTCGGAATATCTAGTATTCCATCCCTCACCGCTCCTCCAACAAGATATAGCTCAAAACCATTACTGTGATACAGAGAAGAAAGTACACTTAAAAAGCTATTATTCTCTACTAATTTTAATAATGTAATTGGTACCATATTGATAGCTTAGAAGAACTGTGGATACAATAGAACAATGAATTTAAAAGTAGATTTTGCAGCTGGGGGGATTGTTTTAGAAAATAACAATATACTTCTTGTTAAAAATAGAAAAAATGAATATGTCGACAACCCTAAATCATTCTGGGGTTTTCCAAAAGGACACATGGAAGATGGAGAAGCACCTAAAGATGCCGCAAAAAGAGAGGTTATAGAAGAGACGGGTTTTATCGTTGAGTTGGCAGATGAGAAACCATTGGTTGAGTCTCGCTATGAAATATTTGTTGACAAAAAAAAGATAAAGAAAACTGTTTGGTTCTTTAAAATGAATATTTTAAAAGCGTTTGATAGCGAACCTGATGATGAAATTGAAGAAGTTGCTTTAGTTGATTATGAAACAGCTTTAAATCTACTAACACACAAAGAAGATAAGAAAATACTTAAATATGTATTTAACAAATGAAAAAACCAAACATAGTTCTTGGGTTGGTAGTTACAAAACAAGAAAATGGAACGATGTCACATCGATAATTTACTTCGAAAAAGTTTATGGTGGAAAAAGTCTTCTTAAAAAAATAAAACTAGAAGCTGAAAATACAGGCCTGCATTTTAATTCATCAATGATTCAAGAGAATGAAACACATAGTTGGTTGGCTTCTGGGTGGAGTGTGGTGGAAAGATTAAATGTCCTATCGGTAAATTTAAGAAATTTAGAGTTAAGTAATACAATATCTCAAAATTTTGAAAATTTTACAAAAAATAATATTAATGAGTTGGTAAGCCTTGATAAATCTATATTTGATCCTTATTGGCAAAATTCTGAAGCTGCATTCATAGAAACTCTAGACAGTTGTAATCAAAATTATTTGTTTAAACAATATGATGAAGATCTCCTTGTTGGTTATGCTATTTTAGGTGTGACCAGAAACTTTTCATTTTTACAACGATTTGGAATTAGTTTAGGATATCAAAACAAAGGACATGGTTCTGAGTTGCTTAAAAATGTTCTTAATTTCGCTAAAGATAATAAATACACAAATATAAGGTTAAATACTCAAGAAAATAATAAGGCAGCAAAAAGCCTTTATGTAAAACACGGCTTTGAGTTAACAAAAACTAATTTTACAATTTTAAACGCTAGTTAGATATTTAGAACTACATGAATAATTTTTGAACGCTTAATATTAGATATATGGAACAAGAAGATAGTTTTGTAGAATCTGTCGAAAGTTTAATTGAGACTATTAAGAGATTAGTTGTTAAACCTATAAAAAGGGTTGCTGGATTTGCATCTATGGGCTTTATGTTAGTTGTTTTACTATTAATGGCTCTAGGGTTTCTTATTATTGGGATAATAAAAATTATGCAAGGGCTGGGGTTGCTTCTTGGAATTAATCCAACTGGCTTTGCTTTTGCCTCAATAGGACTACTCTTTCTAATTATGTCTTTGAGAAATTATTGGAGAAAAAATAGTGGATGATATAGCAATTATAGGTTCTGGACCCGCAGGATATACTGCAGGAATTTACGCCGGAAGAGCAAGCCTGTCTCCGGTGCTTTTTGAGGGTTTAGAATCTGGAGGTCAATTAATGTTAACCACAGATGTCGAAAATTATCCAGGTTTCGTTGATGGCATTATGGGTCCTGAATTAATGCAAGTTTTTAAAGGACAGGCTGAAAGATTCGGAACACAAATTAAAACAGAAACAATAGATTCCATAGAAAAATTAGATAATGGCTTTAAGCTAACAAGTTCCAAAGGAGAATACTTGTTCAAATCAGTAATTATCGCTTCAGGGGCATCAGCAAGATGGCTTGGTGTAGAGGGTGAAGAAGAATTACAAGGATACGGTGTTTCTGCTTGCGCAACTTGTGATGGTTTTTTCTTTAAGGAGAAGACAGTTGCAGTTGTTGGTGGCGGTGATTCTGCAATGGAAGAGGCTTTGTTTTTAACAAAGTTCGCTTCAAAAGTTTACGTAATACATAGAAGAGACCAATTTAGAGCTAGCCAAATAATGCAAGACAGAGTACTAAACCACGAACAAATAGAAGTTATTTGGAACAAAACTGTTGAAAAGATTAATGGAGATGGAAGTGTTTCATCGATTGAGTTGAAAGATGTAGAAAACGAATCAATAAATGAACTAGAGCTTGATGGAGTATTTGTTGCTATAGGACATGATCCAAATGTAAAGTTTTTAGACGGACTTTTAGAGCTTGATGAAAAAGGTTACATAAAAACTGGGTTCACAACAGAAACAAGTACTTCAGTTCCTGGTGTATTTGCAGCTGGTGATGTAGCAGATTCTTTGTATAGACAAGCAATAACTGCTGCTGGAACCGGATGTCAAGCAGCCATGGATGTTGAGAGATGGCTTGACCACTAATTTAAATTTTACAAAATACTTACAAGAACTTTCAACAGAAGAGTTAGATGACTTAACCACAAAACTTAACTCCTGTGGTTACTCTGGGTCTAAAAATATTGAAGAGTTAATTAATTTTGTGGAGTTGTTTATAGAAGATCATAACCTTGCAAAAAATATTTCAAAAGAGCATTTGTGGCTTGAATTATTAAATAACGGTTATGTTTTAGGTGATAGGATTCTTTTTTTATCAAACCCTGTTATTTATGGTTCTGATGTAGAAGAGCTTCAGGAGTATCTTTCTAGATTAGGTTTTTACTCTGAACCAATCAACTCCACTTTTGATAGCAATGTAAGTAAATCCGTTAGGTTATTTCAAGAAAATCGAGGGTTGTCTGTCGATGGTACAGTAGGCCTAGAGACTGCAGGTGAAATTCGAAGGTTACTAAGGCCTACTATGAAAACCTCTTTAAATGAAGCTGTAAAAAGCTTTAAGGGGCGTACTAGTAATTTTTCAATATGTTTTGACATAGAAAATAGGGGAGATTACAAGGAACAACTTGGGTTATACCAAAAAATTAAAGATTTTTGTAATGAAAACAATTTGAGTGTGGCTTTTTCTTCAGAAATTACACAAAATACAAACGAAGAAAACTCTATTGAATACGTCAACAAAGTTAATCCAACTTTGTTTTTGAGCTTAAGAGATTCTACAGATCCGAAAGTAATTTTTTTTCAAGGCAAACATTCATCAAGCTTAATTGGAGAAAGGATATCAAAAAAAATTCAATCCACTATGGGTTTTGTTTCGGAAGGCAGGTCCTTAACTGTTTTAAAAAACACTAAACCAGTAGCTTTAGTAATATTTGGTAAAATTTACCAATATAATATTACTGATTTACTTAATAATATTCTTGATGAAATAATGGAAATTTATAAAGATTAAGATATTTTTTTTATAAAAGAATCAAGGTCTTCTTTTGAATTTAATGTAAAACTTATTTTTGTTTTGTTTTTGTTTTTTTTAAATAAAACCTTTGTTCCAAGGAAATCTTCTAATAATTTTTTATAGTGGATAGATTCTTCATCTGCCTTAGCACTATTAAGTTGACGAACTTTTTCCTCGACATCTCTACTAGAAAGGTTTAGTGATATTATATCTTCCAGTATTTTGTCTTGAACGCTGTGATCCAAAACAATAATTGGTTTAATTTGACCAAAGGAGACATCTTCATTATTCAAAGCTTTCTGTGCGTTCGAGCTTAAGTTTGAAACTCTGAGCATGTTAGAAATATGAGGTCTACTTTTACCAACAAGAAAACCTATTTCATCATTTGAAAGTTCGAAGTTTTCCTTTAAATTTTTATAAGCTAAAGCCTCTTCAATTGAACTTAATTTGCTTCTTTGAATATTCTCAACTATTCCAAGAACCACTGCATCTCTTTTGCTGACGTCCTTTATTAGACATGGTACTGATTCTAATTTAAGCATTTTAGAAGCTCTCAATCTTCTCTCACCAGCAATTAATTCGTACTGATTATTTTCGAGCTTTTGAACTATAAGTGGTTGGAGTATTCCGTTTTTAGATATTGAATCTCTCAATTCCTCTAATTTTGTTTGGTCGAACTTTTTCCGTGCTTGTGTTGGACTTTCCTTTATTAAGGCAGTATCTACGTTCTTTATTACAAGATCTTTTGTATCGCTATTGTTTATTAGATCGCTTAAAGAACGTTTCATAACCCTACTTTTTCAAAAATTTCATTAGAAAGCTCAATAAATTCGAGTTTTGCTTTGCTGTTTTCGTTGAAATCAAGCACGGTCTTAGCATAGAAGGGGCTGTCAGCTATTTCAGTCAATTGAGAAATTTTTGAATTAAAAAGCTTGTCAGCCAGCAAAAACTTAAGTTCATTTTCAAAGGATTGAAAACTTGATCTTCTAGTGTCTACTTGGTTTAAAACCACACCTAAAAATATGGGGTCAGCTTTGGTAACGTTGTTTATTGTTTCGTTTGCAAAATCCATTGCTTGAGAAACTCCTTCAACTGCTAAAAATTCAGGTTTTGATGGAATTAGGTAGTAATCACTTATTGTCAAAGACTCTTGTGTTAAAGAGCTTATTGTTGGTGGCGTATCAATTAAAACTAAATCAAAACCCATTTCAATTAAGAAGTTTTTATGTTTAAATAATTTTGAGCCACCGATAATTTTTTCACTGCTGTGCTTAATTATTGACTTGTTCGAAGGAATTAAATAAAGGTTTTCTGAAACTTTCGTAATTTCTTTATCTAGCCTATTTTCAAATAAGTCTGTTGCGCTTAGAACCGCTTTGGAATTTTTGTCAAAATTTAAATATGTCGATACATTCCCTTGAGGGTCAGTATCAATTAAAAGGGTTTTGTAACCTTTGTGTGAAAGTAATTTTCCTAGATTTACAACAAAAGTTGTTTTACCAACACCTCCTTTTTGGCACAATACTGTAAGAATCTTCACCTAACATTTATAACATCAATATGTCTAATGTTTGTTGAATTAATGGTGAATTTTTCCTGTTTCACGTGAAACATCTCTTTTTGTTCATTTAGCTCTTCCCCGTTTGAGGAGACAATATATGTTACGTTTTCAAGTTGTTTTATGTTTTTCAAAACATCTTTAGATGAGATAAAACAACGAGAAATGTAGGTGTTATTGCTTTTTAAAACTAAATCAGCATTTCCATTGAAAATTTCGACATTTTCTAAATTTAGTATCTTTTTTAGTCTTTGAAGTTCAAAAACTCTACTTTCACTGATATCAACAAGTGTAAATAATTTGTTTTGATTAGTTATAGCAACAGGAACTCCAGGGATTCCCCCACCAGTGCCTAAGTCATAAATATTTTGTTCGTTGTTTTCAATATTGTTTAAAATTTTTCCAAAATACAATGAATGAACTATAAATTCGTCCCATATAAATTGTGAAGACTTTCTGCTTATTAAACCTGTATTTATGCCAGTGGTGCATAACCAATCATGGTAATATTTGAGTTTCTCGGTATAACTTTTGTACTCGTCACCCCAAGTTGGAATTTGGGGCTCAAAGGTCATTCTTCTTCTTCAGGAGCAAAAACAACAGATCTGTATGGCTCTCTTCCTTCAGAGTAAGATCTAATTCCATCAAAAGTAGCTGCTGCATCGTGGAGTGTTTTTCTATCAACTGAATTCATTGGCTCTAACATAACCTCTTGTTTGTCTTCTAAAATTTGTTTACTAAGCCTTTCTGCATATATTGTTAGTGCCTCTTTGCGTTTAGTTGCATATTCAGCAACATCAAGTCTAAGCCTTGTTCCAGCACCTGTTTTTCTCTGTACAACAGTTCTTGTAAGTTCGTGTAAAGATCTAATAATAAATCCTTTGTCACCAACTAATGCTTCTGTTTGTTGGCCTGTTATTTTAACAACCAGATTTTCGTCTTCTATTAATCCTTCTACACTTCCTTCAAGCCCAAAGGATTTAACAAGTCCCTCTAAAAAATTCATAGAAACTTTTAATTGTTCATCTTTATCGGCCTCGATACGTGGTTTTTTAGGAGTGTACTGTCTCTTATTTCCATTTTTACTACCTGAATTTCTTTTGTTTTTACTGTTATAGTTTCTTGATCCTCCATTTCTTACAGAAATTCGAACAAGGGCTTTGGTTCCACCAACCCCAAAAACGCCCCCTTCTGGTTCTCTTAAAATATTTATATTTGCTTGTGTTGCATCTTGTAGGTTTAGTTCTTTCAATCCAGCTTTTATTGCATCGTCTATGGATTTTGCTTCAACCTCAACCCATTTATTATTAGCCACTACTTTCTCCTTCTTTTTTTGCGGTTTTTACGAGAATCTTCTTGAACAGGCTTCTGTTGCTTTTCCTCGTTTTCTTCGTTCTTTTGTTCTTTTTTATTGGTTTCTTTATCATCAAGTTTTACGATTAAGGCTTGTTGACCAATTCGAAATATATTTCCTGTTAGAAAATAAACAACAAGGCCTGTTGGTAAAGTCCAAGATATAAATCCAAAAAATATAGGCATGACTTTTCCTATCATTTGCATTTGTTGCGCCTGAGGATTGTCGTTTTTGTTGGATTTCTTTTGTATTTGTGTGGTTTGATACAGCGCAGTAACAACAACCAATAAAATTAATACTAAATAGGGGATTCTCTCCACCCACTCTAAAACCTCTGAAGGAGAAATTTGAAGATCCATATTGAAAAACTTAAGGTTAGTACTTACCGAAAGGCTGTTAGAAAGGTTTGAAGAATCTGGTATAAACCTTTGTGGGTTTTGCAATACTCTAAACAATGCAAACCAAATTGGCATTTGTACTAAAAGTGGAAGAATACAGCCAAGGGGGTTAATTCCTTTTTCTTTGTACATTGCAGCCATTGCCTTGTTGAGCTCTTCTTTGTTGTCTTTATGTTGTTTTTGAAGTTTCTTAATATCTGACTGAGCGTCTTGCATTCTCTTAGTAGATCTTGTCTGACGTAGCGTCAGTGGAAAGATAATTACATTAATTATGATTGTTAATATGACTATGGAATAACCATATGAAGTTGTGTAATCATAAACATATGAGAGCAGAAGCCCAATTCCGAGTGCAAATGGTTCTAATATTGCCAAATTTTACCAAATTTCTTATATATAGGGTTACAAATAATAATTCTTTGAAAAATGACAGGTATGGTCTTTAATAATCCATTTTTTTCAAAACTTTCTGCAATAACATTTGTACAGGTTGGATAGTAAAGGCAGTTGCCGGCCCCAAGGCCGAATAATGCAAGCAAAGATCGTACTCCTTGAAGAAAAAATCCTAATAATTTCATTTTTTTTAGAGTAAGGGGTGAGACTTCAAAACTTTTAATATTTCAGCTGGTTTTAGGTTTGATGAATCTTTATTCCCAACAACTAAAATATCAAAATGTTTATTGTCTGGTAGGCTCCTTACTGCTTCCCTTGTCCTTCTTTTAAACTTATTTCTATTAACTGCATTTACATGCTTGCTTGAAATACTTATTCCAAGTCGTGAAGAAAGTGTATTGTTTTCTTTAATAAAAACCTTCAAACCGTCTGCGGTTATACAAAATTCTTCATTTCTTAGGTTATCAAAATGATTTTTTTTATTTAGCGAACTTAGCTTCACTCTCACTACCTAGGCAGATAAAATTTTACGACCTTTTTTCCTTCTTCTCTTAAGAATTTCGCGCCCAGCTCTTGTGCGCATCCTTGATCTAAAACCGTGTTTTCTGCTTCTTTTTCTGTTACTAGGTTGATATGTTCTTTTCATTTAATACCTGTCTGTAAGAATATATGAAGAAATTAATTAAACAAAACAAAATAAATTTTATTTTTAGATTAGTTCGCGAAAAAGATCTTTCGTTCGCGAAAAACATATTAACTAGTTTTAAAAAAGAGCTTTATTTGAGCTGCACTTACTGTGTTTATATATCGTTTTAGTCAGTGTTTATTGAAGTTTTTTAAAGTTTTAAACAATTTATGAAATTTTAGTTTGTTTTTAGCACTCTATGAAAATGTTGTTTCTGTAGTTAAGTTTGTTACTGGGTATAGGGAGTAAGGAAAGTAATACTGTAATGCTTGAAGAGTTTAAAGCTTTACTTGAAAAATCTGTGACTAACAAAACTGATAAATATTGGTTAGAACAGGTTGGGTTTGAAATAAACGATGAAGACAATCTTTGTATTGTTGTTTCGTCTGATTTTATAAAGTCCTCTATTGAAAAAAAGGTTTATTCAAAAATTAAGTCTGTCTATCAACTCAATTACAACAAAAAGGCTGACTGTGTGTTTGTTGTTGATAGAAACTTTCAAAATTCAAATTTATATGAAAAGCTAAACGAAGAAGCCACGGTTGTTGAAACACCACAAGAAGTTGTTATTAATAAACCCTATGATTTGTCATATTTTGATGAGCTTTTTATTGGGGGTTGTAACAACCTTGCAATAACAGCGGCTAAAAATATTGTTGTTTCCCCTGGTAAACGATACAACCCGCTTTTTGTTTATGGTAAACCAGGTGTCGGAAAGACACATCTTTTAAAAACAATTGATGATTCAAGTGAGTCTTCATTTTATATTGATTCGGAGTCTTTTCTTGAATCATATATTTCTGGTATAAAAAATAAGGATATTGATAGTTTTAAAAAGAAAATTAGATCTGTAGATATATTATTAATCGATGACATACAGTTTTTTGTTGGAAAAAAGGGTGTTTCTGAAGAACTTTTTCATACAATTAACTTTTTTTTGAACAATGCAAAATCAGTTGTTTTGGCATCAGACCAGAAACCACAAAATCTAAGTGGTTTTCCAGATCGTTTGGTTTCAAGAATTCTAAACGGCTTGGTTACAGACATAACAAAGCCTGATAAAGAAATTTTTTCTGAGGTATTAAAAAAGAGCAATGTTGAGTTTGACGGTCTGTTGTTTTCTAAGAACGAGTTTGAAATGTTGCTTTCGTTGGACTTCCAAAGCTTCAGAGAGATAAACGGTGTTATAAACAATTTAATTATCAACAAACAAACAGGTGTAAGCAACAACAAATATTTATCTGATCTTGTTTCTTTGTATAGTAATAACAAGGTTGTGGAGCTGAGTCCTGAGTTTATTCTAAAATATTGTTCTGAGGTTTACCAGGTTGACGAAAGGCTCGTTCTTTCAAAAAACAGAAGTGAGCTCGTAAGCAACGCTAGGCATTTGTTTGTTTATTTAATGAGAAAACATACAGAGTATTCTTTGAACCAAATAGGTTTATATGCAGGAAACAGGTCTCACTCAACTGTTTTGTCTTCTATAAAGAAGGTGGAAAGCTCGAGTTTGTTTAAGAAAGAAGTCAACATTTTCAACAATAAACTAGAAGACAGCTCGTTGAAGTTTGTTGGTGTTTAAAGTGTTGAAAACTACTAATGTGTTTTTAAAGCTTTGTAGGGTGTTTTTATGTTTTTAAACATATCGAACAGCTTTATTATTGTTATATATATAAAAGAACAAGGAGTTCTTGTTGAAGTTTAAAACAACAACCAAAATTATCAAAGATCACGTTTTGACGGTGTCCAGAGCTGTTGATATTAAGCCCTCTACTCCAGCACTACAAGGTCTTTATATAAAAACTAATAAAAACAACTGCGAACTAACAGGATCTGATTTGGACCTGGTTATAAAAGCGCGTTTTGAGGTTGAGTCAATAGTTGATGGAGAGTGTCTTGTTAACTCAAGAATTTTTTCAGAAGTTGTGAGAAAGCTGCCTTCAGGAGAGGTCGTTTTTTCAGACATAGGGAACGAGATCAAGGTGGAAACAAAGAAAACAGAATATAGACTAAGAAAACTGGACCACCTAACCTATCCCAAAACACTACTAGAACAACAACACGACACCACTAAAAGTAAACAGCTTAAAACAACAAACCTTTTTGACGCGCTTAAAAAAGTAGGCGTAGCAGCTTCTCCAGAGGGTGGAAAACCAATACTTACCGGTGTATTTTTTGACAATGAGAACAACCAAACAAACCTTGTTTCAACAGATAGCTACAGACTTGCTACAAATGTTGTTTTTGACATCCCTATATCCGATGCAGGAATTGTTTCGTATAGGTCCTTAAGTGAAACCATAAAAATATTTGAAGACAGTGAAGAGGAAATAAACATCAACTCAACAGAGAGAGAACTACACTTTTACAACAAAAGATACTATACGTCAGTAAGAAAACTAGAAGGAACATTTCCTGAATATAAGATGTTATTTCCCAAAGAAAACCTTTTTTCAATAGAAGTTGATAAAAAGTCTATATTAGAGTCACTAGATCGATCAACAGTTGTTGCGGAAGGTTTTATACCCGTAACACTTAAAGTAGTAGACAACAACACCCTTAATATCTCTTCTACCAATAAAGATATTGGTGGTGGTAACGAAGTTGTAGACATAAAGTTATTAGGTCTTGAAATAGGAGATATATCTGGCTTTGAAATATCGTTTAATCCAAACTATTTGATTCAAGGAATTGAGGTTTTAGAAGGAAACAAGGCCTATCTAAGGTTTTCTGGAAACGACAAACCAGCCGTGATTCAAGGCGAAGAAGAGCACTATAAATATTTACTAATGCCTGTTAGAACAAACCAGTAAATGTTTAACAAAGACCCCAAAAAAATTAACTCAAACGATTCAGGAATTGATTTTTCAAAATCTGAGATGATTAGTAAATATTTTAAAAAGCACAACTCACAACTCTATAGTGAAACTACACCAGGGCCAGTTATTGGAGAAGAATTAATTTTATATGTTGATACAAAAAGGTTAAAAAACCTAATCGAACTTCAACAAGAAAAACTCTTAATTGAAATAGAAAAAAATACGAAAATCAAGCTAAAGAATCTAAATATTCAAATACATAATAACCAACAATAATCGCCAAATCTAGTAAAATAAGAGTTCAGCAAGGGGCTGTAACATAAGCAAAAAGAAGCGTATCTTGGAGATAATTCGTGTCTAAAAAAGATTCAAATAGTAGCTATGATTCAAAAGATATAAAAATTCTTGAGGGTCTAGAAGCAGTAAGAAAGCGTCCTGCAATGTACATTGGATCAACAGGTCCAAATGGATTACACCACTTAATTTGGGAAGTTTTAGACAATTCTGTAGACGAAGCCATGGCTGGAAGGTGTTCAAAAATAAAAGTTAGTTTAGAAAAAAACGGCTCAGTTACCGTTGAAGATGACGGAAGCGGAATACCGGTAAAACCTCACCCTAAAACAAAAATATCGGCACTAACAACAGTCTTAACAACACTTCATGCCGGTGGAAAATTTGAATCAGGTGCCTATACCGTTAGTGGAGGGTTGCATGGAGTTGGGATATCTGTTGTTAATGCTTTATCGACTTATGTTAAAGTTGAAGTTCAAAGGGACGGTCATTTTTGGAATCAAGACTTTGATTTAGGAAAACCAAAATCAAAAATTAAAAAAGGAAAAGCTTCAAAAAAAACAGGTACAAAAATAAACTTTTTAGCAGATCCAGAAATATTCGATGAGACTCAAACATATGATTACAACATAGTTGACGAAAGACTTCGACAAACTGCTTTTCTTAATAAAGGTTTGAGAATAACACTTATTGATAACAGAGTTAAGCCAGCTACAAAGGAGGAGTATCACTATAAAGGTGGCCTCACAGACTTTGTTGAATATTTAAATGACGGTTTTGAACCACTACATCAAAAAATAATATCTTTTTCAGATCAAACCAAAGACTCAGAAATTGAGGTTGCACTCCAGTGGAAAAACGAAGACGACGTAACAATAAAAAGCTTTGCTAATAACATACACACCTTAGAGGGCGGTACTCACGAAGAGGGGCTAAGAACAGCCGTTACCAAAGCAATTAATGACTTTGCAAAAAAAAGAAACCTTCATTCGGACATATCTTTAACAGGAGACGACATAAGAGAAGGGCTTACAGGTGTGGTATCTGTAAGAGTAAAAGAACCTCAATTCGAAGGACAGACAAAAACAAAATTAGGAAATACTGAAATGAAATCAAGGGTTCAAGTCCTAATTAATGAAGAATTTCCAAAATGGTTAACTAAAAACACCAAAGAAGGTCGAGCAATAGTAGAAAGATGCGCAGTTGCTGCAAAAGCAAGAATGAGTGCAAAAAAAGCTAGAGAGCTTACTAAACGTAAAAGCATTTTAGAGACCTCAGGTCTTCCAGGAAAACTTGCAGACTGCTCTTCAACAGATCCAACAGAAAGTGAGTTGTTTATTGTAGAAGGAGACTCAGCAGCTGGTCCTGCTAAACAAGCACGAGACTCAAGAGTACAAGCAATTCTGCCGATCAGGGGAAAGATTATAAATGTTCAAAAAGTTACAGAAAACAGAGCTCTTCAAAATGAAGAAATAAGCGCACTTATTAAGGCTATTGGTACCGGTATAAAGCTTCAGTTCAACGAAGAAGAATCAAGATATGACAAAATAATTTTTTTAACAGACGCTGATGTTGACGGTGCACATATTAGAACACTGCTTCTTACATTCTTTTTTAAATTTATGCCTGGTTTGATAACAAGCGGAAAAGTCTGGATATCAGAACCACCGTTATATAGAGTAAAAGCATCATCAGGAATTACATACTTAAAAGATGACGAAGCACTCAATAAATTTAAAAAAGAAAACAAAAATAAAAAGTTTGATATAAGCAGATTCAAAGGGCTAGGAGAAATGAACGCTGGAGAGTTGTGGGACACCGCAATGAATCCCGAGACCCGAACCCTAATTAAAGTTACGCTTGCAGACGCTAAAGGAGCGATGGCAAAAGCTTCTGATATGTTTGAAATTTTAATGGGAAATGACGTTTCAAAAAGAAAACTTTTTATCGAAAAGAACGCTAAAGACGTTAGGTTTCTTGACGTATAATGCCAGCTAAAAAACCACCATCAAAAAAACCAGCAGCTAAAAAACCAGCAGCTAAAAAA
>ENA-OSEY01000900-OSEY01000900.1-marine-metagenome-genome-assembly--contig:-NODE-900-length-20996-cov-15.060424_pt1 | contig 20996 bp, 17 predicted proteins | sample MGYA00248465_ERZ534230 | MGnify/ENA primary metagenome ERZ534230 (study PRJEB26409, sample SAMN06344110) | marine metagenome | isolation source: Sea water from surface | place: Atlantic Ocean:Southern...
TAAATAGTTTTTAACGATTTATGTTCGAAATCGTCAATATAATTTACTAGATATAGTATAATCTAAATATACTGATCAAGCCAAGAAAAAAATCCAGATATTCCTCGTTTTTTTGTATTTTTTGACTGATTTGCTAAAAAATCAATTTTAAATAAATCTTGTTCATACAAGATTGATCCAATAATGTCGCAAAAATTGGGTTTTTTAAAATTATTATCTAAATTCAATTGTTCTAAAGGACTCGAAACTCTCACACCACTTGCAAAAATTGTTTCTACATATTTTTCAATATTATCCATCATTGCCCCGCCGCCGGTAAGAACTACATTATTTAATTTTTTATTGTTTAAATTATTGTCTTTAATTTTTTGCCATATCATCTCTAAAGTTTCTTCAATACGCGGTCTAATAATAGCATTTAAGCTTGATCTTGTTATTTGTTTAAATGAATTTTTATCACCTGAAATTATTGGAATTTCTATTATTTCATGATCATCGCTGGGCGATGAAACTAGAGAACCGTATAAAGTTTTTAATCTTTCAGCACTGGAAATATTAGTAGATAAACCTCGAGCAATATCTAATGTAACATTATTACTGCCAACACCTATTGCGTCTCCATATACAAATTTATTATTTTCAAAAACTGATATAGAAGATGTTGAATGACCTAAATCAATACAAATAGTTCCAAGTTCTTTTTCATCTTTTGTAAGTGATGATAAAGATGAAGATAATGGAGAAGGAATATAATTATCAATATTAAGTTTCAATTTTTTGATAACACTGGAAATATTATCTGAATATTTTTTTTGTATATTTATTTTATAAAAGTTAATTTTTATATTATCTGAGTAATTTCCTATTGGAGCATTAAAATATAGGTTATTATCAATATCGTATGAGATTATATTATTAAATATTTCGAATTTTTCAAAATGATTATTAAAATATTCTGATTGATTAATAATTTTTTTAAGATGTAATTCTGAAATTTTCTCATTTTTTAATTCTATTGCTGAGTTGTAATAATGAGAATTAGAATTCAATAAAGATAGATTAAGATTAATAGAATTTAATTTAGTTTGAGATTGTTTTTCAGCCTCTATTACTAAAGATTTAATTTGATCATGTAAATTTTCAAAATTTAAAATAATATTTTTTTTAATATTATTATTAGGAACACTAGCAATTGATAATATATTAATATTTTCAGTATTCTTATAATCAGCAATTACACATGATATTTTTGAATTACCAATATCTAGACCAGCTTTAATCATTTAAATTAATTAAGATTGTTTTTTTTAAATTTCTTAAATCATATGTTTTTATATTATTAATATCTGTTTCGCTAAGTTTATTTTGTATCATAATAAAATTCTGAATAGATTTATTTGGATCTTCTTCTGAAAGCATTAATTTCACATCACTGTATAAATTTATATCCCATCTTCTTTTATTAATAAATTCCAAACTCTCTATTTGATATTTTTTTTCAAAATCATTATTTTTTAAAATATTAATTAGTGAATTAGCTTTTAAGTTTGAAGAATTACCCTTAAAAATTAATAATGACTGATGAGTGAAATCTGTAATGTAAATTTGATCTATAATTTTTCCATTTTCATCAAAAACAAAGTATTTCTCGTTAAAAAAATAAATTCCTATTGGTTTATATTCTTCAATCCTAATAAATAGAGTATCTTTGTAATTTGTATTTAAATATATTTCTTTGACCCAATTATTTTCTTTTATTGAGTCATTAATTTGATCCAATGGTAATAAAAAAATTGAAGATCCTATATAATTTTGCAGTTTATCCTCTACAAATTTTAATTCAATTTTCTCCAAACCTGAAATATCAAATTTTGTAAATTGATATTGGAAGTTTTCTGAAAAACTCTGAATTATATTTTTAGAAATCTCAATTATATTATTTTTATTGAAATATAGAAAAAAAGAAAAAAAAATTAAAAATAAGAAAATACAAAAATAAATAAATGATCTGAAACTTAAAACATATCTTCTTCTATTAATATTATTCATACTAATTATTCAAATTCTTTATTAAAATAAAAATAATTTCTGAAAAAGATAAACCTTTATAATTAGCTTGTTCGGGTAATAGAGATATAGGAGTAAGTCCAGGTTGAGTATTTGTTTCTAAAAAGAAAATTTTATTTTTTTTTGTATCAAAAATAAAATCAGTTCTTGCAAGTGAATTACAACCTAAGAGTTTATGAGCTTTAGTAGCAAATTTAAGACATTTAGCATAATTTATTTTATTTAACTTAGCTGGCAAAATATGTTTAGCGTAACCTTTTGAATATTTTGCTTTATAATCAAAGAAATTATTTTTTGATTTTATCTCTGTAACAGCTAGTGCGTGAATTTTTTTATCTAATTTAATAGTTGAAACTGTAAGCTCCTTTCCAGATATATACTCTTCTATTAAAATTTCTTTGTGATTATTAAGTTCCTTTTTAAATTCTTCTATATTAGAAATTAAATTATCAAATTCTTTTTGATTTTTTATTATTTTTATACCAAAACTTGAACCACTTCTATTGGGCTTAATAACAAATTTTTTTAACTTACTTTTGATAGTAATTAATTTCTTCTCATTTAAATCATTTATATTTAAAAGATAAAATTTTGGAGACATTAATTTATTTTTAATAATTTCTCTCTTGGAGGCAGATTTATTAAAACATAGATTAGATGATTTTATATTTGAATGAGAAAAGGGAATCTTATTTTTTTTTAAAATTTTTTGAGTTTGTCCATCTTCACCAAAGGGCCCGTGTAAAGCATTAATACAAACAAAATTTTTATAATTAATTATTTTTTTATGAAAGTTTTTTGGATTAACTCTTAATATCTTAAACTTCAATTTATTTTGATTAAGAATTTTTTGAATTTCTCTAGAGGTTACTAAAGATACATCATGCTCTTCATTATTACCACCTTCTAAAATTAAAATTTTTTTATTACTCACCTATTATTTTTACCTCCCATTCTAATTTTACATTGAATTTGGCATATACTTTCTCAACAATACTTTTACCTAGGTTTTCTATATCTGTTGCTGAAGCACTTCCCATATTAATTAAAAAATTTGCATGTTTATCACTCACATATGCATCTCCAAAATTGGTACCTTTACATCCTGCTTCTTCAATTAGTTTTGCCGCATGAAGATTTTCAGGATTTTTAAAAGTACTACCAGAAGTTTTATTTTTTATTGGCTGAGATTCTAAACGTTTATTCTTTATTTTATTAATCTTATCTTTTATTAAATTTTGATCTCCATAATTAAAATTAAATATAGCTTTTGTAACTATATCTGTATTATTTATTTTTGAAGATCTATATTTTAGATTTAGTTTATCTTTTGTAATTATTTTTCTTTGACCAAAATTATCACAAATCTCAATGCTATTTATAACATCTACAGTTTCCGAACCATAACATCCAGCATTCATTTTAACTGCTCCACCTATTGATCCTGGAATACCACTATAAAATTCAAAACCCTCTATATTTTGTCTCAATGCATAATTTGATAAATTAATATCTAAAATACTAGCGCCAACTTCAAGTTTGTTATCATTAATTTTAATAGTATTAAAACCTTTGCCTAATTTTATAAGAGTTCCATTATAACCATTATCTCTAATTAATAGATTTGAGCCTGAACCTATTATATAAAAATTTTCATTATTTATTTCATTTAATATAATTTCTAACTCTAAATTATCTTCAACTATTGCAAATATTTTTGCATTACCTCCTGTTCTAAACCAAGTATGTTTACCAGCATTATAATCTGAGTAAATTTTACTTTTAAGTTTATCAGCTAATTCTATAATTTTTTTTGACATTAGTTATTCAAATATTTTTTTGCAATACTTGATATTGAACCCGCGCCCATAAAAACAATTGTATTTTGATGCAATGTATAAGGTTTCATTAATTTATTTAAATCACCTATATTTTTTAAATATATAGTATTTTTATTTTTTTTTAATATTTTAGAATATATGTCTTTTGAAGTTGCACCCTTGATAATCTTTTCTCCAGCTGAATAAGTTTCTAATAAAAATAAATAATCAACTTTAGATAAAACTTTTATAAATTCTCTAATTAGTATTTTAGTTCTAGTGTATCTGTGTGGCTGAAAAACAACTATTACTTTATTTTTTAGACTTTTAGCTGCACTTAATGTAGCTGCAATTTCTGTTGGATGATGTGCATAATCATCATACACAAAGGACTTATTTTTTTTTCCAATAAATGAGAACCTTCTTTTTACACCTACATAATTAATCAAAGCATTATTAATATCTTTATTTTTAATTCCATTTAGTTTGGCTGCAATAATACTTGCAGTTGCATTTAAAATATTATGATTGCCAATTGCATTGATAGTAAATTTATAATTAGAAGAATGAATAATTTTATTGTTAATTTTTAATTTAAAAGAAGTTTTTAGTTTGTTTTGTATAATATCAAAGATTAATACATCTGCTTTTTTATTTTTTATTGAATAAGTTAAAATATTTCTAGTTTTTATTTTGTTAATTAGTAATTTAAGATTCTTATCATCATAACACATTATTGTGGTTCCATAAAATGGAAGCAGATTTATAAATTTTTCAAATGCATTAATTAAATTTTTTTTTGATTTATAAAAATCCATGTGTTCAATATCTAAATTAGTAATAATTGATATTTGATGTGGAAGCTTTAAAAAGGTACCATCACTCTCGTCTGCTTCAACAATCATCCATTCACCTTTTCCATAACGATTATTATTAGAAAAAGAATTTATAATACCGCCATTTACAATAGTAGGATCTAAACCTGCTTCATTGAAAATATTTCCTACCAAACTAGTAGTAGTAGTTTTTCCGTGAGATCCAGCTATGGCAATAGATTTTTTATTTTTCATTAATTCAGAAAGCATATCAGCTCGAGAAAGAACTGGTATTTTTTTAATATATGCCTCTCTTATTTCAGGATTATTTTTTTTAATAGCTGATGAATAAACAATAGCATGAGCATTTTTAATATTTTTTTTATTATGTCCTAAAAAAAATTTTATACCTTTTTTCTTTAATCTTTTGGTATTGTCATTTACTGATATATCACTACCCTGGATCGAATATCCTTTATCTAGCATCAATTCTGCAATACCAGACATTCCTATTCCTGAAATACCTATAAAATGAATTTTACTGTTAATTTGCATTTAGTATTAATTTATAAATTAAAGTATTAGAGTTTTTAACTTTAATCATATCAAATTTTTTATTCATTGATTCTAATTTACTTTCATTACTATATGTTTCATAAATATGTCTTTTTGCTTTGTCTAAATCATCATTATTTTGATCAAAAATTATGGCTAAGTCATGTTTAGCTAATATTTCAGCATTAAAAAATTGATGATTATCTTTTGAAGAAGGTAAAGGAATTAATATCGAGGGAAGTTTAAAGTTAATTAAATCAACAATTGTTCCTGCTCCAGCTCTGCATATTGCTAAATTAGAATTAGCTAGTATTTCATCTACATTTATAAAAAAATCTTTCAAAATTATTGGTGATTTAATATTTTGTAATTCTGCTTCATATTTTTTTATCAAATGTTTAGAACACTGAAATATAAATTTAGCTTTTATAATTTTTTCGTCATCTATAATTTTAATTAGATTTGTTGCAAAATTTGATACAAATTCTGATCCTTGACTGCCACCAGAAATAAAAATTGTAAAGTTACTCTTAGAATTTTTATTGCTTATGTTATTATTTTTTTGAAAATTATTTTCTGGAGAACCAACTACAAATATTTTATCTTTAAACTTTGAATTGATTTTAGATTTAATATCAAAATTTAAAAATAATTTATTTGAAAAATTCAAAAAAAATTTATTCGTTCTTCCTATTATTGAATTTTGTTCATGTATATAAAGTTTAACTTTATAAATTGGTTTAAATAACATACATGTTAACATTGGAGAAAACGAAGCATAACTTCCAAAAGAAATAGAATGGGATGGTTTTAATAAAAATATAATAATGAATGATTGAATTAATCCTAATAAAATTTGAAATATGCCAAAGATTTTAAATATTAGGTTTCCATTCAAATTTGACGAGCTAATTATATAAATTTTTCCATTATAATTATCAAAGTATTTATAGCCTCTTTTGTCAGTTATAATTGTGCAATTTATATTTTTATTAGATAAATAATTAGCAAAATTTTTTGCTGGTATAACATGTCCACCTGTTCCTCCTGTAATTAGTAAAAAATTTTCTTTCATAATTCTTCATTTTTTTTGTTTGTAAGAGATAATAAAAAACCAAATAAAATTGCTATTGATATCATGGAAGAACCTCCATAACTTACAAATGGCAGTGTCATACCCTTTGTTGGTATAAGGCCCAGCGAGCTAAAGATATTAATTAAGCATTGTAATCCAAATGAGCAAATTAAACCACTAATTGCTATAATTTTATATGGATCTTCAAGTTGTAGAACTTTTAATAAGCTTCTTATTATAATAGATAGAATTATAAAAATAATTATTAAACAAAAAATAAATCCTAATTCTTCTCCAGCAACAGCAAAAATAAAATCAGTGTTAGCATCAGGAATTTTTTCTTTTAAAATACCTTGCCCTGGACCCTTTCCAAGTAGCCCGCCATTTTTGAAAGCTTGAATACTTAAATCTATTTGGTATGTATCAGTCCCACCTAATCCGCCAAGAAATGAATTAATTCTTGATTGAACATGATCAAAAATAAAATAAGAAAAAATTGAAATTCCTAATATAAATAAAAATGCAACTATAACTAAAAAAATTGATAAACCAGCAACGAATAACTGGCAAAAAAAAGTTGCTGACAGTAAAACTGTCATTCCCAAATCAGGCTGCATAAGTATTAAAGATAAAAGCAAGAAGAAAAAAACAAACAGTAAAGGTAAATAAAATTTTTTATCTTCTATAGATTTACTTATACACCATGCAGTCAATATGACAAAAATAGGCTTAATTATCTCTGAAGGTTGAAGTGTAAAGTTAAATATTTGAAACCATCTCTTAGCGCCTTTAACTTCGTAATCTAAAAAAAGTATTAGCAGTATTATTATTAATAAAATAATAAATAAAAATAATGAAATTCTTCTTATATTTTTACTATCTAAGTCTGATAACGCAATAAGTAAGAAAACTGAAAAAAGAAAAAAAATAGAGTGTCTATTTATGGATAAATTTTCATCTATGGAAAATGAAAGTATTAATCCCGTAAAACCCAATGATAATATTAATATAATATTAATTCTATCAATTGAACTCCACCAATTCTTTAAATATTCCATGGTTAATTTATATAATTTTTAATTAATTTATTAAAATGTATGCCTCTTTCTTCAAAATTTTTGTATTGATCATAAGAGGCACATGCAGGAGCGAATAGTATAGTTGATTGATTTGAATTTTTTTTAATATCCTTGAAGGTTTCTTTGATAACTGATTTTAAATTTGCCAATTTTTTTACAACCAATTCTTTTTTTAATTTTTTTTCAATGAAATTTCCTGATTTTCCGTAAGTATATACACAGCTAATTTTATTTTTATATTTTAGAAGAATTTCAAAATTTTTTTCTTTAGCTATGCCTCCTAAGATTAGGTAAATATTATTATAATTTACAACTGAATTTATTGTTGAATTTAAATTAGTAGATTTACTATTATTTACTATTTTTAATTTATTATTTGTAAAAATTGTAGATGATCTAAATGGCAGACCCTTAAATGTTTTAATAACCTTAAGAAAATTAGATTCTGGAATTTTTAATATTTTGCTACATATGTATGCTATTAAAATATTTTGAATATTAAAATTACCTTCTAAATCTTTTGAGATTTTTTTTATAAATAATTTTTTGTTTTTTTTGAAGTAATTATCTAGAATATAATCATTGTTAGCGAAACAATCAGCTGATTTATCGACTAAAGAAAAACTAATTTTATTTTTAATTTTTTTTTGATTAAATATCTTTCTTGAATAAATATCATCAATTGATAACAAATTAATTCCATTTTTAGTAATAATATTTTTCTTCTGACTAACATAATCACTAATACCTTTGTACCTATCTAAATGATCACCAGATAAATTTGTTATTACTGATATTCTACTATCAAGTGACTTAACTGTTTCTAATTGAAAAGAACTTAATTCGATAACATGAACTTTATATTTTTTTTTAAGAAGAAAAGCATTGCATAATGATTCTCCAATATTGCCCCCAACAAATGTTTTAATATTATTTTTTTTTAAAATGTCTCCTATTAATTTGGTTGTTGTTGATTTCCCATTTGTGCCAGTAATAGCTACAATCTTTTGATTTGTTAAATTCGAAATATATAAATTTAAATCTCTATTTACTTTTTTAGATATATTTTTTCTTTTAAATTTTTTTTGTCTTAAAGATATTCCTGGGCTAACAAAAATTTTTTTAAAATCATTCAAATTATCTTTTTTTATATTAAAAAAATAATCTTTATTGTAATTTTTTTTTATAGCCTTTCTTACTATTGGATTATCATCCCACATCTTAAATTTTATTTTTTTATTTTCAAAATAATTTACTATAGAAAGTCCTGATTTTTGAATTCCATAAATTAAATACATTATCTTATTCTTAAAGTTGCAAGACCTATCAAAGCTAATACAATAGTAATTATCCAAAAACGAATAACTATTGTTGACTCAGGCCATCCCTTTTTTTCAAAATGATGATGTAGTGGAGCCATTAAAAAAACCCTTTTTCCTGTCATTTTAAAAATGAATACTTGGATTACTACAGACAAGGTTTCTAGAACAAATAAACCTCCTATTATTGCAAGAAGAATTTCATGTTTGCATATTATTGCTACTGAGCCTAAAGAGCCGCCTAATGCTAAAGATCCTGTATCACCCATAAAAACTTTAGCAGGTGGTGCGTTAAACCAAAGAAAACCTAAAGCGGCTCCAATTAAAGAACCACAAAAAACTGCTAATTCACCGGTTCCAGGAATATATTGGATAAGTAAATAATTAGAAAAAACTATATTACCTGAAACATAAGCTATGAAAGCAAAAGACATAGCAACTATCATTACAGGGACAATTGCTAAACCATCAAGTCCATCAGTTAGGTTTACTGCATTAGCCGATCCAATAATTATAAATATGGAAATTAGAAAATAAAATATTCCAAAATCTATAATTAAATTTTTAAAGAAAGGAAATGTCATAGATTTGCTTATACTTGGATCTAAATTGATAAGAATTAAATATGTAATGAAAAAAGAAAAAATGATTTGAAATATAATTCTTATTTTTGATGAAATACCCTTACTGGTATTTGATTTGATTTTACTGTAGTCATCTGCAAAACCAATAGATCCAAAAATTAAAATAGTTGAAAGTAAAATCCATATAAAAATATTTTGTAAATCAGCCCAAATAATTGTTGAAACAAAAACACTTAAAATAATCAACAGGCCACCCATTGTAGGAGTACCTTTTTTTGCAATTATATGTGACTCTGGACCATCATCTCTTATTGGCTGGCCAGTTGGCTGAACATTTGATAATTTGTTAATAATATAATTTCCAAATATGAGAGAAAAAAATAATCCAGTAAGAATAGAGGCGCCAGCTCTAAATGTTATATAGCTAAAAATATTTAGAAAACTAAATAAAGATTGGTATTCAAAGGCCAAATATTTAATCAAATCGATACCTGTTTTAATAATATTTTTGCAAACTTATTTATTTTTGTCGAATTAGAACATTTAATTAAAATAATGTCATTATTATGCACTTTCTCTTTTAAAAATTGCATAATTTTATTTGTATTTTTAAAATGGATAAATTCATTATTTGGATTTAAATTTTTTACAGATAATTCAAAGAATTCGCCACATAAAATTACAAATTTAAAAATAGTGGCATCTAATTGTTGTAGTAATTTATAATGAATTTTATAAGAATTATTTCCTAATTCATTCATTGTCCCTAGAATTATTATTTTTTTATTATTTTTTACTTTGATATTTTCTAAGTTTTTTATGCTTTGCAACATTGTATCAGGATTAGCATTATAAGATTCATCAATAATATTTATTTTTTTTTTATTTAAAGAAATTTTATGAACTAATCCCCTACCTTCCACTGGTTTTAAAAACTTGAAACGATTTAGAACTGATTTAATGTTCAGAGAATTTTCATTATAAAATGCAAGACAAAATAATAAGTTATTTAATCTATGCATTACTATTGCATCAGTAACAATGTTAACCTTTTTTTTATTAATTGATAAAGTTACTTTATGCAATTTTTTATAGGGAGATATTTTTTTAATAAAATATTTTTTTGAAGAATTATCAATACGAATTATTTTAAGATTTTTTTCTTTTTTTGCTTTTGTGATTAAAATATTTTCAGATTTAGAAGAAACATTGAGATATAGCTTTTTCCTATTATTATTATATTTAGAAATAAATATATCAGCTTTTTCTCTGGCAATATTATTTTTAGTTTGGAAATTTTCAAGGTGAGTAGATTGTATATTTGTAATAAATACCTCTGATGGTTTGACTAAATTACTAAGAAATTTTATCTCACCAAAATTATTTGTTCCAATTTCAAAAATTGCATAATTTGATTTTAAATTTAAATTTAGTAAAGAAATTAATACACCTAACTGATTATTATAACTTTTCTTTGAGTAAGAAATGGTATGATCTTTTTTTAAGAAAAATGCTAAAGTTTCTTTTAAAGTAGTTTTACCAGCACTGCCAGTAATGCCTATTACTTTACCTTTGTATAAATCTCGTTTCGTTTTTGCTATTTTTGAAAGATACTTATAAATATTATTTACATATAAAATTTTTTTATTTTTTTTGAAATTTTTATTATCAGTTACACAAAATTTTGCACCTTTATCTATTGCTTCATTTAAAAACTTGTTTCCATGAAACCTTTTACCTTTTAAAGCAAGAAATATATCGCCACTTTTAATATCTTTACTTGATATTTGAATTTTATCTTTTTTAGATATTATATATTTCTCTAATTGATTTAATTCGATCATTAATTTAATAATTGTTTAACAACTGTAAAATCATCAAACTTAATTGTTTTATTTTTTAAAACTTGAAATTTTTCGTGCCCTTTACCTGCTACTATTAAAATTTCATTCATTTTTAATTCTTTAATAGCTAATTTAATTGCTTTTCTTCTATCAGATACTTCCATAGCTCTAGAACAATACTTTAGAATATTTTTCCTTATTTTAGATGGATTTTCGTTTCTAGGATTGTCATCCGTTATATAAATTTTATCAGCATATTTATTTGCAATTAATGCCATAGATTTTCGCTTACTTTTATCTCTATCACCGCCACAACCAAATAAAATTGATGGTTTCATTTTTTTGATTTTATAAGCAAGTAGAATTTTTTTCAAAGCATCTGGTGTATGTGCATAATCAATAATAATTTTTGATTTTTTTTTCTTATACTCAATTGTTTGCAAACGACCTGATGGATTTGTAACTTTTGATAATACTCTTATAATTTTACTTTGACTAATATTAAGTGCTAAGCAACAAGTAATCGCGCATTCTAAATTTTCTAATTCTATATTTGTTTTAAGTTTTAGATTTTCTAGTTTATATTTTGTATTGTTAATATTCAAATATACAAAATCATTGATTTTTATTAATTTTATATTTTTATTTCCGAAATATTTAAATTTTACGTTTTTTTTTATCAATGTTTTTTTTAATTCAGATAAGATGTTTAATCTTGAATTAATTATAGCAAATCCAGAATTTACTAAATGATTAGAGAAAAGTTTAATTTTAGATTTTTTATAATTTGAGAATGTTTTATGGTAATCAAGATGATCTTTTGAAATGTTTGTAATAGCTGCAATATTTATTGGATAATTTCTTAACCTGTTTTGTTCTAGAGCGTGACTTGAAGCTTCAAAAATGAAAATATTTTTTTCTTTTTTATTCGAAGATCCATATCTAAATAATTCTTCATAGGCAGGTGTTGTTAAATTTATATCATTTATTTTTTTTCCGTTTACAAAATGTCCTAAAGTACCAACCATTGTATTATTATATTTTAGTGAATTAAGAATTTTTGAAATATACCAAACAACTGATGTCTTTCCATTGGTACCTGTAACTGCTAGTGTTTTAAAGGGAAGATTGCTATGAAGCTTAGTTAATAAATAATGTATCTCAAAATTAATATTAGATACAACAAATTGAGGAATTTTTAAGTTTTTAATATATTTATTTGAAATTATAGCAGGAGTTTTATTCTTAAGTACTTCATCTAAATAAATCTTTTTTACCTTTGTATTTTTGTCATAAACAAACAACGTTTTGTTATTAGTAAATTTTGAGTTAGAGGTAATTGCAGAGAAATATTTATTTTTATTAAAGTTGTACGTTTTATTTACTCTTATAACTTTTGATAAATTAGACAGTAGCATTTAATTTTCTATATAAAAAATTTGTGTCTACTTTTAGAAGATCATCATTTTTATCTTTTGAAATATTAAAGAGGCTTATAATATTAATAATAATATCTTTTACCAAGGGTGCATTTACTCTTGCTCCAGTCATTCTTTGTTTAGTGCCTGTTTCCTTTTTTGGATACTCAATAGCAGTGTAAACTACATATTTTGGATTATTTGTTGGGAATATCCCAATAAAGGACGTTAAGTTTCTATCCTTATAATATCCACCATTTGGATTTAGTAATTCTGATGTTCCCGTTTTACCTCCTACAGAATAACCATCTACTTTTACTCTAGGACCAGTGTATTCGGTCTTGAGAACAACAGAATTTAATAAATTGATAAAGAATTTAGATGATTCTTTATTATTAAAAATTTGATTTTGTTCAAATTGTTTGTTTAATTGAAGTGTAGGAAAAACCTCATTCCCATTATTCGCTAATGAAGCATAAGCTTTAACTAAATGAAGAGGTGTAATTGCAAATCCATGACCAAATCCTATCGTTGCTGTTTCTAGCTTACCCCAATTATATTTATTTCCTAAAGGAGCTGAGCTTTCTTTATTTTCTATATTTATTTTTTTATTGAAACCTATTTTTTCAAAAAATTCTATTTGGTTTTTTTTTCCAATCAAAGTAGCAATCTGAGCTGTACCAATATTGGATGATTCAACAATTATTTTTTCAACATCATAAATACCATTATCTTTGTATTTATCATGATCACTTATATTTAAATATTTTTTTGTAACATCAAAAGTCATTTGAGGATCTATAATATCTAAATCAAATCCAATAGTGGCAGTTATTGGTTTGAAAGTTGATCCCATTTCATAATTAGACTGAAAAACTCTATTCATTAAATTATTGTTATTATATGAGGATTTGTCCTCAGGATTATAATCAGGTAAGCTTACTGATGATAAGATTTGACCGTTAGTAATATCCATAACTATAGCTAAACCGGATTCAGCTTTATAATTATTTATTGTTTTTAAGAGATTTTCTCTAACCAACTGCTGTAAATTAGTATCAATACTAATAATTATATCTTGTGATTTTGCGAGATCATTTTCAAAATACCTCTCAATTCCACTTTGACCAATTTGATCAATATCTACATATCCAAGAATATGTGACAACGTATTCTTATAAGGATATATTCTTTTAAATTCCTTATGAGCTTTGATGTTTATTTCACCAAGATTAATTATTTCTTGATATTCAACTGGAGATATATTTCTTTTTATCCAAATAAATTTACTTGTTGATAATAATTTTTTTTCTATTTTTTTTATATCTAAATCAAGAATTAATCCCAATTTATTGGCAAGTTCTTTTTTATTTTTTATCTTATTAGGATTAATTGATAAAGAGATACTTTCAATTGAAGTAGCAATTATATTTCCATTCCTATCATAAATACTGCCCCTAATATCTTTTTTTATATAATTAGTGGTATCATCATTCAGATCAGGAAAGAGCATAATTGACGAGATTCTATAAATAGAAATAAAATAGACAAAGATAAAAATTGTAATTGAAAAAAAAACTCTTCTATGAAGTAATTTTAAAGAATCACTATCAAATAATTTTAGTTTACTTAACATTAATTAATTATTTGAACTAACAAGCTTAATATTTTTATCTTGATTTGAAAGTTCTTTCATTTTTACAATAAGAGGGACATTATTGTTTTGAGTTTTATAAAAATACAATTCATATAGTGTTTTTAAATATGAGCTATTTTGATGAGCAGCTAGTTCAATCTTATTGATTTTTAAGTTTTCTGAAATCTTAGAAATATTCATTTTCAGATTAAGATTATTTTTTTCGATTTCTCTTGTATTGTTAGCAATAAAAATCATTGAAAAAACCAGTATTAAATTAAGAATTAAAAAGAATATAATTGATTTAGTATACTTCATTATTAAATTTTCTGAGCTACCCGAAGTTTTGCTGATCTAGATCTGGGATTTTCTAAAATCTCAGAAGCTGATGGCAATATTGGTTTTTTGGTGATTATTTTAAGTTGAGTTGCCAGTTTATCAGGTAACTCCGGGTAGTGGCGGGAGGAACGCCATCGTTTACCACTATTGTGGTTAAAAAAATCTTTCACAATTCTATCTTCTAGACTTTGGAAAGAAACTACTAAAATCAAACCATCTTTATTTAAAATTTTTAAAGTCTTATTCAAACTATTCCTAAGCTCATTTATTTCATCATTGACATAAATTCTAATTGCCTGAAATGTTTTTGTAGCTGGATGAATATTTCTATTTAATTTATTTTTTTTTGGTACACATTTTTTAATAATATTTGATAGTTCTAATGTATTACTAATAAATCTTATTTTTCTATTCTTGGCGATTTTTAATAGGTTTGTTTCTAAAGGGGTATAAACAAGATCTGAAATAAGCGCTTTTTCAGATATGGCTTCTGGATTGATGTTAATCGCTGTTTCATCATTCATGCCTAAAGACGTTGTGTTTATAATATTGTTACATGTAGCAACTATTTCGTTCAGTGAACTCCACTTTTCAACCCTTACTCTTTTATCATATTTATCTCTTAATTCTTGTGCTCTTTCTATAGTTCTATTCAACACAATAACGTCGCTTGACCCTTGCTCCAATAAAGCTGCAACAACAGCTCTACTGGCTCCTCCTGCTCCTAAGACTAATGATGAGCCTCTTCCTGGAATCCAATCAGTGTATTTATTTTTGATATTATTTATAAATCCATAACCGTCCGTATTGTCCGCATATATACCTTCCGCTTCTGTAAAAGTAAGTGTGTTTGCTGCGCCAATGTCTTGTGCTCTTTTAGAAGATTGGTGCGCAATATCTAAAGCCTTCACTTTATGTGGAATAGTAACATTAGCTCCAGAAAAACCCATATCTTTTAAAGAATATATAGTTTCTTCTAGCTTATTATCTTCTACTTTTATTGGTATATAATAACCTTCAATCTTGTTTTGTTTTAACCAATAGTTATGCATTCGGGGGGATTTTGAATGTGAAATGGGATTTCCTAAAACGGCCGCTAATAGAGGCTTTTTATTACTCATCGATTGAGCCCTTTGTGCTTAGATAATTATTTATTTCTATTAAAGGCATTCCTAAAATAGAAAAAAAATCACCTGTAATTTTTGAAAACAAACGGCTACCTTCCTCTTCAATTTTGTATCCACCTACACTTTCTTTAATGCTTTCCCAATTCCTATTCACATATTTTGTAACATAATCCTCTTTATAATGCTTGGAATATAGTTCTGCTTTACCAACAAATCGCCATACAGGTTTACCATTTTCACATATAACAGCGCCTGAATATGCCACATGTTTTTTTCCTGACATTGTCAGTATCTGATCTATCGCTTTTTCTTTACTGGCTGGCTTTTTTAGAATTGAACCTTCTAGTTCTAAAATTTGATCACAGCCAATAACTAAATTAGCGGGGTTCATCGAGGAAACTTTAGTGGCTTTTAGTTCCGCCAACGCATCGGCTATGTCTCTAGCTTTGTATTTTTCCATCAGTAGAGAAGCTTTAACTGACTCTTCATCTACGTTTGGCTTTACACATTTAACTGATACATTTGCTTTTTCAAATAATTGTTTTCTTATTGAAGACGAAGAAGCTAATAAAAGATCATTTACCATAAATAAAACCATGTATATTTTAGTGGATAAAAATTGTTTAGTTTTTGCTTAACTGTTTATTACAAATTTAAAAATTAAATTTTTTTTCTTTTGATTAACTTAGGAACAATTTACTTATTTCTTATCCTTTGTGGAAATGAATTTTATAAATTTTCCACACACTGTTAACTTTTGTTTTTTTATTATATTTTTCAATATCTTAATAGGTTTTTAAACTGTGTAATACTATGGATAAATTTTAATCCACAGGTTATACTGGCGCTACAACAATAAACTACTTTTTATATAAATCTTTTATTATTATATAGAAACTAAATGCTTAATTATTTTAGTGATATACTTTCTACTTTGTACCCTTGGGTGAAAGGTTTTCATATAATAGCTGTTATATCCTGGATGGCCGGCTTGTTTTATTTGCCACGCTTATTTGTATATCATGTAGAAAAAGGTTCTGGAAAAGAAGAACTAGATAGTATTTTTCAGTTAATGGAACTTAAACTCCTAAAAATTATAATGAACCCTGCCATGATAATAAGTTGGATTTGTGGTATTTTATTATACTTAACACCTGGAATAGTTGATTGGTCTTTATATTGGCCTTGGCTTAAACTATTTGGAATAATAGCAATGACCTGGTTTCATATGTGGTTAGCAAAAAGACGTAAAGTTTTTATACAAGGAAATAATCTTCTAACAGGTAAGCAGTACAGATTAATGAATGAAGTTCCTACTGTTTTAATGGTAGTGATTGTATTTTCAGTAGTTGTAAAATTTTAAAGAAGTTGACTCAACTAAGCCATCGGTATACCTAAACCCTGCAACATTGTCCTATGTTGGTTTTCATAAAGTTTTAACAATTAATAACAGGTATCAGTATGTCTTCTACGCGCCTAAATTTATCTGATCTTAAAGTTAAGAGCCCTAAAGATCTTCTTTCTATGGCTGAAGACTTAGAAATAGAAAATGCATCAACTATGCGCAAGGGTGAAATGATGTTTCAAATCTTGCGTGAGAGAGCAGATGAAGGCTGGGAAATTGCTGGAGATGGTGTTCTAGAAGTTTTGCAAGATGGATTTGGCTTTCTGAGATCACCGGAAGCAAATTATCTTCCGGGACCAGATGATATTTATGTCTCTCCTGATATGATTAGAAAATATTCTTTAAGAACTGGGGATACAATAGAGGGATTAATTAAATCACCAGAAGATAATGAAAGATATTTTGCTCTGATAGAAGCGCACCAAATTAATTTTCAAGATCCAGATAAAGCGAAACATAAAATAGCTTTTGATAACTTAACACCGCTCTATCCAGATGAGCGTCTTATAATGGAAATTGAAGACCCAACAGTTAAAGACAAATCTGCAAGAGTTATAGATTTAGTTGCTCCTATTGGTAAGGGCCAACGGTCACTTATAGTAGCGCCGCCCAGGACAGGTAAGACCGTTATTTTACAAAATATAGCTCATAGCATCGAGCAAAATCATCCAGAGTGTTATCTTATAGTTTTACTCATTGATGAAAGGCCGGGAGAAGTTACAGATATGCAGAGATCTGTTAAGGGAGAGGTTATTTCGTCTACTTTTGATGAACCGGCAGCCAGGCATGTAGCTGTGTCAGAAATGGTTATTGAAAAAGCAAAGCGGCTCGTTGAACATAAGAGAGATGTTGTTATTCTTTTGGACTCTATTACTCGGTTAGGAAGAGCTTTCAATACAGTAATACCTTCATCTGGAAAAGTCTTAACAGGTGGTGTTGATGCCAATGCTCTTCAAAGGCCAAAAAGATTTTTCGGAGCAGCAAGGAATATAGAAGAAGGCGGATCATTAACTATCATTTCTACAGCGTTAATAGATACGGGCAGCCGAATGGATGAGGTTATTTTTGAGGAATTTAAAGGCACGGGTAATAGCGAGATAGTATTAGATAGAAAAGTTGCGGACAAAAGGGTATTTCCAGCAATTGATATTTTAAAGTCTGGTACAAGAAAAGAAGATCTGCTTATTGATAAAATAGATTTACAAAAAACGTTTGTATTACGTCGTATTTTGAATCCAATGGGTACAACTGATGGAATAGAATTTCTTCTATCAAAATTAAAACAAACTAAGACAAATTCCGAATTTTTTGACTCTATGAATACCTAATTTAGGGGTTTTCTATGACTGATACCATTTATGCGCTTTCCACATCACAGGGACGCGCAGGAATCGCAGTTGTAAGAATTTCAGGTCCTGATGCCTTTTTATCACTCAAGTCGATGAGTAAAGATATTCAAATAAAACCAAGAAAAACAATACTTTGTGATTTATTTACAAAAGAAGGGCTTCATCTTGATAGGGCACTAGTAATTTCATTTAAAGGCCCAAACAGTTTTACAGGAGAGGATGTAGTTGAATTACATATTCATGGAAGCATAGCTGTAATTCAAAAGACCTTAGAAACACTTTCAAAGATCTCTAATTTTCGACAAGCTTTACCCGGTGAGTTTACTCGTAGGGCTTTTTTGAACGAAAAACTTAATCTGGCAGAAATAGAAGGCCTTGCTGATCTTATAGAGGCCGAAACAGAAGCTCAAAGAGTTCAGGCTTTGAAGGTTCTTTCAGGTAAACTGGGGGAAAGAGCTCAAGAATGGCGCTCAATGATAATTAAAGCGATGGCTTTAATAGAGGTTACGATAGATTTTGCTGATGAAGAGGTGCCCACAGATGTTTCTAAAGACGTAAAATACATTTTAATCAATATAATCAATGACTTAGAGAAAGAATCGAAAAGTATAAATGTAGCAGAACGAATAAGAACTGGTTTCGAGGTCGCTATAGTAGGGAAACCAAATGTTGGTAAGTCTACACTTTTAAACGCAATGGCGGGAAGAGAGGCGGCTATTACTTCAGAACAGGCTGGAACAACTAGAGATATCATAGAGGTAAGAATGGATTTAGATGGATTACCTGTAACGATGCTTGATACAGCTGGTTTGAGGGAGACTAATAATTTGATAGAGACAAAAGGCATAACCAGGGCGATAGAAAGAGCAAATTCTTCGGATCTGGTGGTGATGTTAACAGAAGATGGTGAAACGCTGCCAGAAATAAAAAACCCAAAAACATTAACGTTTATATCAAAGTGTGATGAAGGAAATCAGGAAAACGGTCTTTCAGCTGTTACAGGTTTTGGCTTAGATAACATGATAGGCTCTATAAAAAATGAATTAGAGAAAACCATTCAAAACCAAGGTCTGGCGACAAGATTTAGGCATAAAGAGGCTATTGATAGATCTATAAGCAAACTAAAAACTGCAAAAAAACTTGTGGATGACGGTCCTACTTCTTACGATCTGGTGGCAGAAGAATTAAGACAAACAGCCTACACCTTAGATGAGTTATTTGGTAGGGTGGATGTAGAAAAAGTCCTTGATGAGATTTTTTCTTCTTTTTGTTTGGGAAAGTAAGGGATGTTTCACGTGAAACAATTTGATGTACTCGTGGTTGGAGGTGGACACGCTGGTAGTGAGGCAGCAGCAGCTTCGTCAAGGATGGGTGCTAGAACTGCGCTCGTCACTCTGAAGGCCTCTGATCTTGGTGTAATGTCTTGTAATCCTGCTATAGGAGGCCTTGGAAAAGGCCATTTGGTTCGTGAAATTGATGCTCTAGATGGGATTATGGCTCGATCAGCAGACGAGGCAGGTATTCAATTTAGGCTATTAAATAGAAAAAAGGGCCCCGCTGTTCAGGGTCCGCGGGTTCAGGCCGACCGTTTGTTATATCAAAGCTCAATAAAAAAAGCCTTAAGCTCGATTGAAAACTTATCCATACTAGAAGGCGAGGTTGTAGACCTTGTTGGCTCTCAATCTAAGGTTAAAGGCGTGCTTTTAGCTGATGGCTCCGAAATTTTGGCAAAATCTACTATTATAACCACAGGAACGTTTCTTCGAGGAAAGGTCTACATAGGAGAGGTTTCCTACTCAGCTGGTCGTATGGGGTCTAACCCCTCATTAAAACTTGCAGAAAAGATAGAGGGTTTTGGTTTAAGGTTGGGCAGACTAAAAACCGGTACCCCTCCAAGACTAAATGGAATGTCTATAAATTGGGAAGATCTGGAAAGCCAGCCTGGCGATATAGAGCCAACAATGTTTTCTTTTTTGTCCCAAAAACCAACAGCAGAGCAAATCTCATGTGGGATAACGTTTACTAATGAAAAGACACACGAGATTATAGAAAAAAACCTATTAAAATCAGCAATGTATGGAGGGCATATTGACGGCGTAGGTCCTAGATATTGTCCATCTATAGAAGATAAAATAGTTCGATTTAGGGATAAGAGCTCACATCAAGTATTTTTAGAGCCGGAAGGTCTTTCAGTAAACACTATATATCCTAATGGAATTTCTACATCCCTTCCTGAGAAAATACAGGAACAATATGTACGCTCCATAAAAGGATTAGAGAACGTTGAGATCTTACAACCAGGCTACGCAATAGAATATGATTATGTTGATCCTCGGTCATTATCGCAAACTTTAAGTGTTAATGGTGTTTCTGGCCTCTATTTGGCAGGTCAAATCAATGGGACAACAGGATATGAAGAAGCAGCAGCCCAAGGGTTGGTTGCCGGTTTGAATGCAGCAGCAGCATCAGGCGATGCAGATACAATTACTTTCTCAAGATCAGATAGTTATATAGGTGTTATGCTAGACGACCTGATTTCTAAGGGAGTAAGCGAGCCATATAGA
>ENA-OSEY01000902-OSEY01000902.1-marine-metagenome-genome-assembly--contig:-NODE-902-length-20975-cov-3.682506_pt1 | contig 20975 bp, 19 predicted proteins | sample MGYA00248465_ERZ534230 | MGnify/ENA primary metagenome ERZ534230 (study PRJEB26409, sample SAMN06344110) | marine metagenome | isolation source: Sea water from surface | place: Atlantic Ocean:Southern...
GCTGCTAAATTATCCAGCTCGCTTGTTGTAACCCCATCGTACAACCCCTCTATTACCTTCATTGCCACCTTCTCTGGTGTCACTAACGGATTGAGACCATAACAAAGTTTTTTAATTCTGGCGGTAATCTTATCAAATTTGACGGATTCTCTTCTACCGTCTCTCTTAACTACATACATATTTATTTATTAATAAGTTTAAAAATCGGCATCAAGGTTAAAGCTAGTATCGTTATTATTATTCAGCACACCTGCTTTTTGGTACTCACCTACTCTTTTCTCAAAAAAGTTGGTTTTACCTTGTAAATTGATCATATCCATAAAATCAAATGGATTAGACACGTTGTAGATTTTTTCATTTCCTAACTCTGCCAAAAGACGATCAGCAACGAATTCAATATATTGACTCATTAATTTTGAATTCATACCTATTAATCTTACGGGCAGTGCTTCAGTGATAAATTCTTTTTCTATTTCTACAGCTTCTTTAATTATTTCTTCTACTTCTGATTTTTCTAATCTGTTTACCATGTGGTTGTTGTATAGCATACAGGCAAAATCACAATGTAAACCTTCGTCTCTAGAAATCAATTCATTTGAAAAGGTGAGTCCCGGCATTAGCCCTCTTTTCTTCAACCAAAAAATAGAACAAAATGAGCCGGAAAAGAAAATTCCTTCTACAGCAGCAAAGGCAATAATTCTTTGGGCAAAATTGCCATTTTCTATCCACTTCAAGGCCCAATCCGCTTTTTTCTTAACAGGGTCGAACGTTTCTATAGCATTGAATAAATAATTTTTCTCTTTAGTATCTTTAATGTAAGTATCAATCAAAAGCGAATACGTTTCTGAATGTATATTTTCCATCATCACCTGAAAACCATAAAAAAACTTAGCTTCAGTGTATTGTACTTCGCTAAGGAAGTTTTCTGCTAAGTTTTCATTAACAATTCCGTCAGAAGCTGCAAAAAATGCAAGAACGTGTTTGATGAAAAATCGCTCGTCATCGTTCAGTTTACTTTCCCAGTCAATCAAGTCTGGAGAGAGATCTAATTCTTCAGCTGTCCAAAAGCTAGCTTCTTGTTTTTTGTACATCTCCCATATATCAGCATGTTGGATAGGGAACAACACAAATCTATTAGGATTCTCTTTAAGTATTGGCTCCTCAACGTGTAAGTTTTTATCTAAATCTTTCTGTAAATCAACTTCTTGATTTACTACTTTTTTAACTGCTGATACTTTTTTTTCCATGTAGTTTTTTTTAATATGTTTTTAGTTAATAGCTTTTTATAGGGCAAAAAATTCTACATTAAAAAACTTGCGTTTTTTAAAAAATTACTGTTAAATAAATGTTTTGAGTGCCTACTAAAAAACTATTTAGCGGACTACAAATGTTTAAAATAATTAGGCTTTTAACAAGCTATTTTAATACACATTTTTAATAGTTTTCAACAAAGCATAATAATAACTTTATAACGCATTGAAATTCATATGATTTACAAAAATTTTGACCAAATAAAGAACTATTTCAAAGGATTATAAAGTTAGTTTTTGTAAATAATTACGTGGAGTTTGATCAGTTTCGTTTATTAAAAATAAGGTGTTAATAACAATAAGATATGGCCAAACAATTTCAGCTTAAAACGAATTAGAGAAAAACAGAAATAAATCAAAATATTATTTTAAGTTGACTTTTTCCTGAAAAACTGTTCAAAAACATGGTTTAACTGGTTAAAAAATTCAACTCCCCATTTTCTTATTATAGGTTCTTTAAGAAATTTAAAAACTGGAATCTTTAAGTCTTTACCGCATTCACAGGCGGGTTCGCAAATGTGCCATTTATGTAAATTAATTCCCTGAAAACTTTCATATTCTTTCACCCGAATTGGGTATAAATGGCAACTAATTGGTTTTATAAAATCAGTCTTGTTTTTTCTACTTGAAATTTCAATTGCACATTTTGCAATATTATTTTTATCAAACACCACAAAAGCACATTCTTTATTATTAACAAGAGTTGTTACCGGTTCTCCAAAATCATCCAAATAATACAACCCCTCTTTTTCAACAGCATCAATTCCTTGTTGTCTCATTTCAGACTTTACAACTGGGTAAATTTCCTCCAAAATGTTAATTTCTTCTTTTTCTAAAGGAGCTCCTGCATCGCCTTCAACACAACATGCTCCCTTACATTGGCTAAGATCACATACAAATTGCTCTTCTAGAATATCGTCAGAAATAATTTTATCATCTATTTCAATCATAGTAATTAAACTGTAGAAATTGAGTAAGTTAAATATAGTTCTTTCATTTGAAGTTTTATTTTTGTTGGAAATTATTGAATGTGTGATTATGAATGAAGATAAGTTTAAAAAAATCGTAAGTCACGCCAAAGAATTTGGCTTTGTATTCCCAAGTAGTGAGATTTATGATGGACTAAGTGCCACCTATGACTATGGTCAAAATGGAGTAGAGCTCAAGAATAACATTAAAAAATATTGGTGGAAATCAATGGTTCAAATGAATAAAGATATAGTTGGACTAGATGCAGCCATTTTCATGCACCCAACAACCTGGAAGGCTTCAGGACATGTAGATGCATTTAATGACCCTTTAATAGATAATAGAGATTCTAAAAAAAGATATCGTGCGGATGTGTTAATTGAGGATCATATTTCTAGGATTCAGGATAAAAATGAAAAAGATATTTCAAAAGCTAGAAAACGATTTGGCGAATCATTTGATCAAGAAACCTTTATAAGTACCAATCCAAATATTTTAAGAAGAAATAAACAGATTCAAGAAATTAATCATAAGATGTCTGATGCATTAAACAGTGAAAATCTTAAAGATATTTACAACCTCATTATTGAACTTGGCATTTCCTGTCCAATAAGCGGATCAAAAAACTGGACAGATGTGAGGCAATTTAATTTGATGTTTGGAACCGAATTAGGATCATTAGCACAAGAATCATCTACTATTTATCTTAGACCAGAGACTGCTCAAGGCATATTTGTGAACTACTTAAATGTTCAAAAAACGGGTAGAAAAAAACTTCCTTTTGGCATAGCTCAAATTGGCAAGGCATTTAGAAATGAAATTATTGCAAGGCAGTTCATATTTAGAATGAGAGAATTTGAACAAATGGAAATGCAATTTTTTATTAAACCTGGTAGCCAAAAAGAGTGGTATGAATATTGGAAAAAAGAACGTATGGCTTGGCATCAATCTCTTGGAATTAAAAAGGAAAACCTTCAATTTCATGATCATATTAAGTTGGCTCATTACGCTGATGCTGCATGCGATATTGAATTCAAATTCCCATTTGGTTTTAAAGAATTGGAAGGCATTCATTCAAGAACTGATTTTGACCTTAAACAACATGAAGAATTTTCAAAAAAGAAACAGCGATATTTTGATCCAGAAAGTAATGAAAGTTATATACCTTACGTAATTGAGACTTCTATTGGACTAGATCGAATGTTTTTAACTTTATTATCTAATGGACTAAAGGAAGAAAAATTGAAAGATGGCAGTACTAGAACATTATTATCCATTACACCTGCAATAGCGCCAACTAAAGCAGCGATACTCCCCTTAGTAAAAAAAGATGGTTTGAGTGAAATTGCAACTGACCTATTCCATAAATTGAAATTCAATTTTGAATGTGGGTTAGATGAGAAAGATTCCATAGGTAAAAGATACAGAAGACAAGATGCTGTAGGAACCCCCTATTGCATTACCGTAGATCACGAGTCAAAAGAAGATCATAGTGTTACTTTAAGAGAAAGAGATAGCATGAAACAACATAGAGTGCCAATTGACTCTATTTCTGAAATTATCAACGAGAAAGTAAATATGAAAATGCTATTTTGAGTCTTTTACCATTCGTTACCGATTACAATGAAGCAGGCTGTGATGAAGCCGGAAGAGGATGTCTTGCAGGACCCGTTGTTGCAGCTTCGGTAATTCTCCCTAAAGACTTTAAAAATAAATGGCTAAATGATTCAAAAAAACTTAATGAAAAAAGAAGAAATGAACTACGATTAGTTGTAGAATTTGAGGCGGTGAGTTGGGGGGTTGGATTTGTTAGCCCCGAAGAAATTGATAAGATTAACATTCTTCAGGCCTCTTTTTTAGCCATGCATAGGGCCATAGACAAGCTAAAAAAAAAGCCGAGCCATTTAGCTATTGACGGTAATCGATTCAAAAAATATAAAAACATTAACCATTCATGTATTGTTAAGGGAGATGGGAAATATATGAACATAGCTGCTGCTTCCGTCCTTGCTAAAACCCATCGAGATGAATACATGTATAAGATTCATCAAAACTATCCTAAATACGATTGGAGTAAAAACAAAGGTTACCCAACCAAGACTCATCGATTAGCTATTTCAACGCATGGAAAAACTGAATATCACCGCAATTCATTTAAACTACTTCCTGACCAGTACGAAATTATATTTAACTAATTTATTTAAAATAGTTCACCCTTTAAATATTAATAACTATCTTATTTTCAGTTATTTAAAAAATAAGATTTGGAATGAAAAAATATTGTAGGTGATTTTTTTAAGACAATAGATACTGCTAAGGAAGATATCGAAAGTCAAATCGAAAGAAACAAAACTAAACTATATGATACTTTTTCAGCACTAAAAGAAATAGAAGAAAAATTTTCATATAAACCTGAAGAAATGAAATCTACTATTAAAGAGACTATTAATAACGCAAAAGGCTCTTTTAGTAGAACAGAAGATTCAAATGTAGAAGAAGCTACTATTGTAGAAGAGTCAGAAAAGTAATTAATTACGTTACTAAACTCAAAAAGGGGGACAATGCCCCCCTTTTTTTTGCATTAAAATATGATTTAAGGTTTTAAGAAGCTAAGACTGTTATTTTATTCGAAGAAACCTCTACTACACCACCGGGAATATCAAAAAGATCTTCCTTGTCATTATGCTTTACCTTGACAACACCCTTAACAAGACTTGAAACTAGAGGAGCATGGTTGTTAAGGATACCAATTTGCCCATCAATTCCAGGAACTACAACTAAAGTTGCTTCTCCATTGAACAAGGTGGAATCAGGTGTAATTATTTGAACTTCCATAATGAAATTTTACTTTACTTCCGCTAACATTTTTTCACCAGCTTCGATAACTTCTTCTATTGTTCCTTTAAGGTTAAAAGCCGCTTCAGGATACTTATCTACATCCCCATCCATTATCATGTTAAAACCTTTTATAGTGTCATCAATACTAACAAAAACTCCAGGCATCCCCGTAAACTGTTCGGCAACGTGGAAAGGCTGAGACAAGAATCGTTGTACTCTTCTTGCTCTATGAACAGCTAACTTATCCTCTTCAGACAATTCATCCATACCTAGAATGGCAATAATATCTTGTAATTCGTTATAACGCTGAAGTAATATTTTAACTCTCTGTGCACAATCATAGTGAGCATCTCCCAATATTTGTGGTGTAAGAATTCTTGATGTGGAATCCAATGGGTCTACCGCTGGGTATATACCAAGTGCAGCAAGTTTTCTTGACAATACCGTAGTAGCATCAAGGTGAGCAAAGGTAGTTGCAGGAGCAGGGTCAGTTAAATCATCAGCTGGCACATAAACCGCTTGAACAGAAGTAATCGAACCTTTTTTGGTAGAAGTAATTCTTTCTTGCATAGCCCCCATTTCGGTAGCAAGAGTAGGCTGGTAACCTACTGCAGATGGCATTCTTCCTAAAAGAGCAGATACCTCAGATCCTGCTTGTGTAAATCTAAAAATATTATCAATAAAAAATAAGATATCTTTTCCTTTACCTTCACCATCTCCATCTCTAAAATTTTCAGCTAAGGTCAATCCTGAAAGTGCCACTCTAGCTCTTGCCCCTGGAGGTTCATTCATTTGTCCAAAAACAAATGCCGCCTGAGAATCTTTAAGTGCTTCCTTGTTGATTTTATCCAACGGCCAATTCCCTTTTTCCATTTCCTCCATGAACTCATCACCATACTTTACAATTCCAGATTCAAGCATTTCACGTAATAAGTCATTTCCTTCTCTAGATCTTTCCCCAACACCAGCAAAAACAGATAATCCATCGTGACCTTTAGCGATGTTGTTAATCAATTCTTGAATTAATACTGTTTTACCAACACCAGCACCACCAAATAAACCGATCTTACCCCCTTTAGCATAGGGCTCAATCAAGTCAATCACTTTAATTCCTGTAAATAATACTTCCGTTGCCGTAGATAAATCCTCAAATTTAGGTGCCTCTCTATGTATAGGTAATTTTTGATCTGTTTCGCATTCGCCAATACCATCAATAGCCTCACCAACTACATTAAATAATCTACCTTTTACTTCATCCCCTGTAGGCATACTAATTGGAGCTCCAATAGCAATAGCGTCCATTCCCCTTGTGAGACCATCTGTAGAATCCATTGCTACGGTTCTAACGCTATCTTCACCAATATGCTTTTGACATTCTAAGACAACTCTAGTACCATCTTCCTTTTTAATTTCGATAGCATCCAAGAGATTTGGTAACTTATCTGCATTTTCAAAACTAACATCCACAACCGGACCAATTACCTGTGAGATTTTTCCTTTAATTTGAGACATATAAAATTGTTTTAATTTTTACGCTGCAAAACTAACATAATTTATATTACTTATACAGATATGTTAATAAAATCACTACTTGTTGATACAGGGGCGAAATTAACTGCTATTTTTACCCTACAATTGTAATCGTTTTATACCCTAATATCTTGTGAAAGTACATACAGATTTTTCTAGTTATATTAATGTAAAAAATCCTGTAGTTACAGTAGGTACATTTGACGGAGTTCATTTAGGTCACCAAAAAATACTAAATAGAATTAAAAAAATTGCTTCTTCAGTGAGTGGCGAAACGGTTTTACTTACTTTCCATCCTCACCCAAGAAAGGTATTATTCAATGACAAAACAGTTAAACTAATTCATACGCTTAATGAAAAAATTAAAGTGCTAGAAAAAAAAGGATTAGATCACCTTGTAATTTATCCATTTACACGATCTTTCTCTACTTACAGCGCACAAAAGTATGTAGAAGAATTAATTGTAAATAAACTAAAAACACATACGCTGGTTATAGGATATGATCACCATTTTGGAAATGATCGAAAAGGAAATATTGAACTTTTAGATAAACTAAAAGATAAATACCATTATAATCTTGAAGAAATTAGCGCCCACGAAATTGACGAAATTAAAGTGAGTTCCACAAAAGTAAGGAATGCCATCTATAGCGGTGATATTCATTTAGTACCAAACTACACTGGATATCCATTTCATTTTTCTGGAATTGTTATAAAAGGGGATGGCATTGGGAAAACCATTAATTATCCCACTGCAAACGTTTCACTTTCAAGCCAAGAAAAAATAATCCCTAAGAAAGGAGTATATGCGGTAAAATGTGAGCTTAAGAATAAAAAATACTGCAATGGAGTAATGAACATAGGCAATCGTCCTACCATTGGGATTAATCAAAATGAAAGCATTGAAATACATTTATTTGATTTTAATGAAAACATTTATGGAGAGACCCTCAATGTGGATGTAATAAGGAAGATTAGAGAAGAAAAAAAATTCAAAAATATAGAAGCGCTTAAAACTCAAATTACCAAAGATTGCATTAAAGCAACTCAGATGCTAAGTGAATAATTATTATTTATACCTACTTTTTTTTCTCATCGGACTTACTACTAAGATTGAAGCTCAACGGAGTGTTATGTATAAAAATCTTGAAGAAGCCGTTCAAAATAAAGAACATGTTTACAAGCTAAATTTGTCTAGAAAAAAACTTGACTCATTACCTAACAACCTTTTTCAATTAAAAAACTTAGAATATCTAGATTTAAGTAAAAATCGATTAGATCATATTCCAAAAGAGTTGAAAGCACTTCAAAATCTTGAACATATTAACCTATCCAAAAATAATTTTACTGATTTCCCCAAAATAATTACCGAGCTGTCACAGCTTCAAGAAATAATAATTAACAATAATAAGATTACTTCTATTCCAAAACAGATTAAATATTTAAATTCTCTAGTCAAATTAGACATGTGGTCTAATGAACTTATAGAGGTTCCAGACGAGATTGGCCAATTAACTTCATTAAAAGAAGTAGATTTAAGGGTAATTCAATTCTCAGACCGTGAAAAAGAAAGAATATCAGGGTTACTTCCTAATACCAAAGTATATTTTTCTAATTCATGTAACTGTAGTGATTAATTGCAGCCTACTTCAACCCCTCCAGTAAGTAATGAGATAGCCACTGCCTGAGTAGCTGAATTTTGAGGTACTAAATTAGCTGAATCGCAACAGAATTTAAATCCACTGGTGAGCTGACCAGCACATAACTCAAGCATTGTGCCATCAGAAAGAAAAGTGGATAGTTTAGTACTATACTTACTTGCAAAAATACCATATCCGTTATTCACGTTTGTGAATATCGGCCTTTCTGTTACCACACCAGTAACTGGCTCATTAACTTGCATATACGTATTTAAATCATCGTTGCCCGCGGTTAAAATAAGTTCTACAGCATCCATTTTTAATACTCTTTTCAGCACGTCACTTTCATTTTCATTATTCTCAAGTTGACTAACAACCCAATTGAAAAAAGATACTCCAGCAATTTCTTTAAACATTTCTTCCCCACCTTCTGTAGAAACACTGATTTGTCTTCCTAAATTCCACTCCAAATATTTATCCTGCTCAGACAAATCATTATAAACTTCCGTGTAGTGCAATCTAAAAACCAATTCATATCGCCTTCCACCTTCTGCCGTTACCCACCTTAAAGATTGATCGAAATAACCATTATCATCTGTTGTAGCTAAGTCTACATCTGCAACCTTGAACCCGTTTATCCTCAAGAAAAGGTATGTCTGATATTTAAAATTTAACCAAGAACCCTTGATCATTTCTGTTCTAGCATCAAATTCTAAATTTCTTTCAGGAACGGAAACTTTTAAGTGATAACTATTTTCTTCTCTTAGTGTATCATAAAGTGACTCAAAAAAATACACCTTTTGTGAATCTTCATAAAAAATTCCTTGATCTAAGTTGCCTACCATGAGTTCCCTGAGTGTGTCTTGATCTATCATACTCCCGAACTCGTTATACTCCTCTAGGACCGCGATAACATTATTAAATTCAGTACAGTCATTTATAGCTGCGTAATTCACATTATTACCATATCCCAAAAAAGATCTATTAATTTTTACAAATTGGGTATCCTGAGATTGATCTAATAAACCGTATACAATCGGAATAGTTTTGTAAGGTGCATTTAATTCAAAATCTGTACTGCAAGAAATTAATAAAATTAAAGCGGATAAAAACGAAATGACTGTTTTTTTCATGATCAGTTATTTATCATCATTTTAGTTGAAATCTTTCGTTTTGGAGAATCAAAAATCACATTGTACCAACCTGGATTTAAGTTTCTAACATTAAGCTCTATCTCATTTAATCCTGCATTATAAGTTTGGTTATCTAGCCCATAAACAACTCTACCCAACGGATCAACTATCTTTATTGATGCATCGTCAACCATCGAACTCAGATTAAATTTTAACACGGCCAAAGTATTTGCTGGATTAGGGTATACTAAAAAATCGAAAACCAATTCATCTTCAATTGACAGTGGACCCGACAAATTGATATCGTCTATAAATAAATCATTTCCCCCGCCACTTGTGAATTTTATCTTAAAACGAAAATCACTTACTAGATATACGCTAGTAATTCCGGAAACATTCACTGTATTCCAATCGTTTGCCGAAGGGTTATATGATGAGTTAGTGTTAGGGTAAGTTGAAATAGTTGATGCTGGAATATTTTTTCTTAAAAACCAAGTTTCACCACAGTCTCTACTGGCTAAAACCTGCATAAAATCTGTGTTTTGAGAATTTCTTTTGGCAAAAGCATATTTAAAGGACAATGAGGCAGATGATAAATTCGATATATCTAATGTTGTACTGACTAATTCATCAACAGATCCTGGTATAGCAGCAGAATTATCAAGTTTTACAGCATAGGAACCAGAAAAACTGGATGAATTCATCACATGAAATCCAGGACCTTCTGGGTTATACACCGACCAATCTGAATTTGGAATTTGGGTAGCACTTTCAAAATCATCTACAAAGGGAGTTAAATCTCCTGGATTGGCTATAACCGTAATGAAGTTGGGGAAATTTTGAGAAAGTTGGTTTCCAAACGGATCAGAAACCTGTAATTGAACATCGTAAGTTCCTGCATTTGCATAGGTTACTGTGGGATTTTGTTGAGTTGAAGTACTTGGTGACCCTCCTGGAAAACTCCAACTCCAACTATTCACATTATTATAAGATTCATCAAAAAATTCAACCACATCTCCTCCACAGACCATATTTCTGTTAGATCTAATGTCTACAGCACATATTGTTGGAGTTTGATTAAGTCCAGTAGCTGTATGATTTGAAGAAGACCATAGATTATTCCTTCCAGCTACACCCGAAACTAATGCGGCTCTCATTCTTGATTTCTGACCTGGTGTAAACATTTTAGAACAATATGAGTATTCCAAATAATTTTCAATGTTATCTACCACATCTGTTGTCCAATAACCATCAACTGCATCATTTGAGCATGTATTAGAAGATACATTACATGACGTAACACCTATACATCTTGGGGTATCATCCACTGCGTCATCTTGTGTACAACTTGATGCATTTCCTGGATTATTATTATTTCCCCATAAGTGATCTAAATTTAACCAATGTCCTACTTCATGTGTTAACGATCTGCTAGAATATAGGTCTGATGTGCCAATTGATCCGACATAATCATGTAGAATCCAAATTCCATTATTCATGGAAGAGCCAGTGAAAATACTTGGATTAGTTGTATATCCAGCTGCGCCTCCAGCATCATTAACTACAAAAATATTGAGATACTTATTCCCAGGCCATGAACCATTATATACATTATTTCCAGAAATTATAGCAGATACTTGTGTCATACCATTGCTTCCATCATTTGTGAAGGGGCTCTGTGTTCTCGTAATTCCGCTAAAACATTGCCCATTTGGGGCCCTTATTGCCAATTGGAACTCCACCTCAATATCTGAGGGCATACCTTGAAAAGTGGAAACTACATTGTTTGCATCTTGATTTTGTAAACGAAAATCCCTGTTTAAAATAGCAACAGCATCCTCAATTTGTGCTCTTGAGATATTTTCAGAACCACCATTATGCAGCACGTGAAAAACAAGCGGTATGGTATACACTACTCTAGAAGGTGCTTGTAACTTCATAGAATCTTCAATAATTCTCAACTGACTTTGCTCTTCTTCGTAAATTTTCATTAAAGAAGAATGTAGCTTGAAGAAATTCATCACCTTATGTGTCCTACAATATTCCACATTCTCTCCATGACGACAATTGTCTTTTTCTATGTTGTTATCAAACTGAAATTGTGCTTGAAATTGTAAAACTGAAAAGATGGAAATAAAGAAGGAAAAGTATTTCATAGCGCAATTTACAATTTAGTTTTTAAATGCATTTTCTAAATCTTCAATCAGATCAGATGCATCTTCAATACCCACGCTTAACCTGATTAATGAGTCTAACACACCAGACTTCATTCTTTCCTCTCTAGGTATAGATGCATGAGTCATAGTTGATGGATGACCAATCAAGGATTCTACTCCGCCTAATGATTCCGCAAGGGTAAATAACTTGGTTTTGCTCACTATGGACTTAGCCTTGTCAAGACTATCTCCAACCAGTGTGAAAGAAATCATTCCACCAAATCCATTCATTTGTTCTTTCGCAACTTCATGATTAGGGTGTGTTTTAAAACCTGGCCAATAAACTTGATCAACTTGTGGATTATTATGTAAAAAATGGGCCACTTTCTCCCCATTTTCACAATGCCTTTGAACTCTCAAATGAAGGGTTTTAACTCCTCTTAGCACTAAGAAGGAATCCATCGGACCACAAACTGCACCACTTGAGTTTTGTATCCTATACATTTCCTCCGCTAATGATTCATCATTTGTAACTAAAGCCCCCATAACTACGTCAGAATGTCCACCTAAATATTTTGTTACAGAATGCATTACGATGTCTGCACCTAACTCTAAAGGTCTCTGAAGGTATGGAGTAGCAAAAGTATTATCCACAGCTACTTTTATTCTTTTAGTCTTTGCTATTTCTACAATGGATTTAACATCAATGATATTCATCATCGGGTTAGTAGGAGTCTCTATCCAAATCAGTTTTGTTTTATCATTAATTTTATTAGAAATATTTTGAACATCTACCATGTCTACAAAATGAAAATTTATGCCATATTTTTCAAAAATGGTTTTAAATATTCTATAGGAACCTCCATATAAATCATTAGTTGAAATAACCTCGTCACCAGGATTTAACATCTTAATCACGCAGTCAATTGCTGCTAAACCACTACCAAAACACGCCCCATATTTACCACTTTCTAATGCTGCTAAATTGCTTTCTAAAGCAGCTCTAGTAGGATTTCCTGTTCTTGAATATTCGAAGCCTTTGTGAACCCCTATTTCTTCTTGTACATAAGTTGATGTTTGGTATATAGGGGTCATGATTGCACCAGTAGCAGGGTCAGGATGAATTCCTGCATGAATCACTTTTGTATTAAATTTCATCGCATCTTTATTAAGGGACACAAATCTAATTATTTAATGTATTTTATTCATTGTTTGTTCATAACATTAAATTTGTCGCAATATTTATTCTATTTCATCATATAAGATGAAAAATGGTAACAAAAAATAAAATACTTCTAGCTCATTTAGCTCTTTTTGGTGCAAACTTGATTTATGCTTTTAATTATGGATATGCAAAAGACGTCATGGAAGGTGGGTATGTTCCTCCATTTACCTTTATTTTATTTAGGGCTGTTGGGGCAACCATTTTATTTTGGATAACATCATTTTTTTTCTTTGAGCACATTAAAAAGAAAGATGTTTGGCGCTTTATTCTTAGTGGTTTTTTTGGCGTAACTGCAAACCAACTTATGTTTTTTGCAGGACTAGATTTGACTTCAACCATTCACGCCTCCATCATCATGATTAGTAGTCCAATAATTGTCAGCATTTTATCCATTTTCATGATTAATGATAAAATGAGTTTGAAAAAAGTATTGGGTATCACTATAGGGTTGGCTGGGGCATTAACTGTGATTTTGCATAAAGGAAACACTTCTGGAGAAGCTGGTGTATGGGGTGATCTTCTCATATTTTTAAATGCATCAAGCTATGGGTTGTATCTCATCACTGTTAAACCGTTAATGTCCAAATATCACCCTATAACGGTCATCAAGTGGGTTTTCACATTTGGACTATTAGGTGTAATTCCATTTGGCCTTTCTCAGTTCTCTTCAGTTAATTGGATTATGCCTACAAGTATTTTACTTAAAATTGGTTTTGTTATCTTATTTACTACCTATTTCTGTTATTTATTCAATATTTACGGCATAAAATATGTAAGTCCAACCGTAGTAAGTACTTACATTTACTTACAACCTATTCTCACTTCATTTATAGCGCTATTTTCTGGAAGAGAAAACTTAGATGCCATCGTCTTGATATCTTCAATACTTATCTTTTCAGGTGTATATTTAGTGAGTTTAGATCCAAGTAAAAAAATCAATTGATTACTTTTGGAATAAAACTTATTCTATGATGTTATCAATGACCGGTTTTGGAAAAGCAGAAATTGCTCTTGATAAATTACACGTAATTGTTGAGCTCAGATCACTTAATAGTAAGTATCTCGATCTTACTGTTAAAATGCCATCATTTTTAAAAGAAATTGAATTAAGGGCAAGAAAAACTGTTAAAGAAAAATTAGAGCGAGGTAAAGTAGAGTTACTGGTTCATTATGAAAAAAACAAGGAAAACACAGCCATCACAATCAATAAAGAACAGATAAGCTCTTATTTTAAAGAACTCTTAGAGATTAGTGAAAATCTAAATATAGATGCAACATCAAGTTTACTTGGCCATGTTTTGAAATTACCTGATACCATTGAAAACAAAAAAGAAATAGTCACAGATGATGACTTAGAAAAAATCATTTCTTGTGTAGAAAAAGCAGCAAACGAACTAAATCATTTTAGAAGTCAGGAAGGAGAAGCATTAAAATATGAATTGCAAAAAAGAGTTAATTCTATCCAAAAACACTTGAGCTCAGTAACTCCATTTGAAAATGAAAGACTGCCAAAAGTTAAATCTAAAATACTAGATGCTGCTAATACATTGAATTTGAAAGATCAATTGGATGAGAAAAGACTTGAACAAGAACTGTTATATTATGCTGAAAAACTGGATATCACTGAAGAAAAAGTAAGGCTTAATGAACACTGCACTCATTTTTTAAACACGTTAACTGTAAAAGGATCAGGGAAAAAATTAGGTTTTATTGCTCAAGAAATGGGAAGGGAGATTAATACACTTGGATCGAAATCTCACCACTTAGAAATTCAAAAAATAGTGGTAGAAATGAAAGATGAGCTAGAGAAAATAAAAGAACAAGTGCTAAATGTATTGTAATGTCCAGTAATTCGTTCCAAGGAAAAGCCATTATATTTTCTGCTCCCTCTGGAGCAGGTAAAACCACTATCGTCAGATATCTTTTAGAGAAAGAACTTCCGCTTTTATTTTCAATATCAGCTTGCAGTAGAAACAGAAGACCTAATGAAATAGATGGTAAGGATTATTATTTTCTTAGTATAGATGATTTTAAGGCAAAGGTTGCTAATAATGCATTTGTGGAATGGGAAGAAGTTTATGAAAATAATTTCTATGGAACACTCAAATCAGAAATTGATAGAATATGGAGTAGTCATCAGCATGTCGTTTTTGATGTTGATGTGGTAGGAGGTTTAAATTTAAAAAAACATTTTGGAGACCGTGCCCTTTCAATTTTCATAGAGCCCCCTTCATTAGATGTACTTTTTAAAAGGTTGAAAAACAGAGCTACTGAAACGGAAAAATCACTAAATAAAAGAATTGAAAAAGCAACCCACGAAATGAAGTTTTGTTCATCCTTTGATTTAATTATAATTAATGACAGGCTAGAGAAAGCAAAAAAAGATGCATTTGAAAAAGTGAGTAAATTTTTGGAGACGTGAAAAAGATTGGTTTATATTTTGGCACTTTCAACCCAATCCATGTAGGTCATCTCATAATAGCCAACTATATGGCAGATTACACTGAATTAGATGAAGTCTGGCTGGTGGTTAGCCCTCAAAATCCATTAAAAAAAAGAGAAACATTGCTTAAAGATCACCACCGTTTAACACTAGTTCGCATAGCGGTTGAGGATAACTTAAAGCTTATGGCGTGCAACGAGGAATTTAATTTACCTATTCCTTCTTACACAGTAAACACACTTGCTTACCTAAAAGAAAAATTCAATACCCACGAATTTCATTTGATTATGGGTGAAGATAATTTAAGGTCTTTTCACAAGTGGAAAAACCAGGATGAAATATTAAATAATCACAAGATATACGTATATCCAAGAGTTTTAACAGAGCAAGAAATAGAAGATAACTCTAATGAATATTCTTCATTTAATCATGTGAATGTGATAAGATGTGAAGCCCCTGTAATGAAAATATCATCTAGCTACATTAGAAAAGCCATTAAAAATAAAAAAGACGTTCGTTATTTATTAACTCCTGATGTACATAAATACATAGAGGAAATGAACTTTTACAAATAATTTACGCTAGAAATATCACATAAATAGCGTACAGTACAGGAAGTACAAATAAAATAAAGAAAGAAAAACCAAATGCACTAAACACAAAATATGGAAGGTAACACATCAAATCAATCCAAAATTCTTTATTTGTATCAAATACCCACCACACAGCCGCAGGTGGAAAAATCAAACAGAGCAGCAACAATGCAAAATCGGTTATTTCTTCTAATTTATTTACCGGTTTAGCATTAGCTGAGGAGGCGATAGCTGAGGATTTGGCTAATTCCTTTTCAAATCGATTTTGAACTTTTTTAGTTATTGTGTTCATTATCTTACGCTTAGCTTTAATGCGCTTAACTTCTTTTTGCTCGTTTAATCGATGATTTGCCGATTGACTAAAAAGAATTGAATTTTCTTTATTTAATCTATTTTCTGGATTAGACCTTTCTTCAATAATATACTGCTTTTCTTGTTTATTGAAATTAGATTTTTTTGATTCTATTTTAGCAATACTAGGAAATGGTGGTACTACATCTTTAGATGAAGGTACTTGAGTCCTATGAGAAAACCTTTGAGCTTTTAAAAAGTCAAATGGCTTTCCGTAATTAGTATAATGCCAAGTAGTACAGGAATTTAGGGAAATAATAAAAATGAGAAGAGATAAATATTTTTGGTATTGCATAGTTGAACTTTTCATCTATTTTTTCATATTTTAAAAAAATTGGGGATTATCCTTTGAAACTTGCCAAAATTACAAGAAGAAAGTCAATAGATCAGTTATTGATTATTTCGAATAACTCATCTAATTTAGGAATGAGAACTACTTCAATTCTTCTATTCTTGGCTTTATTGTCTATATCAACTGGTATAAACTCGCTTCTTCCGGCAGCACTAATGTTAACTGGGTCCATTTTACTATGCTTTAACATGATTTTCACTACAGAAGTTGCTCTTAATACACTCAATTCCCAATTGTCAGCAGGATGAGAACTGGAATTCATTTTATCCGTATCCGTGTGACCTTCCACCAGAATTTCAAGTTCATTTTGATCTTCAAGTACTTTGGCTAATTCTTTCAATGCTTTAACCCCCTCCGCATCTACCTTAGTGCTCCCAGAAGCAAATAATAATTTAGCATCCATACTCACATACACCTTACCATCTTTCTGTTCAACCGTAAGACCTTTATCTTTAAATCCGAGAAGCGCTTTAGCTACTTTATCTTTAAGTGCCTTTACAATAGCGTCTTTATTAGCTATTATTTCTTCTAACTCATTAACCCTCTTTTCTCTTTTTTGAAGTTCAATAGACATGTTTTCTAAATCTATTTTTTTGGCATTTAGATCCAATTCCAATGATCTTAATTCATCTTCCATCTTTAATAATTCCAACTTTCTTTTTTCAAGGTCTGCTAAAAGTCGTTGCTTTTCTAATGTTTGTCCTTTTTGAAGAATTTCTAATTGTTCCTGAATTCGTTGATTTAGCAAATCAATTTTATCATACTGCTTTTCTTTCATTCTAAGTGATTTCCCAAGCAGAGTAGTATCTTTTTTTAATCTTTTGTTAGCTTCAAATAATTGATCATTATTTGAGGTTAGTTCCACATTTTCTGTCTGAAGTTCAGTTTTCAATGTTTTTAACGTTTTTAACTCTTTTGCACAGATTTCTTGCTTTTCAGCTACTTCTTCAAATTTCCTCGCTGGAACACAATTTTGAAATAAGGTAGAAAAAATAAGAAGCGATGGAATTAAATAGATTGACTTCATAATGGCTTTTATACGTTTTATACAAAAATGAAACCAAAAAACCAATGTTAACTTAAAACATCAGATATTTTTAAACACTCCTTTATTAAAATCATTTTTTAGAAAGGAATACTCTAGTAAAATCTCTATATTCCATACTGTTAATTGGAAGGGCATGAACATTGCTTTGAACTAAGCGGATATTATGTCCATAATAAATGGGAAGTAGAGCGGCATCAGCAATTAAAGCACTATCTGCTTGTAGATAATAGTAAATTGCCGAATCTTGTTCAATGGCATGAATACCCTTATCATAACAAGCATCGAAAAAGTCATTTTTATACCTTGGGAAATTTGTATAAGAAGGTAAGATGATTGCATCTCCATTCTCATAATATTCAGTTTCAGGAACTACTTGACCATTAAAAATTTGAAGGAAATTTTGAGGGTCAGGATAATCTGCTAACCATGTTATACCGAAAAAATCAGATTTTGCATTTGTAAATTTATCTATCAGAACAGATAAAGAATAATAGTTAATCTTAATATTAATACCTAGATTATCAAATAGCATTTTTTGGATAGCTTCTGCTACAATTATATTTAAGTAATTGCTTTCGCTTATATCTAATTCCATTTCAGGGAATCCTTTACCGTCTTTAAACCCTGCCTCAGTCATTAAACTTCTAGCCAATTCAGGATCATAAGAAAACCCCTTTACCAAGGTATGATCATATTCACCAAGACTGGGAACAAACCCATATATTGCAGGTTCAGATTCACCTTTTAAAATGTATTTCACTATTTTCTCCCTGTCTATGGAAAGGTTAAAAGCTTTTCTAATTCGGATATCTTGGAAAATAGGATTTAACATATTAAAACAATAGAAAACGGAGCTCAATCCGTTATCCTTATTACTTTGTAATTTAAATTCTGTGTTACCACCTGCTTTAGCAGAATCTAACGTCACTAAAACTGCTTTGAGCTCTTCAACTGGAAGTTGATAAACCATATCTAGGTTTCCTTTTTTAAAATTAGTGAGTTCGATTTTTTTATTGTTGTTAAATGAAATTTTGACTACATCTAAATATGGAAGGTTATTTCCGTGTTCATCAACATCCCAATATTTATCGTTTTTAACCATTCTTATTTCTACATCTTCATTTACATCTTTATTTTTTAGAACGAAAGGACCTGTACCAACAGCATGAGCTCTCATCTCTTTACCATACATTTCATAGGCTTCTTTTGGATATATAGCACAACATGCTTGGGTTAAAATTTTCAAAAAATAAGAATAAGAAGATATCAACTCAATCTGTAGAGTTCGATCGTCTACAACCCTTATACCTTCAACTCCGCCTTCTACTATTTGTGAATTAGATGTGGAATTGTAGTGTTCTTTAGCGCCTTTTACAATACCAGTTAGGTAACTTGATGTTCTATTGCCATCTATAGCTGAACACAATTGATCAAAGCAATACTTTACGTCTTTTGCATTTAACATCCTCCCCACACCATTATCAAAACATGGGTCATCGTGAAAGAAAATACTATCTCTCAAAATGAATGTGTAAAGACGTCCAGAATCAGAAATTGAATAAGTTTCTGCTAACAAAGGTTTAACTTTTAATGTTCGTTGGTCTAAACCTACCAATCCCTGATAAACTTGTAGTGCTATCCTACTTGAAATAGCGTGATTAATGGAAGGGGGAAATAAACTTTTAAATGAATTGGTTTCATTAGTTCTAAAAACACCTCCCTGGAAAATTTTAAACTTCTTATCTCCTTCATTATAGTAGCCTTTAGCATCTCTAATTGAACCAAATTGACTATCAAGATTTGTTTTTTTTTGTCCACATGTAACACATAAAAGCGCAATTAAAATCGGATATACAAATTTTGTTTTACTCATAAATGAAGTTAATTGACAAATATAACGAATTTATATTCTTTTAATTTGAATGATTTAATCACCAAATTAAAAAACAATTCTAATTAAATTGCGTTGTAAAAGAGGCCACACAAAATGAATGGTTAATCAAATACGCTACTTATTTCTATTACTGCTATTTACACTCACAATAAAAGGGGTTAATCAGGAGATTATGCCTTCAAAAATCAAAAAAATAGTTCTGGCAAAAGAAGATAGTACTGTTTTTGATACCAGTTCTATCCTTATAAATGGTTTTGAAATTAAATATAAAGACGGATCCCATGTCTTAAAAGAAAATTATAAACTTAATGCTTTAAAATCCACTCTTTATTTCTACAACCTGCCGAAAGACACAATAGAAATAAGTTATTATCACTTTCCTTTAAATTTTAAGAACAAATTTTATATACACGATTACAGTCTCAATCAACCATTAGAATATGACGGCTACAAACCAATTCCTATTTATTCTTACAATGAAAATCAAAGCCTAATTAATCAATCTTCTCTTCAAAAAAGCGGTGCTATTTCCAGAGGAATGATGGTAGGCAATAATCAAAATTTTTCACTAAACTCTAACTTAAATTTGCAGTTATCTGGCAACATTTCTCCCGGAATAAAAATATTAGCTTCTGTAACTGACGACAATATTCCTATTCAACCGGAAGGAAATACACAAAAGCTACAAGATTTTGATCAAGTATTTGTACAGGTTATGAGTGATGATTGGAAGATAAAAACTGGAGATTTTTGGATAAAAAGCAAGGATAGTTATTTCCTTAAATATCATAAGAGAGGGCAAGGCATTTACTATTATTCCAATAAGTCCAAAGATGGTCTAACAGTAGAAACTGAAAATAGTGCCTCTCTTAGTAAAGGGAAATTTGCCAGAAATGAAATTCAAGGTATTGAAGGAAGTCAAGGACCATACAGGCTAAATGGAAATGAAAATGAAAGCTTCATCATAATTTTAAGTGGAACTGAAAATGTATATATAGATGGTGACCTACTCCAAAGAGGGCAAAACTTCGACTACACTATTGACTACAATACCGCAGAAATTACCTTTACTGCAAATCACCTAATAAACAAGGATAAACGAATAATTGTTGAATTTCAATACAGTGATAAAAATTACGCTAGATCGCTATTGCAAAGCAGAACTTCGTTTAAAAAAGAAAAAAGTTCATTTTTTATTCATGCATACGGGGAGCAAGACAGTAAAAATCAGCCTCTTCAGCAAAACATAAATGAACAAGACAGGCAAGTGCTTCAACAGATTGGTGACGATTTAGAATTAGCTCTTAGTTCAGGGATTGATAGTACTACTTTCAATGAAAATGTAAACATGTACAAAAAAGTAGACTCTTTGGGCTATGAAGTGTATGTATATTCTATAAATCCAGACTCTGCAAAGTATCAAGTTGTATTTAGTGAGGTGTCCAATGGAAATGGGGATTATATTATTAAAGATTACAATGCATTAGGAAAAG
>ENA-OSEY01000904-OSEY01000904.1-marine-metagenome-genome-assembly--contig:-NODE-904-length-20964-cov-2.795519_pt1 | contig 20964 bp, 9 predicted proteins | sample MGYA00248465_ERZ534230 | MGnify/ENA primary metagenome ERZ534230 (study PRJEB26409, sample SAMN06344110) | marine metagenome | isolation source: Sea water from surface | place: Atlantic Ocean:Southern...
TTGTTTGAAAAAATAGAGACTCGTCTAATTGCACCTAATAAAATTTTTTTATCTGTTTTTAAAGTTTTTTCATTATCTGTTGGTATTACACTTTCATAATCTGGAAAAACCTCATTAATTGTTCTAGATATAATTGTATCTTGTTTGATTGTTGCTGTCATATGAGTTTCTCCAACTGACAATAAAATATCATCATTGGATAAAAAAGTAGATAAATATGATAAAAATTTCTTAGGTACTACAATATCTCCAGTAAAGGAGTTTGCTTTATAATCTTCTTTTATTATTTTAACTAACCTATGTCCATCTGTAGCGACAGCTGTTAAACCACTGTCACTAAACCTAAATAATACACCAGTTAAAGATGGTTTTAAATCATCTCTACTAACTGCAAATAAAGTAGAATTAATAATTTCTTTAAAAATAGAACCTTGTATGCTTATTTTATTTTTTTCTTCTATTTTTGGTGTAGCTGGAAATTCTTCTTTTTGCTTTCCCATTAAATCATACGAACCTGAGTTTGTTCGTATTTCAATCTTATTTTTTATATCTGCAACAATAGTAATTCTAGTTTCTGATAATTCATTTGTTATATCATATAGTTGTTTTAAGGGTATTGCGGCTGATCCTTCTTCTTCAATACTAACAGATATTTCTAAGTCAATTGTTAATTCTAAATCTGTAGTTCTAAGAGAAGTTTTTTCATTTGTTGCTGTTATTAAAACACAACTTAGAATAGGTAGCGTAGACCTAGTTGGTGTAGCTTTTGATAGTTTTTGAAGTGCTTGTTGTAGTTCGCTTTTGGATGTGGAAAATTTCATAAAACCTAATACTTTTATTAATATTATTTAATGAATCAAGAACATATTAATTCAACTATTTAAAATACCAAAAAAGACAGATTTTTAAAAGATATTATCTTACTCCTTAATCTATGAAAAACAGTTTATTATTATTTATATTAGTGTATTTGTGGATAAAAATATTTTTTCTTAAAAAAAACAATGTTCATAGATAAATAATAAAAACACTTAAAGAAAAACATAAAGTGATAAAATGTGTATAAAATAAAAAAAATGTATAAAAAAGAGATTTTTAATTAAATATTTTAGTTATTCACACATATAAATGTTTATGTGGATAACATTGTGGATATCTTAACCAGATATTTTTATATATTTTTCTTTTTTAACTTCTTTTATCCAAGCATTATACCAATTCATTTTTTTATTATTTAAAGCCATTTCTTCAATTTTTGGCCAATGATCTTTAACATTTGCTCTTCCGCCAGTTTTAATTTTTTCCAACCACAGTAAATGAAAACCATAAGAAGTATTAATTGGAGGACTACACTCCCCCTTTTTTATATAGTTTAAAGCCAATCCAAATTCTTTAATAGGGTATTGATCTGGGATAATCCAGCCAAGGTCTCCACCAATACTAGAAGTTTGATAATCTTTAGAATATTTTTTAACAAATTTTTTAAAAGAGGTTAAATCTGTACAGGAGTCTTTTATTGTTTTTGAAAAGTTAAAAGCTCTTTCTTCGTCACTTTTTTCTATTTGTGGGCTGATAAGAATATGTCTAACACGAGCTTTATCTCCTTTTCTTTCAAAAACCTCTAGTATATGAAAACCAACATCTGTTTCTATTGGTTCACTAATATTATTTATTTTTATTGTGAATGTTTTTTCTTCAAACTCTTTTAAAAGGGAACCTCTTTTAACCCAACCAAGATTACCACCTTTGTTTTTAGAACCAGGGTCCATAGAATATTTACTTGCCAAATCTTCAAAATTCTCACCACTAACAACTCTATTTTTAATTGTTTTTAAAAATTTTATAGTTTCTTTTTTTGCGCTATCACTTGGTGTTGGTTTTATTAATAAGTGCCTTAATTTTACTTCGGTTGGAAACAAAGGAAGGCTATCTCTATAAACATTAAAAAAAGATAGAACCTCTTTTTTTGATATTTTTATTTTTGAAAGTAGTTTTTGTTGATATTTTTCTGATATTATTTTATCCTTCATATCATACCAAAACTCAGCCCTAAAAGATTTAATACTTTGACCTAACATTTTTTCAGCTTCTTTTTCACCACCTGCTTGCATTAATATATTGTTAACTTGTTGGTCTAACGCTTGGTTTACTTCGTTTTCTGAAAATTCAATTGTTGTGTCTTCTTTTGCTTTTTCAAGAAGAATTTTTTGATCAACCATTGACTCTAAAACAATATCTTTTAATTTTATATATTGATCAAAATTTTCATTTGGGTTAACGCCTCTTTGTATGGCCATCATGTTAACCATTTGATTTAAATCGCTTTTTAAAACAATATTGTCTTCAACTATAGCAGCAACACCATCTATAAAAAGAGAGGGTTGTTGACTTCTTAAGACTGTTAAAAATAAAAAAAAGAATAAAAATTTCATTTACCGACCTCCGGGGATATATATATATCAGCACTTGTATAAAGACTGTCTAAAAAATTATTTAAAAGTTGCATTTCTTTGATTTTAAAAAGCCGCTGGTGGATTTCGTCATAAACTATTTCAAGACCTTTAAAACTTCCTTTATTGTTTTTCCTTAAAATATCAAAAACATGATAAGAAGATTCTATTTTTTTGGGACCTAAAACATCACCCATAGACCCATCAAAAACAAAACCAATTAAATTCTCATTAATAAGTCCCCTTTTTATGGTTTTTGTTTCAGGTTTGTATTTTTTAACATATTCTTCTAATTGGTCTCCTTTTTTGTTAGACCTTAACAAACTCTTTAATTTATTAGCTTCTTTTTTTGTTGGTAGTATAAAGTGTTTTAATAGTATTTCATCCTGTTTTCTTATAAAAGATTTTTTATTATTATTATAATAATCTGAAACTTCTTTTCTTGATATTTTGATTTTTTTTTTTGTTTTTATTTCTAAAAAAGAACTAATTAATAAATTTTTATAAAACAAATCTCTTTTATTTAAAAGAGTTTTGTCATTATCTAGATTAATATTAATAGCTTCATTATAAAAAAGAGTCTTTTCTACCCAAGAATCAACAAGGTGTCTAATAGAGTGTTGTTCGACCAAGCCTTCTTTTTTCATTTCTAAAACTTCTTTTTTTGTTAATATTGTTTCGCCAACGCGGGCATAAACATCAACAACCTCTTTAGTGTTTTTTGTACACGAAAAGAAAAGAGCAAGAAAAAGAAAAAGAAAAACCATGTTTTAAAAATTTATTAGTAATTACCGTTTGAATAAATTAATGGAATTACTGATATTTTCATACCAATCAAAACCTAAAGAAAAAAAGAAATTAACGACAAAACCCTCTTTGCTCTCTTTAAACTTTCGATGTTCTATATTGTCGTTTTTATACATTAAAACGCTATTTATAAAGTCATCGTTAATTATTTCACTGTCTAAAACAATAGAAACAGATGTTTCTTTTATATAAAAACTTACAGCAAAGGTTTTTTTAAATAAGATGCGTAGTTTTGCTAAGTTTAAAAAATTCGTTGTTTCCTGTGGTTTTTTTCCAAACCGATCTATTAACTCCTCTTCAACACCTTTAATGCTTTCAAGCGTTGAAGCGTTGTTTATTTTTGTATAAAAGGAAAACCGCTCCGTTTCTCCTAAAACATAATAAATAGGGATTAAAGACTTTCCAAAGAAAGATATATCAACCTCTTTAGGTTCAATCGGTTTGTTTAATTTTTTTGAAACAGCGGTTTTCAATATGCTATTATAGTGCTCAAGACCAACCCTTGATATTTCTCCACTTTGCTTATACCCAAAAACAGCACCACCACCTCTAATATCTAAGTCGTTTGCAGCAATGTGGTAACCAGAACCTAAAGATGTATGCCTTTCAATGGTTTTTAGTCTTTTATATGCTTTTTCGCTTAGTTTTGTTTTTTTAGGAATAAAAAGGTGGCAATCTGCTTGCCTAGACCCTCGCCCAACACGACCACGAATTTGATAAAGTTGGCTTAAACCAAGGTCTTGAGGGTTGTTTATTATCATACAGTTTGCATTAGATACATCTAAACCTGATTCTATTATTGTGCTACACACTAAGATTGAAATTTTTCCATCAAAAAAATCAAGAAGATTTTGTTCAAGGTCTTTACTGTTTTGTTGTCCATGAATAAAATCAACGCGCTCACTTGGAAAAAGTTCTTGAATTTTTCTTACATAATATTCAATAGATTCAACTTTGTTGTGCAAAAAATACGTTTGACCACCTCTAATTATTTCTTTTTCTATAATTTGTTTCATTCTTTTCCAAGAAAAAAACTCAACATAAGTGTTAATTGGTTTTCTTGTGGTTGGTGGCGTTTCTATTCTGCTTATATCTCTTATTCCAAGTAAAGATTGTTGTAGTGTTCTGGGTATGGGAGTTGCAGACATAGACAAAACATCTATTTTTGTTTTTAAAGCCCTTATTTTCTCTTTGTGTTTTACCCCAAAGCGGTGTTCCTCATCAATGATTAACAACCCTAAAAAAGGAACTACAACATCATCAGACAATAAACGGTGAGTTCCCACAATTAACCCAACTGAACCGTCAATTATTTTCATTAGAACACGAGATTGTTCTTTCTTTGTTTGAAACCTTGATAGCAGAGCAACTGATATTCCAAGTGGCTCGAGCCTTTCTTTTGCAGTTATATAGTGTTGATCAGATAAAACAGTTGTTGGACACAACAAAGCAACTTGTTTTGAAAAAGAAACCACTCGAACAATAGCTCTAAGCGCAACCTCTGTTTTACCAAAACCCACATCTCCACAAAGCAATCTATCCATAGGTTCTTCATTAGAAAGGTCAGATAAAACATCATCAATTGCTTTTTTCTGGTCTTTTGTTTCTTTAAAAGGAAAGGACGCTTTGATTGCTTTTTCAAAATCAACACTCTTTTTATATCGAAAACCCCTTGGTTTGTTTCTTGAATGATAGATATCAACTAAAGCGTCCGAAACAAGTTCTAATTCTTTTTTTGTTTTTGAAACATCCCGAGACCATTCTTTTCCTCCAAGTTTATTTAGCTTAGACTTTCCCCCAATACCTATATACCTATGAACGAGATCCGATTTGTTTATTGGAACATAGAGAACACCCCCTTCTTTATATTCCAATTTTATATATTCCTTTTCATAACCGCTAGGGCCGCGAACCACCAACCCACCAAACCTACCAACACCATGAGAAACATGAACCATTAAGTCACCAGTACTTACTTGTGATAAACTGCTGTTTTTATTGTATTTGTGTTTTAACCGTTTTGTGTTTTTTTCTTTGTGATCTGGCACAAAAACTATTTCTCCAAAACTAAAAGCACTTTTTATATATCCACGCACAGGTGTATAACCTAAGGACATTATTTTATTTTTTCTTTTTTGGTTTTGGTAAAAAACCACAACCTCTTTTGTGTTTGGTCTTTTTAGTAATAATGAAAATAGTTTTTTAGTGACTTTAACTTTACCCGCACTTATTAAAAAAGGATTAATCTCAGTAACTTTTTTATTTAGAGCATAAACTTCACCTTCTTTATCTACTTTTAAAACAAGGTCCCAATTAAAAAAATTAAAAATTGACTTTCCAGACTCTTTTATTCCACCAAACAAATCATAAAAAGCAAATGACTTTAAATTTTTAACACTCCTTTGGTCTTCTATATCAAAAAACGAAATTTGTTCTATCTCCCCAAAATTAAACAACACCCTTATTGGTTTGTTTTTGTGTTGCGGAAAAACATCAACAACATCACCCCGTAAAGAGAATTCACAATGGTTGTAAACATAATCCACCCTTTTATAACCAAAACCCGCAAGTTCCTCACAAAAAACATCTCTATCTTTATTTAACCCAATAGACAATGCGGTCTTTTTAAAACTTGTTTTTTTATTAATCAACAACTGGTTAGAAACCAAATTGGTTGAAAAGCAAACCCCATGCTTGTTTTCGGCTAGCTTGATTAACGCTTCAGACCTATGTAAGTTTTTTTGCGTTTCAAAACCGGGAACAGAAAAACCCTGTTCTTCTTCAGGAAAACAATAGAAAACATCATAAAAAAAACGCTTTCTTTTAATACACTCAGAAACCAAAGCGTTGTCACCTAAGACTAAAAAACGACCACCATGCTTACATAAATAAAATAAAAAAACAAACAAAGCATCTAAACTAAAGTTTGAAACAGACCCACCCTTTAAAAGGGTTTTGATTTCATTTTCAAAAATTTGTTTCACGTGAAACCACTAGTTTTTTAATAAATAAACCATTAGGGTTGAAATGTCAGCGGGTGAAACACCAGAGATTCTACTTGCTTGACCAAATGTTTCTGGGCGAACAGCAGAAAGTTTTTGGCGCGCTTCCAATGAAAGACCGCGAAACTCATTAAAATTTATATTTTTATCAATTCTAAGGTTTTCGTTTTTCTCGAGTTTTTCAATTTCTTTTAGGTGTCTTTTTATATATCCATCGTATTTTATTTCTGTTTCTATATCATCCACAACTTCTAAAAAAGACCACGTCTCGGAATTTGTTGTTTTTGGAAATAAATTAGTTTTTTTAAGTGTGCCAAAAAGATTTGCTTCTGGCCTTTTTATGTAGTCTTTTATTGGAAGCGACTGCTTTATGTTAAATGCGTCTAGATAATCTGATTTAATAGATTGGTTAGTTAGCTTTTTTATGTTTTTTCTATCTTTAAATCTTTTTTCGATAACAGTTTTTTCTTCTGCAGACAGAAGACAGTGTTTTATGGCGGACTCATAAAGTCGGGTTTCTGCATTCGAATATCTCAACATCATTCTATATTCTGCACGACTAGTAAACATACGGTATGGTTCTTCTGTATCTTTGGTGATTAGATCATCAATTAAAACACCGATATAACCACCTGATCGCTTTATCCTGAGGGGTTCTCTGTTTAATACATAATTTGCACCATTAACCCCCGCCACCAAACCTTGAGCTGCTGCCTCCTCATACCCCGATGTTCCATTTATTTGACCAGCAAAAAACAACCCAGAAACCTCTTTAGATTCTAGCGTTAGTTTTAGTTGGGAAGGAACAATGCAGTCATACTCTATAGCGTATCCAGGCCTCAAAAACTCAATGTTTTTAAAAGCTTCAATTTGGCTAAGGCTATTTAATTGTGCTTCTTCTGGCAGGCTTGTTGAAAAACCGTTTATATATATTTGGTCGGAATCTTTCCACTCCGGCTCTAAAAATAACAGGTGTGATGGGTGGTGTGAAAACCTCTGAACCTTATCCTCAATTGACGGGCAATACCTTGGCCCAACACCTGTAATCTCTCCACTATACATTGGAGAAAGGTGTGAATTGGTTTTAATTACGTCGTGCACGCTTTCATTCGTTCTAACAGTGTGGCATGGTTCATTTTTTGGCTTAAAGTTTCTTGTAAAAAAAGAAAATGGCACAGGGTTTTTATCTCCGAAATCAACAGATGTTTTTTTCCAATCTATGCTTGATTTTAGTGCTCGAGGGGGTGTGCCGGTTTTTAACCTCATTGTCTTAAACCCCATTGAGTTGAGATACTCAGTTATTCCAATTGAAGAAGACTCCCCCATTCTTCCAGCTAGAATTTTTCTATCACCCACATGAATCACACCAGACAAAAAAGTACCACATGTTATTACTACAGACTTACAAAATAATTTTTCCCCAGAGCGCAATACAACACCCTCTATATTTCCTTTGTTTATTACCAAAGAAACCACTTCTCCAACCACAACTTCAATTTTTTTATTTTGTGAAATCTCGTTCGAAACATACCTTTCATAAATTCGCTTGTCAGTCTGTGCCCTTGGTGACCAAACAGATCGTCCTTTTGATTTATTTAGGGTTTTAAATTGTAAACCTGAAAAATCAGCTGCGCCAGCCATCAAACCACCAAGGATGTCTATTTCTCTTACAATTTGACCTTTAGCAACACCCCCGATAGCTGGGTTACAAGACATTCTCCCAATGCTGTATTTATCCATAGTTACAATGGCTGTTTTACAACCAATTTTAGAACTAATGTTTGCAGCTTCAACACCAGCGTGGCCACCACCAACAATAATTAAGTCATGTTTTTGTTTCACGTGAAACTATTTCCCCACACAAAAATTAGAAAACACATCATCTAAAATGTCATCAACACTTGTTTTACCAAGTAGGTGATCAAAGTGGTTAATTGCTTCTTTTGTGTGGTGAGCTATGATTTCGATGTTTGTTTCTTGGTGTTTAATTATTGGTAAAATAGTTTTGTTAATTTTAATTAAAAGCTGTTCTTGTCTTAGTGAAGTGATGTGTTCGTTTTGATCGTGGTTTGTTATTGTGTTGAGTTTTTTTTCTATTTTTTCAATCAACAAGTTAATACCGGCTTTGTCTTTAGCAGAAACTAAAACAGCATCTGTGTTTGTGTCTTTCATTGCGCTTTTTTGATCTTTCGATAATAAGTCAATTTTGTTTAAAACTGTTATTTGGTTTTTGTGTTTCTTATAGTCGGCGCTTCTGTTCGCGTCAATTATGTGTAGTAAAATATCAGCATTTTTAATTTCTTCGTTAGAACGGTCAATTCCCAATTGTTCAACTTTATCTTTAGTGTTTCGAATACCAGCAGTGTCTATTAAAACCGTGTTATGTTTACCTATGTTTAATCTCTCTTGTATTGAGTCTCTCGTGGTGCCCGCAATCTCTGTAACAATTGATCTCTTATAAGTTAAGAGAGCATTAAAAACCGATGACTTTCCCACATTTGGTTCTCCAAAAATAACTATACGAGCACCATCAATATTAATCCTTGCGCTTGATGTTGATGAGATTAAAATATTTGCTTTTTTATGTATTTTTTTTAATGACTTTAACGCTTGACTTGATATTTCTTTTTGGTTTTCTGTTTCTGATATGTCTAATTCATATTCTAACAAACCTAATGTTTTTATTAACATTTCACGCATGTTCTTAAATCGCTTTGTCAAAGATCCGGTTAGGTTGGTATTAGAAATTTGTACACCAGTTATGCTCTTGGCGTTTATCAAAGAAAGCAACGACTCTGCCTGTAATAAGTCTATCTTGTTATTTAAAAGCGCAGCTCTAGTAAACTCACCCGCCTCAGCATGTCTTACGCCAAGGTTTAACAGTGCTTTTGAAACAGTATCAATAATAACGGGGTTGCCGTGTGTGTGTATTTCAACCATATCATCTCCAGTAAAAGATTTTGGGCCTTTGTAATACACAACAACACACTTGTCAATTAAATTGTTGTTTTTATTGTATAAAGACACCACGTGATTAAACCCAGGTTTAAGATTTTTATTTTTATTTTTGAAGAGCTTCAAGATTGTATTTTTTGAATGAGGTCCACTTATTCTTATGGTTGCGGTAGCAGATCTTCCCCCGGGAGTCGACAAAGCAAAATATGTTTCTTGGCTAATCATTGATTAATATTGAATTGAAACAGTTGGTTTGTAATGCGCCAAAAATCCACATAGGGAAAGTAAAATTCTTTTGCTGTGTAGACTTAAAAAACACATGTTTATGTGTAAAAGAGTGTGAAAAAAACAACAAAATGGAATAAAATATGTTTTGTAAACATAATAAAAACAACATTTAAAATAACTTAATATTTTAATATATATTTTAGAATATATATATATTTTTTTGTGTTTAAACATAGCGCTCTATATTCCTTTTAACAGTTTGCCCTTTCTTAGTACTAATCGATTTCAACTGTTTGTGTTTTTAGTTTTTTTATGAAAAATAAAAAAGGGCTCACCTGTTGTTATTGTTTTTTTGGTGTAATTAAAAAGATCATTTTTATAGTTTTGATTGGGTAAGGTAAAACATTTAAATCAATTGTTAAAAGCGCCAATTAATTTATAAAAAGTGTGTAGATATATAGTAAGTTATAAACACAATAAAAACAACATTTAGCACTACGTTTTTATTGGTTTTATAGCGGCTTTTTCGTTCTTTGTTAGTTTTTGTTGCGCTATTGTTAAAATATTAAAAAGCGTGTAGTACAGGTTTAAGCCAGAGGGAAAACTATTAAACAGTAAAAAGAAAAAACCCATCATAAAATATTGCATCATCTTTTGTTGGTCTGCTTGCGGCCCAGTTGCATTATTTGGCTGCATCATTTTTTGTTGCGCGTACATCGACAGTGCCATCAATATAGGTAATGCGCAAACATAGTTGCCATATAGTGGTATCTTGAATGGCAAGTAAAAAAGAACGTCTGGCGCAGATAGGTCTTTTATCCAAAAAACAAATGGTTCGCCCCTTAACTCAATAGTTGATCTAAAGACGGTGAATAAAGCAAATAAAAGAGGCATTTGCAACAACATTGGAAAACAGGTTCCAAGTGGGTTTACACCTTTCTTTTTATAAAGCTCCATAGTTGCTTGGTTTAGTTTCGTTGGGTTGTTTTTGTGTTTTTCCCTTAAAGCATTTACTTCAGGTTGTATGGACTGCATTGCTTGGGTTGACTGATAGCTCCTCTTTGTAAGTGGATAAACTATTAGTTTAACCAAAATAGAAAAAATAATAAGAATTACACCATAGTTGGGTATTACTGTGTGCATTGTCTTTAGAACCCACAAAACAGACTTAGATATAGGCCTAATAATCGCCCACCCAAAATCCATAACCAGCTCTAAATTAACCCCCAGGTTTTTTATCCTTTCATATTCCAGTGGGCCCAAATAAAGAGAAATATTAGCTATTTTATCAGACTTCATTTGAGCTGAGATATTATATAGCTCCTTATCTTTAAAAGATGCAGAAATTGCTGACCCAACAAACTGCTCTTTTGAATCATCTAAAATACACACTACAAAATACTTACTTCTCGTTGCTATCCAATCGGTGGCGCCTTTATAATCGTTTTTAAAAGTTTCGTTACTGCCCACCTTTACATCTAATAGTTCTCCGCCTTGGTAAAGATACGAGTAGAAATATGCTGCTTCTGCGACACTATCTTTTTCTGTGGGCGGAATACCCCCGACCCACTCTACAGAAAAGTTGTTTGCTAGTATGTTGTTTGACATTGCTGTGATATCAATGTCAATATCAATAACAAACTTGTCGGGATAAAAAGTAAGTGTTTTAATTAATTTCTTGTTTTCAAATTCGTTTATATATGTAAAAGTTTTTGTTGAGGTTATAAAAAACGAATCTTCTTTTTCTTGTAAAACCCAGCCATCATCAATAGTGATATCTTCTCCGGTAAAATCTTTATAGCTTAAAATTAAGTTGTTCTTGTTTTCTTGGGAAATAAGCTCTACCAAACTACTGTCATTTTTAAGGTGCTCTTTTGTCTTAAAAGACCTAATTGTGCCACCATATACAGAACTAATGCGGGCGATAAACAAGTCGTTTTCAATTTCAATTGTTTTTTCCTCTTTCTGTGAAAAAACAGGAGTGGTTGGGGCAGAAGGCGTGGAAACATCCTCATTATAATCTTTATATATAACACCGCTTTCATCTGTGTTTTGTTGATCTTCAAAATACTCTTGTGTATCCTTAGTCGTTGGAGATATTAACTCCATATAATAGGGAGTGATTATTAGAACTACGGTAATTAACAGGAGTGCAGTAAGGGTATTTCTATCCATCATAATTGTATAAAAACCTTATAAGCCGAATTGTTGAGTCCAAAGTTGGACAAACTAAAAACAGTAATTTTTTAGAAAATAAGCGTAGAAGTAAAGCAACGTTTAATTTTAAGCGCAATTATGCACTTAAGACCTTGCGTCCTTTTTTTCTTCTTCTACGTAAAACAGCCCTACCCCCAACGGTTTTCATCCTAGACCGGAAACCATGCTTGTTTTTACGCTTGCGCTTACTTGGTTGATATGTTCTTTTCATAATATAAACTTTAAAAAGCCGAGAAAGATACAAAATATGAAGATATAAGCCAAAAATAAAATAAAATTTATAATAAAGTAAAATTTCTTAGTTGTGTTTAAAAAAACTAAGTAATTTATATAATTAAGGGGATGTGGATAACTTGTGGATAAATATTAATTATGGTAAAAGATACTTGGTTAAGGGTAAAAGAGGGTCTCTCAGAAAAATTACCGCCTCATACAATAAGTACGTGGTTTGAACCAATAAACCCAATAGCTTTAGAGAACAGTGAGTTTGTGCTTGAGGTGCCTAGTCAGTTTTTTTATGATTGGATTGAGTCGCATTATCGGTCGAATATTGATTTTGTTCTTAAGTCTTTGGGTTTAGGTGATGTAAGAACAAAGTTCATTATTTCTGCAGAAATTCAAAAACTAGAACCAATAGAGCAGCAAGACCAAACGCCTTCAAAAAAGTCGCATTTAATTCCTGTATTAAACAGCGATCATGTCTTTGAAACGTTTATTGAAGGGGCAAATAATCAATTTGCTAAAACCGCAGCGGAGGCGGTAGCTGAAAACCCCGGTAAACAGTCATTTAACCCGCTCATTATATATGGCGGAACAGGCTTGGGTAAGACACACTTATTACATGCAATTGGCAATAGGGTTTTAGAGACTACTCCAGATAAGCGTATTGTAATTGCCACAAGTGAAAAATTCACACTTGATTTTGTAAATGGCTTAAGAAAAAACAGAACTGTTGAGTTTGCAAGACAATATAGAAATGCAGACCTTTTATTAATAGATGACATTCAGTTTTTCAAAGGCAAGGAGCAAACCCAGGAGCAATTTTTTCACACATTTAATGAGTTATATCAATCTGGAAAACAAATAGTTTTAACAGCGGATCGATACCCTGGTGAAATGCAGGGGTTGCAAGATAGGCTCTTGTCTCGCTTTCAATCTGGTTTGTCTGTAGATATTCAACCACCAGATTTTGAAGTTCGAGTTGCTATTTTAATGGATAAGGCGGAACGAAATGGGGTGGACCTACCATACGACGTTATTGAGTTCATTGCTACTCACATGAGAACAAATATAAGAGATCTAGAAGGAACTATTATAAGACTTTTAGCTAGATCTTCTCTAATGAATCAAGATATAGACCAGACTTTAGTAAAAGATGTTGTAAAAGAGAGGGTGGGGGAGCAAGTAAATAGAGACCTTTCGATGGAAGATGTAGTGCGTAAAGTTGTTGAGATTACGGGAGTTAATGAAGACAACATCGTCGGTAAAAGTCGTAAGAAGGAATTTGTAGAAGCAAGGCAAACAGCAATGTTTCTTTGTAGAAATTTGTTAGATGCGTCTTTAAGTAGTGTTGGTATGTATTTTGGTGGTAGGGACCACACAACAGTGATGCATGCTATAAAAACAATTGAACAAAAAAAGACTAGAAAAACAAAAGTAATTCAAACTATAAATCAAATAACAAGTGATTTTAGTTCAGATTTGTTTTAAATATTTAAATTATAAAAGCGCTTTTATTTAAAAATTAATTATTGAAAGTCTTTTGGTTTAAAGTTTAAAACCATGTAATCTATTTCTTGACCGCTTTAAAAACACTAAGTATATTAATAATGAGTCTTGTGTAAATTTTTTTCGTTTAAGTTCACCCCGAGCCTCTCCACAAACCACAAAAATTTTATAAACTACTAATAAATTAGGGAGGAATTAGTATGTATAAAGTGCTATCCATTTGTTTAGCGTTTAGTTTAGCTATGTCAGAAATCACAACTGTTAAACAAAATACGGTTGTAGATGTAACTAAAGATCAAGCTAATATTAAAAAACCAAAATCTGGAGAACCCATTGAGTTAAATGCTCATATTACTAAAAATTCTAATTTTGAGAAAAACGATCGTCCTCAAAAAAGGGTTAAAAAAATTAAACAAAAGCATGACAGATCTAAAGACGAGGCTTTAAAACTACAATCAGTATCACAAGAAAATATCAATAAACAAAACAACACTGATCAGCTTATTCAGGATCAAATAAAGAATTCTGCGCCATCTATGGATGCACAAATTTTAAGAGAAAAACAATCAAAGGAGTATGAAAACAACTCTCCCCATACTATGCCCAATTACATACAGGGCCCTAAATCTTCTAGGAACAACTCACAAAGTGTTTCATTATCCAGAGAGCATGAGGGTTTGTTTTTCTCGGAGTATGCTGAAGGTTCTAGTAATCATAAGTATTTAGAAATATATAACAATTCTGGCGAGACTGTAGATTTAACAGAATATGCATATCCGAGCGTTGCAAATGCACCAACAACTGCTGGAGAGCATGAGTATTGGAATGAGTTTGATGCTGGTGCTTCTGTTGCTGCTGGAGACGTATATGTAATATGTCATGGAAGCGCAGATCAATCAATATTAGACCAGTGTGATGAGACACACACATATTTGAGCAATGGAGATGATGGATATGCCTTAGTAAAGGGTGTGGAAACTGATTTTGAAGTAGTTGATGTCATAGGGCAAAGTATATTTGAAGATACTTATGCAGATCCTGGTAGTGGTTGGGATGTGGCTGGTGTCACTAACGCAACTAAAGATCATGTTCTCGTGAGAAAAGCAAGTGTTCAAGCTGGAAACATTGATTGGGTAGCTTCAGCTGGAACTAATGCGGAAGATTCTGAGTGGATTGTTTTAGATATTGACACTTGGGATAATCTTGGTTCGCATGAAATTGAAGCAGAACAAGAAGAAGATGGTGTTTATTTCACAGAGGGATTTGAAGGTGACTTTCCACCCGCTGGTTGGACGCTAACAGGCGATGAGTATACAAATTTCTCTGGCACTGGAACAGCGCTCTGGGCTCAAGACAGTGGTGATGATTATGGACCGGGCTTTGCTGCATCAGGTGATTTTTGTGCATTTTTTAATGATTATGATTATCCTTCTAGTGCAGTAGGAGATATGATCACACCAAGTATAGATCTTTCAAGTTCTGTTGATCCTCGTTTGTATTTTTCCTATGCAGATGGAGGTGGTATTGATTTTGTAGACGTTCAAGTTTCAAACCCTGATGGTTCTTTCTCTTCAGTTTATGTTACGCCGACATCTACGATAGGGTGGGAAGATTTAGAGGTTAGTTTGTCTTCTTATGTTGGTCAAAATATTTCGATAAGATTTGTTGGAAGTAGTGTTTATGGAACTTCTAATCCTCACATAGATGATATTGTTGTATCTGAACCGCCTACATATCCAATAGCAGATCTATCTACTGGTGTTTTGAACTTTGGACCTGTTTATGTAGACGGCTCAAAAAGCCTTGATTTTGCAATAAGCAACACAGGTGGAGCAGATCTATCGGGTTCTATTGTTAGCGATAACAGCAAGTTTACAATAGTAACACAACCTGCTCGCATTTCTCCTGGTCAAACTGTAGTTGTTACAGCTACTTATGCGCCAGAAGTTGAAGGCAATGATGTTGGTTATTTAGTTTACACTCACAATGGTGATTCTAGTCCAGACAGTATAGCAGTTTCAGGAACTGGAACCCTTGATATATTAAATGAAAGTTTTGAAGGTCCTTGGTCTGGTGTTCCATCAGCTCCTGGTGGTTGGTCACAAATCACAGTTGCTGGCGCCGCACCATGGGATCAATATAATTCCTCATTTTATGCTTATTCAGGGGTCAATAGTGCAAGGGCACCCGCATCATCGGGCAATAGTGCTGCTGCTCCTAGTGACCATCTTTTAATATCGCCCGCGCTTGATCTTACTGCTGGCTACTATTTGAAGTTTTGGATTGATGGGTCTTCCGGTAGCTCAACTTACTATACAAATATTGAAGTGCAAATTTCCTCGCAGAATACTGACGCAACTACAGGTTGGACTGACCTTGCTCGTTATATACAATATGATGCAACAGGCGAGGGAGGCGAATCTCAACCTTTTTCTTATGAAGAAAAATCAATCAATTTGTCAGGGTTTACAGGCGTTAATTATATAGCGTTTCGAGTTATTGATGCGTGGGGATATTCTGTCTATATCGATGATGTTAGAGTAGAACCAATTCCGGCAAGACCCGTACTAACTTTTAGTACTCCAATTGTACAATTTCCACCAACATTTTTAAATAGTTCATCTACAGGGTCATTTAGTGTAGATAACGTTGGAGCTGCTAGTGCGACAGTAGACATTGTTAGCGATAATTCTAAATTTGTAGTGTCTCCTGCTAACGTTGTTATTGAACCAGGAACTCCAGTTGAAATATCTGTAGCGTATACCCCAACTGAAGAAGGTGTGGACAGTGGCTATATTATTCTTACGCATGGAGGAGATAGTAGCCCAGATAGTGTTATGGTGCAGGGCACTGGTAGTTTAAACATATTAAATGAAGGATTTGATGGTCCTTGGACTGGTGATCCTGCAGCGCCTTTTGGCTGGACTGTTGTGAATAGTGATGGGGATTCATATACCTGGTCACAATCTAATACTTATATACCGGAGGTCACCGGCTTTGCCGCCCATGGAATGGGTAGTCAAGACGACTGGTTAATATCTCCATTATTAACCTTAGATGGTGGATATAGTCTTAAATGGTGGGATATTGTTGAGTCAAGTTCTTATAATAACACATATGATGTTTATGTATTCCCAGGTGGAGATACAACTGCAGGTGTCAATCTTGGAACTTATGACTGTTTAAATACTGTTCTTACTCAGCACGCAATTAATTTATCAGCGTATAACGGCCAGAGCGTTAGTGTTGGTTTTCACCAAACATATTCTGCTGCTACGTTCTATGGTTTTGGCATTGATGATGTTACAGTTGAACCCCTTCCACAGACTCCTGTTATTTCAGTAAGCCCAAGCAGTCTAGAGTTTATGGCTACAGCAATTGGGTCTAACGAACCTGGATCAGTGGCAATATCTAATCTTGGGGAAGGCGACCTATCTGGAACAATTGTTTATAGTGATGGATTTTCTGGACCAGCATCTTTTGGTGCTTCTGATAATACTATAACTATTTCATTTAGTCCTGCATCAAGTGGCATGTTTTCTGGAACAGCTACAATTACTTCAAATGGCGGAGATGATGTTGTAATCTCTTTAAATGGTAACGCCGGCGTTTCTACAGCAACATGGGATTTAGATGTTGATGGCGACGGGGAAGGTGATTGGCCTGTAGGTTGGGAAACCGTGAACGTCGATGGTAACGGTGATGGTTGGGAGTTTTATGGTGGAGGTGGTCATACAGGTGATGGCTATACATCTGCTGGTCAAGATGGTTCTGGAACTATAAATGAAGACTTTTTGATATCACCTAAATATTCTGTTTCAACAGGAGATGTGTTTTCTTTCTTCGCCGGCGATGACGGTGGTTCTTCGTTCTATCCTGATATTATGACAGTACATGTTTCACCAACTGGTGGGATGAATCCAGCTGACTTTACTGTTCAGCTAGATTCTGTCGTTAATATGGGGACAGGGTGGTATCCATATTCTTACGATCTAACTGATTATGTTGGTACAGAAGTCAGAATGGCTATAGTTTATCGAGGAGAGTGGGGTTACGCGCTTAACGTCGATGATATTGCAGGCCCTGAGATCGTTCAAGAAGCTGGACCATTAATTTACGATTATCCTTCAAGTTTAGTGTTTGCAAGCGAGGACGTTGTAAGTGTTGGTAGTACGGATACACTGCTCTTCGATTATTTTAATAATGGAGGAAGTGATTTGGAAGTAACAGCTGTAACCTTTGAAGGACCATTTTCACTCTCTTCTGATGTAACGCTTCCAATTGTCACTAGTTCTGGTGGTATAGGTTCGTTTGATATAGTGTTTACGCCTGTGGCAGATAGTTCATATTCTGGATCTGTAACGGTTGTAAATAATAGTGGAGATATTACTGTACCTTTATCTGGTATTGGTTTCGGTGGGGTATACGCCGAAACATTCGGATACTTAAGTGCTGATAGCGCATCTTCGTGGGGCGCAGGTTGGATCTTTAGTAACGATGGTGTACAAAATGAAGGTTCAAGCACTGGTGCTACTGGAGCAAGTTGGATAAGAACATCTTTCTCTAACACATCTGATGGTATGATATATCATACATATAATTCTGCCACAGATAATGATACCGTGATATCTCCTGCAATAGAATTGCCTTTAGTTGAAGGCGAGCATTATGAACTAGAAACACGCGAGTACATGTTTTATGGTGGCGATGCTACTTTGTCTGGTGTTGCTATTTCTATTGATGGAGGAGCTTCTTTTAACCTTGTTGGTGAAGCTGATTACAGCCAAAGTGGTCAGTATAATAACATGTATGACCTTACTGGATATAGTGGTCAGACAGTACATCTAGCATTTGTTTATCAAGCAACTTTTGGGAATGTTTGGGCTGTGCTTGATATGAAAATCCGATCTAAACCAGATCCTATCATTCCTATTTTTGCTAGGTCTAAGCCTATTTTTCCAGCAACGAAAATAGGAGAGTCTTCATCTGCTATGGTTTATTATGCTAACGTTGGAGCTGGTAATTTAAGTGCTGATATTACCTACCCAGCAAGCATGTCTGGTCCTGCTTCTATTTCAGAACTAGCACCGGGCATTCAAGACTCAATGTTAATTACATACACTCCAACTATTCCAGGCATTGAAGCTGGTACTATTGTTGTTGATGGTAGCGCTTCTGGAGCTGCTGTTTCAAACATACCGTTTGATGCAAATGCCGGTGAACTTGCTTTTGATATGGAAAATAGGTCAGCAGGTTGGAGAAATTACAGCCTTGCTGGTGCGCCTTGGACCGCTCCTTCTGGTTCAATTATTACTGATAGGTGGAATTGGTGGGGTGGATCCGGTGGGCATAGCGCCACAGGTTACTATGGCGTATATGGCTATGAACCATATTGGGGTGGAGTGAATGATTTTCTTGTGTCGCCTCGATTTGATATTAGTGATGCAGTAGAAGTATTATCATTTTACGCTGCTGGTGGATATAATGGTGATGGGGACGATCCAGACTCCATGAATGTGTGGGTAAGTAGCGAAATGCCAATAATGGGATTTGAAGAAACTCCTGGTCCACAAGGTATGATGAGAATAGATACTGGTTTTGTAAACACAGCTGCTTTCACCAAAGTCTATTCTTCAATTCCTCCTTACAATTATGAAGGGGTTACTGTAGACCTTTCAAGCTATGATTCTGATGTTTGGGTCTTAATTCAAGCCCTAAGTCCTATTGGTAGTGATAGTTGGATGCTAAGAGTGGATGATTTAGCAACGCCAGATATTTATATTAGTCAAGAACCAATTTTAAATGCTGTTGCTAGGTATAACTTTGGCACAACAAGTCCAGCTGGTGATACAGTTAGTCTTGGTATAATAAACTCTGGTGTTCAAGATCTAATCATCGATTCATTAGAGTTGGCTAATGGATCTGCTTATAATCTTGATTTAGTTGATGCTGAGTTTCCTGTTACTGTTATGCAGGATAGCATAGTCCGGTTTCCAGTGGTATTTGCACCATACGAAGATGGACCAGCTATGGATACACTAATATACTATAGTAATTACACGGCCGGTAATGTGGATGCTAATGGATATGGTACTGATCACACTGTTCTTAGTGGATTTGCTACCAATGCGCCTCCATCAGCTGTTAACTTGATCGGCCCAGCTGATGAAACTGTATTGACTATAGATGGTAATAATGCTGAAGGACAAACTGGTATCTTTTGGACTAATTCGCTCGATCCTGATGGAACACCTGTAGAATATGTTTTAGAACTGGTATTTGAAAATACTGGTGATACTCTAGATACAGCAATGTCTGCAACTAATTTCTTCTTACAACATGCAGAGGTGTTAGAATATATGGAAGAAGTAGGTGTCACACAGCTTGATGTTTCTTGGGATGTATTTGCAGAGGATGGTTTTGATTATTCATCATCATCAAATGGTCCTTGGAGCTTGACAATAGATGGTGGATGGGCTCTTAGTGTAGATAATAATACAATACCTGAGGTATTTGCTCTATACAATAACTATCCAAATCCATTTAATCCGACAACAAATATTCGATATGATATACCGGAAGCTAGTGATGTTAGAATAGACATTTATGACCTTGTTGGTAAAAAGGTTAAAACATTGGTATCTAAACAGCATCAACCTGGTAGATATAAGATTCAATGGAATGCTACCAATGAATTTGGATCTGCTGTAGCAACAGGAATGTATATCTATAAGATTCAAGCGAACGATTTTGTTTCGGTCAAGAAACTATTATTAATGAAATAATAATAGCTTTAATCTTATAAATAAATAAGGGGCTTTCGGGCCCCTTATTTGTTTAAACTTGATTGAGTTTTATATTTAAAATCAATATAATAAATTAAAGAGTTAGTCTTTAGTTAAGGAGAAACGATGCAAAAAAACAGTTTAAACAAAGTAATTCTTATTGGAAATCTTGGCCAGGACCCTGAAGCAAGATTTACGCCTCAAGGGACTGCTGTCACCAACCTAAGCATTGCTACTAATGAATCCTGGAAAGACCAAAGCGGTGAAATGCAGGACCGAACAGAATGGCATCGTGTAGTCATGTATGGTCGTATGGCTGAAACTGCTACCGAGTATATGAAAAAGGGGCAGATGGTTTATGTTGAAGGTAGACTTCATACCAGAGAATGGGAAGATCAGAATCAAATCAAACGAAAAACAACTGAAATTAGATGTGATAACTTTACAATGTTGGGAAGAAGGTCTGATGCGCCAGCAGGTCAATCGCAAGGCGCTATGTCACCATCTCCATCAACGCCAGGTTCAGAGGTAGATGACGATCTTCCTTTCTAGTTAGATAAATTGCTATAAATAGAAGACATATATGGAAAATGTTGGGCTTCCAAAATTTATAAGGCCAAGACCATATTGGATACAGTATGTCTCTACATACATCGTTTTTTTTCTTTCTTTATTTGTTTGCAAAATAAAGGTTAATGGGAAGAAAAATATACCCAGCGGCACACCATTGGTTTTAGCGTCAAATCATTTTGGTTATTTCGACCCTTTTGTTTTGGTTCATGCAATTCGAAA
>ENA-OSEY01000905-OSEY01000905.1-marine-metagenome-genome-assembly--contig:-NODE-905-length-20959-cov-4.132363_pt1 | contig 20959 bp, 22 predicted proteins | sample MGYA00248465_ERZ534230 | MGnify/ENA primary metagenome ERZ534230 (study PRJEB26409, sample SAMN06344110) | marine metagenome | isolation source: Sea water from surface | place: Atlantic Ocean:Southern...
TAAGGCCTTCTTCACTCACGCGGCATCGCTGCGTCAGGGTTTCCCCCATTGCGCAATATTCCCTACTGCTGCCTCCCGTAGGAGTCTGGGCCGTGTCTCAGTCCCAATGTGGCTGATCATCCTCTCAGATCAGCTACGGATCGTTGCTTTGGTAAGCCGTTACCTTACCAACAAGCTAATCCGACGCGGGCTCATCTAAAGGCAATAAATCTTTCCCCCGAAGGGCTTATCCGGTATTAGCTATCGTTTCCAATAGTTATTCCGAACCTCTAGGTAGATTCCCACGCGTTACTCAACCGTCTGCCACTTTCCACTTGGCGAACCAAGCTTCTCGTTCGACTTGCATGTATTAAGCGTGCCGCCAACGTTCGTTCTGAGCCAGGATCAAACTCTTAAGTTTGAACATTTACGACTCGTACTGTCTTGCTTTCTCAAATTATATCGACAATGGCACCAAAAAAAATTTAGCACTATTGTGCGTTGGCTTGAAACGCAAAGACGAGTCGAATACATTTGATAATTTTCATAGAAAATTATCCGCTAGGACACCGCCATCTGCGTTTCTCTTTCTAAAATCACAATTTCAAAGAGCGCACAAAATCCTAACAACCATTGAGTCTGGAGGCTAGAACAATGTATTTCGATAAATATATACCGATCCAGCTTTTTACAGCCTGGAACACGGTTTATAAGTGTCCCCTATAAGAATGTAAACCTTTTTTTCATATTTTTTAAACAAAAAAAGTACAAAAAACCAATTTTAATATTGGTTATGTTAAATGATTGTTTTTTTTGTATAAAATTAACCTATTTTCTTTAATTTTAGATAAAAAAAAAATTAATTTTGAGGAATTTTTTCAGTTGAAGAATCTAAATTATCATTTTGAGGAATTTTTTCAGAAATTTCAGTATCCAAACCATTTTCTTTTGATGCATTATCATCAACTAAATGATTAATTTCAGTCTTTTTTTCTAAGTTATCTTTTACAGCTTCGTCTCTATTTGATCTATCTAATGAGTTTTTTTCAAATTTACCATTTTCTATTAAAATTCTTGCATAGTGTTCAGCGTGTTGAAAATAGCTTTCTGAAAGAATAGTATCTCCTACAGATTTTGCATCTCTTGCTAATAAAAGATACTTATCATAAACCTGCCGAGCAGAACCTCTTACCTTTACTGATGGTCCAGAGGAGTCAATATTACCATTGCCTTTACCATTAGGTCTTCGACTTCTCCTTCTTCTCGAATTTGTGTTAGTTGGTCTAGCCAAAAGTAAATTCCCTATTAAAGTTAATCATAAAATTCTTTCCTATTAATTTGTTAATACCCAGAGAGCTATCTTTCGAAAAAATATTTATTTTTTTTGGAAAAAGCCTAACCACATTGAGCATCAAAACACTAACCCCTAAGAAACTAGATTTCCACTATTTTTTTTATTTTTTTTTTTTTAAAAACTAAAACTCTATCTAAACCGTTATAATCCTTAACTTTATCCATTAATTTAAAATCATGATTAAGAAAAATTTCCTCTACATATTTGTACTGACTATAGCCAATTTCTAACAATAAAAAGCCATTATCAGCTAATAAATCAAAAGTCTGATAAGCAATAGACCTATAGCTCTTTAATCCATCAAAGCCACCGTCGAGAGATAGTAAAGGATCATGAAATTTAACTTCCTTTGGTAAATTTTGTATATTTTCAGTAATTATATAAGGAGGGTTGGAAACTATAATATCGAATTTTTTATTAAGACTCTGACCCCAGTCACCAACAATTAAATCAAAATTGGTAATATCATTTTTAATTAAATTATTTTTCGCAGTTCTAACTGCTTTTTCACTAATATCTATTCCAAGAACATACGTGCCTTCTGAATTTTTCAAAATTCCCGCAGTAATACAACCCGAACCTATACCAAGATCCAAAATAGTTTTAAAGTGGTATTTTTTTATTAAGTTAAGAGCTATTTCAACTAAAACTTCTGTATCTGGTCTTGGATCAAGAACAAATTTATTGATATCAAAATTCATTGAGAAAAATTCTTTATTTCCAAATATCCGACTTATTGGTTTGCCTGAGGTTCTTTCTGCTATTACTTGAGATAATTTTTCGCTTGCATTCTTTGACAGAGATAGCTCTGTATTCATAATTAGTTCTTTATCATCTAATCCAAGGATATTTTTAATTATAACTTTTGAGTCAATTTCACTTGATTCAATATTAAAATTATCGAGCTTCTTTTTAGTATCATTATATAAATCAGATAAATGCATATTAATTTTGTTGCGCAAGTTGTCTGGCTTTTTCTTCTGTAATAAGGGCCTCAATTAGACCAATGAGATCCTGTCCCTCAAGTATTGTTTCAAGTTTATGAAGTGTAAGATTAATCCTATGATCAGTTACTCTTCCCTGCGGATAATTATAGGTACGAATTCTTTCAGATCGATCACCTGATCCGACTTGGCCTTTTCTATCTTCAGCCCTTTCCTTTAATTGTTTATCTCTCTCGGCTTCATACAACCTTGCTCGCAAAATTTTCATTGCTTTTGCTTTATTCTTATGCTGCGATTTTTCGTCCTGTTGGCTCACAACAATTCCACTGGGCAAGTGTGTAATTCTTACAGCGCTATCAGTTGTATTTACAGATTGTCCGCCCGGGCCACTAGCTCTAAAAACATCAATTCTTATGTCTTTATCTTGAATTTCAACATCGACATCTTCAGGCTCAGGTAATACAGCAACAGTTGCTGCAGATGTATGAATTCTTCCACTTGATTCTGTGGCAGGAACTCTTTGGACTCTATGAACGCCTGACTCAAATTTTAATTTTGAAAAAACATTTTCGCCAGAAATTGAAATTATTATTTCTTTATATCCACCAACATCACCATCAGATAGCGCCATTATTTGTGTTTTCCATTGATTAAGATCACTATATCTTTGATACATTCTATACAAATCCCCAGCAAAAATTGCAGCTTCATCACCTCCCGTACCCGCACGTATTTCGAGAATAACATCATTTGAGTCTGCTTTATCCTTTGGTAAAAGCATTAATTGAATCGATTCTTCAACGCCAATAATCTTTTCTTTTAACTCTTCAAATTCATTTTTTGCAAGATTGATCATCTCTTCATCAGATGATGTATCGCTAATTATCTCATTTAACTCATCAGTTTCACTTAAAAATTTTTTCCAATCATTAATAGCCTTTTTAAGTGGCTCAAGTTCTGAATATTCTTTTGATAACTTAACATATTCATCGGAAGATAATTCACTACTGAGGGATTTTTCTAACTCTGCTGATCGTATTAATATATTTTCCAATTTATCTAATGGTATCTGCGCCATATTTAATCCAATTATAAAATTATTTTTTTTTTATCTTTTTTTCAACTTCGCTCACGATTGAGTCAATTAACTCGTCATTATCTTTTTTTGCAAGTTGTTTGCCATCTACATACAACATACCACTCTCATTGCCGCCGCCAGTAAAGCCTACATCGGACATAGTTGCCTCACCCGGTCCATTGACTACACATCCAATAATTGAGATTGTAAAAGGTTCAGAAACATGAGAAAGACGTTTTTCTAATTTCGCAACTGTATTTATCACGTCAAAGCCCTGTCTAGCACATGATGGACATGAAATTATATTTATTCCTTTTTGTCTTATACCTAGGCTTTTGAGGATACTAAAGCCAACCTTTACCTCTTCGACAGGATCTGCGGAAAGTGAGACCCTAAGTGTATCACCAATTCCTTGTGTTAATAGTTGACCAATTCCAATTGAAGATTTAATTGTCCCATCCATCAAACCCCCTGCTTCAGTAATACCTAGATGAAGTGGCGCATCAGTAGCTTTTGATAGTTCCTTATAAGACTCAACAGTTAATAAAACATTTGAAGTTTTTACAGAAATTTTAAAATTATCAAAATCTAAATCCCTTAAGATATTTTCATGAAAAAGTGCGCTTTCAACCATTGCGCGAGGAGTAGGACCTTTGTATTTTTCAATTATTTTTTTCTCCAAGGATCCTCCATTTACACCAATTCTAATGGAACAATTATTATCCTTGGCTGCCTTAACAACTTCTTTTACACGATCAATTGAACCGATGTTACCAGGATTAATTCTTAAACATGAAGCTCCTGCATTTGCTGCTTCGATCGCTCTTTTGTAATGAAAATGAATATCAGCCACTACAGGAATACTCGTCTTATCTATTATCTCTTTTAATGCCATTGAAGAATCTTGATCTGGACATGAAATTCGAACAATATCTGCACCAGCATTCTGAATATTCAAAACTTGTTCTATAGTTGATTTTGTATCCCTAGTATCTGTATTTGTCATTGTTTGAACACTAATCGGTGAGTCACCGCCAACAGGAACATCGCCGACAAATATCCTTCTCGTCTTATTTCTATTTATATTTATGCCGTATGGATTATTCATAATTTAATTAGTTAATAAAAAATAATCATGAAGCATTCTAACTGCTTTTTCTGCTTGATCATTATTAATCAAAATTGAAATTTTAATTTCAGATGTAGAGATCACATTTATATTTATGTCATTTTCAGATAACACATTAAACATTTTTGCAGCTACGCCAGCATTACTTCGCATACCTACACCAACAATAGAAATTTTTGCAATGTTACTATCAATCAATATACTTTCATATGTGACATCAGTTCTAAGTTGCTTCATTATTTTTTCTGCATTTTTTATATCAGCTTTTGGAATTGTAAAGGTAATATCTGTAGTTTTAGCACTCTCTGAGATGTTTTGAACAATCATATCAACATTTATATTGTTTTCTGAAAGTGAAGAAAATATTTTTGCTGCTATTCCAGGCTTATCTCTTACGCCAATCAATGTAATCTTACAGTCATTTACGCTTGATGTGACGCCAGTAACAATTCGCTGATCATTAATAGAGTCTTCATCAGTTACAATTGTGCCCTTACTCTCATTTAAATTTTCAAAACTTGATAACACTCTTAATGCAACATTATTAGTCATTGCAGTTTCTACTGATCTAGTTTGAAGGACCTTAGCTCCAAGAGAAGCCATTTCTAGCATTTCTTCATATGAGACCTTATCCAATCTTTTTGCTTCAGGCACTTTATTAGGATCTGTTGTGTAAACTCCATCAACATCTGTATAAATATCACAAAAATCTGCATTTATAGCTGCAGCGATAGCGACAGCAGATGTATCAGATCCACCCCTACCAAGAGTTGTAACTCGTCCTTCAACAGTAATGCCTTGAAATCCAGGTATTACACAAACTTTCTGTTCCTTTAAGATTGCATTAATAAATTCTGATTTAATTCCTTCAATTCTTGCCGACATATGATCACTTGATGTAATAATTGGTACCTGCCAACCTAAACAGGTCCGAGCATCAATACCATTATCATTGAGTGCTGCAGAAAGTAAACCAACACTCACTTGCTCTCCTGTGGAAATAACAACATCATACTCCTCTTCACTAAAATTATCAGATAAATCATTAGTTAGATTAATTAAGCGATCTGTTTCACCTGCCATAGCTGATAAAACGACTACGACTTCATGTCCTTCAGAAAATGTAGTCTTTACAATATTAGCAACATTTTTAATTTTATCTATGCTTCCAACAGATGTACCACCAAATTTCATAACTATCCGCGACATCTTTATCTCCAATAAATTTTCAAAATTATTTCAAAAATTATCCTTAATTAGTTATATAGAGTACTCTATATATTAAAGACAGCAAATTGATAATGTATAGAGCGCTTAGGAGCAAGCATTAGTAAAGAAGAAATTAAAATGAATACAACTATCGATCCAATAGAAAAAGAAAAATTCTCAAAAATGGCTGAAGAATGGTGGGATACCAATGGAAAATTTAAAGCCCTTCATAAATTTAATCCTAAAAGAATTGAATATATTAGGAATAAAATAACTAGTCATTTTTCTTTAGACCAAGATTTAGATAAACCCTTCAAAAAACTTAAAATATTAGATATCGGATGTGGGGGTGGTCTTTTGTGCGAGCCAATGTCTAGGTTAGGAGCAAATGTAACAGGAATTGATGTTGTTGAGAAAAATATTAATGTGGCTAAGACGCATAGTGAAGAACAAAATTTAAAAATAAACTATAAACTTGTTACAGCAGAGGAATTAGCAAAAAAAAATAAAAAATATGATGTCATTCTAAATATGGAAGTTATAGAGCATGTGTCTGACTTGAATCTTTTCATTGAGTCATGTGAAAAACTTTTAGAAAAAGATGGTCTTATCTTTTTTGCAACATTGAATAGAAATGTAATTTCTTTTGGTCTAGCAATTATTGGTGCAGAATATATTTTAGGCTGGTTACCAAAAGGAACTCATGACTGGAAAAAATTTGTTACCCCTGAAGAGCTCAGAGTATTATTCCGATCAAGTGGTTTAAATATAAACGAAATTAAGGGAATGAAGTACAATCCAATATTTGATAGTTGGTATTTATCAGAAGATACTAATGTTAACTATCTTGGAACAGCAATTAAAAGCTAATTTTTTGATTTTGGATTTAAAACTGGAAGTGGCTGTACATTAATACCCTCTTCGATTAGATCCTTTGCCTCTTCAATAGTTGTTTCACCGTAAATATCTTTTTGGTCTTTTTCTTTATAATGCATTGCTCTGGCCTCATCAGGGAATTTATCGCCTACATACTCATAGTTATCTTGAACATGTTTCTTAATTTTATTCATAACCATTTCAACCTTCTTAACATCACTTTTGGGTATCTTTTGGTTTGACTTAGAAGGTATGCTAGGAGCCATAATAGATTTAGTAATTTTTTTTGAACCACATAAAGGACACTCAACCTTTGATTTCTTCAACTGGCTCTCACATGTTGAGGAGTCCGAAAACCAAGCCTCGAAATTATGATCTTGATCGCATATTAATGAATATTTGATCATGATAGAAGTTTTTCTAAATCACCGTTTCTATCAATTGCATACAAATCATCATAACCACCGACATGAGTGTCTTTAATAAAAATTTGTGGAACAGAACGCTTACCATTTGCTTTTTCAATCATTTCCACCATCAGATCGGGGTTATCACCAACATATATTTCATGATACTCTAACCCTTTACCTTGAAGTAAAGCTTTTGCTTTCTCACAATAAGGGCACATTGGTCCCGTATAAATTATAATATCCATTTGATTCATGATGGTTATAATATGGTAAAATTAAAATGAAATTCAAGATTACATATTTTTTCGAGAAGTTTTATGCACAATAGAAAATTAATAAAAATTAGGCAAGAGAGAGAGAACTTAAAATATTTTGATAAGAAAATTTTTTTTCAAGACTATGAAAATGATTTTATTGAGAGAATATCTCTCATAAATGAAGATTTTAATAAATGTCTCGCCTATGGTTTTAGAGGAGAAAAACCAGAGTTTTCGTCGAATGTAAAAAATATATTGTATGGAAATCTTGGTAAAAACGACAAGACAGAAATTATTTACGATGAAGAGCTATATCCATTTAGAGAGTCATCTATTGATTTAATTATGAGTTTCTTCAATTTACATTTTGCTAATGATGTACCTGGTATACTATATCAAATACTTCGAAGTTTAAAACCTAATGGTTTGTTTATTGCTACACTGTTTTGCGGAAATACTCTCCAAGAGCTTAATTATTCATTTATTAGGGCAGAAGAGGAAATCAGTGGAGGAATGAGTCCACGAGTAAGTCCTTTTGCGAATTTGCAAAAATTAGCAGCATTATTACAAGAAATTAATTTTTCACTTCCAGTGGCTGACATTGATAGGCATCAGGTAAATTATGACCATCCAAAAGATTTATTAATGGACTTGAAGAAACTCGGTGAAACAAATTGTCTATTAAAAATGAATAAGTCGATTTTACGAAGAGATATCTTAAATCGTATGTATGAAATCTATATCAATAATTTTTCTAAAAATGGAAAAATCATTGCTACCTTTGAAATTGCATGGCTTACGGGATGGAAATATCATGAAAGCCAACAAAAACCTCTTAAAAGAGGATCAGGAAAAACTAGTATGCTAGAGAGTGTAAAAAAATTCGAAGAATAAATTATAGTTTTCCGTCAATAGCTTTATCAATTAAATCAGAAAATTCTTTGACACCATAAAGAACAATGAATGACCCAAGCCTAGGGCCTTGGGTTTGTCCAAACAATATCTCATACAGAGCTTTGAACCAATCTTTTAAAGATTCATAGTGACTATTCATACCAATTTCATAGACAATACTTTGAATTATCTCAGGATCAGTTTCATTCTGCATTGGATGGAGTTTTTGTTTTAACTCTTTTAGGCATTCAATTTCATCTAACTCTGGCTTCCTATATTTTTTTGTAGGTAAAACGAAATCCTTATAATATTCCAGACCAAAATTTACTAACTGCTCAATATACTTATTTGCTTCTTCAGAAAGATCTTCAAAATACTCATGAATAAAACCCCAAATAATGTCCTTACTTCCGGCCTGTGAAGCGCTAACGAGATTTAAAATAAGTGAAAAGGAAACTGGACATTCAATAGTCCTTGGATAACCATTATGAATATGAAAAACTGGATTATTAAGTTGATCCTTAATTTCTTGCTGAGGATATTTTTCAGAAAAATTTTGATATTCGTCAACAGCCTTAGGAATTACATCGAATGTTAGTTTTTTTGCTCTTCTTGGATTTTGATACATATAAAGCATCAAACTCTCCTTAGAAGCAAACTTAAGCCAATCATCAATTGAAATACCATTACCTTTTGATTTTGATATTTTTTCACCTTTTTCATCAAAGAAAAGTTCATAATTGAAACCAACTGGAGCAAAACCTCCAATAGCTTTACATATTTTTCCTGAAAGATTTACAGACTCTATTAAATCTTTGCCCGCCATTTCATAATCCACATTTAGGGCAACCCAACGCATAGCCCAATCAGCTTTCCATTGGAGCTTACATTTACCTCCAAGTATTGAGGTTTCTTGTTCTTTTTTTGTAATGGGATGTTCATAGGTAATTGCCTTGTCATTAACATTACAATCCAAAACTTTAGCTAACAAAACCTCTCCAGTATCAGGACAAATTGGTAAAAAGGGTGAATATGTTTTTTTTCTTTCATCACCAATTGTTGGCAAAATGATATTCATTATTGCCTCATAATTATCCAATATTTTGTAAAGAGTTTCATCAAAACTTCCATTTTTGTAATATTCAGTTGCACTGGCAAACTCATAATCAAAACCAAATTGATTTAAAAATTCTTTAAGTAAATTGTTATTATAATCAGCGTAGCTTTTAAATTTATTATACGGGTCTGGAATACTAGAAAGAGGCTTCTCAAGATTTTCTTCGAGAATATCTGCATTTGGAATATTCTCAGGAACTTTTCTTAAAGCATCCATATCATCAGAAAAGCATATTAATTTAGTTTCAATACTTTGATCCAAAACAGATAACGCATATCTAACCATAGAAGTTCTTGCTACTTCACCAAAAGTACCTATGTGCGGTAATCCTGAAGCACCATATCCAGTTTCAAAAGTAGCTATTTTAGACCCAGATCTTTCAAGACGTTTGATAACTTTTCTTGCTTCTTCAAAAGGCCATGACTTGCTTTCTTGGGCTGCAGATATTAATGATTTATTCATGACAATATTAAATCCAAATGATGCTCTTATTTATAGCATGACTTTATCTTCTGCAATAGATGGTGATATATCAGATAAAGAGATACTGTTTATGAAGAATTGTATTAATAATTTACCAATCTTCAAAAACGCAAATAGTCAGGACCTAGAAAACACTTTAAGTATGTTTTTTGAATTATTAAATGGTGATAATGATCCTGAAACAATCATAGAATTAATTATGCAATCTTTAGATAAAGATAAACAACATATTGCTTATGCTTTATCTGTAGAAATAATGATGGTTGAGGAAGACTTTACTATTGAAAAGTTGCGTTTGTTAGAATTATTTGAAAAAAACTTCCAAATTAATGACCTTGAATCAGCATCAATTAAATATACAATCAAAACTAAATATTCTGAATGAATTAAAAGGATGCCATGAAACTAATCTTTTTCAAACCTAGAAATATTGGCTTTTTACTACGTATGGTAAAAGAGAGGTTTTTAGAATTTTTGATAAAAAAAGAAGATTTAGCATCTGATGTAAGGAATTATGTCTTAGAAAATGCAAAAAAAAATGACCCTGATAGTGTTCTAAAAACTATGGATGAATTTGCAAAAAGAAAAAGGTTTTTAATGAATGTTGGTGATGTCAAAGGTACACTTTTAACAAATGAAATTAAAAATCTAGGATCAAATTTAATTATCCTAGAGCTTGGATGTTTTTGTGGCTATTCAGCCATATTGATGGCAAAAAATCTTGGGGAGCAAGGTAAAGTCATTTCCATAGAAATTAGTAAACATTATGCCAAAATCGCAAATGAAATAATCGAATTTTCTGGCCTAAAAAACAAAGTTATTATTATAGAAGGACCATCAGAAAAAATAATTCCAACTTTACGATATCGATTTGATTTAGTGTTTATTGATCATTGGAAAAATTTATACAAAAGGGATCTGCAACTGATTGAAAAAAGAGGTTTGCTAAAGAATCAATCAGTTGTATTTGCAGATAATGTTGGGAATCTCATAGAAGCATTAGTGGGTAAAAGGGGTAAATCAACAGATTATCTAGAATATGTAAGAAACCATAAAAATTTTCAGAGTAAAAATATAAAAACAAACTTAGAATATTCTAATGCTGAAGATGCCGTCGAAATATCGACCTATAGAGTTAAGCATTAGAAATCCATTTTATAGAACTTTATTTAATCAGATTTCGTGACACTAGAATGACAGTCTTATTAAAAATTTATAATCTTATATTTGTTTAAAATGTTTAGAGAGTTTTAGCCCTTGTTTCTGATAGTTAGAGCCTATTGACGATCCATAAGACCTTTCAGGTAATTCTAGAAGTCGTTCATAAATCAATCTTCCAACAATTTGTGAATCCTCAAGGATGAATGGTACTTCCCAACTCCTAATTTCTAAAACAGCTTTAGAACCTTTACCTTCTGATGAATTGTGACCAAAACCTGGATCAAAAAAACCAGCATAATGAACCCTGAATTCACCTACTGATGGTTTAAATGGTACCATTTCAGCAGCATGACTTGGAGGAATAGCAATAGTTTCAGATGAGGATAAAATATAAAACTCTCCAGGATCAAGAATAATTCTTTGACCTTCAGTTGCAAAAACAGGGTCCCAATACTTTTCCATATCATAGGCATCTTTTTTATCTATATCTATTAAACCAGCATGCCGCTTTGCCTTCCAACCAACAATATCTTTTGCGGCTTCGCCTTTTAAATCAACAGATAATGCCAAGCCCTCAGATATATTGACCTTTCCATCATAAACAATATTGTCTTCTGAGTGTAATCTCTTAAGCTCAGTATCAGAATTTGTTGGCCTTCCTCGCCTAAATCTCATTTGACTTAATCGTGAACCTTTTCTGACAATAACTGGAAATGTTCTAGGTGAAATCTCAAGCCAAAGATGGCCTTTGTAACCATTTGGTATTTTGTCGAATTCATGAGTCCCATCACATATTAATCTTGTAAAAACATCTATTCTTCCAGTAGAGCTTTTAGGATTTGCAACGGCAATTATTCTTTCTGGAAGTGACAAAGCCTCCATTAGTGGGACAAGGTATACACAACCAGTTTCAAGAACGGCACCATCTGTAATATCAATTCTATGCAAAGCAAAATCTTTTAATTTTCTATTCACAGAGCCACCTGACGGTAAAAAACTTGCTCTGATTCTATATGCTGTATCGGCTAATCTTAAATCTAAACTTGCAGGTTGGATTTGTTCATCATCTATTTCTCCTTGAGACCAAATTTCACCATTCTCAATCATTGATCGGATCATTTGACCTGGCAAAACACCTGAAATTTGAACTTTTTGTCCTGGAGCCCCATCAAAATCAGTGGTTGTCTCTTTTGTATCAGGAAATAAATCTGGTATTTTCTTTTCTGCCATCTTTTAAGCAATCCTAAAAAACTATATTATTTTAGTATATGAGTATAAAACATAATTAAAATAATAATATAATGAATATTGCAACAATTGATATAAGGCCAGTTTTATCAGTCTTAGGTTTTTTTCTCCTAGGATTGTCTGTGACTATGTTTATACCTGCAATAATTGACCTGATATTTAATAATTCTGGATGGTATTATTTTTTAGTTAGCTCAATTATTACTAGTTTTGTAGGGCTAATGTTATTTCTTATCTCAAGAGGAAATAAAAGCGAACTAAATACTAAAAGTGCTTTTCTTCTTGTTACTCTTAGCTGGATTATTTTATCGATGTTCTCTTCAGTTCCTTTTCTACTTTCGACGAATATTACAGGTATAACTAACGCATTTTTCGAATCTGTTTCCGGATTAACAACTACTGGCTCTACAATAATTGATGATATTGAAAATACAGCAGAGGGTATAATAGTTTGGAGAAGCCTTTTACAATGGTTAGGAGGTATTGGTATAATTGTAAGTGCTATCTCTATTCTTCCAAGTCTTGGCGTAGGAGGCATGCAGTTATTTAAATTGGAAAGCTCAGACTCTACAGAAAAACTAATGCCAAGAACAGCAAATTTGGCAACTGAAATAATTTTTTTATATATTTTGTTAACCTCAACATGTGCAATACTTTATTGGATCTGTGGGTTATCATTATTTGACTCTGTAAATCATGCAATGACCACTATTGCTACAGGCGGCTTCTCATCTAATTCTCAATCAATAGGTGGTTATAATAATTTCTCAGTAGAATATGTTTGTATTATCTTTATGATTCTTTCTAGTCTTCCATTTGTTCTTTATCTTAAAACTTTGAGAGGTAAGACCTCAGCATTGATTAAAGATGAACAAGTAACAGGTTTTTTTAAAACTTTATTTTTAGCAATTATTTTGATTACGGTTTTTTTATTTGTTCAAAATAATTTTGAATTACATATTCCCCTTAGGCAAGTCATATTCAATGTTACATCAATACTAACTGGTACTGGTTTCACTTCAACATCATATGATCAATGGGGAACTCCAGCAATTATTGTATTTCTTGCTATCACATTTATCGGGGGTTGTGCAGGTTCAACAACCTGTGGATTAAAGGTTTTTAGACTGCAAGTCATATTAAAAAATTCTGGACAAGTTATGAATAAGTTAATAAGTCCTAATCGCGTAACAAATCATAAATACAATGGAGAAAACTTAACTTTAGATATTGTTGAGTCTGTAATGACATTTTTGTTTATATTTTTCGTAACTTTCGTAATTATTTCATTTCTTCTTTCTTTATCAGGTCTAGATATTTTAACATCTGTTTCTGCAGCTGCTACATCGATATCAAATGTTGGACCAGGCTTAGGAAGTTTAATTGGTCCAGCATACAGTTTTGAAGAAATACCAAATTTTTCAAAGTGGGTTCTATCTTTTGGGATGCTAGCTGGTAGATTAGAATTTCTAACTTTTCTTGTTATTTTTAGCCGTTCTTTTTGGAAATGAGACTTAACTTAAGCACCATCTAATGGCACTTTTTTGAGCATGAACCCTATTTTCTGCCTCATCCCAAACTACTGAATTGATCCCATCAATAACTTCAGCATCAACTTCCTCCCCCCTATGAGCAGGTAAGCAGTGAAGAAAAAGTGCATTTGAAGATGCCATAGAGATTTTTTTAACATCTACTTTATACGGTTCAAGAATTTTTCTTTTTTGATCATTATCCTCCTCTCCCATAGAAAACCAAGTGTCAGTAATTATACAATCGCAATCTTTTGCAGCATCATTTGGGTCAAGATCAATGATGATATTAGGAAAACCACTCACCAAGTTATTTTCTACTGAATAATCTTTTGGTGAACATATTCTCAATTCAAAACCAATAATTTGTGCGGCATGTATCCAACTTGTTAACATATTATTTGCAGGACCGAACCAAACATAACTTTTATTTTCAATATCACCAATATGCTCTTTGACTGTAATTAAATCAGCTAATACTTGGCAGGGATGTGATTTATTGGTTAACCCATTAATTACTGGTATAGATGCATTTTTAGCGAAACTTTCTAAAGTCGAATGCTTGTTCGTTCTCAATACTGCAATATCAACATATCTTGAAATTACTTTTGCAGTATCCTCAATTGTTTCTCCCCTACCTAATTGCATATCAGACATGTTTGCATAAATAGTTTTTCCACCTAATTGATACATTGCTGTTTCAAATGAAAACCTTGTTCTTGTAGAAGGTTTTTCAAAAATTGTTGCCAGTATTTTATCTTTTGCGCATGCATCTTCATCAACAGATGCCATACCATTCTTCGATGATATATTCTTTTTATTTATTCCATCTTCAATTAAGAAAATAAGTTCATTCTTATTGAACTGGGAAAGATCAATGAAATCTTTTTTAGTTTCAGTCATTTCTTATTATATTTCTATCTAGGTAAATTTTCTAGTGTGATATTTAGTAAGTTGAAAAACTCGTGGATATCTTCTTTCTGAGTTGTTAAGGGTGGTAATAATCTGACAATATTTTCAGCGGCTGGAACCACTAATAAACCATTTTTAAGAGCAGTTTCAGCAATAAAAGTATTTTCAACCTCGCACTTTAAACCAAGCATAAAACCTCTTCCTCTAACAGAAGAAATTTTATTCTTATGTTTACCTATGATCTCATTTATTCCAGCTAATAGAAATTCTGATAATGACTTTACATTTGAAAGGATTTTTTCTTCATCAATAATTTCAAGAACTTTAAGTGCTACTGAACAAGCTAGCGGATTACCTCCAAAAGTTGACCCATGCGAGCCATGTACCATACCAGATGAAGCATCTGTTGAAGCTAATATAGCTCCAATTGGAAAACCTGCTCCTAAACCTTTTGCTAGAGTAATTATATCTGGTTCAATTCCAGCCCACTCATGTGAGAAAAAATCACCTGTTCTTCCTATACCACACTGAACCTGATCAAGAATCATTAATACACCGTGTTTATTTGTTAAAGATCTAATCATTTGCAGGTCTTTTTTTGATGTAAGTCTTATTCCGCCCTCGCCTTGAATTGGCTCTATAAGTACTGCAGCAGTCTTATTGGAAATCTTTTTCTCCAATTTTTTCTCTGAAAGTTCTATATTTTCAAATCCTAAAGGAAGAGGTCCAAATCCCAATGTATGCTTGGGATTTGCACCAGCTGCTAATGTAGCTAGAGTCCTGCCATGGAATGCATTTTTGAAAGTAATGATCTCTGTCCTATCTTTATCACCTTTTTCAAAATGATATTTCCTTGAAGTTTTTATTGCACCTTCAACAGCTTCGGCCCCCGAATTACAAAAAAATACTTTATCGGCAAAACTTATATCACATAATTTCTTTGCCAAAATTTGTTGTTCCGGAATTTGATATAAATTTGAAACATGCCAAACATTATCAATTGCCTCATGCATTACCTTTTTTATTTTTGGATGTCCATGACCCAAAACATTAACGGCAATCCCTGCCGCAAAATCTAAATATTTTTTACCATCGCTATCATACAGCCAAGACCCCTCACCTTTTATAAAAGATATTGGGTATCGCTTGTAAGTATCCATCAAATTTGCGATCATCTTTACCTCAAATTAAAATCTTTGCTTTCATAATCTTTATTTTTTAAGTTTTCAACCTCCAACCGCTTTTTAAAAGAAAATGACTTATTACTATTAAAATTAAATTTAATATTGTTAGAAATATGGCCCCGAAGATTAAATCTCCATCTGCTTTACCAATGAAACCATATCTAAATCCGTCAATAACATAGAAAAAAGGATTGTACTCAATCAAATAAATTGCAAATTCAGGCATTTTTTTGACTGAATAAAATGTTCCCGATAAAAAAGACAAAGGAACAATTATAAAATTAGTTATAGTACCTAAATGATCAAACTTTTCTGCCCAAATTCCGGTTATTATACCTATCGATGAAAGCATTAACGAACCTGAAATTAGGTAAAAGATTATTGCAAAAATATTTGAGAAGCTAAAACTTACAAAAAAGTACATACAAAAGACTGCTCCAATAGCAACTATAATACCTCTGGTTACTCCTCCTAACGAAATTGCAATATTTAATTCTATTTCTCCTAAAGGCGGTAAAAGAATATCGACTATATTGCCTTGAATTTTTGATATTAACAAAGATGAAGAAGTATGGGCGAAGGCCTGTTGTAAAACAGACATCATAATTAAACCTGGAGCCAAAAATTCTATAAAAGGTGCGCCATTTATATCAGGTCTAAGATCTCCTAGTGCAATAGTAAATATTGCCATAAAAAGTAAAGATGTAGCTATTGGAGCTGCAATAGTTTGGAAAAAAATCTTGATAAACCTATAAACTTCTTTTTTATACAAAGTCCATAGTCCATACCAATTTAAATTTCCTGGAACTCTTGGTTCTCTCCAGTGGTAATTTTCATTCTCATTCATTTAATTAACTTATATTGAATTATTATAGAATATATTCAACTATTTTAGCTGTATTTTAAAAAAAACTACAATTTTTATAAAAAAAAATGCAACTACATCTTGTACCAAAGTTGTTTTTAGAATACCATATATATTGAAAGAGGGTATAAGATGGCTTGGACAGATGATAGAGTAGAAATCCTAAAGAAATTATGGGCTGAGGGTTTAAGTGCTAGTCAGATAGCGAGAGAACTTGGTGATGTTACGCGTAATGCAGTTATAGGTAAAGTTCATCGCCTAGGATTAGCAGGTAGGGCCAGTCCAACAAAACCAAAAACTAGATTAAGACATAGAGAGCATATTGATTATCCAGAAGCATCATATCCTGGAAGTTCAAGATCCAGAATGAGCGATAATGTTAAACCATTAGTAATGCCCGAACCTGCAGTAACATCTGATGGTGAACCAATCAATATTTTATCTTTAAGTGAAAAAGTCTGTAAATGGCCAATTGGTGAACCTGGAGATGATGACTTTAGATTTTGTGGCAATCATAAAGTTAATGGCTCACCTTATTGCGCTGAACATACAAAACTAGCATATCAGCCTCTTGAGAAAAGAAAAAAGAAGAACAAGCTTTTAAATAAAAGAAAACCTATATCTAAAATTAACAATTTTTAATTTTCTAATGAATAACCTGCAGATCTAACTGTTCTGATTGGATCTTTTGTTCCTTTAATATTAAGAGCCTTCCTGAGTCTTCCAATGTGAACATCCACTGTTCTAATCTCAACATTTATATTATCAACTCCCCAAACATGATCTAGAAGCTGCTCTCTTGAAAATACTCTCCTAGGTTGCTTAATTAGACAATTCAGTAATTTAAACTCAGTCGGTCCAATATCAATTTCCTTGCCGCTTCGTGTAACTTTATATTCTCTTAGATTAACGCTAATATCTCCAACATTAATCTCATCAGCATCGTTTGCATTTGATCTTCTTAAAAGAGCTTTTATTCTTGCTATTAGTTCTGGAAAAGAAAAAGGTTTTGTTAAATAATCATCTGCTCCGGTATCAAGACCTCGAATTTTGTCATTTTCATCTCCTAATGCAGTTAACATAATTATTGGCAAAGAGTTAAAGTCTGAATTCCCGCGTATTCGTCTACAAACCTCTATTCCTGAAAGCTTTGGAATCATCCAATCTAAAATTACTAGATCAAATTTACTCTCTTTTAGTCTATCCATTGCTTGCTCCCCATCGGATGCAATTATAGATTTATAACCTACTTTATTAAGATTATACTCTATTAACATTGAAAGATTTTCCTCATCTTCTACAACAAGAATTGTTTTATCTTTATTAGCCACATTCAACTCGTTTAAAAAGTTGTTTCATTTTCAATTTGAATCTTTGCTTCATCAGTGAGATCTTCGCCTGTTACAATAAAGTGAGTTTCCTCAGCTATATTAGTTGCCTGATCTCCAACTCTTTCAAGATATCTTGCAATAAATAGTAATGGCACTAAGGTATTAATAGCATCAGGATTTGATTTTATTGCATTTAAAATTTCTGTCAAAACACCTGAATATAATGAGTCTATCTCACTATCTGATCGCCATACTTTCAGAGCATTTTGGCAATTTTTATTCCCATAATCATCTAGAACCAGAGCTAAATTAGAATGTACCTTAATACTCATATTAATTAGATGATTAATCGTATCTTCTGAATCTGCTTCATTTAGGGCGCCCTTAATAATCCTTTTTGAAATACCCTTACACATATCTCCACACCGCTCTAGGTATAAAGCCATCTTGACCGCCGAAAAAACTAACCTTAGATCAACAGCCATTGGCTGACGAGAAGCTAAAATATTAAAAACTTTATTTTCAACTGATTGGCCTAAATCATTAATTTGGTTATCAGAATCAATTATTTCCTGAGCTAAATTATGATCATTATTCTTAAGAGTGGTTTCAACTCTTTTTAGCGCCTCCAAAACTAGTGCACCCATAGTGATTATTCCATCAGATATCCCATTTAATTCTTCATCAAAAGAACTTACAATATGTTCACTCATTTTTAACCATACCTTCCAGTTACATATGCTTCAGTTTGTTCATTGTCTGGCGATCTAAAAATCTTTCCTGTATCACCAACCTCAATAAGATTACCAAGATGAAAGAAAGCTGTCCTTTGTGAAACTCTTGCAGCCTGCTGCATAGAATGTGTCACTATTACAATAGTATAATTTACCTTTAAATCGTCAATTAATTCTTCTATTCGTGCGGTAGCGATCGGATCAAGTGCGGAACAAGGCTCATCCATAAGTATAATTTCTGGATCAACTGCTATAGCTCTAGCTATACATAACCTCTGTTGCTGTCCACCGGATAGAGCTGTTCCTGGCTCATTTAATCTATCTTTAATTTCATCCCATAACCCAGCCTTTATAAGGCTATCCTCAACCTTATTATTCATATCTGATTTATTCAAAAATCTGCCATGAAGTTTAGGGCCATAAGCAACATTATCAAAAACAGATTTTGGAAAAGGATTTGGTTTTTGAAATACCATTCCTATTTTTGCTCGAAGCTCTACTACATCAATTTCAGGATCATATATATCCTGTCCGTTTATAATAATTGATCCATTAAAAGAACATGTTTCAATAACATCGTTCATTCTATTAAGACATCTTATAAATGTTGATTTGCCACAACCTGATGGACCTATAAGTGACGTAACCTCTTTTTCATTGATATTTAGGTCAACATTAAAAAGAGCTTGTTTATCATCATAAAAGACATTCACATCAGTACAATGAATTAAAGATTTCTTTTCCATCTTTGTATCGACATCATCAATATTTACATTCTGATCCATTTCAGTCACCATTTTAGTTCATACTTTTTACGCAAAATAACTGCGGCTAAGTTAATGATTATTAACAAGAATATCAGAACAAGCGTCGCTGCGCTAGTTTTTGCAACAAATGCTCTTTCTGGACTATCTGCCCATATGTATACTTGAACTGGCAGGGCTGTTGCTGGATCCATTACTGACTGTGGAATATCGACAACAAATGCTACCATTCCGATCAGCAAAAGAGGTGCTGACTCGCCAAATGCTCGCGCTAACCCAATAATTGTTCCTGTTAGTATACCTGGCAATGCTGCTGGAAGTATATGTTGAAAAACAACTTGCATTTCTGATGCACCCATCGCTAAAGCGGCTTCTCTTATCGATGGAGGAACAGATTGGAGTGAAGCTCTTGTAGCTATAATTATGACTGGCAAAGTCATTAATGATAAAACACAACCGCCAACTAAAGGTGCAGACCTTGGCATACCAAAAAAATTAATAAATAGTGCTAAACCTAATAAACCAAAAACTATAGATGGAACTGCAGCAAGATTATTAATATTAACTTCTATAAAATCTGTAATCCTGTTTTTCGATGCAAAACTTTCTAAATAAATAGCTGCCAAAACACCAATAGGAAAACTAATAATAAGAGTTATTAAAATCGTATACATAGATCCAATAACAGCACCTAAAACACCTGCTATTTCAGGCTCTCTGCTATCACCATTAGTAAATAAATTACTTGAGAATTTTTTTTCTACAAGACCCTTTTCTTGAAATCCCTCTAGCCATAATATTTCTTGATCATTTAATCTTCTCTCATTTTCAGGAAGATTTTTATCAATACCAAATTTATAAAATAAATCTGCATCATCTGAAAAGAGTATATAGAAATTAAAATTCTTCTCATACAATGACTCATCCTCTTCCAATGCATCTCTCAAATCATAGGCTGCTCCGGAAGAAAAAAGTTTAGAAAAACTTCTTCTGCATTTTCTATCATCACATTCAGAATCTAAAGAAAAGATTGTTTCACGGATTATTCCTCTGTAATCCAAATCATCTTTATCAATGAACTCATTTGCTAACTTTATTTCTAAATTAATTCCATAGTTGGTAAAAGCAGGAATTGAACGATATGTCATTGATGAAATAATAACTACCAACATTACCATGGCCAAGAAAAGAGAGGCTAGACCATAAATTTTGAATCTGGTTTCAGCAAACTTTCTTTTTAATGTTAAAGCTTTATCAGTCATAACGCTCTCTATATCTTCTAACAGTAATCATTGCTATTACATTTAAAATTAATGTTATAAAAAATAAAACTAAACCTAATGCAAAAGCTGCTAAGGTTTTAGGGCTATCAAATTCTTGATCTCCCACTAATAATGTGACTATTTGCACTGTAACAGTTGTAACAGCAGAAAGCGGATTAGCCGTTAAGTTTGCAGCTAATCCTGCAGCCATAACAACAATCATTGTTTCACCAATAGCT
>ENA-OSEY01000906-OSEY01000906.1-marine-metagenome-genome-assembly--contig:-NODE-906-length-20958-cov-9.709832_pt1 | contig 20958 bp, 17 predicted proteins | sample MGYA00248465_ERZ534230 | MGnify/ENA primary metagenome ERZ534230 (study PRJEB26409, sample SAMN06344110) | marine metagenome | isolation source: Sea water from surface | place: Atlantic Ocean:Southern...
ATTATTTTTTTCAATTATTAAATATAGTTAAATCAGAATAATAGTTTTTTTCTTCAATATTAATTTCATTACTTTATAAGAATGAGATTTTTACAATTTCTTATTATAATTCTTTTCATTGGATGTTCGTTTAATAATGAAAGGTCAGTTAAAGATCATTCCATGTATTGGCATAAAAACTCAGCAGAGTATAAAGCTCTTTGCTTACAAGCGTACAATATTGCTAAAAAAAAATTAGAGCTGGAATTATCTAAGGAATATGAAAAACCACTTGCTATAATTGCAGATCTTGATGAAACGATTTTTGATAACACTCCTTATAATGAAATGCTTATTAATGAGAATAAATCCTATAATCAAGAAAACTGGTCAGATTGGGTTAATAAAGAAATAGCAACTGCAGTACCTGGATCATTAGACTTTTTTAATTATGCTAAATCAGTAGGGATTGAAATTATCTATCTTTCAAATAGAAGGGTTGAAAACTATGAAGCAACAAAGTCCAATCTTATTAAATTGGGTTTCCCATTTGATGAGTCTACTTTAATGTTATTGCGTGATGAAACAAGAGACAAATTAAAAAGAAGGTCCTCAATTAAGGATTATGAAGTTATTATGTTAATTGGAGATAACCTAGGTGATTTTGATTCTGCTTTTTTTGGCAAAACTAATAAAGAAAGATGGGAGGTTTCGGTTTCTTTAAAGGACAATTTTGGGGAAAAGTTCATATTACTTCCGAATTTAATATATGGTGATTGGGAAATGGGATTTGAATGAAAAAATTGTTTATACTTTTTCTATTTTTTACTCTTGAGCTATCATCACAGGAATGTTCAGAATTTTTTTTAATTCGACATGCTGAAAAAGACAGAACAGATCCAAACAATAAAAACCCAAATCTTAACGAAAAAGGCAAGTTAAGGGCATTAAAGTGGGTTGAAGTATTCAAAAATCTCGAATTTGATAAAATATATTCAACAAACTATTACAGGACTTTAGAAACTGTTATGCCAATATCAAAAAAAATTAAAAAGGAAATATTAATCTACAGCCCTTCAAAAATTAACTATGACAAATTTCTTTTGGATAACAATAATAATAAAGTTTTAGTTGTTGGCCACAGTAATACAATTCCAGGCTTTGTTAACGGCTTAATAAAAAAGAAGCTTTACGATCAAATAGACGATAGAAATAATTCAAACTTATACATAGTAAAAATCTGCAACAACTCTATTTCTCACAATTTACTTTATATAAAATAAAAAGCCCTTAATTAAAAGGGCTTTTAAAAAACTGTTTTAAATAGTTTTTATTTTATAAAGCTTTTGTTTTCAAAAGTAAAGTTGTGAATTAACTCAACTTCTCCCCTGTCTTCAAGGTATTTTTTAAACTTTTTAGAATAGGTGGTTTGAACCTCATTCGCAAAGTTTAAATGATCATCAAGATTAGCTCCTGAGAGTAATGCCCAATGAGTAGCTCCATTTGGACGATTTATATCATAGGTTCCAAAGCCTACAAATCTATCTTTAAATAATTCAGGTAAAGATTCAACAAACTCTGACTGAGCTTTTGCAAAAGCAGCAGGGTCTTGAGGAATTATATCCCAAATTTGTGCATAGGGATACTTTTCTACATCACCTTCAACAAAATTGATAAATCTCCCAGCATGGCCCTCACCCCAAGATTCAACTCTATTTATAATATTAGACCAAAAGGCTTGGTTTTCAATTGGATTAAATTCACCTTCTTCAAAACCTTGATTTCCAATTTCCCACAAAAAAACTAATCTGTGTGACATGTCTTGTGGACCACCTATCCATAGTCTTTCCAAAGCTACAGCACCTCCAGGTTTAAACTTTTTAGCTCCAAAATAACTATCTAAAGCTTCAATAATATTATCTTCAGAGTTTGGCTCTGCTTCTACGTAGACTACATTAAATCCCATTTGTTGGGAGTATATATTAATGCTTATTAAGCATATAAGTAATGTTAAATATCGTTTCATAATTTTTATTTTTTTAATTAAATGTTGATGCTAAGTCTTGATAAATTGAACTTGATACAGCTGAAGAAAAGTCTGTCAAATCATTTTCAGAAACATATTTTTGAAATTTTTGAAAATGAGGATTAGGCTCATTAGTTTCTTTATATGATCTTCTATGTAAAATATCTTCAATTGAAGCAAATCCATCAAAAGAAATACCATTTACAATTTGTGATTCTTGATCAACGAAATTTCCTGCAGTAACCAAAGTTGCACAAACCCAGTTGTAACCTTCTACACTATTAAGCTGAGGCTTTACAACATATTCTCCCCAAGCCCTATTATTATCAATAAACTTTTTTCTATCAGTGTATGAGAATTTAAATTTATTCATAACGAAATATTTAGATGGTTCATTGTCAAAAACAGCTGCATTAACTTGCCATAGATCTAAGTCTCTTAAGGTTGTCATTTCCCATTTGCTTCCATCAGGTTGCTCTAAACCCAATTCTTTTGCTTCATTAGCTCCCCATATACTCTTTGGTGCAGCATACTGTTCTGGGCTTGAAAAATGATGGAAAAAAATAAATCTACTTGGGTATGTAACTGACCTACTCATCGACCAGCCTGCCCATTTACCATCCTCAACTGCTTTTGCAGCTAAAGGTTTGTAATATTCTCTGTTTGCTTGTATAAAAGCACCAATATTACCTTCAACTTCAACTACATGAAGTCTTATTAAATAAGGTCCTTCATCTTGAGCCCCCAAATAAAAAAGCGGCATCAAAAGAAAAACGTAAAATATATTTTTCATAATAATTTTAATTTATACTTATCAATATAATTAATAACATTTTTTATTTTTTTATGAGTTATGATTAAATGTTACTGTTTAAGAATTTGATAAAATTAAAGTATAATTAATGCAAAAAACCTAATGATTTTTTATAATTTTCATCAATAATAAAAACCTTACTCTCGAAATATATGCCTAATTTATTATTATTAAGATTCATAATTGTAGTATTATTTTCTCTCACCTTAAGTTGTTCTGCACAGACAAATAATGATATAACCATCATTAAGAATTCTGCACTAGAATTAATCAACAAAAATTCAAAAATTGAAGTCTTAGGGGATTCATTTAAAGTAAGTGAAGGTCCTTTGTGGGATTCTGAAAATAATCAATTGATCTTTAGTGATGTTAGACAAAATAAAATTTTTACATGGTCCGAATTGAACGGTATCAATGAATACATAATGCCAAGTGGATCTACTGGATATGCTCCATCATTTAAAATGGGGGGTATAGGTTCTAATGGATTAGCATTCGACAAAAATGGTGATATAATTTTATGTCAACATGGAGATAGACGAGTTGCCAGTATTTCAAAATCTGCAACAGTAAATCCAGATTTCAAAACAATCGTAGACAACTACAATGGTAAAAGATTTAATAGCCCAAATGATCTGTCGATAAGCTCGGAAGGTGACATATATTTCACAGACCCACCCTATGGTTTTTATTATAACCAAAAAACATTTGATGATAAATTTAGAGAGTTAGATTTTAATGGTGTTTTTAAACAATCAAAAGATGGGTCATTGCATTTAATAACAAAAGAAATGTCTTTGCCTAATGGAATTGCATTATCTAATGATGAGAAATTTGTTTATGTAAATAACTGCGGAACTGAAGATCCAAAAATTATGAAATTTAATACTTCAACTTTTGATGGAAAACTTTTTTTTGATGGAAAAGAATTAAGCAAAAAATATAAAGGATGTTTTGATGGATTAAAAGTACACAGCTCTGGGAATATCTTCACTACAGGTCCTAACGGAATTTTAATTATATCACCAAAAGGAGTGCTTATTGCTACAATAAACTATGGAAAACCAATTACAAATTGCAACTTTGATACAAATGAAGAATACTTATATGTAACTGGTTTTGACGATATTTCCAGAATAAAACTCAAATAAATTTTTATACATTAGCTATATATGAAAAAATTTAAAAACATCTTTTTAGTTACCTTATTAATTGATCTTCTTACTGCAATTACATTAGTTTTATTTCTATTTAATCCTGAAATGATGGAAGAGGCAGTATACAGTCAATTTGAAGGAATTAATCAGGCTGGTAAGGATGCTCTTTATTTAATTCACATCGTTTTTGCATGTATAATCATTTCAATGATTATTGCTACAGCTGTTGCAATGAAAATTAAAATAAAAGAATCAGCGCAAACAGCCGCATTAATTTTATTTATTATTCATATTGGTTGGATTTTACCAGACATTTTGAATTTAGTTTCTGGTAATGCACATCCTCCAATATTCATTATGGTGTTAAGTACCATTCCAATTTTAGCTCTTGGTTATGCTTGGAAAAATGGAGAAGTCTAAATCAGACTTTCAATAAACCAAAAAAGGCCTGTACAGCCTATTAAAATTGATGCGGGAATTTTAAGCTGGTTTTTATATTCAGTTTTTAGATAAATTAATCGAATTAATATAAATGCTGCTAATAAAACTGCAAATTGTCCAAATTCAACTCCAACATTAAATGCTAAAAGCAAAGAAATAAAATTGTCTTTAGGCAATCCGTACTGAGTTAGTAAGGTTGCAAATCCAAGACCATGTAATAGTCCAAAAGTAAAGACAACTAATGGGCGCCATTTTGTTGTCTTTTTAAAAAAAGTATTTTCAAAAGCTACCCAAACAATTGATAAAAAGATTAGTGGTTCAACTACTGATAATTGAAGCTTAACAAAACCAAGCGCAGCAAGAGCTAGTGTTATGCTGTGTGCAAAAGTAAATGCAGTTACTTGTAATATTAGAGACCGTAATTTTAAAGTAGAAAAAAACAATCCCAGTACAAACAGTATATGATCAAGCCCCTGGGGGATAATATGCTCAAAACCTGCTTTTATAAATATGTACATCTTTTTAGACCAAGACATAGCTGAAAGTCTTCTAATTCTTTGCCTTTTAAGTGCTGCTGAATATTCAGCGGCTATCGTCTCATTTTCAAAATTCAGCTGTCCACGCTCTATCTCAGAAATAACAAGTTTTTCAGGGTTATGAGAGTTTGCAGTAAAACTTATAAAAAATAATCCTAAAAAGAGTATTTGCTTCAATGTACTAATAGATAGATGTTACTAATCTGATGAACCATCCAAACCTCTAACTTTTAATAAAGGCTCAATGATTGGCTTACGACCTCTAAAGTTTACATATAAATCCATAGCTTCTTCAGTAGATCCTTTTTCGTAAATATTTTTTCTAAGACTAGCAGAAAGCTCAGGATCAAAAACATCACCTGCTTCTTTGAAGGCCTCGAAAGCATCCGAATCAAGAACAGCTGCATGAACATAACTGTAGTACCCTGATGAATATCCGCCTGAAAAAATATGAGCAAAATATGTACTTCTATATCTAGGGGCTATTTCATCAATTAAACCTATATTGTTCATGGAATTATTTTCAAAATTATTTGAGATGTTTTTAGCATCTTCTAGAGATAAAGTATGCCAATCCATATCTAGTAGAGAGGCCGCAAGGTATTCTGTATTAATAAATCCTTGATTAAATTTTCCTGCTTTTAGTAGCTTCTCAATTAATTCGTCAGGAATTGTTTCTCCTGTTTCATAATGTGTAGCAAATGATTTTAAAACTTCAGGTTCACTTACCCAATGCTCTAACAATTGTGATGGTAGCTCAATAAAGTCTCTAGGTCCTGATGTGCCTGCCATACTTCCATAAGTAACATCTGTTAAAATACCATGCATGGCATGACCAAATTCATGAAATAAAGTAACAGCATTTTCAAAACTTAATAGTGAAGGGTTATCTCCAACAGGTGCGGGAAAGTTACATACGTTTACAACTATTGGTCGTTCTCTTCCATCTAAATTTGATTGACCTTTAAAGCTACTCATCCATGCTCCGCCTCTTTTGTTAGATCGAGTAAAGTAATCTCCAATGAATATAGCTAAGTGACTTCCATCTTTATCAGTCACTTCCCAAATGCGAGCATCGGGATGATAAGAATCAATATCAAAAATCTCTTTAAAGTTTAAACCCCATAGCTTATTGGTTGTGTTAAAAACACCTTGAATTACATTGTCTAATGACAAATATGGTCTTATAGCTGCTTCATCTAAATCATACTTATCCTTTCTAACTTTTTCAGAATAATGCCACCAATCCCAAGCAGCTATTTTAAAATCCTTACCCTCAGAATCAGCAACCGCCTGCATATCTGCAACCTCAGCTTTAGCTCTTTTTAAAGCAGGTTTCCAAAGCTGAATTAATAAATCGTAAACTTCATCTGGAGTCTTTAGCATATTCTCTTCTAGAATAAAGTCTGCATGAGTTTTATATCCCATAATATTCGCCCTTTCTGCTCTAAGTTTAGCCATTTTGGCAGCAATATCATTATTATCAGTTTCATTGGCATTATCACCTCTCATTACATAAGAGTTGTACAGTTTCTCTCTTAAATCTCTTCTTGTTGACTCTGTCAAAAAAGGATACATACTTGTACGATGAGGAGTGAATACATATTTGTCTTTGTATTTTTCTTTTTCATCTTCAGATTCAGCTTGATCCATTTTTTGTGATGCTGCTTCTGATGCTGCAGAAACCACAGCATCTGATAAACCTTCTAAATCTGATTTGTTTAAAATTAATTCAAATCCGTTTGTTTCAGCAAGTAGATTTTGTCCAAACTCAGTTGATAACTCAGAAATCTTTGAATTTATCTCAGTAATTTGCTTTTTCTGTGAATCATTTAATAAAGCTCCACTTCTAACAAATTGCTTTCTAGTGTCTTTTAAAAGTTTTTGTTGTTCTTTAGTTAAGTTAGCACTTTCTCTATTATTCCATATTTCTTCAACTCTATTAAATAAGTCCTCGTTAAGTACGATTTTATCATAATGAGCAGAAAGCATTGGGCTTAATTCTCTTTGTAGTTCTTGTAATTTTGGATTAGTATTAGAGCTAGCTAAATTTGAAAATACACGTTGAACCTTGCTCAATAATTTACCAGTTCTTTCAAGCTCTTCAATTGTATTAGCAAAGGTTGGGTCATCAGTATTTTTAATAATAACTTCTATCTCTGCAAGATTTTCTTCCATTCCCTTTTTAAAAGCAGGCATATAATCCTCGTTCTTGATATCCATAAATGGGGGGACCTCAAATGGCGTAGTCCAATCCTGGAAAAAAGGATTGATATTAGGGTCTAATTTGGATTTTTCTTGACAGGAAACCATTAAAATTAATCCTGAAATTAATATAAGTTTTTTCATAGTTTATTCCTTTATTTACGTAAAGTTATAATTTATTGAATAATATTTTAAATTAATACATGCTGAGAATTTTAATACTTTTTATTGCCTTTTCATGTTATTCTCAGTCGCATATTGGAATTTTGTCTGAAAGATATTCAGGGTTTAATGGTATAAGCATTAACCCAACTTCTTTTTTAAACTCCCCAATTGATCAAGAAATAAATCTTTTTGGTATAGACCTTCAATTCGAAACTGACTATGGTTTTATAAAAAACTCATCTTATTTAGATTTGGGGGATGTTTTTTCAAACATAAAAGTTACTAACCCGTTTAAAGATCAATCGGTAGATGATTTAACAATTAATCTAAATAAAAGTACTAAGCCATATTCAATTTTATCCTCAGTTCAATTTAATGGTCCCTCCTATATTTTTAAAGTTGTTAAGCCCACAAAAGTATTTACATATGGATTGGGTATTAGCCAAAGACTAAACATTTCTAGTTTAGCACTGAATTCAGGATATAACTACGATAATTTTAGGGAAGAAAATTTTGGAAATGAAATTTTATTTGATCAAACTAATTCAAAACTTAATGCAGCAAACTGGACTGAAATCAAATTAAATTATTCTTTTACAACCGAAAACAGCAACTCTTTTAAAGAATCGTTCGGGTTAAATTTCAAAACTAATATTTCATATAATTCTACTCACTTTCAACAAGAGAGTCCAACAAAAATGATTTATAAGGATGTGGAAACTCTGTTGTTTTTCAATGACTTTAGATCAGAATCTAGGTATTTCGTTGGTAATGCCGAAAATCTTTTTCAAAAAAGAGGAATTGGATTTGGATTAGATTTGGGCTATAGTATTTACAAGAAAAAAAGCGATGTTAAAGACAATCATTCTTATTTATATAAGCTGGGTGTTTCTGTTTTAGACTTGGGTTTTTTAAGTTTTAACAAATTAAGTGAAGTGCATGTTTACGATATAATAGGTCCTAGAGAGCTAGATATTGGTAGGGTTAAAAATTATAAGGATATGTCTGAAAGAGTTTATGGGGACAGAAACAAATCTTTTAAAAAAAATTCCTTCATGCTATACACGCCATTAGCTGTAAGCATTCAATTTGATTATAACTTTTGGGGTTCATTTTATTTTAATACAACTTTAATTAATAGGCTAAATATTGCAGATAACTCTCTAATTAGACCAAATTTATTGAGCTCCAGCCTGAGAGTAGAAAAAAAGCAATATTCTCTGATTTTAAACTCAACCTTATACGAATATGAAAAACTCATGCTTGGAGTATCTTCTAGAGTTGGGCCTGTATATTTTTCCATTGATAATATTTCCAATATGCTGTTTAAAAAAGATAAACTCAATCATATCGAGTTTATGCTAGGATTTAAAATATATCCTTTTTACAAAAAGACATCTAATTGTGATTGCTAAACAAAAAGCCCCTCTTATCGAAGGGCTTTGAGGGTGGTCCCACCTGGGCTCGAACCAGGGACCAAATGATTATGAGTCATCTACTCTAACCAACTGAGCTATAGGACCGTGATTCTTTATAAGAAATCATCGCAAATTTAACATTATTAAAGAAATTAAAAAGGAATTTAATGGTTAAGGTTGATTTTCTGAAAAACTGATGGATTGATCAAAAATTTCTTCAATTATATTGTCTAACACTTTTTTAAAATCATTTAGTTCTTCGAGATTATAAGATTCTGTTTTTGACTTTTTTAAACTTATTAAACCCAAACTTAGATTTTTAAAAGAAATTATCCCAGCATTCAAATTTTTCGCTTTTTTTAAAGTATTGGAAAACATCAAACAATAACATAATAACTGAAAGGCTTCTTTCTTTTTCTTATCAACTAAATCTTGGTAACTATTAAATGATAATTTATATGGTTCAAATGCACCTGTCTTATAATCAATAATTTTTACATCTCCATTTTCGCTCTGTATTCTATCAACAGTTCCCCTAAGTTTATATTTTATTTTTGATTTTTCTGTAACCAAGCCTATTTCCAATTTGGATTCTATATCGATTATTTTGAGTTTAGAGCCCTTGTTGATTTTATTAATATCGGTTTGAACTAACTTATTGATTGTATTGCTTAATACTTGATAAATAATCATGTTTTTACCTCTATCATAATTTTTACCATATTCTTCAATAAACTGTTTATCTAAGAGTCGGTCTATTTTATTTAAAGTAATTTTTAATTTTTTCGCATCTAATAACTTTCCAATAAACGGCTTATAAATTTCCTCCATAGTGTTATGAAAGATAATTCCTATTCCTCTAGATTCTGGAAATTCGTTAACCTCATCATTAGACTTTACTCCCAATGCGTATTCATCAAAAAAATTGATTGGATTATCTATATATCTATTTAATGAAGATGGTGAAAAGCCAGAATCAGCCAGCTCTTTTAATCTTGATATTAGAGAATCCGTTTTTTCAAAAACTTCAGGGTTAGTTTTATTTGAATTAAAAGGATACTGAGAAATAATTTGTTTTATATTATGATTTTTACAATTTAATAATTCTAATTGTTGTATGTATCTACTTTTTTCACCGGTATCAATACCTTCAGATACAGAATTATAAATTAAATGGATATTGGATGCTCTTAAAAGCAGATGGTAAAAATCATAACTTACTCTTGCATCATCATCTATGATAGTTGTTAGATTATACTTCTTTCTTAAATCAAATGGAATTAATGAATTATGAAAGTTATTTGATGGTAAAATTCCCTCATTTGCTGAGCAAATAATCACATTTTCAAAATCCATCCCTCTTGACTCTAACAATCCTAGAATATGAAAATTGTGACTAGGATCACCATAGTAGCTAATACTTTGATTTTTAATTATGTCAAAGAAAAAATCTTTTAGTGAATCAAAACTAATTTTAAAACTATACTTTAAGTTGAAGTTTTTTATTATTTGAAGTATGGATTTAATTTTAGATGACTGTTCTAAGAAGCTGTTTTCCTTTATTTTCAATTCAAAAATTTCAATACACTCATTTAAAACATTAATTATATTATCTTCTGAGCAATTGAATAACTTTTTAGTTTCTTTGTTTTTCAGCTTACTTAAAATGTAGCTTGAACTAACATAAACCATGTTTTTAACAACAATATCCTGTCTAATTGTTTCAAATATTTTTAATTCCTTTTCATTTACTGTTCTTAAAAAGCTATTTGATAAAAGGACTAATACGTCTTTGTAATAAAAGCTTTTACTCTTTGCTCTAGCATACATATCAAAAAAATTGATAGAAAATTTAGACAGCTCCATGTTTATCAATGGATTCGAAATAGATAAACTTAAGTTTTCAATTGATGCAGGGATGGAGTTTAAAAGGGGTTTTAGAAGCTCTTGATTTGGAAGAACAATTGCTGTTTTTTTATCGTGATTATCTAATGATATTTTATTAATAATATTCGCTACAGTTTTAACTTGAGCTATCTGCTTAGTTGTTTCATAAACAGAAATATTTTTAGAACTTGAAAATAAGTTTTGCTCCCAATTAAATTTATTTGTCTTGTAATAATCCCACTCATACATATATTTTCTGAAAAAATATCCTGCCTCATGCTCTGGATTTTTTATAAAAGATTCATCACAATCCCAGTATATTTGAGCTTTATTGTTTTCTAATAAATAATTAATAATAAATTGTTCATTGTTTGATAGTGAATTTAGACCTAGGAATAAAAAAGAAAAGTCCTTGTTAGCGTTTGAAAAAATATCAATGTTTTCTTTAGCATAAATGTGACACAAACCCTTTGAATAAGTGTTGCTTTCAATAAGATTAGATTTAAAGGATTCAACTATTTTAGAAAGCATACTCCAAAAGGCAAGTTTTTTCTCTGTCTCCTCGTTTGTAATAGATTCCAGTTTATGTATCTCATAAAGATCTTTAAGAACATCCTTATAATCTACCATTCCCATATCAATATCGTTAATGTCCTTTAATAGAGTATTTGCCCAATTTCTGAACAAAGAATAAGACTCGAAGTCTACTTTTTTAGAAACTTTCATATAGCTTTCATACAAATAAAAAAGCTGATTTGTTCTAGGTGACTCTTTTACATCTGCAATTTTTTCAATAAAGTCATCTATACTTAAAATATTTGGGGATATGGAAACAGATGAGATTTTTTTTAATATCTGTTTCTTTAGAAATATTTTTGATCTTTGATTTGGAATTACAAAATATGTTTTTTCTAGTTGTATATTTTCAAATGCTTCATCCAGAACTTGTTCAAAGAATAATTTCATGATATTAAAAATAAAAAAAGCGCCCTGGTTAAAGGCGCTTTTTTAATTTAAAATTCTAAGTTAGTCTATTCAACTACTTTAAATTCAACTCTTCTGTTAGCTATTCGTCCTTTTCTAGTATTATTAGACTCTTTTGGATTGTCTTCTCCAAAACCAGCAGTTGATAATCTATCTCCTTCAACTCCTTTGCTAACTAAATGAGATTTAACATTTTCAGCTCTTTCAAGAGAAAGCTTTTTGTTAAATGCTTTTGGACCAGAAGAATCAGTATGGCCTTCAATTAAAAAGTTAGTATTTCCGTATTTAGCCATTATTTCATAAACGCTTAATAACAGTTCAATAGCATCATCTCTTAAGTTTGATTTATTAAATTCAAATTGAACTACTGCACCTAACTCATTAAGTTTTTCAATAGCCTCAGCAGTTGGGTTTGGACAACCAGCATTGTCTGATGGACCTGCCTCGTTAGGACATTTATCATTAGGATCTGCTATACCATCTCCATCTGAGTCAGGACATCCATTGAACTTTCTTGGACCGGCAGCATCAGGACATGCATCTTTTCCATCTTCAATTCCATCACCATCTGAATCAGGACAACCATTGAATTTAGCTAAACCTGCAACATCAGGGCAAGCATCGTTTGGATCTGCAATACCATCGCCGTCTGAGTCAGGACATCCATTAAACTCTAACAATCCAGCTGCATTAGGGCATGCATCTTTACTATTTTCAATTCCATCACCATCATCATCTGGACAACCGTTAAATTCAGGTAACCCAGGAACTGATGGGCAATCATCATGTCTATCATAAACACCATCTTTGTCAGTATCTTTTCCTCCGAAATTTATCGCAACAGACAAATTGTGTTGGAAATGTGGGATTACATCAGGAACATAACTTACAATTCCATTGTTTTTTTTGTTATGTCGATATATTGTATTGAGTTTAAGATGCACTTTATCGCTTACTGCATATGAAACACCTGCTCCAGCATTCAAATGATAATCATTATCTCCTCCAACAAATGACTGACCCGCTCCTAACTCAATATATGGCTCGAGGCTACAAAAAGTTAGTGCGCTTAAGGTTTTTGTTAGTACAAGGTCTCCAGTAATGATTGTTTTTGGAGTAATAGAAGTATCCCCCAATTTTGAAAATTTATTAACCGAAGCCCTGAACCCTATAGAATATCCATTTTCTGCATATCTTGTCAAAGTAACAGTACTAAACGAAGATTGCACATTCCAGTGATCCGTTACGTTAAAATATTCATTAAATAAGCTTGGACCTAAATCTATTGAAGCTGAAGGGCTTGTATAGTTTGTTCCATTAAAATTCAATGCGCTTACACCAAAGCTAAATTGCCATGGGTTATTTTTATCTTGAGTCCAACTTTGGGTAGTGAACAATGCAAGAGTAAAAACAAAAAATATTTTCACAAAGTTTTTCATGTTAGTATAAATTATTGTTTGATATAACCACAAACTTAATGATTTTCATTAAAATATCTCCAATTATTTGATTTTTATATAGGAAGGATTAAGTATTTTAAAGTATTAAAATATCAATTAATCGTCTATTTTTAGGACTTCTATTTTATTTGATATATACACTAAAAAAGCTCCTTTTACTCTGTAATTAGCTTTTTTTAATGCGCTTGAATAACTTCTTAGCTGTTTTTCATGATCTTTATTTTTTTCTCCAGTTTTATAGTCTAAAATATAAACTTCACTATCAGATTTAAAAACAATTTTATCAGGGATTATTACTATATCAGGTGGAATAAAGATTTCTCTTTCATTATAAACAATATTTTCTTTTGAAAAAAACATTTTCAAAGTATCATGGTTCATTATTAAATCAATGTAATTTATAATTCTTTTTTTATCATTATTATCAATAATTCCTCTGTTATGATAATCATTTATCACATAATCTGACTGGTGCTCGTACTCTATTTCAGACATTATATTGTGAAATATATTACCAAAGCTTGAGGATAGCCTCTTATCAGATTTGTAATAATTGTTAAAACCCTTATGATTTTTATTAATTTTTGTGTTGATCAAGTCGAGTGTTTTTAATTTTTTAGATGAAAAATCAGTTTTTAGTTTGGATGTTCCTATCTCATAAAAAGTTTTTGATTTTGAAGAGCTTGTAGAAAAATATGATCTAAGTAATGTGCCTGAAGTTTTTTCTGCGTCAATATTTTTTTCTTGACAAATAACATGATTTTCTAAAATAGCTCTTGATAAAGAAACATACATGACATTTATATTATCTAAAGTCATTTGATCATTATAAAGGTGCATTCTTTTAGCAAAATCATTATTAAAAAACTTTAAACTATCATTATAATTTAATAAGAAATTTCCATCAATTTTTTTCTCAGAAAAATTAACCCAAATTTTATTATCTGGCTTTGTTAGCTTAAAGTCAAAATACGGCAAAATAACTATAGGGAACTCCAAACCTTTGGATTTATGTATAGTTAAAACTTTTACGGCATTAGTTTCCTCAATTAAATTTACTTTTAACTTTTTCTTTTTAGTTTCCCAGTAATCTAGAAACGACTCTGAATTTGATTTTTTGTTATAACAAAAATTATAGATCTCGTCTAAAAGAAAGTAGACCTGCATTTCTGCTTGATTTAAAAATTCCACAGTTGATATTAATTTTTCACACGCTAAATACAATTCAAGCTTTGAAGTTGTTAGATAATCTAAACTTAGCAGAGTATCAAAGATTTCATCGACTGACTTAGACATGTATTTAAATATGAAATCATATTTATTTTTATTATTATCATTGAGGCTGATGAATTTTAATATATTCTTCTTAGCATTTAAATCATTTTTATTATAAAGTAGTCTTAAAAAATCTATTATAAAAATTACCTCACTGGAAGAAGATAAAGCTAATAGCTCTTCTGAATTAACTTTAATATCATTTTCAATTAGATAAGTGGACACTAAATTGCACTGTTGGTTATTTCTACATAGAATAGCTATATCGCTTAAATTAAATCCTTGCTTTTCTTTTTCTTTGATGATCTTTAGTAACTTTTTTGATGATTTATCATCATAATCTTTTTCAACAGAATCTATAAAATGAAAAGAAAGATATCCCCCTTTTTTTTGATCTAAAAAATTTTGTTCATGTTCCCTATAATTATAGTCAATAATATCAGCTCTTATTAGTTTAGAAATGGATTTAAAAAACTTATTATTGAAATCAACTATTTTACTGTAACTCCGGTAGTTTGTGGCTAGACTACTTAATTCAGGCTTTATAAAGAAAGGATTTATACTTTTTAAGTTTGTAAAAGTTTCTGGTTTAGCGCCTCTAAACCTGTATATTGATTGCTTGGGGTCTCCAACCAAAAAAAGATTTCCCCCCTCATCATTTAGCTCCTCGTTTGTGATGGAGTGTGAGGCAAGGGGAACTAAGTTTTTCCATTGTAATTCTGAAGTATCTTGAAATTCATCAATAAAATAATTGTTATACTTAGTGCCTATTTTCTCATAAATAAAAGGTGCTGGATGATCAGATATGTTTTCGCTAATTAGAGAATTAAAATCAGAAATCAAGAGAAGATTATTTTCCTTTTGAAATTTTTTAGAATAATTAACTATGTTGTAAACAAGATAATTTAAATAGAGATTATCGTTAAGATTATTATATGTTTTTTGCCTATTAACTAATAAAATCATATCAATAATATCGGGCTTGATCTTAGATATTAATTCTAAACTTTCATCTGTAGAATTCTCTTTTTTTAGAATTGTATTATTTTCAAGCCTTTTTAAAACTTGTTCTGTTTTAATTTTTTTTAAATCTAAAGACTGAGTCTGATGTAAAAATTTAGGTAAAGTTCCATATGAGAAATACGATTGATCAATACCAGATATCTGATTTTCAATTTTTAAAGAAAGTTTTTCTATTTTTTTTCTATTTTGTTTTAATGTTAAAGACAGTGTTTTTTCTAAATTTTTGAAAGAATCAATATCCATTGTTTTATCACCCACATACTTGTAATTGTTCTCGTCCCAAATTATATCTAAAAGATTTTTTATGTCATAAGCAATATCCCAAGACTTATTATTGTTGTGCTTACTGCTTGCATACTTTATAATTAAATCTGATAAAAATGACTCTTTTTCTAAATCATTGAAAAACTTTTCAAGTAAGTCATCTGAAAATTCATCCGTTTCAATAACTAAATCAAAATTATGTGATAGGGATAAATCGCTTGAAAAGGATCGAATTAATCTATGGTTAAACTTATCTATTGTACTTACCTGAAAAAAGGAAAAATTATGCAATATTTTATTAAGAACTTTTTTTGCTTTTGGTTTAATTGAATCAATAGTAAAAAGCTTATTTAAATTAGACGATCTAAAAATTAAAGACTTGCTTGGATCTATTGAAATTTGTTTAAGATCCTCTAAAATTCTTTTTTTCATTTCATTCGCTGAATTATTAGTAAATGTTAAAGCAAGTATTTTTTTGAAAGAATCTTCATTTCCTTTTAAAATTTTAATAATTACATTGGTTGCAAGTGCAAATGTTTTTCCAGAGCCCGCGCTAGCATTAATTATTTGAAATTTTTCAGACAATTTTTTTAGTTTTTGATGAAATACTTAATTTAGAGTTATTAAATTATAACAAATACTATGAGTTTCCAATTACCAGACCTAACTTATAATCATGATGCGCTTGAACCGCACATTGATTCAAAAACAATGCAAATTCACCACAGCAAGCACCATGCTGGATATACTAGTAAATTAAATGCTGCTATCGAAGGAACAGAACTAGCTAATAAATCAATAGAAGAAATCTTAACTACACTTGATATGAGTAATTCTGCTGTTAGAAATAATGGTGGTGGATATTATAATCACTGCTTATTCTGGGAAATTATGAGTCCAAATTCAGGTGGTGAGCCAACAGGATCTCTAAGTGATGCTATAAAAAAGAGTTTTGGCTCTTTTGATGAATTTAAATCTAAATTTTCAGCTGCTGCAGGTACAAGATTTGGATCGGGATGGGCATGGCTTTGTGCTAGTCCTAATGGTGAGTTAGACATTTGCTCAACGGCAAATCAAGATAATCCTCTTATGCCAGGAATGTGCGGGGGAACTCCAATATTGGGCATTGATGTTTGGGAGCATGCATATTACTTAAATTATCAAAATAGAAGACCTGACTATGTTAATGCATTTTTTAATGTTATTAATTGGGATGTTGTTTCAGGCAAATATGAATCTGCTGTAAGTTAATAAGCTCTACTGTTTGAGCCTTCATAATAATTTATATAAGCTTGATTAACCACTTTATTACCACCTGGTGTTGGATAATTTCCTGAGAAATACCAATCTCCTAAATCATCAGGACAAGCCTTGTGTAGATTGTCAATTGACTGATAAATAACCTCTACATCAGCTTTGATATCTTTTTCTTTTAACATTTGTGATATTTTTGAACTAATTTGATCATCTGAAAATGGGTTATAGATTTCTTTAACTAAGTTCTTAATCTCATTGACATCTTTTTTATTTTCATCAACACATTTTTTGTAAACTTTTTCAATTATATCATCATTTTTTGAATCTTTTATTAATTGTATTGCAGCTCTAAAAGCAATTAAATCCCCCATCCTTGCCATATCTATACCATAACAATCTGGATATCTAATTTGCGGAGCACTTGAAACAATAATTATTTTTTTTGGAGATAACCTATCTAGCATTTTTATGATACTCTTTTGAAGAGTTGTCCCTCTAACAATACTGTCATCGATAATTACAAGATTATCAGTGTTTTTTATTGAACCGTAAGTGACATCATAAACGTGTTTTACCAACTCATCACGGCTAGAATCATCTGTAATAAAAGTCCTCAATTTTGCATCTTTTATTGCTACTTTTTCAATCCTTGGCCTATATGATAATAGTTTTTTTAATTTTTCCCTAGAAATACTATTTCCTTCTTCAAGTATTTTTTTCTCCGCAATCTCATTCATATAGTCTTGAGCTTCATGAACCAATCCAAAAAAAGAAACTTCTGCAGTATTTGGGATATATGAAAAAACTGTATTCTTAAGGTCATTTTCAACAGACTTAAGTATTTGCGGGAAGACTAGTCTTCCTAGTTTTTTTCTCTCATTATATATTTTAATATCACTTCCTCTAGAAAAATATATCCTTTCAAAAGAACAAGATTTTTTTTCTACTGGTTTAAGGACATTTTTAATAATTAATTTTCCAGATTTTTTTATTACCAATCCATTTCCAGGTCCCAGTACTTTAATGGTATCTTTAGGTGTATTAAATACTGTCTTAATAACTGGCCTTTCAGATGCAACAACTAAAACCTCATCATCTTTATAATAATAAGCAGGTCTTATACCTGCAGGATCACGAAGGATAAAAGCATCCCCGTGGCCAACAAGACCGCCTATTACGAATCCTCCATCCCAATCTTTGGATGCTTTTTTTAATATTTCTATTAAATCAAGCTCTTCACCAATAATGGTTGAAGCTTCAATTTTTGAAACTCCCTTTTTCTTTAATTTTTCGTATTTTTCTCCTACCGCATCATCTAAAAAATGTCCTATTCTTTCCATTACAGTCACAGTGTCCGACATCTCTTTTGGATGTTGGCCAAGTTTAACTAAGTCATTAAAAAGTTGCTTATTATTTGTCATGTTAAAGTTGCCTGCAACAATCAGATTTCTGTGCATCCAATTGTTTTGTCTTAAGAAAGGGTGAACAGCTTCTACGCTATTTTGCCCAAAAGTACCATACCTTACATGTCCTAAAAATAATTCAGAGACATGTGCGCTATTTTTCTTTAAAGATTCCATTGACCAATTTGGATTTTTTTCCTTTTCTTGAGCAATTCTATTGTTTGATCTATTAAAAATTTCTTGAATTGGGCTTTGACTCGCTGATCTTTCTCTATGCATAAATCTGTAGCCTGGATTTACATCCAATTTAACACTAGCAAAACCAGCACCATCTTGTCCTCTATTGTGCTGCTTTTCAAGCATTAGGTAGAGTTTGTTTAGGCCGTAAGTAGACGACCCATATTTTTTTTTGTAAAAATCGAGAGGTTTTAATAATCTAATAAGAGCTAATCCACATTCGTGGTTTATTTGGTCACTCATTGTTGTTTAAAAAACAATTTAAAAATACTTCAAATTTCTTTAATATCGTGTAAAGCTTTTAAATTCTTTCAAACGGTCTTGTGCTTTTTCTTTGTTAAGTTTTTGTATTGAAGATGTTCCAAATCCCTCAACACAAAAAGAAGCATTAATTGTCCCATGTACAACGGCAGTTTTGAGGTTTTGAAAATTAATGTCTTCACACTGAGCTAAAAATCCAGCAAATCCTCCTGCAAAACAATCGCCAGCTCCAGTTGGATCCTTAACATCTTTGACAGGAAATGCTGGGGTTGTAAAAAACTCTGTTTTACTAAATAGCATTGCTCCATGTTCTCCTTTTTTAATTACTATATGAGACGGACCATGTGTCATGATTTCTTGAGCAGCAGTAAAAAGATTTTCTTTTCCTGATAACTGAATTGCTTCTTCATCATTTATAATAATAACATCAACCCTTGCAATGACATCGTGTAATTCTTCAAGAGCATTATCCATCCAAAAATTCATTGTATCAAGTATTACACATTTGTTTTCTGAATTTAATTGATTTAAAACGGTACTTTGGACCAATGGGTGTAAATTACCTAAAACAATTATTTCTGATTTTTTTTGATCATCATTTAACTTTGGATTAAAATCAGCCAAAACATTTAATTCTGTACTTATAGTGTCTCTTTTATTCCAATCTTTATGGTACTTTCCCTTCCAATAAAAAGTTTTTCCATCAGGTATAATTTCAATAGAACTAATATCTATTCCTTTAGATTTTAATAGGCTTAAATATTTTTGATCAAAATCTCCACCAACAATTGAAATTATTGATTGATTGATATTGAATATTGATGCGCTTAGTCCAATGTATGTCCCTGCACCACCTAATATTTTTCCAGACGATTCACTAGGTGTTTCTATTTCATCATAGGCTACTGTACCTACAACTAAGATTTTTTTCAAAATAATTTATTTAAGTTAATGTTATATCCATCATCATCAAATAGATTTGTGTTTTTGGAAGCTGTAAACGCGAGGTTATCACATCTTTCATTTTGAGGATGATTATTGTGTCCTTTAACCCATTTGAACTTAATTTTATATTTTTCAAATAAAGTCAAAAACTCAAGCCACAAATCTACATTTTTTTTGTTTTTAAAACCTGTTTTTTTCCAATTTTGAAGCCATTGTTTTTCAATCGGATTGACCACATATTTTGAATCAGTATATATAAGTATTTTAAGCCCTTCTTTTTTTACTTTTTTTAAGGCGTCAATAACAGCCATAAGTTCCATTCTATTATTCGTTGTTAGTTTAAAACCTTTTGAATACTCTTTGATATAACCACTTTTACAATCTTTCATGATTATACCATAACCACCAGGCCCGGGATTTCCTCTTGATGACCCATCCGTGTATATTATTATTTCTGGATCATTCATTCAATAAGTTATTAATTATTGTTGGATAATATTTATGTTCTTGGGCAAGTACTTTTTTAGATAGTTCTTCAGCAGAGAAGGATTTAACTTCAATTTTTTTTTGAAAAATAACATTTCCTTCATCATAATTTTCATTGACATAATGTATTGTAAAACCAGAATGAAAATCTTTATTGTCAATCACTTTTTGATGAACATTTAATCCAAACATTCCCTGACCTCCATATTTAGGCAAAAGTGCAGGGTGAATATTTATTATTTTATTTTTGAACTCATCTATTATAGCCTTTGGAATCTTTCTTAAGAATCCTGCTAAAACAATAAGTTCTGGCCTAACTTTGATTAAATCTTCCAAGACCTTCCCTGTTTCAAGGTCAGAGTTATTAAAAATCATGGTATTGATATTGTATTTTTTTATTCTTTCAAGAACAAATGCTTTTTGATTATTACAGTACAATTTTTCAACTTTAATGCTTGTCTTGCCATTAAAATTAGCTATAATGTTTTCAGCACTTGATCCGCTTCCGGAAGCAAATATTACAATCCTTTTCAACGACAATTAAATGTTTATTTGGTTAATCTTTATCTGTTAATTAAAATTACGTTAAAATTATAAGTTTATAATGCAAAGTTTTTTATTTTTGTGCACAACGATAAATCAAATTATTATGTCAGATATTTCTTCAAGAGTTACTGCAATAATTGTTGACAAATTAGGTGTTGACGAAAATGAAGTAGTTCCAACAGCTAGTTT